>Ga0075428_100001868_pt1 | contig 22568 bp, 15 predicted proteins | sample RhiMetdeltSRZDD2_FD_75291 | JGI IMG/M metagenome (GOLD analysis project Ga0075428, IMG submission 75291) | Populus rhizosphere microbial communities from Tennessee, USA - Rhizosphere MetaG P. deltoides SRZDD2 | ecosystem: Host-associated > Plants > Roots > Rhizosphere > Soil | place: USA... | reverse complement strand
CGTAGTACTTGAAGACATCCCCCTTGGTGATCCCGCTGTCGGGGAACCACACCTTGTCCGCGTTTGTGACTTCGATTTTGGAAGGCGGCGACTTCGCACCGCGTGGCTCCGGCGGCGCGGGAGGTCGGGTCGAACGGGCCGCGGCCGCCGCTCGCGATGCGGACGGCTTTCCGTTGCCGGAGCGCGACGCGTGTTCGTCGCGCATCTTGATTAGAAGCCAGTTGTCCTTGCCGCGCCCTTGCATGCGAACCAGAGCAAATCGGCCCTTGAGCTTTTCGCCGTCGAGTACGAATTCCACCTTGCCGGCGTCCAGCCCGCGTCGAAACGCGTCCTCGCCCCCGGTTGGTTCATACGTTCCGTGGTCCCAGATATAGACCTGTCCAGCGCCATACGAGCCCTTTGGGATCGTCCCCTTGAACGTCGCATACGACAGCGGGTGATCTTCCACGTGAACCGCGAGCCGCTTGTCCGCGGGATTCATCGACGGCTCCTTCGGCACCGCCCAGCTCTTGAGGACTCCGTCCGCTTCCAGCCGGAAGTCGTAATGCAGCCGGCTCGCGTGGTGCTCCTGAACGACGAAGATCGGCTGGCGATGGCGGCGGGCGGATTTCTCCGGACCCGGTTCGGGCGTGCGCTGAAAGTCGCGCTTGGCCTCGTAATCGGCGAGCAAAGCCGTGGCTGCCATGGTCTCCCCCTTCTCGATCAGCTTTCGCGCCGACAGCACCGGCCCTTCGCGGCGCTTGGGAGTTGCGGGCATCCGAATTCCCCCGAGTGAGGATCGAGTTGCAATTCATGTGCCGGCTGTTCGCCCGCATCGAGCCGGTCCAATCCCTCACGTGCTGGCCCGCTGGCCCGCGGGGGATTCGTGCGGCTTGGACAGATTGAGTGCTGTGTTGATCAGACCGATGTGTGAGAACGCTTGAGGAAAGTTCCCGACGAGTCGCTTGGACTCGGTGTCATACTCCTCGCTGAGGAGTCCCACGTCGTTTCGCAGTGCTAGTAACCGCTCGAAGATGTCTCGTGCTTCGGATTGCCGGCCCTGCAGGGCCAGGTTGTCCGCGTACCAGAACGTGCATGGCAGGAATGACCCCTCGCCGGGCGGCAACCCGTCGTTGGTCGCCCGAGTGTCGTACCGCGCAATGTAGCCATCGCGCATCAGGTATTGCTCGATCGCGGCAACCGTCCCGATCATTCGCGGGTCGGTCGCCGGAAGAAACCCGACCAGCGGTATCATGAGCAGGCTGGCGTCCAGCGTGCTCGAACCGTACGCCTGAGTGAAGGTGTTGCGCTGGCGATCGAATCCAAGGTCGCACACCTGGCGGTAAATGCGGTCGCGAACAGCGCGCCAGTCCTCGAGCGGCCCGGGCCGCCCGAGTCGCTCAATTGCCTTTACGGCGCGGTCGCAGGCGACCCAGGCCATGACCTTGGAGTGGACAAAGTGCTGCCGCGGGCCGCGGACTTCCCAGATCCCTTCGTCCGGTTGTTCCCAATTCTGGACGAGCCAGTCGACCACCTTGCGGGCCACGCGCCACGCGTCGTCGAGGGGGGCTAGACCCGCTTGACGGGCCTGGTACATCGCGTCGAGCGTCTCGCCATACACGTCGAGCTGGAGTTGTCCGTGGGCTGCGTTACCGACGCGGACGGGCGCTGAGCCCTCGTATCCGGCGAGCCAGGGCACTTCCCACTCAGTAAGGCGGCGCTCGCCCGCGAGGCCGTACATGATTTGCGTCATCCCCGGATCACCGGCGACGGCGCGGATCAGCCACGCCCGCCACGCCCCCGCCTCATCGGTGTAGCCACAGTTGACGAGGGCAAGGAGCGCCAGAGTCGCGTCCCGCAGCCAGCAGAACCGGTAATCCCAATTTCGAACCCCGCCGATGAATTCGGGAAGCGAGGTCGTCGGCGCCGCGACGATTCCGCCGGTCGGTTCATACGTAAGTGCCTTCAGCACGATCAGCGATCGTACAACCGGATCGCGATAGGGTCCCGAATAGGTGCAACGGGCGGTCCACTCGCGCCACCAGGCCTCGGTCTTCTGAAGTACCGCGGCCGAGTCCACGATCGCGCTCACCGGCCGGTCCGATCGGTAATACGACATGTTGAAGGCCGCTCGTTCCCCCGGTCCGACCTCAAACTCGGCCACGGTGGTCAGGTCTTCTCCGCGGAGTGGGACCGTGCTGACAATAGACAGCCCGTCCGGTCCGGCGATCGCGGCAATCCCACAATCGGTCCGATGGACCCACGGCACGATCGACCCGTAATCAAACCGGAAGATCATCTCGGTGTGCATTCGGACGCGTCCGCGACGACCTTCGACGATCCGGATCAGATTTGGCTCGACATCCCGCACCGGCATGAAGTCGATGAGCGCGACGACTCCGTTGGCCGTCTCGAACTCGGTCTCGAGCACGAGCGTGTCGTCGCGATATCGCCGGCGGACGGCCCGGACATCGTCCCGCGGGGCAACGAGCCAGCGCCCGTTGTCTCGCGTCCCGAGCAGCGCGGCGAAACAGGCCCCGGAGTCAAAACGCGGCAGGCAGAGCCAGTCGATCGAGCCGTCCTTCCCGACCAGGGCCGCCGTCTGGCAATCGCCGATCAGGGCGTAGTCTTCGATCCGAAGAGCCATACTCGAGTCCTGGATGCGGGTTTTGTGCCAACCCATTATTTGCGATCGGTGAGCGGCGAGCCACCCGGAACAGGCGATGAGCGAAAAGAAGCGGCCCGCCGCGAGCAACGTCGCGCCGGGCCGGGTCAGTGGAGTTGGGGAACTAGGATTCGAACCTAGACTAACTGGTTCAGAGCCAGTCGTGCTACCGTTACACCATTCCCCAACGATTACCGAAACTATACCTGCGGCCTGCGACCGCGACAAGTTCACCGGACGGGGGCCCGCATGCCTTCATCGGCGGTGGAAAAGGGCGACGATGGTGGCGGCGTCTCGGCTGCCGGAGATTCCATCGTCGGCTTCGGCAGCCAGAAGGACACCACGAGGGCGATCAAGTAGACTGAGCCGCCGATCACGGCCGCGGCCATGGCCACTTTCATTGGGTTCGGCCCGCTGAACATGGGCGACAGAAGCTCCGTGTTCACGGTCGCGGCCATCGTACCGAACATCCGGCCGCCGACGTTGGTTGCGAAGCTCCCGCCGGTTCCGCGAAGGTGAAGCGGGAAAACCTTAGGAAGGAATTCGCTCAGGAAACTGAATTGAGCGACGGTCAGGAGCCCGCAAAAGAAGATCGCGGTCGCGAACACGACATACGGCGCCGTGACCAGGTTCGCGTATGTCAACGGGAACAGCACGACGCCGGGGATCAGGAACAGCCGCAACAAAAGCCGGCTCGGGAGCATCGTCAGCAACACGGCGAGAATGATCCGTCCCGTCAATCCGCCGATTTCCTGCCATCGCTGGATGTTCCCACCTTTCTCGCGGGTGGCCTGCGCGGCGTCGCGGCGTTTCTTCGCCAGCTCCGCCTGGAGAGCTTTCTCCTCCGGCGTCCCCTCGGCCGCCTTGACCTTTTTCGCCAGCTCGCTGATCTCTGGCTCGCGGGCGACCAGGTCCGGCTGGGCGGCGATGATTTGCAGTGGAGTGAGCTGAAGTGCCCCGAACGCGGCGGCGTATCCACACGCCGAAAGGATGGTCGTTACGAGCGTCGTGCGCCGCAGCTCGGGAGAGAACAGTTCCGCGAAGCGCGGACGGCGCAGCGTCCCGTCCCGCTTCTTCTCGGCCCAGACGCGTGATTCCGGCACGAACGGCAACAGGAACAGAATTGCCGCTCCGGGAATCAGCCCGGTGAGCAGTGTGTAGCGCCACGCCGCGTGCTGCGTTTCCGGTGTCCCGCCGACCGGCAAGGCCGGCATGTTAGCGGCTGAGGAGACGATCAGGTTGTAAACCTCAGTGACCAGGATGCCGCCCAACGACGCAGTGGCCAGCGTCCAGCCGATGGCCATCTCGCGCGTCCGCCTGTCGGTGAATAGTTCCGCTAGCCAGGTGACTGCGGCCACCATTTCCACGCAAACGCCGATGAACGTCGTGCAGCGAAAGAGGATAAGCTGCCATAGCTCAGTGCTGAACGCAGCCAGGACCGGCGACACCGAATACAGCAGGATACTGCCGGCCATGACTGTCTTGCGCCCGAGCCGGTCGATGAGCCAGCCGCCGAGCAAGCCAAATACGCCGCCGCACAAAGCGGCGATCCAGAGCATGCGGCCGGCCCACAATCGCACAGCCTCGTCGGCGGGCGGTACACCCAGGAGTTGGGACACCGCCTCCCGGCCGATCACCGGGAACATTAACAGTTCATAGGTGTCGAACAGGAACCCGATTGCGGCAACGAGAAGAACGAGCGTGCGAACGAAAGGAGACATGCCGGACGACACGAGAGGCGGCTCCGGGACGGCGGGCTGGGCGATGGGGGAAGGAATGTTCTACAGACCGCGCCCGCTTCCGCCACGCTCACTCGGCACCCAGCGTGTGCTTGACCCAGTGGTCTTGCAGATCGGCCGCGTCCTTGAAGCCGTAGTGGGTGGTAAGGGCCTTGGCGTAGCCGCGGCGCGGCGCCTCGCGGAGGAAGGCCGTGAATGCCTTCGGGCCCTTGAGCTGGACCAGGTAGGACACAAGCGAAACGCTCTCGGCATAGAACGGTGTGATCGAAGCCGCGTCCGGGAAGTCCGGCCGGTCGATGAACGGCCCGACCGCGAAGAGCTTTTTCTCGCGGAGCAGGCCAGGCACAGCGCGGTGGTAGCGGGCCACGCTCTCGGGGGATTCCGACAGGGCCGCCATGCCGATTCGCGCCCAGCGCGGAATCGGTTGATCGGAGAAGAGATCCGCGACCAGAACCTGGGTGACTTCGAAAGGCAATGAGCCGTCCAAGAGCAATGGGTCATCGGCTTGCAGGTCGATACGTCGCGACACGACGCGGCCAGCCCTGGTCCCGACGGTCGAGTGACCCGATTGATCGGCAGATTTCCCAGTCGCCTTGGCGTATTCGGTGCCGGTGGGGTAGAGATAGATGTCGCATCGCGGGGACCAGCCGCCGGCCGGTCCCGCCCAGCGCTCGTACATGTCCTTGCGGGCCGCCTCAGCGGTCTGGGACACGTCTCTGGCCAGTTCTGGTTGCGACTTGTGCATCACGCGGAAGCTGCCCGACTCAATCACCTGCCAGCCGGGCGGAATCGCGTTGGACGAAACGACGGGGCCGCGCTTCTCGATCTCCGCGAGCAACTGATTGCCGAACGGCTTCAATCGGGCCGAGCCGGCCTGCATCGCGCTCTCGACTTCGCGCTTGAGGTCAGCCAGGGCCACGGGCTTGTCGCTATTGAGCTGAATCGCGACACCATGAAGCCGGCAGTACGCCCACTGCTCGCGCTGAGCGTCGGTGAAGCGATCGTGACGTCGGTCCGCCTCGCCAAACAGAGTCGCGGCCTGGGCGTAGCGCTTCTCTGCGAAGGCCGCGCACGCCCGCGACAGGTCCTCAGTCGCGGTTCGGTCGCGCGGTGCTTGCTGAAATGGGTCGTCGGTTACGTCGAGTGGCGATCGAATTTCGGCCGGCGCCGTCTCCCGCGCCAGGCTCGACCGCGGCGGGGGAATATCCGCCGGTGGGTCCGGAATCGGCGGTGGCGTCAGCCGGACCGCAATTCCCTCGGCGGGGCTGCCGGGCGCCGGCCCGAGCGGCTTCGGCGGGGCTTGGGCCAGGGCGACGGCGGGGACGAGCGCAAGAAGGGAGACGTGCGGAGCGAGCCGAATCATACGTCGCATCCTTGCGAAGCCCGGGGCCGGGAGCGGCCCAGGAAGGCGGCACAATAGGGGGGGGTGAAACTTATTACAAGCCCAAAGATATCGGTCGCCGATTCGTAACGAGACATGTACGAACATCCGTCCCGCGGGGTAGAATCGTCCAGTTGCCGAACCATCCAGCGGCCGCCCCCCGCGCAACCGGGACCGCATGATGCGACTCCTCGTTCTTGCCGCCCTCCCCTTCCTGGCACTCTCCACACCGGCCCTCGCCTACATCGAAGCGCCCCACACGCTCGGCCGGTGCGTGCACGAGTCGTCCAACATCGTGCTCGTCGAGCTGTCGCGGGTGAACACGGAGAAGAACCTGCTCATCTACAAGAAGGTCGCGGACATCAAGGGCAAGCACCCAACCGACGAGATCAAACACAATATCGGCAACCGCGGGTTCCACGAGCGCGAGTGGAAGAACATCATGGCCTGGGCCCAGCCCGGGAAGAGGGCCGTGTTCTTCTACGCCGGCGATGCCAGCGAGACGTGCATTGGCACCTACTGGTACCAGTGCTACCGCGAAGGGGAATGGTGGGGCATGTCGCACGCGGAGCCGTTTCTGCTCCGCACCTTCTACGGCGACCCGGACAAGCTAAGCGCGCACTGCACGCGCATCGTCAAGGGTGAGGAGGTCGTCGTCACCTGCCTGGCCGACGGGAGCAAGGAACAGCTTCACCTGCGCAAGGGCAAAGTTCAACGCCTGAAGGCGAGCCTCAAGAAGCTCGAATACGACCCGAAAGGCGACTTCGTCGGTTGGGGCGGCGGGGATGGCGACGACTTCGAGGAGTTCAGGACCATCGAAGTGATGCCCGCGAGCTCCGGGCCATGGCGCTACATCTCAGCCAAGAAAGCCGGGGTCACCGGCGGCAAATGGATCGAGCCGACCTTCGACGACTCCAAGTGGTCCGAAGGCAAAGCCCCGATCGGGTACGGCGAAGGCGAGATTATCAAACGCAAGGGCGTGATCATCACCGAAGAGGGCCAGGACTTCCTCTTCCGCCGGTCCGTGGAGGTCCCGGCCGAGCTGCTGGAGAAGAAAGGGATCGTCTTCCATATCGCGGTTGCCAGCGACGATACCGCGATCGTGTTCCTCAATGGCAAAATGGTGGACAAGGACCCGGAGGAAGATCACGAGTTCCAATACTGGAACCGCGACATCGAGCTTCAACCCAAGGCGTTCAAGCCGGGCAATAACCTGATCGCGATTCACGTCAAGAACAAGGCGGGCAGCTCCGACCTGTACATGGACGCGGAGCTCACGGCGCTGGTGCCGATCCCTCGTCCCGAGAAGAAAAGGACGACCGGGCCCGCGGCGACGGTGGCCAACACGAAGGACCCGAAGGCACCGCCGCCCGTTCTGCACGAGCCGCGGGACCCGGATGCCCTCAAGGTGGACACGGCGAAGAAGACCGTGACCATCAACGGCGTTGTGGCGCCGCGCAAGCTTCCGCACCTCGATCAGACGTATCCCATCGAGGTGATCGCGACCTATGCTTCTCCCCGCGGCCAGAAGGCCCACGAGACAGTGCTGAACTTCAAGGGCGTCCGGCCGAGCGACGTGCACAAGGCGCTCGAATCTCTCGGGCTCAAACCCGGTAAGCCCGCGTACGGCGAGGACGCGCAGGCAGCCGGGCCGGAAGTCAAAGTATTCATCGAGCTGACTCGCGACGGCAAAACCGAACGCATTCCCATCGAGAAGTGCCTCGTTCACCGCGACACGGGCAAACCGATCACCGGGCTCAAATGGCATTTCACCGGGTCGGTCATCAAGCAGCCGGACCCGGAGAAGGACGACAAGGTTTACGGCGCGGACCTGACCGGGACCTTCCTGTCGCTCTTCCCGGTCACCGACTGCTGTGTGCTTCAAAGCCATTTGACCATGAAGGACGAGCCCAACTTCAAGTTGGAAACCGACGGAAAGGTGCTGCCGAAGGAGGGGACGGCGGTGAAGCTAGTACTCGTTGTCGAGTGATCAACACGTTTCATGGCGAGCGTCGAGGCGTAAGCCCGACGTGTTGGACGCGACGCGTCCAACACGTCGGGCTTACGCCTCGACGCTCGCCGGGTCTACGCCTCGCCGTTCATAGTGTCATTTGCTAAGTTGTCCTAATAACCGGAACGAGAAACCCACAGACCGACGGAGTACGAGACGGTGGCTGACATCAAGAACATTGACATTCGCAAGGGCATGGTATTCATCGGCGAGGACGGGCAGCTCTATCAGTGCCTGGACCGCGACCTGAACACTCCGGGGAACTGGCGGGCGATCCTGCAGCTCAAGGTCCGCAACCTGAAGACCGACGCCATCACCATGAACCGCGTCCGCCCGGACGACAAGGTCAAGCTGGCATACCTCGACACGCGCAAGATGCAGTACTCGTACCGCGAGGGCGACAGCTACATCTTCATGGACGCGGAAACGTTCGATCAGGTCCCACTCAAGGCCGAGTTCGTCGGCGATCAGATCCTCTATCTCAAAGAGAACGACGAGGTGCTGGTCACCATGTACGAGGGCAAGCCCCTCAACTTCCAGTTGCCCGGCACCGTCGAACTCGCGGTGACCGACACCGAGCCCGGCATCAAGGGCGCGACCGCGGCTGCCCAGACCAAGCCCGCGACGACCGAGACCGGCCTGGTCATCCAGGTACCGTCGTTCATCAACAAGGGCGACGTCGTGAAGATCGATACCGCGGAAGGCAAATACATCGGCCGCGTCACGAAGTAAGAGAACGCACGCAAAGACGCAAAGGAGATTACTTCTTTGCGTCTTTGCGTCTTTGCGTGAATCGGTGTTACCAAGCCATGATGATTTTCGACGCGATCGAAAGCACTGCAGCGCCGATCACAATCCAGATGGCCAGTCGCAAGGTCTCGGCGCTGCTGCGCCGGGCGAACAGCCGATCCACCGTCCGCTGGTCGTTGTGCTCGACCGCGACCTGCAGTTCCCGCTCGTACCGGCTCTCCGGGTAATCGCGAGCCTGGTCCTCGGTCAAATACCCCCGGAGATCCCCTTCGGGGATCGCGGGCAAGACGACCAATCCGAAGTTCAAGGCATTGGAATAGGCGAACGTGGCTGGCCAAGTCTGCCGCCGAGTGCTGTCCGGCAGAAGGTTCCAGAGTTCGCGGACGAGTTTGGGATCGGGTTCGGCGCGCTGGAGCATGATGCGCCCGCCGTCCACCACGGTCTGACACGCACCAAGCAGGAACGGGCCGTCCCCCTGCTTGAAAATCGCATCGAGCTGCGCAATCGTGCGGTGCGGCAGCGGTTCTTCTGGCCACTCCAGGGTCGGCAACGAACGCGACGTTTCCCATTGTGGTGGAAACCGATCCGCGATGGCGAAGGGATCCGGGATGACGTTGTAAAGAACGCGCGGTAGAACCAGGACCCGAAACCGCCGGCCCGCGACCGAGACCACGGCCACGTGTCGGCGGGCGAATGGAACGGCGAAGAGAGAATCGGGCGCCGAGACACCGGCTGGCAAAGCAAACCCGTCAATGATCCGCTGTACTTCGGATTGCCACATCTCATCGAAATCGTCAGATCGCGCCTGTAGGCCGCCGTCGTTGTAGATGGCTTGCGCGATGGTGCGGGGGATCATGCCACTGGTTTAGGTTCTCCGGCAGAGCTGTGGGATAGGATTCCGATCCTGTCCGAGTAGGTGCCGCCCGGCAGGCGGGACCCACTCGGACAGGATCGGAATCTTATCCCACGACCTGATTACCGCCCGCGAGAAACCGTCGTTCCGCCGACGACTTTCCGCTCGCTGCCGACGAACGGCTCGACGCGGATGTCGTCGAAGTACACGGTACCGAATCCGGTTAATGCCACGCGAACGCGGATCTCCCCGGACTCCGGCACTTTGCGGTACATATGGAAGTGCTTCCACTCGGTCGGGTTCGTAACGCGGACCGCGTAACCCTCGCCCGCGGTGCTATCGAAGAGCATCGCCCCGTCCGCCGATGCCCGAATCTGCGCCGGGACCTTCATCCACCCGCTAATGCGAACCCACGTGCCGGGCGCTAACCGGACCGGCGGGCTGTTGACCGCCAGGAACACTCTCTCCAGCGCCTCCGGCTCCGGCGGAGCCTTTTCGCCCTTCTTCAAGGTCACCGGCTTCGGCGTCACCGTGAGGCGAAGCACGCCCTCGCCCAATGGCGGCTTGGGCGGTAGCGGCTCCTCGATTCGTTTGGTATGGCTGGTCGGTTGGTACGGGGGCGTGGGCCCGGCGGGCTTGGGCCGATGTTCCTCCTTCGCCTGCTCGCCGGGAATGATGCGGGCGTTCATGACCACGTCGTCCAGCGCGACTTCCTGTACCGTCCAGCCCGGCAGAGTCGTCACCGCCACACCGCGACGATCCGTTGGGCGCGGGGCATTGAAATCCCCACTCGGGAGCACATTCTCCCCCATGGGCGACGTGCGAAAGATCTCGGCCAGCTCCCAGTGCCGCGGCAGCGTGTAGAAACTGACCGAGTAGGGCGTGGCGGCGGGATAGTCGAGCGACTTCACGGCCCGCTCCCAGTGGGCCCGCATCAGCAGCCGCAGGGGCCGCAGTGCTCGAAGCGCATCAAAGTAGGCCAGCTCGTCGTTGTTCGCGACACGTGCTCGCTTCGCTTCCAATAGCCTCCGCTCCGCCTCTTTGAGCCACATCTCCGCGTCTTCGACGGGCGGGGCCAAACCCTCCAATCGCTCGTGTGTCTTGATAACTTTTTTCAATTGCTCTTCCGCGATGTCCACGGCCCACGCGGCGGCGAACGGGCCGAACTCCCGCGTCTTCTTTTGCCACGCGGCCAGCAGGCCGTCCGGGGCGTTGTCGCTCGTGAAGACAACCGCCGCGGTAAGGTCAAACTCGGGCAGCGTGATCTGCATCCCGTCCGGCCCCAGCTTCATCTGGTTCTGGAGCGACTGGATGCGGACCGGCGTGATCTCCCATGGTTCGGATCCATCCGGCACCAGGGGCACCGTGAATGTCAGCCCCGGGACTGCGGCCTGGGGCGGTACGAACTGAGCCCCGCCGCCGAGCCAGATCGGCAGCGCGAGCAGACCCTTCCCGGTTGTCCGCAAGATCGCCACTTTGACCGCCGGGTTACTCGATCCAACCCACCGCACGTCGCCCGACAGGTCGAGCAAGAGCGGCGTGAGCATCTCCACTTCCTTGTTGAGCATCGCGAGCTGCAGCAGCCGATCTTTGCCCTGATGGCTGTCGGCCAGGAACCGGTCCGACCAGAACCCGAGCCCCTTGCAACCTGAAGCGAGCGCCAGATAGGTGAGAAGCCGGATTTGTTCGGGTTGCGGGCCGACCGGGTCGGGACACCCGTCCGCAGACGGGCGATCGTACAAGAGCCGGAATTGCCAGTCGGGGATGTGCGTCTGAACCCAGGTCCAATGAAACTTGGCCCCCGACGCCAGGATTCGCCGCTGGGTCAGCCACTGGCTGTACTTGTCGAGATCAAGCGTGGTGAGCAACGGGTCGCGGTGCGTGCCGACGAGCTGCAGCGGAATGGCGAACCGGCCGAAGCCGTCCCAGACGTCAGCGCCGGTCGGCCGTCGCGGGTCCGCGGCGCGGATCGCTTCCACGGTTCGGGTTACGCGGCGATAGTCTTCCGAGCGCACCGCTCCCAGGTCCCAAAACAGGACCGCGTCGCCGGATTGGAACTTTCGAATCGCGGCGACCAATGCGTCCGCATCGCGTGCCGTGAGGGCGCTGGGTGACCGCTCCGGGTTGCCCTCGGAAACGGGCGGAATGTTGGGCACGATCCAGAACTGATAGTTGTCGATCGCGTCTTCCAGAACCTCGGGCGGGATTTCCGGCGGCATGTAGAGCGAGTTGAATCCGGCTTCCTTGAGAGCCTGCATTGGCGTGCCGGCGTAACGGATGAACCGGGGAAAGACTTGCACGCCGCCGACCGTCAGCTTGCCGCGTTCGAAGTCCACGACCACCCCGCGATCGGTCCGGATCGGTCCTTTCTCCTTGCCGGTCGGGCTGCCCGGTCCCTTCGGGGTCACCGACGGAGCGGCGGCAGGCTTCACCGGCCCGATTTCCAGGTTATCAACGAACACCTCGATCTCGCCTGGGCCCGTGTACAGGTTGAGGATCAGCCGATCAATGTACGCGTCCGAGATGTCCGGGTCGCCTTTCAGATCGAGTCGCAATGCCTGCTTCTGTGCCTGGAGCAACTCGAGCGGCCGCTTCAGTATCAGCTTTTGCCACCCCCCAGCCGGAGCTTTGTAAGTGTCCAGCACCACGGTGCGGGTGAGTGATTCGTCAAGTTGCTTCGGGTTGCGAATGTTCGGGAAGACGATGCGGGCCAACAGTTGCACACCGGCCTTGTTCGAATGGAGCCACAGTTCCGCCGACAGGTCTTCGGTGATCGGGGCGGGCGGCGTCGAATAGTAGTAGTAAGCGAAGTTCGTGTCATTCTTCCCGGCCGACAGGTTCACGCGGATTCGCTCGGAGGTCGGTAGTGATCGCGAGCGGTCGCCCGACAGCTCGTGGACCTTTTCCTCGAGCTTGACGTTCGCCTCGCCCGCGACGAAGTGCGTCGACTTGCCAGAGAAGGCGTTGCGATGGATCTCCTCCGCCCGGACGACCGCGAGCGCCGCGAACAGTCCCGAAGCGACGAGCACCAATCGAACGGCGAACAATCCGCACCGCATGCCGCTGGCTCCGTTGTCACCCGGTTGGGGACCGGGCGCGGGTAGGGTTGCCAGAGCTCATAGTCGACGCAAGGCGTTTGCGAAAGTGCAAGCGGAGTGGATGTTCCCGACGTGCCGGGATCGCCTGACTTGTGTAGTCCGCCGGGGCCAGGCCAGCTTGCGTTGCATGCGCAAAGCTCAGTTAAGGCCGGGCGATAAGTCCTCCAGAATTGTTGGGCATTTCCAGAATTGTTGGGCATTTCCAGAAAAGTTGAACTCCTCCAGGACAGGGGTGGCGCGCGCGCACCTGGAGGAGTTTGGAAGCCTGTCGCTCGCGATCGCGATCACTCAACCCCGGTAAGAGAGCCCCGGTGGAGCTCTCCCCGCCGGATGAGGAAGTACTTGAGAGGCGTGAAGCTGGCGAGATCGGGGTGGTTGAGCACGAACGACACGTTGTCGCTCGAGATCGTCTCCCACTGGTGCAGGCCGATCAGGATGTCGCCGCGCTGGAATCCCGCCCGGGCCGCCGGGCTCTCCGGGTTCACGTCGGTGATAAGTAAGCCACCACGCAGGTCCTTGTTGACCCGGACGACGTGGTCCGCGGACACGGAATCGACCTTGACGCCGAGCCGCTTCCAGACCGGGTCGCCGCCACCGGCGGAGACCGTCACGCCCGTTACCGTCCGCGGCGTGGCCTTCAGGGCGACGGCGGCTTTCACCTCGTCCCGGCTTCGTCGGGCGACGATTTCCGTCTTCGCGCCGGGCAGTTGCTCAAGGAAGGCGCGCTCCACGTCCATGGCGCACTTGACCTGCACGTCGCCCACTTTTTCCACCACGTCCGCGGCCTTGAACCCGGCTGTCTCGGCCGGGCTGCCAGGCTCGACACGGTCAATCACCGCCCACCGCTTCACCGGATTCGTGGAAGAATCCACCGCGTCCCGAAGGACCAGACCATGTGTGACTCCGACGCGACGCCGCGTGCTCAGCATGTCCGCGGTGACCTTGAGCACATTGTCGATCGGCAACGCGAAGGCGATGTTCTGGGCGCCGGCCCGGATCGCCACGTTGACTCCGATCAGCTCGCCGTGGACATTCAGGAGCGGACCGCCGGAGTTTCCGGGGTTGATTCCCGCGCTCGTCTGGATCAACGACTTGTACGACACGTCCTTGTTCAGCGTCACATCTCGCTTCAGTGCGCTGACAATGCCCGTAGTGACCGTGTGCTCGTAGCCGAAGGCGTTGCCGATTGCGATGACCGGCTCGGCGAGCATGAGATCGGACGAAGTGCCCAGCGGGATGACTGGCAGCTGCCTCGGGGGGTCGATCTTGATGACGGCCAGGTCCTGCTCCGGGTCGCGGGCGATGACGCGGGCGGGCAACGTTGTCCCGTCGTGCAGTCGGACGCGCAGCGATTGCACGTCGTCCACCACGTGGTGGTTGGTGACCAGGTACCCGCGCGGGTCGATGACGATCCCGGTGCCCATTCCGTTGACCCGGTGCTGGGTCGTGGAGACATCGAGTTTTCGATCGGGGTCCCGCGCGTCGCTGACCGTGCGCTCGCTGTGGATATTGACGACCGAGGCCTTCACCCGCTCGACGACCTCGACTGCCGACGATCGTCGGGAGTTCCCGGTTCCGCGCCCGCCGGGCTCGTCTGCTCGGAGCACCGGGGCCAGAAGCGTGATGGACAGGAGGAGGGGGGCCGCTACCCGAATGGATTGGCGACGGGCGACGAGGGACGGCTTCAGCATGGTGACCCCATTGCCGTGGTGCGGGCCGGGTCTGGTCGAATTTCGCCAGCCCCTCCGGGTTCCGCAGGCTCATGGATCGGCCGGGCCGACGCGAGACCTCCATTCCGCCCCGGCTCGCGGGCTTGCGCACTTTCCTTTCCGCGGCATGTCGCGCCGATCAGTCGCGGGAGTCGGGTGATTCGGGGCAAGGGGAATCGGTAGGCCGGACCGGTTGTGCCGATAAGGAGGCGGCCTCTGTCATGCGAACGATGGGTGAGCGGCGATCCCTTGAAGCTGATTATCAGGTACGATCGCGGCGCACCGGTCATCCCTACAATCACGGAACGACTGTTTCCCGCCACCCCGCACGCCGCCGTCCATGAAAGCACGCCAGGCCGTCATCCTCGAGCCGTTCAAAGTCGCCGTCCGCGACGTCGATTTACCCGACCCGGCCCCGAACCAAATCCTGGTCGAATGCGAAGCCAGCGCCATCAGCGCGGGCACTGAACTCGCCGTTTACACCGGCTCACACCAGTGGCTCAAAGATCCGAAGATGACCGACTGGAAGTTCCCGTTCCGGCCGGGCTACAGCGCGGCCGGCCGTGTTGTCGCGGTTGGGAGGGACATCCACGACTGGAAGCCGGGCGACGCCGTGAGCTATCCCGGCAACCACGCGACGCATGAGCTGCTCACCATCGGCCACGAACGCGGCCGGCTGTGGTCGTTGCCGAATCGCCTGTCCCCCGAGAAAGCGGCCCTGGCGTGCATCGCCCGCTACGGGCTCGGTGGCGTGCTCCGCGCCGGGATCACACTCGGCCGCTCAGTCGCTGTTCTCGGTCAGGGGATCATTGGCCAGTTCGCGCTGCGGTGCGCGATCGCGGCTGGGTGCCACCCCGTCATTGGCGTCGATTCGATTGCCATGCGGCGGGAAGCAGCACTGGCCGCCGGCGCCAGCCACACGATCGACCCGGCCGCGGGCGACGCGAAAACGCAGCTCTGGGCTTTTCTCGGAATGAGCGGCGCCGAGGTCGTCATCGACGCGACCGGCGTACCCGACGCGGTTCCGGTCGCCATGTCTTTGGCCTGTGATGGTGGACAGGTCGTGGTCGTTGGGAGTCCCCGCGGCATCGCAAAAGAGGTGAACTTCTACGACGATCTCCACCGCCGGTACATCGAAGTGTCCGGGGCCCATGGCAACATGCTCTTCGAGCCGTCTCACGTGCGGCTGGCCGGCACCTGGGATATCGACAAGGCCCAGCGCTGGCTCCTGGCCGCGTTCGCGTCTGGCCGGCTCAGCACCGAGCGACTCGTGACACACACGATCCGCCCGGAGGGGATCGGGGCAGCATACGAGGGCCTGCTCAAGGTCAAGGATCAATATCTCGGCGTCGTGGTGAAGTGGAAGCCGTGATGACCGACCCAGTCGTCGTTTACACTGCGCTGTGTGTGTCCGCGTTTGCCGCCGGGGCCATCAACTCGGTCGCCGGCGGAGGCACTCTCCTGACCTTTCCGTCACTGCTTGCCGCATTCCGAAAGGTCGAGGAGTTTGCGGAACATGCCGGCGTGTTGGCGAATGGGACGAGCACACTTGCCCTGCTACCAGGGTCCCTGGCCGGCGCGTTCGCCTACCGTCGGGAACTCGCGGAGTGCCGAAGACTCATTCTGATGCTGATTCCGCCGAGCATGCTTGGCGGAGCCGTCGGGTCACTCCTGGTCACCGAATTCCCGCCCTCCGTCTTCGATGCGCTGATTCCCTGGCTCATTCTCGCCGCCGCCGTGCTGTTCATGCTCCAGGGACCGCTCAAGCGGCTAACGGGGACCGGGGCCCACAGCATTCCTGGCTGGAAGACCGCGATCGCCGTCATCGTGGGCCAGTTTCTCATCGCGGTCTACGGCGGCTATTTTGGCGCCGGGATCGGAATTCTCATGCTCGCGGTCTTGCCATTCATGGGCACGAAATCCATCCACCAGACGAATGCCGCCAAGACGTTCCTTGCCGCGTGCATCAACGCCGTCACCGTCGTGATCTTCATTGTGAAGGGCGTCGTGGTCTGGCCGTATGCTCTGGCGATGGCGGTTGCAGCTATCCTCGGAGGTTACATCGGCGGGCGTTTCGCCCGCCAGCTCCCGTCGGTCCTGGTCCGCGCGCTGGTAATCGTGATCGGCTTCGCTCTGAGCGGATACTATCTCTGGAAGCAGTTCGTCGCCGGCGGCTGAATGCCGACACCACTCACGCGAGGCCAACCATGTCCGTCCGCATCGAAGAAGACAGCATGGGCAAGATCGAAGTCCCCGCGGATCGCTACTTCGGCGCACAGACGGCGCGGTCGCTCATTCACTTCGCCATCGGCGACGAGCGAATGCCGCGGTCCATCATCCGCGCGTTCGGGATTTTGAAGAAAGCCTCGGCGCTGGTGAATAGCGATTTGAATCTCTTCAAGCGGAAGAAGGACAATGACCTCGATCCGGCGAAGAAGGTGACCCTCATCACACAGGCGGCGGACGAAGTGATCGACGGCAAGCTGGACGACCACTTCCCACTGCGCATCTGGCAGACCGGCAGCGGCACGCAGACGAACATGAATGTCAACGAGGTCGTCGCCAACCGGGCGATCGAACTCGCCGGCGGCAAGCTTGGGAGCAAGATCCCGGTGCACCCGAACGACGACGTGAACATGTGCCAGTCGTCGAACGATACGTTTCCGACTGCCATGCACATCGCGGCCGCGGAGGAGGTCACACACAAGCTCTTGCCGAGCGTCACCACGTTGCGCAATGCCCTGGAGAAAAAGCAGGACGAATTCGCCTCGCTGGTCAAGATCGGCCGGACGCACCTCATGGACGCGGTGCCGCTAACGTTGGGACAGGAATTCTCCGGATACGTCGCGCAAATCGATCAGGCGCTCGCGCGCATCAAGAACAGCCTGCCGGAAGTGTATGAGCTAGCTCTCGGCGGTACGGCAGTTGGGACTGGGCTCAACAGCCACCCGGAATTCGCGGATCGCGTCGCCAAGAAGATCGCCGAGCTGACCAGGTTGCCGTTCGTCTCGGCCCCGAACAAGTTCGCCGGGCTCGCAGCTCACGAGCCGATCGCCGCGATGAGCGGGGCGGTCAAGACTCTCGCGGTCGCCCTCATGAAGATCGCCAATGATGTGCGCTGGATGGCGTCCGGGCCGAAGTGCGGTCTCGCGGAAATCACTATCCCCGAGAACGAGCCGGGGTCATCGATCATGCCCGGAAAGGTGAACCCGACGCAGTCCGAGGCCATGACGATGGTCTGCGTCCAGGTCATAGCGAATGATACCGCGGTGGCGTTCGGCGCATCACAAGGCAACTTCGAGTTGAACGTCTTCAAGCCGGTCATTATTCACAACCTGCTCCACTCCGTGCGGCTGCTGACCGACGCGTGCCGATCGTTCCGCGAGCACTGTGTCGAAGACAACTCCAAGCGGCCGGGAATCAAGCCGAACAAGGCGCAGCTCGATCGCCATGTGTCGAGTTCCCCGATGCTCGTAACCGCGCTTAACCCTCACATCGGTTATGACAAAGCCGCGGCCGTCGCTAAGAAAGCGATCAAGGAGAACCTCACGTTGAAAGAGGCTGCGGTGGCGCTCGGCTACCTGTCCGCCGAGGATTTTGACCGACTCGTCAAACCCGAGACGATGACGCGGCCGGGCCTGGGATAAGTCGAACGGGACACGGGCTTCGATTCCATCAAGCCGGTAGGTCGATACGGTCGATACAACCGATACGCTTTGCGCCGTCTGCGTGCGGCCGGCGTATTGGAGTCGAACGACCGAATGGCCGACACGCCGAGTCTCCCGATGCTGTTTGCCGCGGGAGTATGTCTCCTGTCGGCCGCGTGTGTCAGTCCGCCGCCGCGCCTCGTGGACTTCTCGGGCCTTCGTCGACCACTTCCCGCCGCAAATTGCGTTGAAACAGCCGCGAACATTACCGGCTTCGCAACGGATCGAAGTCCCGTTGCTCAGCCGTCTGAGATCACTCGGGCCGTGGCCGTAAGCACCCTGCCGTTGCCTACGGCAAGGCCAGTCCAAGCGCCCGAACTCGCCGAATTCCTTGCAGCCGCCGCGGACAACAGCCCCGCTTTGAAGCAAGCCGCTGCGGAAGTGGCGGCCGCGCGCGGCGCCGCGATTCAAGCCGGCCTGTATCCCAACCCGACCGTCGGCTACCAGGGCGACCAGATCGGCTCGGGCCACACGGCCGGGCAACAAGGCGCTTTTCTCAGCCAGACCATCGTCACGCACGGCAAGCTCGGGCTAGCACAGGCCGCGGCGCTGGCAGATGTTTCGCGCACCGAGGCCGCGCTGTTGCAGGCGCAGAGTGACCTCGCCGCCACAGTGCGGGCCCGGTACTACGCCCTCATAACTGCAACCGAAGCGGTCCGGATCGCCGAGGAAATGGCCCGAACTGGGGAGGCGCTCGCCGACCGGCTCCAGAAACTGCTCGATAGCGGCCAGCCCGTTGCGCCGCACGAAGTGGCCCAGGCGCGAGCGCTCGCGGCGGTTGCGCGGGGGGAAGTGATTCAGGCCCGCAACCGCCGAGTGGCCGCCGCGACGCAACTGGCGACGGTCGTCGGAACCTCCAGCATCGATGCCCTGCCCTCCGCCGCGACAGATCGCCCCGTGCCGGCCTACTCGTTCGACCGGCTGAGGGATCGCATCGTCGCCGAACACTCCGAGCTGCGAGCGGCCGCGGCCCAGGTGGAACGGGCGAAGTTCCAGGTCGAGCTGGCGCGCGTCCAGCCCAAACCCAACGTCGAAACGCACACCTACGTTCAACACGACTACCAGACGCATACGCCGCAATTCGGGGTGCAAGTGGGCGTCGCCCTCCCGGTGTTTGACCGCAACCAGGGGAATATCGCCCAGGCCGAGGCGAATTTCGCCCGCGCCTCGCACGAAGTCGCCCGCGTGCGGCTCGACCTCATGCAGCGGCTGACTGAGGCTTACGAGCGCTATTCCAGTAACCGCCGCTTGCTCGATCAGTACCGGAAAGAGATTTTGCCGCAACAATTGCGCGCGTTCGAGGGACTCAAGAAGCGATTCGAGCAGGAACCCGGCAAAGTGTCGTTCACGGAAGTGGTGCTGGCGCAACAGACCCTGGCACAGACCTACGCGGGGTACCTGACCGTTCTCTCCGCGGCGTGGCAGGCCGTGGCGGAATTGAGCCGGCTGGCCCAGATCGACCCGCCCGGGGACGAAGCCGTGCCGCCCGGCGGCGACTCGTGGCCCGACCCCGGTCGGTAGCGCCGCACTAGGATTGCCAATCCACACCCCTGGTTCGGGCAACCTTAGAAATGCAACGCGAAACTCGGCGCAAGCATTTAATTCAATGGATCTTGCGTCGCCGACTTCATTGTCAGCTGTAGGTTGCCATCGGGAGTCGTTGGCAACCTTAGAGGCTCGGATCGCGGGCTAGTTCGAAGCGAGCAGCTTCTTCAATGTCACCAAATGCCGCGGGACGGCGATCTTCGCGTCCTCCTTCGCCTCGTATTCCAAAGCCACGTAGCCCCGATAGTTCGCCTTGCGGAGGATCTCGACCAGTCCCGGCAGGTCGGCGTCCTGCGTCCCTTTCCCGGCCGGCGAAACCTCAGTCTTGATCTGCACGTTGACCCCATAGGGGGCGATCTTCGCGAGGTCGCCATACGGGTCCGCCGTGTGGAAGTTGCCCGTATCCACGTTCACGCCGAAGTGGTTGTGCCGGACCGCCTTGATGATGGCCAGCACCTGCTCGGCGGTCGCGGTGATCCCGCCGTGGTTCTCGAGCGCCAGGAAGATGCCGTACTTAGCAGCATAATCGCACGCCTCGTGGATCGCGGCCACCGCCCGTTCGAGAGCCTTCGGCTCGCTATCCCCCTTCGCCACGCTGCCCGCGAAGATTCGGATCGTCTTGCCGCCCAGCCGGGACGTGTGCTCGATCCAGGCCTTCACATTTTCGATTTCCGTCTTGAGCTTGGCGGGATCGGGCACGCAGAAGTTGTTGCCGACCGCGGTGCCGCTGACGTCAAGCCCGAGGCGCGTGCAGCGACTCTTCAGCCCCGCGAGATACTCGGGGGTCGTCTCGGCGAAGTAGTACGCGGTCAGCTCGACCGCGTCGATGTCCTGCGCCGCGGCGAAGTCGATAAAGTCCGCCAGGTTCATGTCCGGCTTCGGCTTCTTCTTCAAGTCGAGCCACTGGCGGAAACTGTACGCGGCCAGGCTCAGCCGCATGTGTGCCGTGCCGGTGCGGCTAATCGGTTCGATCGCGCGGGCCCCGGCGGCACACACGGCGCCGGCGGCACAGGTGGCAAACCAGTCACGTCGGGAGAGATGGATCACGGCGGTGTCCTCGCGGGGGAAACAGACCCTGCCAGGATAACGCCCGTGGCCGCGGGCGCGGAGGAAAAACCCGGCTCAACTCGGACGATCGTCCCGTCCGCACTGTCCCGCACTCGAACGACCCGGGAATCTGGCCCGACTTGCGAAGACCGCCGACCTGCAACGCCGAGATGGGTAAGGATGTGGGGTACGACGTTCTGACCCGGCCGACTCGCCCGGCTCGGATGAGGCGGACAGTGCAACACGAACTCAGCGTGCTGGCCCTCATTCGCGGCAAAGAGCGCTTTGTCTACGTCTACGACGACGAGAGCCGCGAGGAACTCGTCGCGGCGATCCGCGCCCAGGCGGCCAGCCCGGCCGTCAGCCTCTCCTGGTACGACGCGGCCGTCCTGACGGAGCGGGCACGGCGACAAGCGCAGGACGCAAGGACGAATTCACGGGCGCCCACGAAGGGCTGACGGTCCACTCTACCACCGCGAGACGGCACCGATGGACCAGGCCCTGGCCGACTTTCTCCGCCATCTCGGCCTCGAAAAGAACGCGTCCGCGTACACGGTCAAGTCCTACCGCGAGGACCTGACCCAGGCGGCCGAGTTTTTTCGCGAGCGGGCCGGCCCGTCCGTCACTCCTGACCAGATCACCACTCGACTCCTGCGTGCCTTCCTCGCCTGGCTCCACGACCAGGGCTACGCCCGCACCACCATCTCCCGGCGGGTTGCCGCGGTGCGATCGTGGTGCCGGTTCCTCTGCCGGCAGGGGACGATCCCGAAGAACCCCGCCGACGGCCTCCGCGGGCCGAAGCTCGACCGCAGGCTCCCGCACTTCCTGAATAAGACGGACATCGCACGACTGCTCGCGGCCCCAAGCGAATCCGCACTCGGCCTGCGGGACCGGGCCATCCTTGAGACGCTTTATTCCGCCGGCTTGCGCGTGAGTGAGTTAGTCGGTCTGGACGTGGACGACCTGGACCTGACAGACGGCGTTACCACCGTCCGCGGCAAAGGCCGCCGGGAGCGATTAGCACTCGTCGGCGATGCGGCCAAGCTGGCGATTGCCCGCTGGCTCGAGATCCGCGAGGAACTGCTCGAGAGCATCGGCCAGCGATCCACCGCGATCTTCCTGAACAAGAACGGCACCCGACTATCGACGCGGAGCGTCGGCCGCTTGCTCGTCAAGTACCTGCGGAAGACCGGACTCGATCCGCGGACGACGCCACACACTTTGCGCCACACCTTCGCGACGCATCTGCTGGACGCCGGCGCGGACATCCGCGGCGTCCAGGAACTCCTGGGCCACAAGAACCTGACCACCACCCAGATTTACACCCACGTCTCGACCCAGCGGCTGCAGGACAGCTACCGCAAATCCCATCCCCGAGCCTGACCCGTGAGATTGCAATGGGCATGACCATGATTCGCACGTACGGAACCGCAACCAACATTGTGGCAGGACTTCTGTTTCTCGGCACCGCCGCCCTCGGCGCCGACAAGCCGGTCGCGTGGCGGCTGGATTACGACTCCGCGCGTAAGGAGGCCACGGCCAAGGGACTGCCGCTCTTCCTCGAGTTCCACACCGAGGATTGCTACCACTGTCGCCGGCTCGAGGCGGGCCCGCTCAAGGACCCTGCGGTGTCGAGTCTGCTGAACGAGCGCTACATCCCGCTCCGGGTGGACGCCAACCGATCGCCGCGACTGGCCGAGGCGCTCCGGATTCAGGCGTACCCGACCATGATCATCGCCTCCGCGGACGGCAAGATCATTACGTTTCTCGAGGGGTATCAGGAAGCGAAGCCTCTGTCGGACCACCTGCAGCGCGCCCTCGCGGTGCAGACTCCCGACTGGATGGCACGGGACTACCAAGAGGCCTCCAAAGCCACCGGCGCCGGCGACTACGCCAAGGCGGTGTCGCTTCTCAAGGGAGTGCTGGAGGATGGGAAGGCGCGGCCGGTGCAAACCAAGGCGAAGGCGGTGCTGGACGAGATCGAGCAACAGGCCGCGGGCCGGCTGGTGCGGGTCAAACAGTTCCAGGACAAGGGCCAGTACTCAGAGGCGATGGACTTGCTCACCGAGTTGATCAGCCGGTAC
>Ga0075428_100001867_pt1 | contig 22569 bp, 19 predicted proteins | sample RhiMetdeltSRZDD2_FD_75291 | JGI IMG/M metagenome (GOLD analysis project Ga0075428, IMG submission 75291) | Populus rhizosphere microbial communities from Tennessee, USA - Rhizosphere MetaG P. deltoides SRZDD2 | ecosystem: Host-associated > Plants > Roots > Rhizosphere > Soil | place: USA... | reverse complement strand
GATCCGGGAGCCATCGCGCGGATCGCCCACCGCTGCGGTCACCTGCCGCTGGCGCTGGGTCTGGTCGCCGGGCACATCCACCGCACGCCGGGCTGGACGTTGACCGATCACGCCGACCGGCTCGACGAACGTCACCGTGACCGGCAGCTGGACACGAGCATCGCTGTGGCGCTGGACCTGTCGTACCAGCACCTACCCGCCGACCAACAACGGCTCCTGCGGCTGGCGGCCCAACACCCCGGCCAGGATATCGATGCCTATGCCGCCGCCGCCCTCGCCGGCACCGGCCTGGCCGCCGCCCGGGACCACCTGCGTCGCCTGTTTCGCGATCACCTTTTGCAGCAGGCCACCGCGGACCGGTACAGCTTCCACGACCTGGTGCGCGCCTACGCCGTCAGCCGGGCCGGCGACGAGGATCCCCCAGCGCAACGCCGCGCCGCCCTGACCCGCTTGTTCGACTTCTACCGGGCCGCGGCCGCGACCGCGATGGACGTGGCCTACCCGTATGAGCGGCAGCTTCGCCCCACCGTCCCGCCGGCCGCAACGCCCATACCCGACCTGGCCGACCGCAACCCGGCGATGCTTTGGCTCGACGCCGAGCTGACCAACCTGCTGGCGGCCGCGCAGCACGCCGGCGACCATGGCTGGCCCGAACACACCTGGCACCTATTCGCCACTGTGGATCTGCACCTGCGCACCCGCGGCCGGCATCGCGAGGCGCAAACGCTGCACGAGCAAGCCCTGCATCTCGCCCAGCGCCTCGGCAACCACGAAGCCGAGATGAACGCACTCAGCTGTCTCGGCCATGTGCACCAGATGCAGGGACGCTACGAGCTGGCCGTCGACCACTACGCACCGGCGTTGCGGATCGCTCAGGAGATCGGCGACAGCACCCGGGAGATGAAGGCGCTGTTCGGTCTCGGCTACCTCCACCACCTGCGGGGCCGCTATGAGCAGGCCCTCGACCACTACACGCGGGCATCGCTGATCGCCGGGGACATCGGCGACCACTACGGCGTACTGGATTCGGTGTACTACCTTGGCTATCTCCACTGGATCATGGGCCGCCATGAGCAGGCCTACGACCACTTCCAGCGGGCGTTGTACAGCGCTGAAAAAACCGGCGATCGCAGCCGCGAGCTGGCGCCGCTCAACGGTCTGGGCCACGTCCACCGAGTGCTGGGCCGTCATGGCCAGGCCGCCGATTGCTATCGGCAGGTGCTCGACGTCGCCCGTGAGCTCGGCAGCGGCAACTGGCAATTCGAGGCCTTGCAAGGCATGGGCCGGCTGGACCTCGCCACCGGCCGCTCCGACCTCGCGCTGATCCACCACGAGCAGGCGCTACAGTGCGCGATCGACCTCGCCCAGACCCCGGATCAGGTCCGCGCCTACGACGGCCTCGGCCATGCCCATTACGCCCTGGGCCGGCACGACCAAGCCCGACGGCACTGGCAGCAAGCGCTGGACATGCTCACCGCCATCGGCACCGAGCACACCGACGACATCGAAACCACCGCCGCGCAGATCCGCGCCCACCTCGCCACCGTCTGACCGTCACGATGTCTGACCGTCACGATGTCTGACCGTCACGATGAACAGACAAGGGCCACCGTAGGCACCCGGATCACGGCTTCGGGGTCGAGGACGGCCGAGATGAGTGTGTTTTCGAACTGCCGCAACACGGCAAGCAGTTCCAGCGGCGACAGGGCGTGGGTGTCCACGCGCAGGTCATAGTTGAGCGTGTCCGGCTTGCTGTTGACGTTGAGATAGGCCTTGGCATCCGGGTTGTCGGTCCGCACGCCCCATTCCCATCTGGACTGGGGCAGCGCCTCGGTGATCTCGGCAATCGTCGGCAACGGGCCGCTGGGCATCCGGGCCAGTGCCCGGCGTCGATCGTTGAAATAGCACATGAGGTCGAGCTCAACGCCGCGTTCGCTGTTGATCCGCTCGATCAGGGCCCACAGGTCACGCGGATCGTAATAACCGTGTTTGCTGGCGGCGAGCTGGCTTCGGAAGGTGCGCCGGGCTATCTCCTCAAATGTGTATCCATCCACATCGATGGTGCAGAGTCCGGGCTGCACGAGCACGCTGACCGATTCGGTGAACCCCGGCCGGAACCGGTTGCTCACCAACGTCCGTATCACGCTGGGAGCGATTCCAGTCACCTTCGCGATCGCCACGCCGTAGGCGGCCATGAGAATCGGGCCGGTGTGCACGCGTACCCGATCAGCCAGCACCCGCAACGCCTTGAAAGCCGCCGGCGAGTCATATATCCCGTCCCACCAGCGGGGCTCACGCTTGTCGGCCGCCTCGTGGAAACGCCGCGCGGGGACGCTGCGCAGCAGCTGCTCCCAGTAATGCATCGCCTGGTCGCTTCGGCGCCGCTCGGCCGGCGTCTGCTGCAGGACCGCGAGTTCCATGGGCTGGATGCCTTGCCGTGGTGCGAGATGCTCGCCGGTGCCGCGATTGAGGTTCGCCAGGTCTTCGGTCAGGGCCTCGAACCCGTATCCATCAATGACCATGTGTGGATACATCACGGCGAAGTAGACCGGAATCTGGTCCTGGCGAACGACGGCCATCCGCACCGGCCATTCGTGTTCGATGTCAAAGGGTGCGGTCTCGAAGCGCTGGCGGATGGTCTCCGCTACCCGCGCGGGATTGTCGGTTCCCGCGATGTCGTGAATCTCGAGTGCGGCCTCTCCCGAGTCATGGAGGATCTGCACCGGAGTGCCGTCTGCTTCCACCCTGATGCGGGTGCGCAACGACTGATGGCGGCTCATGATGAAAGACAGGAGATGGACGATGTGTTCCACCGTCGTACCTTCCTCCAGCGGCATGGTCCCGCCCACCATTTCAGGCGTGCCAAGCATTTGCATCATGCGCCAGATGTTCCGCTGCGCCCAGGTCAGTTGACCGACGCCTACGCCGTCCCCCGCGAAAGGAACCAAAATCGTTTCGGTCATATGGAGAAGTCAATCGGGACCGAGGCATGGTTCGCTTCCACGAACCGGCTGATTCGGCGGTGGCCGGTGAGATTAAATAATCCATCCGTTTCTATGCCAACCGAAGGGCGATGATGTTTGGCAATGGACGAGGCACGTTTGGTCATGGCGTGAACGGGGCCAGCCCGGTGCAGCGCTGGGCCTGGGCCAGCCGGTCCAGCACGGGCTTGGCGGCCGCCCCGGTCAACGGCTTCGGCTGCCCGGTCGAGCTGACCACACCGGGGGTGACCTCCGCTTTGGTCACCTTGGCGGTGCCGGAACCGGGGACCGACGCCACGGTCACGGTAAGCACGATCGTGTCGGCGTTGCCCACGTACCAGATGAAGTTTCCAAGTCCATAGTGGACATACGTGTCGCCGAGCATGCCGGCGGCCAAAGGGACATGGGCATGCGTGCCGACGATCATCGTGGCTCCGGCCTCGGCCAAAGCCTTTGCCAGATCGCGCATCTCGGCCTTCGGGCAGTTGGACCGCTCGACACCCCAGTGCAGGAAGGCGACGACCACATCGGCCTGTGCCTTCGCGTCGCGCACCGCGCGGACCGCCCGGGCTTCGTCGTGGGACATGGCGATGCCCGACCGGGTCGCGGTCGGCGCCCATTGCTCGGCCAGCGTATGGATCTGCGACATCGCCAGTACCGCCACCCGCACCCCGCGCACCGTGATCACGTGGGCGGCGTACGCCTGATCGGCGTTGGCTCCCGCCCCGATCACCGCCATTCCCATCTGCTGCGCCGAGGCCAGGGCGTCGGCGAGCCCGACCCGTCCGTAGTCGAGGGCATGGTTGTTGCCGAGCGAAGCGATGTCGACGCCGGCCGCCCGCAGCGCGGCATAAGCGGTGGCCGGTGCTCGGAAATGGAACTCCTTGGGTTCCGGGGTGCCCCGGGTGGTGATCGCGGTTTCCAGGTTGACCACGGCGACGTCGGCGGCGGACAGCAACGCGGCGAACGGCCCGACGGCGGTGTCAGGGTGGTCAAGCAGCCCGGCGGTTCGCCCGACGAAGTGCACATCCCCGGCGAAAGCCAGCGAGACCTGCTGCGCCGCGGGCGCCGGCGATGCCGGCGGTGCCGAAGCCGACGCCGTGACCGCGGGCGACGGTGAGCCGGCACCGACCGGCGAGGTTGGCGGCACCTGGGTGCAACCCGTGCTCAATGTCGCGACCAGCACGCCGGCCACGGCGCCTCGGGGCATGGTCTTCATACCCCGGCACAATACGCACCCGTTGAACGCTGGTGGGCCACCAACTTGGTTGGCGGCCCACCGATCCGTATTAACCGACGGTTTCGAGCTCGCGTACCGGCTGGGCCGGCGCGACCGCCCGCGACCGCCGGCCGAGGGTCAGCACCCGGGCCACGATCGCCGGCGCGAAAAGCTTCTGCGGCGGCGACATCAGGTTGGCCACCGACAGGAACGCCTTGGCGACCGCCGGATGCCGGGACGCCGCGACGAACAGCCGGGCGATGTAGCCGTTGAGAAACGCGGTCTTGCCCGAGCGGGTACCGATCACGTGCCCGTAGCGCAGGTCGGCGCCGACGGCCATGTCCCACGGCACGTCGATGAGCTTGCCCACCTTGGCGTAGAAGCGGCGGGGCAGGCCGTCGCGCCCCGTGGCCAGACAGTCGCGCAGCACCAGCGCTTCGGCGGCGGCCACCGTCATCCCTTGCCCGTACGCGGGGTTGAAGGCACAGATCGCGTCGCCGATGGACACGAAGCGCTCCGGCAGGCGGCGCACCTTCTCGTACCGGCGCCGAACGCTGACCGGAAGCCGCATCTTCAGCGGCGCGCCCAGCGGCTCGGCCTTGCTCAGCAGCTCGTAGAGGTCCGGCTGTGGCAGCCGCTTGACGAAGTCGAGAAAGCCTTCCGGATCCGACGGCGGGAAGTTGCGGCTGTCACAGCCCACAAGCGTCACCATCCATCGATCCCCGTCGACGGCCACGGCGACCGCGCCCTGCGGGTTCTCCGGCCACGGGTTGAGCACGAAACCGGCGAAGTCGGCGTCGCCCGGCCCGCGGCGGTACACGCGCGTGGAGTAGCCGGCCACGGCGTCCACCGCGTCCTCGGCGGGTTTGGCGTAGCCGATCTCCGAAAGCCAGGTGGGTCCGCGGTTGCCCCGGCCGGTGGCGTCGACGACGAACTCCGCCGGGATCTCCAGCGGTTGCCCGCCGCGGGGCAGCACCCGCACGCCGGTCACCCGGCCGCGGTCCTCGTTGGTCAGCAGGCCCAGCGCCTCGACGCCGTCCTCGATGACCACATTGGACAGTTGACGGACCCGGTCGCGCACATAGCCTTCCAGCGTCGGCCGGCTCACGCCCAGCCCGTGCAGATCGGTGTCCTGCCGCGGAAAGCGCATGCCGTCACCGAACCAGATCAGGTCGCGGCCGAGGTCCAGCGGCAGCGCGCCCAAAGCGGTGATGTCCGCGGCGAAATCGTCGAAAAGTTCCTCCAGGGCCTTGTGGCCAAAAGCGAGCAGACCGTGCGTGTGCTCCCCGTGCGGCACTCCACGGCGGTTGTCGTGGTTGGCGGGCAGCGTGTCGCGGTCGAAGACGGTGACCTTCTCGAACGACTCGCTGAGCACGCGCGCGGCCAGTAGGCCGGCGATGCTCGCTCCGAGCACCACTGCGTGCCCGGATCGGTCTGTGACAGACACGGCGGTTCTCCGTTTCATCAATGGGTTGGCGTCAACGAAGTTACGGGTCGTGATGCCAGTGATGAAAACGAATACGGCGTCCGAATGTCGATACGTGTGCTCCGTCACCTCGCCGCTGACCAGGCATCCCGCCCGGTACCGTCAAATCCACGACCGCCACACAGTCGTCAATGCGCACTCACACCCGGTGGTCGGGGTCGGCCAACGCCGCGATCGCCACCTCCTCCATGGCCCGCAGCATGGCTTCCACGATCCGTGGCGACACATGGTGCGTGTCGAAGTCGACAGTCAAATCGACTAAGCCGGGCACGTCCTCCACGTTGAGGAAGAGACGATCGCACCTCTTTTCCTGGTCGGGTACCCAGTAGAACTTGGTTTGCGATCGGGCCAGCGCGATTTCCGCTAAATCAGGGAGGGTACCGCCCGGCTCGGCCCGGCTGGCGCCGCGGCGGTCATTGAAAAAGCAACTCGTCGAAAAGGTCGGTCCGCGGCGGGTCGCGGTCTCGGCAATGAGGACCAACAGCTGACGCGGATCGAAGTAGGCGTGTTTGTACGCTGTCATCGCGGCCTGTTGCGTTCGGGCGATGATCTCGTCCACGCTGCTTTCCGCGACCTCGATGACGCACAGGCTCGCCTGGGCGAGCATGCACACCACATTGGACAGTCGGGCCCGGAACCGGTTGCTCACGACGGGGCGGGTGAAGAACGCCGGGTGTCCGGTGGCCCGGGCGAAACCGATCGCGTAAAGGGCGAGCAGGATCGCCGACGAGTCCACCTTGGTCCGGGCCGCCAACGCCCGGACCGCCAACCACAATGCCTCCGACCGCAGCTTGCCCTTCCAGTAGCGCGGTTTGCGGGCATCACTGGCATCGGTGAGCATGCCCAGCGGAATCCGGCCCAGCTGCCGGGCAAAGTGCCGCAAGGCGGCCTCGTTCTGTCGCGATCCCGCCGGCGAGCGCTGCCATCGCGCCTGCTCCAGCGGTTGCATGTCCTCCACCGGCGCCGCCTCCTGGCGGGTGATCTCATCCACCATGATCAGGGCGCCGAGGGCGTCGGTGGTCAGGTGCGACATCACCGCAACCTGCTGGACCGGCACGTCATGCCGGCAGACCACGGCCATGCGCACCGGCCAGTCATTGACATGATCGAATGGCTTGGCCGCGTATTCGTCGTGGATCCGCCTGGCCAGCTGAACCGGGTCGTGCTCGCCCGCGTCGAAGACCTCCAGCGCTATCCGGCCCTTGGCGGACAACGACTGTAGCGGGCGGCCGTCATCGGCGAACTTGAGCCGGGTACGCATGGATTGATATCGGCTCATCAGATAGCGCAACTCTTCGGCCACCGTGTCAACGCTGACGCCCTCCCGCGGCGCTGTGCCGCTGATGAGCAAGGAGGACTTCTGGTCGACCATCGCCAGCCAGATCTCCCACTGTCCCCAGGACATTTCGTCCGTTCCTTCGCCGTCGCCGGCGAAGTCGACCAAGACTTGTCTTGCCGCCACTAAACTGGACACCCTCCCAGTGTCAACCATCAATGCCGAATCGTCTGCCGGAGCACGCGAAGTTGGGCCTCGGCCAGCTCGGCGCCCGGCTCCATCCCGAGCTGGTGCAGCAGCCGCTCACGGACTCGCTGGTAGACCTTGAGCGCCTCGACCTGCCGTCCCGAACCCGCCAGCGCTAGCATCAGGTGGGCCGCCAGCCGCTCCCGCAACGGGTGCTCGTTGACCAGTACCCGCAACCGTTCCGCCACCGGGCCGTGCCGGCCCAACGCGAGCTCGGCCCCGTTGAGCGCCTCGACGGCGGCCAGCCGCTGCTCCTCCAGCGCCGAGGCCGCCGCGGGAACGAAGGCGCCGACCGCACCGGTCAACGCACGCCCGCGCCACAGCCCCAGGCCGGCCCGCAACAGGCGGGTCGCCTCGTCCAGGTTTCCGGAGGCGGCCGCGGTGTGCGCCTCGGCCACGGCAACATCAAGCCGGTGTAGGGATCATTGGGCGCCGCCTGGATACCAACGGAGTCTTTTGGCGCCAGCAATGCGCGTTCGGTTTCAGTGAGTACCGTCGACGGCGCGTCGTTGCGCAAATCGGCGAACTCCTTCGTGTACTCCAGGCCGACGCGCCAGGAGGAGCCGGTGCGGTGGGCCACGAATAGCCAGCCCTGCGGTGCCTCCTCGTCCGGGGCGGGGGCCAGCACCGCGGAGCCGAACGCCCAGCGTCCGGATTTATCGGTGCGCATGACGTAGTGGCTGGTGGCAATCGCCTCGGCGGCACCCACGGCGGCCCGCTCGGTGCCCGCTCGCGTCTGGCGAATCGCCTGCGCCACGGCCGAGCTCAAACCGGCCTGGTCGGCGGCGGCGGCCGGGGTGGGGACGGACAGCGCCGTGGCGGCGCCGAGCGCGGCGACCAGTGCCAGCCGCGACAGAAGGATCGAACCATTCATAGATATCGAGCTTCGGCGGGCCGGCTACGCGAAAGCTAAACGGAACCTGTGCGGGTTCTACACACCGGGCCCGGGTGTTCGGCACGGCGGCCGGTCCGTGCAAGCATGGTGCGGGCAACGCCCCTTCGAGGATATGGAGACCCCATGACCGATGCCGCCCTGGCCGTGTGGGATGGCCACAACGACTTGCCCTGGAGATTGCGCAGTTACGCCCGCGGCGAGGTGGCCGGGCTTGACGCGCCGGGCGCGGAAGCCGCCAAACACACCGACCTTCCCCGGCTGCGGGCGGGCGGCGTGGGCGCGCAGTTCTGGTCGGTGTGGGTGCCCTCGACGCTGCCCGAACCCGAAGCGGTCGTGACCACACTGCAACAGATCGACCTCGTGCACCGGTTGGCCGCCGCCTACGAGCGCGATCTGTGCCTGGCCACGACCGCCGATGACGTGACTCGGGCCATGGGGGAAGGGCGGATCGCGTCACTGATCGGCGCCGAGGGCGGGCACAGCATCGGCTCGTCGCTGGGCGTGCTGCGCACGCTCTACGCGCTCGGCGTGCGGTACATGACGCTGACCCACAACGACAACACCCCGTGGGCCGACTCCGCCACCGACATTCCCGCGGTCGGTGGCCTGTCACCGTTCGGCGTCGACGTGGTGGGCGAGATGAACCGGCTCGGGATGATCGTCGACCTGTCCCACGTGCACGAGCTCACGATGCGGGCCGCCCTGTCGGTCAGCGCGGCGCCGGTGATTTTCAGCCATTCGTCGGCGCGGGCGGTGTGCGACGTACCCCGAAATGTCCCCGACGACGTGCTGGAGAAGACTCGCGAAAATGGTGGCCTGTGCATGGTGACCTTCGTCGCCGAGTTCGTGTCGCCCGGCCTGCGGGCGGTGTGGGAACGGCAACCGGGCGCGCCCACCGGCGATTGGACGACCGCCCCTGGGCCCGAGCCGCCGCCGGCCACGATCGACGATGTGGTACGGCACATCGAGCATGTGCGCGACGTCGCCGGCATCGACCATGTCGGCATCGGCGGCGATTTTGACGGCTCCACGAATATGCCGGTCGGTCTCGACGACGTGAGCGGCTATCCGCGCCTGTTCGACGCGCTGCGCGGGCGGGGATGGTCCTCCGCCGACCTCACCAAACTGGCCCACGGCAACATGCTTCGCGTGATGCGCGCGGTCGAGGATGCCGCGGTCCCCGCTTGAGCTGCCGGCCCGCACCGCTCGCGCGGTGCGGACTGAAGAAAAGCCTTTACCCGCAACAGATGTTGTACCCGTGGTTCATCCAGAAATTCGTCGGGATCGGGTTGGTCAGGTCCGGATCGCCGACGCTGACGGCCGCGAGCCGCTCGCGGCCGCGACGCATCTCGACGTGCGTGTGCGGGGAGTCGCCCGCACCCCGCGCCGCCTCGGTGGCGATCCGCTGGCCGCGATCGACGTGCTCATTGACCATGAGCCCGGGAAGCGGGTTGGTGTGCAGGTAGATGATGCTCACGTCGAATTCGGCGTTGTAGATCGAGATGGTGGACAGTCCGCCGCCACCCTCGTCCTTGTTGATCACCGTTCCGGCGAGGAGGGCGTGCACCGGGTCGCCCGGGTTGCGCGCGATGTCGATCCCCTCATGCCGCCCCGGGGTGTTCTGGTAGCCGTCGAAGTACGTGGTGATCCGGGCGCCCGTGTCCCGGTAAAGGCCGAACGCGAGGTGATCGTTGTTTCCCTCGCCGACCACATGACTGGCATTCTCATTCTTGAGCGTCGCGCTCAGGTTGCCCCTGCGCCCGGCGACGAATGAGTCGATGGCGCCGGACCAGTCGCTCTTGAAGAAGACCGTGACCGGAACCGACTTGCGGTTCCAAGCCGAGGCCGCGTTGTTCTTCACGCACTGGCCTCGCCCGTTGCCGGCACTGATGAACTTGACGCAATCCGCGCCGGTGCCGTAGTTCTCGACCGACCCGGCGAAGTCCACCAGCGATCCCTGGTTGTCACTGTTGAACCAGAGGCAGAATTCTCCATCCTCGCACGACCCGTTGCGCGGGGTCGCCGCGTGGGCCGGCGGCGCGGCCATGACACTGCTGAGTAGGACCGCGCCGAGCGCGGCGAAAAGTACCTTCTTAAACATGATCCCTCCTCGATGCTCTGGGCGGGAAGCTATGGCGGCACGGTACATTCGAGCTACACGCTTCATACATGCATGAGGATGGCCCGCATATACGACCATCCCCATGCATCTGAGTGTCCTATGTGGATTACGCGAGTGTCACCGGCCGCCGTCGCCGTCCAGAACCGGAGGTTCCATACCGGCATAGACCGCCGCTGCCGCGTCGCCGAGCACCGCGACATCCAGGATGCAGGCGTTGAGCCAGGCCTGGGTGACCTTGGCGTTGAGGCAGACACCTTGCGCCCGCTGACGGATTTCGGTGTTGAGATCGCCGGCGTAGAACGGCCGCGTCGGATTGCCGAACGCAACGGTGTTACAGGGCGCCAGCATGGTGGTCAAGGGACTGACCCGCCAGCTGTCGCCGAAGTTGTTATAGAGGTCGCTGAAGGACAGCGGCACAGTGTACTGGGTGCCGTTCCTGGCTTCGAGCCGGCGCGGATCGTTGTCGGGGTTGCCGAGCAGGCCACGCACCCTCGTCGGCCAGGCCCCGACGCCGACGGCGACATCCATGTAGAGGGCATGGAGTTTGACGCGGACAGTGTGTCCGGCCTGGTCGACGACGTAGAAGGTATTGCCGACGCGGGTGATGTCCACTCCGGACGGCAGGGACAGCGCGGTGCCCGGCGGGACATAGGTGCTCTTCCCATCGACCACGACTCGCTGCTCACCGCAGATCGCCACCTTGGTCGTGCCCATCCTCGTGGCGACGGCCTTGTTGAGCGATGTGTTCGGCCAGGTCGGCGCGCCGTTTCCCTTGCGGGTCTGCACTTCGAAAGCCGTGCCTTCCTGTGCCTCGACGAAGTCGCCCGACGCCTGGAAGTCGTACTTCAGACCGGCAACGGTGGTCTCGTGGGTGTCGCCGACCGTGATAGCGGCATCGCAGTTCATCCCACCACCGACCGTGTCCTCAAAGAAGATCATGGCAGGTCCGGGTGGCGATGGGGCCGGTGCCGATCCCGGGAAGAGCAGGTTGTTGGTCTCGCCGGTGAAGCCCACGGGTACGCAGATGGGCGCCATCGTGCCGCCATAATCGATCCTGTTCCGGACGGTGAGCTCGGCACCGGCGTTGAAACTGGCCATACTTCCGCCGTCGGCGTTGCCGTAGTAACCGAAGACGTTGAACTCGGAGATGGTCCATCCCCCGGAAGCGCTGACGGCGTTGTCACCCACCACGGTGTAAGGCGTGCCTGCCACCTCCAGGGTGGCCTGGTCGCTGGTCGCGGTGACCTCTCCGGTCAGCCTGAGATCATCCAGGCTGGTGATCGGCTGGTTGGGCACCGGAGTATCGCCGCTGCTGTTGTCCTTCCAGCAGTAGATGTCCGAGCCGCCGCCCAGCCCGATCTGGTTCCATCCGGCCGGGCAGGCCGCGTTGTACTGCAGCAGCCAGTACTGGATGTGCAGCCGGCCACTGGTGCCGTCGTTGCCGAAGATGAACTGCTCCCAGCCCTGGCATCCGGGGTTGGGCGAACCGGCGCAGGCCGGCGTCGAGAAGAAGTTGGTGTTGATCTGGAGGGTATAGGCATCGGCCACCGGTGGTCCCACGTTGGCGATGGGGCTGCTCTCGCTGGTCACGCTGACGGCGTCGAACGAGCCGATCGCCTTGGAGATCAGCCCGAACGGTGCCTGTACCGAAACGTCGTTGCCGTTACCGATGGTCGCTGGCGGCCGCGGTCTGCGCTTGGGCACCGCCGGATAGGACGGCCCGCGCGTGCACGTCAGCTCCTGCCACGCCGTCGCCGGATAACTGGCGGTGAAGCAGCCCTTCGACGGGCGCGGCTCTTTGACGATCTTCGCTTGCCAGGCCTTCAGCCTCAGCGGCGTTGCCGGCGCGCTTAGCGCCGCACTCGCCGGAGCAATGGCGACCAGCATGCTCGCCAGCGCCAAGGCACCGACGAGCCTATGCATGGTTCTCCATGTGCGAATGGGAGTCCTCATAGCCCCAGGAGAGGCCATGAAGGTTGTGAGCATATTGTGGGGACGTTGTTGTGCAGTTCGGGGGCCGTGCCCGTGCTAGCGGCACTTCCAGACGACCCCGCGCTGCTCGCCATCGTGGGCCTTGTCGTCGTTGAGCCCGGCGATGGTCAAGCCGTCGTCGCTGATCGCCTCCCCCCAGTTCATGCCGTACCCGGTGGGCTTGGCGAAGACGTTGGGCAGCTTGAGGATGGTGACCCCGTCGGTCAGGACGGCGTCGTTGGCGCGATCCATCCCGACGATCCAGCCGCTCGGGCCGACGTCGTTGCTCCACTCGATCTGATCGAGTACCTCGGCCTTGCCGGTGACCAGATCCCACCTGACGCCCGCGACACGTTGCTGGGCAAGCAACACAAGGCCGGTAACCCACCCGTTGCGGACGCGCCGCGCGTCGAAGTCCGTGGCCGGCTTGCCTTCGAACACGGGTGTGGGGAGCGCTTGGGCGGTGCCATCCGGGTACCACACATAGGCAACCCGTTGGCCGGTATCACCGATGTGGCCCACCACGGTGCCATCCTCATCGATGTCGAATGCCCTCGCGTACCAGACGCCCTGGGGCACAGCGAGTTCGATCGGGTCGGCGTTCGCCGACGGCCAGACCACGGGTTTGAAGATGCGATCCTGCACGAGATGTCCGGAGATTCTGCCCCGATCGTTGATGCCGGTGGCTTCCGCTGTTCCTCCCTTGAGCTCGTGCAGAACCCCACCGACGTAGGCCTTGGACCGCGGGCCGCCCTCGGGGTAGCTGAAACCCACGGCGTCGCCCTTGGTGTTGGCGGCTTCGAGGCCGTCGTCGTTGCCGCCCATGGGAACCCGAGTGGCCTTGCCGTCGCGCCACAGCACGGGTTCCGGGTCGCCGCCGTAGATCCGGCCGGTCACGTACCGGCCGGAGGGGTCCAGGTTGCGGACGTAGCTCTTGATCCCACCGCCCGGTACCGGCAGTTTCGTGCCCTCGCAGGACGTGGGAAGAGCACGCGCGCCCGGGCGATCGTAATGGCGGGTCTGGAATCCGGGCTTGGCCGTCGGGGTTGGGCTTGCCTTGGCCGACGGCTCAGCGGAGGCCGAAGCCGTCGCCGTGGCTTCCTTCCTCCGGTCGTGATCTGCTTGCAGCGCATAGGGAATGGCGATGGCGGCCAACACACTCAAGCTCACGGCCGCTCCACTGAGGCCGAGGCGGCGGAAACGCTTGCGGCGCTTGCCGGTCTCGATTGCCCTGGCGACGTCCACTGTGGACAGGCCTGGAGGTCGCGTGTCAATGGTGGCGAAGATGTTCCTGACCTGCTCATTAGTGTCTTGCATTGGCTCGATCCTCCAGTAGGAACGCCCCGAGATGCCGGCGCAAGGTGTTCAGCCCGGCCGATGTCTGGCTCTTGACGGTGCCGTCCGAGCAGCCCAGGATGTCGGCGACGTCCTCGACCGACAGATCGCACATGAACCGCAGGACGACCACCGCCCGTTGCCTGGGCGGCATCTGTTTGAGTGCCGCCTGAAGGACCAACCGGTCTTCGACCGACGCCGCCGCCGGGCTGCTGCCCTCCGGTGGCTTGTCCGACAACCGGACCCGCCGAGCCCAGCCGAGCCGCTGAGTGTTGAGGAACTCGCGGACAACGATCGCGCGCACATATCTATCAAGATTGACAATCTTGTGGATGTTGTGCCAGTTGAGGTAGAGCTTGGTGATCGCCTCCTGGACCAGATCGTCGGCGCGATGCGCGTCCTGGCACAGCGCATACGCAAGCCTTCGAAGCTGTTCCAGCTGCGCGGTCACGTACTCCGTGTACAGGAGATCACTTTTCGCTTCCTTTTCCGATCCCATGACTCCCCCGGGGCTGTTTCCCCATGGACGTGCGCGGCCGTTTCCCGGGTTGGGTCTGGAAGCGAGAAATTACTTCCGCCGGACTACTTCCGCCGGACGCGGATGGCGTGTGCGTCGGCCCGCTCCACGCCGGTGGCGTCCGGGTTGGTGATCGGTACCAGGCCGCGCACCTCGCCGCTCAGGCCGTGCTCGGTCAGCCGCACCACCAGCATGCCCGGATCCGTCCCGTGTGATGAGTGCGGATCTCCGGACAGAGGGTTGGGTCCGCGGGTGGACAGGAAGAACCAGGCGTGGTCGGGCGAGACGGCGAACAGGTCGGGCGTCGGATCGGCGCTGAACGCGGAGGTCAGGTCCACAGTGGACAGATGCGCGCCGCTGGCGCCGTCGAAGACCTCCGCGACATTGGCGTCGCGGTCGTCCACCCAGACATAGCGCTGCCGGCTGGTCGCCTCGCTGCCGTGCGCGTCCCGTTCGGGCGAGTCGTCGTCGAAGAGCCGCTCGACCGGCGGCACATTGGGCGGGTTGGTCGCCGCATAGCCGGTCATCGGCAGTCGGAACACGCTGAACTGGTCCAGGTTCGCCGGGGTGCCCCCGCCTCCGTCGGCGAAGATCCTGCCCTGCGCCTCGGTGAAGCCGCAGCCGTTGGCGGGCACGTTGGCCAGCTCGTACTCGGCGATGATCGACATCGGGGTGGTGCGCCAGTCCAGCACCAGCATGCCGCCACCGCGCAGGCTGACGAACAGCGGCCCGTTGTCGGACGCGATGAACGGGCAGATCGGCGCGTTGTCCGGCCGGATGCCGGCCGCCTGGCAGGGCACGCCGCCGGGGGTGAGGCAGGCGGCCAGGTCGAGGGTGGCCGCCGGCTCCTGGACGAACGAACCGTTCCGGTAGTCGGTGCGGATGCGCTCGAGCTTCTTGCCGTTCTGGTTGGCCACCATCAGGTACCAGTCGTCCCTGCTCGGCCAGATCGCGTGCGCCTGCCGGGCACCGCCGGCGCCGACCTCGGTGCGCAGGCAGGCGAGCGGGCGGCGGCTGCGAGCGTCCAGAAAGACCACGTGACCACTGGCCACAAAGGACAGTGCGGCGTGGGTCTGGGCCCAGTTGAAGGTGAGCATGTGCGGCCTTACCGGATCGGCGCCCGTGCTCGCCCGGCACAACGCGGCGGTCTCGGCGCCGAGATCGACCACGTCGGTGGGGACCGCCCGCGACGGTGCCCGGCCGGTCAGGTCCCAACCGTCGTAGACGCGCAGCGTCCCGCCATAGCCGAGCCCGGTGGTGTCGGACTGGTCGACCAGCCACACCTCGAAGGGCGCGGCCTCGGTGGCGCTCGCGTCGCCGGCGCCGCTGCCGCCGACCGCCAGCAAGGTGACGGCGGTGAGCACCACGAGTGGTGCATAGATGAGCTTGCTCCCCGTCTCGGCCATGGCCGTCAGTGTATTCGCGTAGGGCGTGATTGGTCCTCATGGATTTCGTGTCCGCAGGGCTTCACCCTCTACTTTGCACCTATGCCTCACCCCGGGCGTCGCGCGTGACATGGAGGTCGAGCGGGTGCTGGGGCTGGACCCCGACGGCAATAAATTCTGCGTGTTGAAAGGACCCGCCGATACCGGTGAATGTTGATTCCGGGCGGACCCGGGTACATTCTCTTCGCCGACGACCGCCCGCACCGCCGTCGGTGAGAGGAACCCGACATGAGCGACCCGACCACCGACGGTTTGGTGGCCACAGCCGCCGAGATCGAAGGCATGGTGCGCAACCTTTGCGCGTACGCGTTGGGCGAACCCGACCCGATTCAACGCTACGAAGATCTGACCCACCAACAGGTGTTGTTTGCGGGCATGGTCGAGGCCATCCGCCGCGAACGCGGCAAGCTGGTGGCCGACCTCGTCGTGGCGGGCCTTTCGGTGACTGACATCGCGGCCCAGACAAGCCTGGGCACGGTCGTCAAGGTGCGCAAGCTCATCAGCCTCGCCGACGAGACCCAGCGCGTAAATGAGGCGACCGCGGCCCGAAAAGCGGCCGCCCGCGAGGCCGCCGATCGTGAGGCCGCCGATCGTGAGGCCGCCGATCGTGAGGCCGCCGTCCGTGAGGCCGCCGTCCGTGAGGCCGCCGTCCGTGAGGCCGCCGTCCGTGAGGCCGCCGATCGTGAGGCCGCTGACCGTGAGGCCGCCGAGGTCGAAGAGACGCCGGCGGAGGAGCCGGCATCGTTGCCGCCGCATCTGGCCGCGCCGACCGGCAAACGCTTGCTCACCCCGGCCGACCGGGCGGCGCTGGGCCTATCCGTGCCCACCTCACCGCCGAGCCGGGCATGACGGTGCTCCGGGCCGCGACGGACCTGCTGGCATCCCGCTGGGGGGTCGCCGTGGCCGTGCATGCGGTGTGGGTGGACCACCGGGACCGCTCGGTCATACGCAGCGTGGACCCGCTCGGCCGGCCAGTGGTGATCAAAGCCGACCGGAATTTCACGCGCCTGCAAAGCGAGGCTCGGGCACTGGCTGCTGTTGCGGCAGCGGGTGTTCCCGTACCCCTCGTGCTGGAACAGATGGACACTTCGCCGGCGGTTCTCGTCCTGGAGTATGTGCGGGGTCAGTCGCTGAGCTCGACGAGTGGATCGGGGCATTGGCGGGAGGTGGGCCGGCAACTGCGACGCCTGCACGATCACGCCTCGCCCAAGGGTTTTCCCGTGTTCGGTGGCGAGGCGAGCTGGTGGGGGTCGCTACGATCGCTGGCGGAACAGTCACATCGATGGTGCCGCGAGCGGCAGCTGGTGAACCGCCACACGCTCGACCGGCTGGCGGCATGCATGCGCGATGCGTTCGCCCGCGACGACGAACCCGGCGATTGCCTGGTGCACGGCGACTGCGGGCCGTACCATTGGTTGCTGCGTAAGGACACGGTGGTGGCCGTGCTGGATTTCGGTGACGCCGCCCGAGGTGACCCGTGTTGGGACTTGGCGGTGCTGACGCTGAATGATCGGGATCGGCTGGCGGCGGTCCTTGACGGGTACGACATGGACAAGGCCATGCGCGATCACCTGGAGTCAACGCTGGTGCCCTACACCGTGATCCGGCATCTTCTGGCGATCTGGTGGCTTGTGGAGCACGACTTCGACCCCGCGCCGACCGTCGCCGAACTCGACCGGCTCGCCCGGTAAGCTTCGCGGCCGAGGGCGGGCCTAGCATGCGGGGCATGCCGGCCACGATCCCCTCGCACCAAGCGCTGGTCCTGCCGCTCAAGCTCCGCCGCCCGAGGCGTTTTGACGGTGTCGCCCTCGTCGTGGGTTCCGCCATGCCGGATGTGGCCTACCTGACGCAGGGCCTCACCGCAGAGGCACCCAGTCACACGTGGCACTCGTTGCTGTGGTTCAGCTTGCCGTTGACTCTCATTGTCACACCGTTGGTACGCCGGGCCGCGGGCATTATCGCCCCGCACTTACCCGAGGGCGGACCATTGTCGCTGCGCGACTATGGCGTGCTGGCCACCGAAGGCTCCTGGTGACTTGGCACGGCCCGGCACCGGTGGTGCCGCGCCGTTCCGCCCTGTTCTGGTCGGTCGCGGCCGCCCGCTCCCCGGTGACTACCGGTAACTCCGCCGAGCCATGATCGTTGCGCGGCTGGATGTAGATCGCGGCAGGTTTTCTACACTCACAAGCGCAACGATCACCGACGGCGGTCGCTACAAGCGATAGATGCGTTGGGCGTTGCCGGCGCACACCTGCTCGGCGATCCTCTCGGCGTCCGTGATGCTTATGGCGTCGTCGGAGCGCCACTCGTCGAGCACGCGCCGCAGGCTCAGCCGGAACTGGGCGGCGCCCACCAGGAACAGTTCTGGCAACAGGTACGCGTCGGTGGAGAACAGCAGTTTGCCGAACGGGGCGAGCTCGAAGAACTCGGCGAGCACGCGGACGGACCGCGCGCCCAGGTGCGTGACGGTCAGGCCGACGTCGACGTAGACGTGGGGAAAGACCTGGGCCAGCCAGCCGGCCTGCCGGTGGTACGGGTAGCAGTGCAGCAGGACGATCGGGACGCCGGTGGGCTCGGCCGATGCCAGGAAGGGCTGCAGGAGAGCCGGATCCGCGGCGGGAAGGCGCAAGTCACGATCGCCGAAGCCGGTGTGCAGTTGCACCGGCAGACCGGTGTCGACGCCGGCCCACAGGATATGGCGCAGCAGCACCGGATCGGTGAGCCGCCCTCCTGCGCGCAGCCATCTCCCGGCCGCCTCGCGCACTTCGGCGGGCGAGGGTCGCGTGGAAGGGATCTTGAGCCCGTACCGGTACGCCAGAATGGATTTGACCGCGATCGCGCCGCGCACCCGCCGATCGAGAGTCTCCTCGAAGACGGAGGCAAAGGTGTTGGCGTCGACGGTGCCGGCGAGTTGTTCGGCGACCTGTTCGAGCCGGACGACCTCGTGGACCGTGGCCCCGGCGGCTTCACCGAGCGCCTCGACATCCAGGAGGCCGTCCAGCCCGGTGTCGACCAGTAGGGCCGTGAGACCGGCCGAATGTAGCAATGTCGAGGACACCTGCTGCCAGCCGAGCAGCCGGCGCTGGTGTAGATAGTCGTCGATCCCGGCGTGCGGCGGCAGCCCGAGCGCGGGCGCGCACCAGCGGCGGATCGCCAGACCGACCTGACTGTCCAGATACGACAGTCCGTCGGGCGGTGGCCGGTCCGCCTCGTTGCAGGCCAGCTCGAACCCGGCCCGGTCGAGGTCGCCGGCGAGGATGCTGTGGCAGTGGCCGTCGATCAGTACTTCCAACGGCTCGCCTCGGCGATCGCCATCGGATCCACACCCCGGAACAGTTCCGCCTCGGCGAGCCGTACCGCGCAGAACGCGTCCAGCAACGGCTCGCCCATGGCCGCCGGTAGCACGTCGTCGCCGATCAGCGCGTTGACCGCCTCTTCCACGCTTTGCGGCAGCCTTGGCGGTTGCTGGCCCTGCGGCAGCGACGCGGGGTCGACCGGCACCTCGTCGGGGAGCCGGCGTCCGGCCTCCAGCGCGGCGGCCGCTACGGCGGTCACCGCCCCGACCAGCAGGTAGGGGTTGGCCGAGCCGTCGCAGCACTTGAGTTCGGCGTTGGCGGCGGTGTCACGTTCCCCGACGCTGCCGGTGACCAAGCGCAGCGCGCACTCGCGGTTCTCCCGACCCCAACACTGGTATGGCGCCGCCCAGTGCTGCGGCACCAGGCGCAGATAACTGGCGACGCTGGGCGCGCCGATCGCGGTCAGCGCGGGCAGCCGTTCGAGGAGACCGGCCAGCACCGCCTCGCCCGGCGGCGTCAGGCCGTAGCGACCCTCGCCGCCGCTGAACAGGTTGCGCCCATGCGACCAGGCCGACATATGGAGGTGTTGGCCGTTGCCGACCTGACCCGCCACGACGACCGGCGCGAACGAGACGTGGTAGCCATGGTTGTGGGACACGGCGCGGATGGTCTGCCGCACCAGGACGAGCCGGTCGGCCGCCGCCACCGGGTCGTCGGCCGCGACCGACAGCTCCAGCTGGCCCGGCGCGTACTCCGGGTGGAACTGATCGACCGGCACACCCTGCCCGTCGAGCGCCGCCAGCAAACTGTCCACATAGGACGACAGTTCGATGATCCGCGTCATCCCATACGCGGGGCCGTGGCAGGCCGGTGCCGCCTCGCGCGTGCCGACGAACCACTCGACCTCGAAGGCCATCCGCAACTCGAGGCCGCGCTCTCGGGCCGTGTCGGCGCTCCGGCGCGCGAACGTCCGCTGGCAACCGGGATACGCCTCGCCCTCCTGCGTCCGGCGATCGACCGGCGCCCAGGCCCATCCGGGCTGACCGGTCAGCACGCTGACCCGGTCGAGATCCGGGTACAGACGCAGGTCGCCCGTGGGGCCGCCGGCGTGGCGGCTGCTGGTGATCGAATCGTCCAGCAGGAACACGTCGAACACCGGCGACATGCCTATACCCCACATCGCCGCGTGTTCGAACCGGCTCACCGGCACCGCCTTCACCCGCGTGATGCCGGCATTGTCAACCCACGTCAGCGCAACCGCCCGCACGCCACGCAGGCTCAGCTGGTTCGCCTGCTCGCTTGCCCGGCTGCTCCGGTCCACATCATCCACGCAACCGATTGTCCCGTACGAGTCACCGGCTGGCACCTTTCGCGCGCGCGAGCCGAATAAGCCGGGCCGGGTCAGGCCAGCGCACGTCGTAGGCCAGCCTCAGGCGCTCAAGGATCCGGATCACCCAGGCTGAGATGTCGATCTCGCCGCGGCGCACGCCGTGCCGGGCGCAGGTGGGGTCCGCGTGGTGCAGGTTGTGCCACGACTCACCCATGCTCAGGATGGCCAGCGGCCAGAAGTTGGCCGACCGGTCGCGGGAGGCGTACGGCCGTTGGCCGACCATGTGGCAGATCGAGTTCACCGACCAGGCGACGTGGTGCAAGACCGCCACCCGAACCAGCCCGGCCCAGAACAACGCGGTCAGTCCACCCCACCAACTCCAGGTCAGCAGCCCACCAAGGATCGCCGGTAGGGCCAGGCTGGCTAGGGTCAAAGACCCGAACAGCTTGTGTACCACGCGCATGTCCCGCTGGGCCAGCAGGTCGGGGATGAACCGCTGCTGGTTGGTCAGCTCCCGGTTGAGCACCCAGCCGAGGTGGGCGTGCCAGAACCCGCGTACCAACGCGCCCGGTGAGGTGCCGAACAGCCACGGCGAGTGCGGGTCGCCGTCGCGGTCGGCGAACGCGTGGTGGCGGCGGTGGTCGGCGACCCAGTGCAGGATCGGCCCCTGCACGGCCATGCTTCCGGCGACGGCCAGGCCGATGCGGACCAGCCGGCCGGACTTGAACGCGCCGTGGGCGAAGCACCGGTGGAAACCGACCGTGACACCGAGACAGGTCAGCACATAAAAGACGACCGACAGAACGATGTCGTGCCAGCTCAGACCCCAGCCCCAGGCGAACGGGATCGCGGCGAGCAGGGCCAGCGGCGGGACCACGACGAACAGGTACACCATGATGTGCGCCGCCAGCCGGCGCTCACCGCCCAGCAGCGGCTGGGAACTGTGGACGGGTGCGGCAGCGACTTCGATCACGCCGCGACGTTAGCGGCCCTAGATGGCGGCTTTGCGGCGTCGTGGTGCCAACGTATGGAAGATCCTGGAACATTCTGGGGGGGCTGACGGTTGCGTCAGCTATGACGATGCGGATGCGCGCGGTCTGGAACGGTGTCGTGCTGGCCGAAAGCGACGATACCGTCGTGGTCGAAGGCAACCACTATTTCCCACCCGACTCGGTGGACTGGCGGCACTTCACCGGCAGCGACACGCACACGATCTGCTCGTGGAAGGGCACGGCCTCCTACCACACCGTCACCGCCGGAGGTGCGTCCAATCTGGACGCTGCTTGGTATTACCCGGATCCCAAGCAAGCCGCCGCGCGGATCAAGGATCGGATCGCCTTCTGGCGCGGCGTTCGCGTGGAACCGGTACCAGAGCAATAGCTCATCTAGTATCCCCTTCAAGGCATTTCTCTATTTCGGTGTATCGAATGCCTCGAGGAGGAGCGCGATGATCGCCTGGAGAAGAGGCGCGGCATGCGCCGCTGCGGTGACGGTGGTACTAGGCGGGTTGATGGCGGCGCCCGCCGCCGCCGACCCGCGACCGGAGCCGACACCAAACCCGTGGCAGATGCGGCACTGGCCGCAGACGCAGCCGTGGCAGCGGGCGCAGGCCGGACCCCGGATCTTTGCCGTGGGAGCGCCACGACCGATCGATCTGCAGAACTTCGAACAGCCCGACACCATGACGTGGGACGACTATCGCCCCATCCCCGGCACGAACTGGGCGGACCCCAACGTGCGCGGCTCGGTGCGCACCTTCAAGGGGGCGCTGGTGCTGGTGGACTACGCCAACCAGCCGTTCGCCGTCACGCAGCCGGCCAACTCGACCATCTACGGCAACCCGACGACCGTCCACGACCTACCGCGGGCGCAGGTGCCCGAGTTCTACCGCAACTTCCTTAACACGCCGGGCGAGCTCAACCGCGGGCACACCATCCACGAGTACTGGATGGAGGATTCCGGTGGCCGGCTTGGGATCGAGCTTGCCGCGTTCGGCGTCTACCAGATGCCGGCCAAGAACCACGAGTACGGGATCGATGGGGGCTTCCAGCGCGGCGCGGGCTGCCCAGCCGGCGACACCTGCCAGCGCAACATCCGCACCGACGCCCGCGCCGCCTGGGTCGCCGACGTCGGTGAGGACGTGACGCGGCAGTACGAATTCATCTTCTACCTCAGCGCGGGTCAGGATGAGTCGTCGACCTGGCAGGAGTTCGGCGAGATGAAGTTCCAGAGCAAGGAGGACGTCACCGACGAGTGGGGTCCGCCGGACCCGGCGCTGCCCAACTGGAACTTCACCAGGTACATCGAGTGGTCCTCCTGGCAGGCGGCGGCCAACATCTGGCCCAACGCGGGCGGCGGCAGCTCGACGCAGGCCGAGAGCTCCGGGATGTCGGTCTACGCCCACGAGTTCAGCCACATCCTCGGCATCGGCGACAACTACAACAACCCGT
>Ga0075428_100001866_pt1 | contig 22580 bp, 14 predicted proteins | sample RhiMetdeltSRZDD2_FD_75291 | JGI IMG/M metagenome (GOLD analysis project Ga0075428, IMG submission 75291) | Populus rhizosphere microbial communities from Tennessee, USA - Rhizosphere MetaG P. deltoides SRZDD2 | ecosystem: Host-associated > Plants > Roots > Rhizosphere > Soil | place: USA... | reverse complement strand
TTTCAGAAGGCGGTGGCGGACCGGACGCGAGACATCCGGGTGGACATGCGCTGGCCCATCCTCGCGGACGGGAAGCCGGGGATCGGGCGTCATAATTTTCGCGGCCTTTCGAGCGGTTATTTAGTGAAGGACGGACGGGTTCGGGGCAGCGACCTCTGGTATATGCGACAATCGCCATGAGCAACGGAACTCTTATACGTAATCAGCCGCGGGCGTTCTCGCTGATCGAGATCATGGTGGCGGTGACGCTGCTGACGGTGATCACGGTGGGGTTGCTGGCGATGTTTTATCATACGCAGCGGGCGTTCAAGATCGGGACCAGCCAGGTGGACGTGCTGGAAGGGGGGCGGGCGACGTTGAGAATGATCGCGCTGGATTTACAGGAGATGTATCCGTCGCGCATCGATCAGGTAGTGAACTTCGCTGCAGCGCCGAGCGCCGGGCCGAGCGTCACAATGCCACTGGCGAACAACAAGGTCATGGACAATCTGATTCAGGACGTAGCGTTTTTGACGCGGCGCGGCAATGAGTGGTTTGTGACGTCGTATAGAGTCCATAATGTAAATGGAGCTGGAGCGCTCTACCGGTCTGTCATCTCGACGAATATTGGCACACTTCTAACGAACGGTACGGCGACGACAGTCGACCGATGGGTGGCGGTGTCGAATCTCTTTCTCGCCGCCACGAAACCGGCCGTCCCTTCTCTGACCAACGCCTCGAACCTGCCCTTCGACCGGATCGCGGACGGCGTGGTGCACTTTCGAGTTCAAGCGTACAATGACAAGGGCCTCCTGCTGGTGGAGACCAACACTCCGTATGCCCGCAAATGGAACGAAGAGTATTACTTTACAAATTGGGTGCCGGAACATGTGGAGCTAGAACTCGGCATTCTGGATCCAAAGGGGATGACGCAATTTCGGGCGCGGGAAGACGGCGTGGCGGGAAAGGCGCAGACGTACCTCGAGGGACAGGGCTATCGCACACATTTTTTTCATCAGAGGGTGCCAATCCGTTCGCGGCGGGAAGAATTCGATGTGTTTGCAATACGATGAAGTTTCGACGTAACCAATCTGGTGTAGCGCTGGTGATCACACTGATCATGTTGTCGGTGATCACGATCATTGCGGTCGCGTTTCTGGCGTTGAGCCAGCGGGAGCGCGCGTCAACCACACAGACGCTGACCGGCACGGAGGCTGAATTGATGGCGAGCACCGGGTTGGACCGCGGCAAGTCGCACGTGCTGGCGGAAGTGGCGGCGTTTCTGGCCACGAATACGCAAGTGGTGGGTGGGCGGGCGATTTATCGCAAACCGCCGGGCACTGACCTGGCGGTGTCGCAGGCCTACCTGACCAATGACATTGTCTACAAGAACTGGACGAACATGGTGAACCCCCCTGATTACGAACCGCTCACGAAGCTCTTTTACGATCCGCAGGTTCCAGTCTTCACCACGAATAACAGCGGCAATTACGAGTTGGTGGACTACCTGGATTTGAATCGAAACGGCCGGCTTGACCCGACGGGGTTTGTGCCGGTGCGAGATAACAATGGTAACATCGTTCCGGGGGAAACGAATTTTGTCATTGGTGATCCGCAGTGGATTGGCGTGCTGGCGCGACCGAACGAGCCGCATTCATCGTCAAATCGGTTTGTCGGGAGGTATGCGTACATCATCCTGCCGGCGGGACGGACGCTGGACATCGATTTCATCCACAATCAGGGCAAAGTGCCGGCGATTGCGCCGTTGAGTCGGTATTACCGAAGTCAGGGACATGGGACGTGGGAGATTAATCTCGCCGCTTTCCTCGCGGACCTGAACAGGGACCAGTGGAACACTTACACTTATGATGCCTTCATCGATCAAGGCAGTAGAGACCGGGCGTTTCAAGCGGCCGACGATATCCTTCAATACCGCTACGCCGGGTTCCCGCCGAAACGCAGCAGCGATGTTTTCGGGTTTGCTCCGACCGACATTTCGTCAGACAACATCGATCAGCTTGCCAATGGTTTTGGTGTGGCTGGCGTTGATAACGACGGGCCCAACGATCCGTGGCCCGGCGCCCCGAACCCGCGTCGATTTTTCGCGGTCCACGATTTTTTCAACGCGCCACTGGGTCTGTTCACCAACGGGCTTATGGTTGCGGGCAACCGGCGTGACAGTTACAACGGGTACACCTTTTACCGGATGCTGGCGCAGATTGGAACGGACTCCGAGCCGGAACGGATGAGGGTGCGGCGAGCGGAGAAAGATGGGAGCGGGCGGCGCGCCGGTGACTTTCTCGACAGCGCGCGGATCAACCTGAACTACGAGAACACGAATGACACGGTCGCGGCGGATTTCGTGCCGTGGGGGCCCACAAATTTCTTTCACGTCGCGGCAGACCGGTTGTTGCGCGAATACGGGTTCCAGTTTGACGGCCAGTCGCTGAGCGTGACGAACCTGCCGGTCTATCCCACCAATTACTACAATGGAGCAGTGCATCGCGTGTTGCAGATGACAATGAACATGTTCGATGCGACGACGAATTTCATGGCCAATGGCGCAAACGTGGGCCCGTCCTATCCCACTGTGCTCAAGCCTGTCTTTCGGTCGCGCACGCGCAACGGGAGCAATGAGATCTACGTGGCGCGCTACCGGCAGGTTGGACAGGAGATGGGGGCGTGTATCGATCCGAACAACTGGATAGACCCGGCGGACCCGGCGGACCAGGCAAAGGTCCCGTCGGCACCGGGCGAGTTCGACGGATTTGCCTACGGTGTCCCGCTGCTCATTGGGGCAAAAAAAGGTTATCCGAATTTCAACGAGTTTACGTTCCAGAGCGAAGTGCAGGTGCATCGAAAACTGGAGATGCATAAAGAGGCGGAGCAACGGTACCCGAGTCACACCAACCAGGCGTTCTTTATTGGTGTTTCCAACTTCCTGGGGATGGAACTGTGGAACTCATACAAGGACCCGTATCCGCGGGCGCTGCAGCTGTACGCGGCCGGCAGGGTCACGCGCGGACTGAGGAACGATGAAGGCTTTAGCAAGGTTGAGGAGTTGAATATGAACAGCGGACTGCAGGCGATTCCCGCTAACAACTGGAAAGGTTTAGCGTTCCTCCCCGGTCCAGGTTCAGCCAATTACTGCTGGACAAACGATATTTTTCAGCCGGTCGCCATCTACAATAGGAGCCGAGGCGGGATGATCACAAATATTGCGAGGACGACGTGGGAATCGATCTTTCCGGCTCCCCAGTGGGAGCTGAACATGACGAACCGTTTCCGTATGATGCTGTTCGACAACGGCTACATCGTGGATGCGGTGGCACTGGCCCCGGTTTCTTTCAGCACTAACATTACAAAGGTTCTCGCCGAGGAACCTCGCTTTGGCCCGTTGTGGAGGACGAACCGGAATGGCGGGGGCGGTGTGACAGTGGCCACTGCGGGGATACAGAATCAAATACTCGCGTCATTACCCGGACGGGCAGCGAACGTAGATCCGGATTGGAACGATTGGCAGATGCCGGGGGGCACGGTAGCCACGGTGAAAAACGCGAAAGAAGGATTCGAGGCCTGGCTGAACAGCAGGACCAATGCTGCATCCGTACAGCAGGTACCGTTCACGCCGCACGTGAAGGTATTTCGAAGGTTCGAATGGCGCGCGAATGATCCATTGGTGCATTACACGGACCAGGACCTGCGGCGTGGAACGAATGCAGTACAGTTTGCTAGTTTCCTGCGGAACTTTGATGCGCTGACGAATTTTAACCTCGGTACCCGAAATCCAGAGTACAATCCGTGGGGCGGAAATCCGAATGCCTCGATGGCCGATCCGGGCAGGCAGGCGATGTCGCAGAACTCAACGATCATCGATCCGCGCGTCAAGAGTTCCGATGACTGGGACTTTCCGACGAACAAGTTTCCGACGCTCGGGTGGCTTGGGCGCGTGCACCGCGGGACCCCGTGGCAGACAGTTTACTTCAAGGCGGCGCCTGCGCCCGGGCAAGACAAATGGCTTGATCCTCGTGTGCATTACTCACTGCGGGCGCATCCGACCAACGACTGGGCCCTCGCGGATGTGTTTACGGTGGCGCAGCATCCGAATGCGTCGCGTGGCCGACTGTCGATCAATCAGACGAACGTAGCCGCGTGGTCCGCAGTGCTGAGCGGGGCGGAAGTTTCGACGTTCCTCGAAGCCGGCGGCGGGCAAAGGGTCACCAATGCGATCATTCAGCCGGTGCTGATCGAGCCCCACGTTGAGACGATAGTCAAAGCGATCAATGCGCGACGGGAGGCGTTGCCGGGCAGAGTGTACGGCAGCTTGCGCGAGTTTATCGGGTTGCCTGAATTGACGACAGCCTCGCCGTATCTGAATCCGCCGTATGTTTCAACGGCACCTCAACCAGACACGCTCAGGGACCGCGACTACGAAGCAATCCCGGAAAGGATTTTGTCCCTGATCCAGGTAGGCGAGCCGCGGTTCGTGGTGTACGCGTTTGGGCAATCCCTGAAGCCGGCGCCGCAGTCGATTCTCACAGGCGGACCTTACCGTGGGCTGGTGACGAACTACGAGGTGACCGGGGAGTTGGCGACGCGCGCGGTGATGCGGGTCGAGCTCTCCCCGAGAACTCCGCCCGGGGCGCCCATCCCGCGAGCGATTGTCGAGAGCTTTAATATTCTGCCTCCGGACTAGATTCGGGGAGGTAGTTGTGTTGTAATATTTGTGCTTATGTACTTGAGGACCCGAACATGGGCCATCATCAGCGTAGTTTGTTTTTTGGCTGCTTTTTATTTCTGGCAGTTGGGCGAGAGACGCGCTGCGCGGGAGCAGGAGGCCAGGCGCGCCGCCAAGACGAACGCAGTAGTTCCGCTGCTTTCCACGCAAACGAACGTGCTCGCGCAGGCGCAAGCGCGCGCGATTGGGTTTGTTGAGACGAATGGACCGATTCCGTACCGGCTGAGGAACACGGACCGGCCGCTGGAAGAATTGGTGCGCAGCGATGACGCCGTGTTGTTGCGCAATGCGCTGATCGATGCGACCTCGGGAGTGGAACTGCCGATCCCGGAGCATTTGCGGCTCAAGGGTGAGACGAAAAGCTACGTGGTGCAGTCGCGCGGAGCGACCACCGATACGTTTCGCGACGAATTGAAAGCCGCGGGCGCGGAGATTGTTTCCTACGTTCCCAACAATGCCTACCTGGTCCGCGTGAGCGCAAATGGCGCGGAGGCGCTCCGGGCGCTGCCGCAGGTGCAGGCCGTCATCGCATGGCAACCGCCATTTAAGCTCGTGAACTCAGAGCTTCTCGCGCTGGCGTATGAGCAGAAACCGCTGCCGAACGGCAATCCCTTGACGGTCGTTGCATTTCCCGGGGAGGAAGAGGCCGCCGCGGAAGCGCTGCGCAAGCTGGGCGTGACGGTGATGCGCGGCTCGCCGTCGCCGTTTGGAACGCAACTGCTGGTCCACGCGCCGCCGGACAAGCTGGTGGACATCGTGCAGCTCGACACGGTGCAGGCGGTCGAGCCGGTGTATCGGCGCGGCACGGCAAACGATCTGTCACGCACGCGCGTGCGCGTGACGACGAACACGACGACACTGGAGAATCACCTGGGCCTGACGGGATTGGATCCCCTTGGCAACCCGGTGCGAGTGGGAATAAATGACACGGGGGTCGATCAACGCCATCCGGATTTGATTGGGCGTGTGATCCCGCTTCCGCCCGAAACCGGCATCGACGTGGACGGGCACGGAACGCACGTAGCGGGAACGATCGCAAGCAGCGGGGCAAGTTCGCCAAGCGGACCGGTGCCGGGGTCCACTAACACCGCCAGCTTTCGCGGGATGGCGCCTGCTGCCGTAATCGTGGCACAACCAATCGATATTCTCACCGGACCGCTGAAGCCAGACACCGAACTCCAGGGAACGACGGCGACCAACGGCGCGTTCATTTCAAACAACAGTTGGGGATACATTGGGGCGTACGACTACACATTTGCGTCGGCGAGTTGGGATGCGGCGGTGCGCGACTCGATTCCCGAACAGCCGGGTATGCAGTCGGTGGTTTACGTTTTTTCGGCCGGCAACGATGGCTTTGGCGCTGACGACGGGAGCGCCGGCTTCGCGAATTCGATCACCGCTCCCGCCACCGGCAAGAACGTGATTACGGTCGGTGCGGTCGAGCAGTTTCGCAACATTACGAATGAGGTGGTCATCAACGGCGAAACCAACATGCCGTTTTTTGGGATGACCGACAGCGATGATGACGTCGCGAGTTTCTCCAGCCGGGGGAATGTTGGGCCGGGCGTGGAAGGTGTCTCCGGCCGCTTTAAGCCGGACGTGGTTGCGCCGGGCGTCTTTGTCGTTTCGAGCCGTGCGCAAGGGTGGACGAGCAACCTGAATATCACGGCTTCGGCCGCGTTCCTGACAGAAGAGGTCGTCCGTGTCGGGGAGACGAATTACTACTTTTTCTTTGGGAACCCGGACGCGATTGAAGCGCGCTTGCGCGTGACGCCCAATGGGCGATCGCCGATTCCGTTTCCCACGAACACCCTTTACATCCGCCGAGGTAACGTGCCGCCGCCGAGTGATCTTGTCGTGCAGTCGAACCACGTCAATTTCCCGATCACCGACGACGTCTACTACGTTGGGATCGGTAATAACTACAACCAGGATGTATATTTCGACATCCAGGTGGTGGTCGTCAGCAAGCGGCCATTTACGCCTGCCGATCAGGAGTTGATCAATCTCAATCAGGCGCTGGCGCCGGATTTGCGCTATGAATCGGGAACGAGCATGGCCGCTCCGGCCGTGTCCGGCCTGCTGGCGTTGTTGCCTGAGAGAATGGGCTTAATGCCCGTGAGTCTAAGCCCGGCGGGGCAGAAGGCTCTTTTGATTAACGGAGCGCGTTCGATCGGCCCATACAACCTTGAAGTGAACAAGGTGAGAAACCACCAGGGTTGGGGCATAGTGAACTTGACGAATACCATGCCGCGTCATTCCCCACTCGGGGGTGCGCGTTACCCTGAGTGGCCCGTGCAACTCCGGGACAGCGGCGGGCAGCTGGTCACAGGCCAGAGTGAGACGCGAACGGTGAGTCTCAGCACGAACGTTCCTGAATTGCGCATCACCCTCGTATGGACCGATCCGCCGGGCAATCCGTCGGTGAGTACGAAACTGGTGAACGATCTCGATCTGATCGTCACGAATCTGAGCACGGGACAGATTTACGTGGGGAACGTGATTTCGGGCGATTTCAGCAGCACGGTGGACGCCAGCAACGTGGTGTCGAACCTGGACGTGGTAAACAACGTCGAGAACGTGTTCATTCGCAATCCTTTGGGAGGGACGAACTATTCGGTAACGGTCCGCGCGCGCCGCGTGAACGTCAACGCAGTGACCGCGCACACTCCGACGGGCGTGGCGCAGGATTATGCGCTGGTGATTTCGTGCGGCAGTCCCGAGTTGCCGGCGACCTTTACTGTGAGTCCGCCTGCCAGCGTGCCCGACCCGAGTTATCCGATCATCACCCTCACGAACAGCGTGCCGGCGTTTAAACTTACTGTGGGAGGAAATCCACCGCTCTCACCCACGACAAACGGCTTGGCGAATCAGTGGCGCTTCTTCGTGTTTGAAAACACGAACGCGGCGGCGAATACGAACGTGGCGTTCTTTACGTTCCTGACACCGAACCTGTCGCGGCCGCGGCAGTCCGAAGAGGCGGACATCGATTTGTATGTGTCGACCAATCCGGCGTTGACGAACTTCGACGCGAACGCGATTGCGACGGCGAATTATTCGCGCAAGCGCGGGGGCACGGAAGCGGTTGTGTTCACGAACGCGAACACGGCGCAGTTCTACTACATCGGCGTCAAGTCCGAAGACCAGCAGGCGGCGCAGTTCGGGTTGTTTGGGTTCGCGGGCGACACGCCCTTTAGCAGCAAGGACAGCAATGGCGTGGTAACGGTGAATGGCTTGAACGTGCCGGTGGACATCCCGGACGGCAGCTCGGAAGAAGCCTCGGGAGTTATCGTTTTTGCTTACTGTCTTGAGGAGATCGAGATACGCAACATAGTGGTCACCAACACGCTGACGCATGACAATGGTGGAGATTTGTTTGGCCAACTCGAACACAACGGCGCGAAGGCGATTCTCAATAATCATCGCGGGTTCGAGGGAACGGTCACGTTTGTTTATGATGATAGTGGGTCCCAACAAATCGTGAATTCGACGCGATCGGATGGTCCGGACACGCTGCGGAATTTCTGGGGCATGGAGGGGCTGGGGGCCTGGCAGCTTTTGATGGTGGATGACGCGCTGTCGGCCACGGGCCGCGTCGAAGCGCTAAAGCTGCGGCTGGAACCGCGCCAGGAAACCAATTCGGAATTTGCTTCGGCGCTCATTCTGCCGGAGGGCTGGTTCTACACGTTCGCGAATGTTCCGCCCGACGCCACCAGCCTGCAGATCGAGGTGGCTCCGGATAACGGCCCTATCGAAGTGTACGTAGGCCGCAATTACGTGCCGGACGAGTTTGTTTACGATCACACCGCTGTGTTTGCGCCGCCGGGTGGCATGCTGGAGATCACGCCTTCGGACAATCCGCCGTTGATGGGAGGGCTTTACTTCATTGGCTTCCGAAACCCGAACTCGGTCGCCGTGCGTATCGTATACAGAATAACTGTCAACCGGGGTCTGACCGGTGCCGTAACGAATATCTATAACCCTCTGGGCGTTCTGCCCTTGCTGGACGATGCTGTGACAACGTCGCTGCTGATGGTGACGAATGCGCAGGAGGTTGTAGATGTGCGCGTGGGGGTGCGGATCAATCATCCCCGGGTGGCGGACCTGGTGTTGCGGTTGGTAAGTCCTGCGGGCACGCGGGTATTGTTGTCGGAAAATCGTGGCGGCGTGCGCGGCTCGGCTTACGGGGCGACGCTGCCGAACCAGACGTACCTGCATACGATTTTTACGGACAACACGAACCTGACGACGACGCCGATTAAGTTTGGCACACCGCCGTTCACGAACAGTCCTGGCCCGACGAACTTCCAGACCGCGATCGTGCCGGGGTCGGCGGTTTTCTCTAGTGGGTTTGAGGATACGACGTGGGCGTGCAACTCCTTGATTGGTGTGGGCGATTCCGTGGACGGTTGGTTCGTTGGCGGTGGCACTGTGGACCTGTGGTGCAACGGAGCGAATGGTGTCGCGCATTCCGGGTCAAGGTGGTTGGAGCTCAATGGCAGTTCGGCTGGCTGGATCAGTCGTATCGGCAACGTGTCGACGCCAATACCAAACGCCCGATATGTGATGACTTTCGCGTATTCCAAGAACCCGGCGCTCGGGACGAACGTTGCCGAAGCAGAGATCATTTTTGGTAACCAAACGAACCTGGTCCGGTATTCCGGCACCAACTCCACTGCGAATCTCGACTGGCAATTGGGATCAGTTATATTCACGAATGGTGCGAGCGCCAGCATGCGGCTCGTATTGCAAAGCCGAAATACGATCACGAACACCCACCTGGGGATGTACCTCGATAGCATCCAAATTGCGCCGATCACTGTGCGAACAAACGGGCGCAATTACTTCCTGCCGGAGGAGCCGCTACGCGAAGTGCGTGGCGAGAATGCGTATGGTGTATGGCGGCTCGAAATATTGGACAACCGGGCTTCCCAAGTCGGACAATTGCTGGACTGGCAATTGGATTTCGACTTTGGCGCGCCGAACCCGCCGACGGTTGCTATTACGAATGGCCAGTGTTACACGAACACGATCGAAGGCAGCGCGGTGCGGTACTTCCGGGTGCAAGTGCCGGTGAATGCGACCCGCGCCACGAATACGTTTTTCTCGACGAACCGGCTTTCGATGTCGGCCGATTCGGGCACCCTACCGACCGGTTCCTTCCCTCCGGACGATTACCCGCCGGTCGTCGGCTTCAACGGCCAGCTCATTATCACGACTGCGGATTCACCGCCGTTGCGGCCAGGGCTGACCTATTACGTGGCGCTGCGGAATGTGAACCCGCAACAGACGAACGCGTTTACTTTCTGTGTGAATTTCGATGCGTCGGGTTCGAACAACCTGAGCAGCGTGGTGCCTTTGACGAACGGCGTTTGCCTGACCAGGACCATCGAAGGCACGAACCTGGTTTCGTATTACTCCTTCGATGCGTCCAGCAACGCGGTGGGGCTGTTCTTTAATCTGATCAACCTCAATGGCAACGTGGATATGTTCGTGAAGCGCGGGTTGCCGCTGCCCGTTCGTGGCAACTCGCTCGAAAGCCGGAACGGCGGCGCAACCAACGAACACATTGCGGTGGGCACGGGTCAGATACCGGGACGCTGGTACATCGGCATTCTCAACAACGAGACCAGAAACGTGAGTTACACGTTGTGCGTCTCCGAGTTCACGAACTACTTCCGGCTGACCAACGACGTCTGTTCGAGCAACACGCTTGCGGGGTTTGGCGATACGGACCGCTTCCGGTTTACGATCACACCGGGGGCGGAGTCAGCGCAATTCAGCGTGGATGCGACGGGCGACGTGGACCTGTACTTGCGCCGAAGCCCGCCGGCGGGCGAGTTTGTTTACGACTACGCGAGCGATCAGTTGGGCGTGGGCAATGAAGTGATCGTGATCGATCGCAACAGCCAGCCAGTGCCGCTCCTGCCGGGGAACTGGCATGCGGCGGTGGTGAATCGAGAAGTGGGACTGGTGAGCTATTGCATGAAGTTCACAGAGTTCGACCCGTCGTCGATCAAGCTCTACATCACGAACGGCTGGTCGAACCTGCCTCGCTACATGGACCTCACGTTGGTCGGCCCCGACTATTTGCAGTACGTGATCGAGTATAGTGACACGCTCACGGACGACCCGGCGAGTTGGCAGCCCTTCACGGACCAGGCAACAGGGAGCCCGCTCGTCTTTGGGCCAGGCAGTAGAACTTACACTTATCGCGATACGCCTTTGACCACGGGCAATCCGCCCGGCCTGGTGACGATGCGGTTTTATCGCGTGAGAGTGTTGTAGCGATTAACTATGAGAGTTGCTCTTACTTTGGCATTGCTCGTCGGGGCGACATGCATTGGGCTTGCGGAAATAAGTTTTGACGCGGTGCAACAGCGCGTGGCCGAGTTGCAGCCGAAGGCGGAGGAGAAACGTTTCGACGAGATTGGCTGGGCGAAAGACATCCGCGAAGCGAAGCGTTTGGCAAAGGAGCATAATCGTCCCGTATTTCTGTTCACGCACGATGGGCGAATGAACATCGGGCGGTGTTGAGGGGGCGCATTTGCGATGAGAGCGGGTCCGCTCTCGAATAAAAAGGTCATCGATCTTCTCAACGGCTATTTCGTTCCGGTTTACAGCGTGAACGAGGATTACTCGCGCAAGGGAGGCGCGCCCAAAGAAGAAAAGGAGGAGCGCGAGCGCATTTTCAAGGCCGGGTACGCGGCGAAGAAATCCGTCGGCTCCGTTCACGTTTACATCGTGAAACCTTCGGGCGAGTTCTTCGATTCCATGCACGTGGCCGAGGCGGCGAAACCAAAGACGTTGATCGAGATGCTGGAACACGCCGTGTCGGAGTTAAAGGTCGCCCCCGGAAAGCCCGTCGTTAAACTGCAGCCGCAATCGCAGGGGCCCGCGTGCGAAGCGGATGCGCTGACGCTGCACCTCACCGCGCGCTCGCTCGATGGCAAAGGGGCGTGGAGCGAATTTCCCGTGGAGAATTGGGTGGTACTGTCCCCGGTGGAACAAAAGGAATTCCTCGGGAACCGCACGGCCGTGAAGGCGGGAGAGACGTGGACGATTCCAGCCGGGCTGTCGGAAAAACTCCTGACGCATTTCTATCCCGCGACCGAAAACAATGACGTGACGAAGAACAAGTTCCTTGACCAAAAGCTGACTGCAACCGTCGTGAATGTTAATGGCGCGCGCGGACGAGCGCGCGTGACAGGCAACTTTCGCATGGAGCATAGCTTTTATCACAAGGCCGACGGCAAGATTGCGGAAGGCACGGTCATCGGTTACGTCGATTTTGATCCGACTTCGCAGCAGATAAGTGACGTGCAATTGATCACCGACAAGGCAACGTACGGCGGCGGCACGTTTGCCATTGCCGTACGCGCTGTGCGTTGACAGGTTTGCGTCCGAAATGCAGAGCAACGGATTGCGAACGCCGTTCACGGCCACGCTTCGCCGTCTTGGGATACAGCCGACGCGGTTCCTTGTGGGTATCGATGTCGCGCGCCAGAGGTTCACTCTTTGGGAGCAAGCCCCGCGGAGAACAGGGCGATTCCCCACGTACAAACTGTTTGCGCAGGCCCCGGCATCGACGTCGCGCTTCGGCATCGGCCAGGTGCAGGACTCGAATAAAACACCCCTTGGCCTGCATCGCATCGCGCAAAAAATCGGCGCCGGATTTCCGCAGGGCACTGTGTTTCGCGGACGCAAACCGGTTGGGTTTACGTGGAAGGGCTTGCCCGAAGCTCCGATTGTCCATCGCATTTTCTGGCTGGAGGGACTGGAGCCCGGGTTCAATCGCGGAGACGGCGTCGATAGTTTCCAGCGTTACATTTATATCCACGGCTTCAGCGATGAGACGACCCTCGGCCAGCCGGCCTCGCATGGCTGCATCCATGTCGCGGCGGAGCATCTGATTCCGCTGCACGATTGGCTGCCGTTGGGCACCTTGGTGTGGATTCACGAATAGTAAATAGCCGGGCAATTGTGGGGAAGAACTGGCCTGCCGATCCAACCAGGGGCTTGAATTCGGTTGAATATACGTGCGCGATGACGGAGTCTTAGATGATTGCAGTCTGTTGGCATCAACTTATGAAGTTCCGTCGCGCAGGGATTGTGTTCCTGGTCTTGCTGGCCGCTGTATCCCGTGCATGGGCCGCGCCGGAACCGTTTCTGCAACAAGAGGTCAAGCAGCAGCAACTTAAAGCGACGACCGATCGTGTCGGCCAGCAACTCGATGCGATCATCGATGAATTTCATCGCAATGGCATCGCGGGGCAGGACGTGACGGTGCTGCGCACGATTCGCAACGTGCTCGGCACTCTTTCGGAGACGGACATGCAATTGGTCGTGCAGTATTTGCAAAGCGCGCGTGCCGCCGCTGATCCGAACTCTTCCACGAAACAAGCGACCGAAGCGTACGGGCGACAGAAAGCGATCATCACGAAACTCAAAGCCATCGAAGCCGAGTATCGGCGCCAGGCGGAGTTGTATGAAGTCGCGTTGAGGCTCAAGGAATTGGCGAATCGCCAGACCGCCAACATGTGGTTGGGAGTGTGGCTGGATAAAATGATGGGCGGGAAGCCGATCGGGCAGTTTGACGAAGCGAACAAGAACAATTTGAAGCTCCAGGAAATCGACCAGGAGAACATCAAGGCAGAGGTGGAACTGGTGCTCGGCAAGTTGGAGAAGCTGGCCAAAGATGTGCAGGACGGCCCGACTGCGGAGCGTCCGAAGAAAGCCGTACAACAAGTCGAGAGTGGCGCCTTGAAACCTGCGCTCGAAGACGCGTTCAAGGATCTGCAGGCCTCGCGCGTGTTGAGTGCCGTCGGCAATGAAAAGCGGGCGCGGGATCAACTCCGCGAACTCGCGCGCATGCTCGTCTTGTCGGAGGATGAGTTGGAAGTGCTTCGCCAGGCCTTGCGCGAGTTGGACCAAACCATCGACCAGCAAAAGCAAGTGATGGGAAAGACGAAAGCGCTGGAGACGCGCGACGATGCGACGCGGGTCGAAACGGGACAGGCCGAGGTGATGGATGGCACCGATCTGGTGCGGCGCGACATTGACAATCTTGCGCCGATCGTCACCGAGCACTTGCGCAACGCAATGGATCGAATGCAGCAGGCGCGCTCGGCGCTGAGTTCGTCGGGCGATCCGAAGAAAAAGCGCGAACAGGCGCCGCCGAGTCAGAGCGACGCGCTGGCCAGCCTCGAACAGGGGCGTCGTGCGTTGCTGGAGCAGTTGGCAAAGGCCGAAGAGCGGGCGAAAAACCCTGAGGACAAACTTGCAGGTTTGAAACAGTTGCAGGAGCAACTGCGCGAGTTGATTAAGAATCAAGAGGCGTTGCGCGACGATACGGCGAAGGCGGACAAGAAGGATCTCGCGGGCAAAGCTCCGCGCCAGGGTGAGCTCAAAGACACCGCGCAAGAGTTGCAGGAGAAAGCGGGCAGTGATTCGCCTCCCGCCGCCGAGTCGATTGGCGAGGCCGCCGAGCAAATGCAGAAAGCGCAGAACTCGCTCGCCAACGCGCAAAACAATGCGCCCGCGCAGCAGGCGGCGATCGATGCCCTGAAGAAGGCCGAACAGCAACTCGCGCAGGACATCGCGAAATTGGAGCAGGCCCAACAGGACCTCGCATCGCTCGAACAGCTTCTCGAGGAACTGGCAAAAGTCATCGAGGCGCAGCAAACAGTGGAATCGAAAACGGCAGACGAAGCGGTGAAGCCGCAGAGCCGGCCATTGAACGAACTCTCGTCACAGCAAAATCAACTCGGCGATCGCACTGGAGCTTTGGAGCAAAAGGCCGCTTCACCTGCGCCTGCCGCGGCGGAACGTTTGGCTGAGGCGAAGGACCACATGCAGGATGCGAAGAAGGAACTCGATAAACCTTCGGCAAAAGATGCGCAACCAGACCAGCGCGAGGCCTTGCGCGACCTCTACGCGGCGAAGCGCGAGATTCAAAACCAGATGGACAAGCTGCGCGAGATGCTCGGCATGGCCCCCTCGGAGGAATCGTTGGCGGACGCCGCGTCGATGATTGAGCAGGCGCAGCGCGAAGTGGATCAGGCCCTCAATCAAATGGAGGCGGGCGCATTGAAGCCTGCGGGGCAGAAACTCGACAACGCCGAGGGGCTCGTCAGTCCTCTCACGGCGGGTAAAATGGGACAGCTTCCGGCTTCAGCGCAGGCTGCGCTCGAATCCGCGCAGGGCGCGCTGTCGAGTGGTTCGGCGCAGGCCGCCGCAGGGCAGGGGGCCCCTGCGCAGGCCAATGCCGCCGCGGCCGCCGAGGCGCTCGCGCAGGCGCAGGCCGCTCTGGCGCTCGCGCAAGCAGGTTTGAGTTCGGGCTCGATGGCGCAGTCAGGGCAACCGGGCCAGGGTCAGGGCCAAGGCCAGGCGCGAGGGCAGGGGAAAGGTCGCGGGCAGGGGCAGCCGACACAACAGGGCTCGGGCAGAGACGGAAATTGGCGAGGTTCGGGCGGAGCGGATGGAACGCGCCGCGGAAGCGCCGGCGAGGGGCAGTTCACCGGACTCCCCGCGCGCGATCGCGCGGCCATTCAACAATCCCAGGGCGAGAAATATCCGCAGGAGTACGGTCCGCTGGTCGAGCAGTACTTGAAGAACCTGTCTGATCAGGGCTCGGGCAAATGAGGCATTGGTTTGACTGGAGCGCGGGCGGCCTCCCTCGCAGTGATTGCCGAGGTTATATCAGCGAGCGAGGCCGCCCGCGCTCCAAAGTCGCTCTGTGTCTCGGCATTGCTCTCTTGTCGCTTCCGATGTTCGGGGCCGCTCCGCGAACAGCCGAACCGTCGAAAGATCCCGTCGTGATCGACGAGAAAACCGAGGCCGTCGTAAAAGGGGCGTTGAAATGGCTGGCGTCGAAGCAGTCGCCTAATGGCGCGTGGGCGATGTCAGAGGAAGAGCAGCGTCATCCCATTGCGATTACCGGTTACACGCTCATGGCGTTCCAGGCGGCGGGCCATTTGCCCGGCGAAGGCGAGTTCGGGCGCAACGTCACTGCCGCGATGCAATACTTGCTCGATTCCACTGCCGCCGACGGGATCATGGGCAACCGCAACAACGGGCAGTATATGTACGGCCACGGTGTGGCGGCGATCGCGCTGGCGGAGTTGTACGGCCAGACGCGCTCGGCGACGATGCGCCCGAAATTGGAGCGCATTATTAAAGTGATCATCGCGTCGCAAAACCCTGAAGGTGGGTGGCGGTATCGGCCCATCGCGCGCGACGCCGATATTTCAGTGACGGTTCTCCAGGTCGTCGCTTTGCGCGCGGCGAAAAACGCCGGCCTCGACGTGCCGCAAACGACGATCGACAACGCCGTGAAGTATGTGAGGAAATGTTATCACCCGCCGAGCGGCGGCTTCACTTACCAGCCGAATCGCGAGCCGGGGTTTGCGCGCACAGCTGCGGCGATTTATTCGCTGCAAGTGTGCGGGCTTTACGACGATGAGATGGTCAAAAAAGGTTCGGAGTTTCTTCTCAAGAATCACAAGCAGCAGGACCAGTGGTTTACCTACGGGAACTTCTACGCCGCTCCTGCGCAATACATGCTGGGTGGCGAGACGTGGCGGCAATGGTACGGCATCATGAAGGACACGTTGCTCAAGGCGGTGACCACGCGTGGTGATATTTCCTACTGGGAGACGAGACTCGACCAGGGCCGCGGTGTTGGACAGATTTACTGCACGGCCGTTTATACGATGATTCTCGCGATGCCGTATCACTATATTCCTTTATACCAGCGATGAGGGCGGCAGCGCGTTGGTCCGTTCCAGTTTTCCTCGCTGTCTTCACCACCCATGCGACGCAAACGGCCATCGTTGATACCGCTGCAGGGAAGCAGTTCACGGGCGAGTTTCGCATCGAACCGGGAAGGATTGTGATCGCGAACACCAACGGCGCGTCCGACGAAGTCCCACTGGCCGAACTCAAGCAATTGCGTGTTGTGCAAGCCGGCTCTCCTACCAATTCGCTAACCATCCTTGCCAACCCTCCCGATAATGGGTTGCTAGGCATCTACTTCAACACGCCGGATTGCACGGGCGATTTTTTCAGGACGCGCTACGATCCTGTTGTAGACTTCGATTGGGGCGCCGGAGCCCCATTTCCCGACATGAACTCGAACGGGTTCAGCGTGCGATGGACGGGGCGGCTGGTCGTCTCCAACAGCGAGCACTACACGTTTCACACGGTGACCGACGACGGCGTGCGATTGTGGATCAACAACAAGCTGATCATCGATGCATGGAAGGAGGAGTTTCTGAATCTCGCCGCCGCGCCGATGGTGCTCATCGGCGGCCAGACCAATGAGATCCGCATGGAAATGTTCGACGCGCGCGAGCGCGCCGTGGCTCGGCTGTTCTGGAGCAGCCCGACCACACCGCGCTCGATTATTCCAAAGGAGCGTCTCATTCCAGCCGCGAACATCGCTCTGCCGGCGGTGCCTGCGAGCCGAGCGAAGTACCCGGCAGGGGTCTTGCTGGTGAACGGGTCGGTGCTGGCGGGAACTGTCGAATCCGCAGACCGGTCCTCCGTGCGCATCGCCGGAAATGCGGCGCCCATTTCGCGAGTGCAGGTCGCGCGACTCTTGTTTCAGTCCGTTGGCGAACCGCAGGAGGCCTCGCTTACGCGAGGTCGCACCGGCGTGCTCCTCAAGAGCGGCGATTTTGTGGAAGGCGATTTCAATGGAATTCGCGCCGGCGAAATCGACATCGGTTCCGTCGTGCTCGGCTCCAAAAAAATTACCGTAAACCAGGCCGTCGCGGTGGTCCTGCGCGACGCTCGTCCCGTGCCTGCAAAATACGAGATCTCAACGCACAACGGCAGTATTTATCGCGCTGCCACATTACGACTCGATGACGAAGTCCTTCTGGTGACTGATACGGCGCTGGGGGCCGTGAAAATTGCCGCAGGGGAAATCGCGCAAATTCACGTCACCAAATAAGTTGATTGCGGGGTTCAGAGCCGCGCGGCGAGGGCTTGCTGGCTGGCTGCGAAGACTTCTTTGTGAAGCGAGTTGCCGTTGGCGTCCATCGTTACGACACAGGGAAAGCCTTCGACTTCAAATTCCCAGATTGCCTCGGGGGCGCCGAAGTTTTCCATGAGGTAAACATTACGGACCGACTTGATACACTCGGCGAGCACCTGCGCTGCACCGCCGACGGCGTGGAGATAAACGCAGCCGAATTCCTTGCAGGCCGCGAGCGTGCGATCGCCCATGCCGCCTTTGCCGATGACTCCGCGGAGGCCGAAGTCCTTGATGATTTGTCCCTGGTAAGGCTCCTCGCGAATCGAAGTCGTTGGCCCCGCCGCCGTCACTTTCCAGTTGCCGGATTCGTCCTTCATCACTACCGGGCCGCAGTGATAAAGGATGCCGTTTCGCAGGTTGACGCCCGAGGGAAGCTTCCCCCCTTCGTGCAGGTATTTGTGCACCGCGTCCCGGCCAGTGAACAACGTGCCGGAAATTTCAACTGGATCGCCGACCTTCAGCGAGCGGATAAGTGCTTCGTCGCAAGGTGTCTTGAGTTTCACCATACCGAATTTAGTAAAGCCAGCCGTCGATCTCGTTGTTGCTGTTGAGCTTCACGCCCTGCCGACGATACGCCCAGCACATGTAGCTGACGCTCACGAAGAACGACGCAGGAAGCCGATTGGCGGTGCAGATTTTTACACCGAGCAGCGTTGTCTTGCCGCCGAAACCCATCGGGCCGATGCCGAGTTCATTCGCAGTGTTGAGGACGTCCTCCTCGAGCTTGTCGAGTTCGGGAACCGCGTTGCGGTCTTCGAGCCTGCGCAAAAACTGCTGCTTGGAAAACTCGTAACCAGTCGCGCGATCGCCGCCAATGCACACACCAAGAATGCCAGGACCGCAGCCTTTGCCTTGCGCCTGCAACACCGCGTCGAGAATCACCTTTCGGCAGCCGTTGAGATCGCGATTGGCTTTAAGCTTTTCGCTCGGCAGCGAATACTGCGCGCCCACGTTCTCGCATCCACCGCCTTTCAGTATCAGCCGCACGTTCGTCTCAGGACCCCGGTACTGGTGAAAATGGATGGTCGGCGAGCCGGTCCCAACGTTCGTTCCATCGTTAACGCCCGTTAGCGAGTCCACAGAATTCTGCCTGAGAAAGCCCTTCTTCGTGGCGACGCGCACAGCGTTCTTCGCCGCTTCCTCGAACGCGATCTGGTCGAACCCGACGGGACAGTCCAGATAGAAAATAATGCTCCCCGTGTCCTGGCAAATCGGCTGCGACTTCTGCTTCGCGAGTTGAATGTTGCGCTCGATGATCTTCATCGCCGACTCCGCAATCGTGCCCTTCTTCTCGCGCTCCAGCGAAGCCAGGATCGCCGCCTGCACGTCATCCGGGATCTCCGCGGACGTGCGCCGGATCAATTCGACCAGCGAATGCTCCAAACCCGTCATGCTTCAACGGTACGGGCGGTGCGCCTCTATTGTCAACGCGACCTGTGGCCTCGGCAGCGTTGTAGCGGCGACTTGACCTGTTAATGGGTGGGTCCCGACAATAGCGACTATGAAACGCGCCCCCTCCCGACGCCGCCAGACGACACGTGCAGTCACGCGAATCGCGACAGGATCACTGGCACCGCGCAATGGCGTGGTGCCACTTCGCGAGCGTCGGCTAAGTTTTGGGCAGAAGTGGGATTATGCGCCAGCGCCGGAAACCGTGCCCGTTAAAATCGCGCCCCGTTACGAGTTGTTTATCGGCGGGCGGTTTGTTGCGCCGGGTTCTGCAAAGTATTTCGATTCAATTAATCCTGCGACGGAAGAGAAGTTGACGGAAATCGCGGTCGCTGGTGAACGGGACGTGGACCGCGCGGTGAAAGCCGCGCGCCGCGCTTACGAAAACGTTTGGAGCAAGATTCCCGGCCGCGAGCGCGGAAAGTATCTGTATCGCATCGCCCGGATTATCCAGGAAAAGTCACGCGAGCTGGCGGTGCTGGAAACGATGGACGGGGGCAAACCGATTCGTGAAAGCCGCGATGTCGATCTGCCGTTAGTGGCTGCTCACTTTTTTTATCACGCGGGTTGGGCCGACAAACTCGAGTACGCCTTCCCGGGGCGCAAACCTCGGTCGTTGGGTGTCGCAGGACAAATCATTCCCTGGAACTTTCCCTTGCTGATGGCGGCGTGGAAGATCGCGCCAGCCCTGGCCTGCGGCAACACCGTAGTGCTGAAGCCCGCCGAGACGACCAGCATCACCGCGATGCGCCTTGCCGAGATTTTTCAACAGGCCGAGTTGCCCGATGGCGTTGTGAACATCGTCACTGGGGCAGGGGAGACAGGCACTGCCCTGGTCAACCACCCGGGGATCGACAAGGTGGCGTTTACCGGTTCGACCGAAGTCGGCAAGCAGATCGCTAAAGCCGTTGCGGGCACGGGAAAGAAGCTAACGCTCGAACTGGGCGGCAAAGCCGCCAACATTATTTTTGATGACGCCCCGCTCGACCAGGCCATCGAAGGGATCATTCAAGGGATCTATTTCAATCAGGGCCACGTGTGCTGCGCGGGATCGCGGCTCTTCGTGCAGGAGTCCATTCTGCTCCCCGTCGTGCGCAAGTTGCGCGATCGGATTCGCACTTTGCGCATGGGCAATCCTCTCGACAAGAACACCGACGTTGGCGCGATCAACTCACGCGCCCAACTCGACAAGATTCGAATGCTGGTCGACTGCGGCACGCGCGAAGGCGCACGGCTGGAGCAGGCGAACTGCGATTTGCCCGCGCGCGGCTACTGGTTCCCCCCGTCGTTCCTCACGGGCGTGACGATGTCCAACCGTGTCGCGCAGGAAGAAATTTTTGGTCCCGTCTTGAGTGTGATGACGTTTCGCACTCCGGAAGAAGCCTTTGAGCGCGCCAACAACACGCCCTACGGTTTGAGCGCGGGCGTGTGGACCGATAAGGGGAGCAAAATTTTCAAGATGGCGGGCAAGCTTCGGGCCGGTGTGGTGTGGGCGAATACCTACAACAAGTTCGATCCGTCAAGTCCCTTTGGTGGTTACAAGGAAAGTGGTTTTGGTCGCGAGGGAGGATTGCACGGCCTTTCGGCCTACGTCACTTTGGAGTGACGCTTAGTAACGGTTGAGGCCTTGCGAGATAAAGCTCGGCTCTTTCCTGCGGCGCATCTTGCGCATGAACAAATACGCGCCGACGGCGCTGGCGCCCACGAACGCGCCTCCCAAAATGAGCAGCAGATTGGGTAATGCTAAACCTCGATTACCAGTGGGTGGCACGATAATGCTGATCGGTGGCTGAACGGCTCGGGCCGAAGCCTTTATTTGTGCTGGCACGAAGGACGGCAGCGCTTCCGGCGTGGACGAAGGGCGAACTTCGTTCCCCTGACCGGAGTCAGATTGTGGCGCAACAGCGGGACTGTCCTTTGTCAGCACCGGCGCTGATGTTGTAGTTACCGGAGGCGCGGCATTCGTCGCGGATGTTGTCGTTTCATTTGTGGTTGCCGCAACCGTCGGGGGGGGAACTGGCGCGACGGGCGGATTCGTCGTCCTGGGCCCTCTCATGATCAAAGCGCGCGACATATCGATCACGGGCGCATTTGTCACAGCCGTTGCCGATCGCTCGATGGTTGGTTGTGCCGCCGGCGTTTGCGTTGTTTCAGGAATTGAGTTTGTGACTCGCGTCAATTCCGCCAAATCGATTTTTTCTCCGGCAGGAGTTACGCACGCGGCGATCAACTCGCTTTGACGAGCGACCAAAGTCACGACCAGCGGCTTCTTCGCCTCGCGCACGAGGATGCCGTTCGTTGCGAATCCTGCGTTGATGAGCGTGTCGAACGCGGTACCCGCGAAGGGCGTGTTGCCGTCCGTGACTACGAAGATATTCACGTCCTTCGCTCCGCGCACGACCGCGTGAACTTGTTTTACGAGCGCTTCGAAATTTCCTTCTTTGTCGTATGGGTGTGTGCGCAGATAGCGTCCCAGCGCAGCGGCCTGTTCCAGGCGCGTTCGCGGATCGTACGTTTGCATCGGCACGATACCCGCATGTACCTGTCCGTTGAAGGTCCAGATGCCGAAGGTGTCGCCGCGCTGCATGCGTCCATCCACACCGGAATAAAGGAGGTCGAAGATGGCTTGGCGTCCGCCGTGTTCGAGGCGCGTCATGCCGGCGGAGGTTTCGAGGATGAACAGAAAGCGATTGCCCTCGGGCAGGCGGGGCTTCGCGGGTTGCGGAGCGGCCATGGCCGTTGCCAGCACCATCCATTGTAGCAGCATCAGGCGATACTTCATATTTAGCGTCCGTTCTTAAATCGTCTCTGCTCTCGGCGATTGTGAGTCTTCAATTCCCGTTGCAGGTCCGCCAGCGCGCTTTCGATCGTCTGAATGAACCCGAGGCAACTGGCCACCATGCCCCCGAGGGACATCACCGTGTCCCGCTCGGCAAAATCGTCCGTCACCACCAGCACTTCGCCAAATTCCTTGAACCGGTGCGTCGCGCGCTCGATCATCTGGTCGGCCGTCTGCCCTGCCCGCGAATACAGCACTTCAACTGCCGGTTCGCCGTCCGGTTCGGGCCGTCCACGCTTGCTGCCCGCACCGTCGAAAATCACTGTTACAGGCGTTCCGCAGGCGTCCTGATATCGCGTCAGCACATGAATCAGTTCGTCACGGGCCGCCTGCGAGTGGCGCGGTTTTCCGGGCGCCAACTCCGGCCAATTGTGGAGCAGGCTGTATCCATCCACCAGTATGCGCACCAGTGCCATACCTACCTAAGCGATTTTTGGGCCAATTCGGGTGTTCGACGCCGCAAGGCCGTCCCAGCCACGGCAATAACGCACAATCCGCCCCCCAGCAGAACGGTCACACCAATGGTTCCTGCG
>Ga0075428_100001865_pt1 | contig 22581 bp, 19 predicted proteins | sample RhiMetdeltSRZDD2_FD_75291 | JGI IMG/M metagenome (GOLD analysis project Ga0075428, IMG submission 75291) | Populus rhizosphere microbial communities from Tennessee, USA - Rhizosphere MetaG P. deltoides SRZDD2 | ecosystem: Host-associated > Plants > Roots > Rhizosphere > Soil | place: USA... | reverse complement strand
GGTACGCGATCGTGGCTCCGCCGCCCCCGGCGACGGCCGTGTACGCCTTTGCCACGTGCGGGGCCAGTGTGGCCACCAGATCCAGCCGGCCGGCCAGCAGCTCCGCCCCGTGCCGGGCCAGATGCAGGTCCCAGACGTCCAGAGTGGACAGATCGCCACCGCCACCGCTCACCTTGCGGGTCAGGTACGCCGTGCGCAGGAGCGCGTTGCGCTGCTTGAGGACCCGGTCGTAGTCGGCGCGCACGCCGCCGTACCGCGGCTGCCGGGCTACCAGCACGTCGTCCAGGTAGCGGCGACGCTCGGCCGGATCCCCGCGTACCAACGAGAGGTCCTCGGGGGCGAACAGCACCAGCCGCAGCGCACCCAGGATGTCCCGCGCCCGACGGGCCGGCGCGCGGCCCAGCCTCGCCTTGTTCGCCTTGCCCGGCGTGATGGACAGCTCGACGAGCAGCTCCCGTTCGTCGTGGACTACCAAAGTCCGGACGATCGCCGTAGCGGCTCCGGACCGGACCAGCGGGGCGTCGGTACCGACCCGGTGCGACGACAGGGTCGCGACGTAACCGAGTGCCTCCACGAGGTTCGTCTTGCCCACGCCGTTCTGCCCGACGAGCACGTTCGCACCCGGTGCGAACTCGACGCTGGCCGCGGCGTACGACCGGAAGTCGACGAGTTCCAGCTGCCGGACGTACAGGGCTCAGTCCTTCTTGACGGCGTGCCCGCCGAAGCCGGCGCGCAGGGCCGCGACCGCCTTCATCGCGGGCGAGTCGTCCTGCCGCGACGCGAACCGGGCGAACAGCGAGGCCGCGATGACGTTCATCGGTACCGCGAGCCGGATCGCCTCCTCGACCGTCCAGCGCCCCTCACCGGTGTCGTCGGCGTAGCCACGCAGCCCGGCCAGCTCGGGATCGGCGTCCAGCGCCTGGTCGAGCAGGTCCAGCAGCCACGATCGGATGACCGTGCCCTCGCGCCACGACTTGACGACGCCGGGCACGTTCGTAACGAGTTCAGACGCTGCCAGCAGCTCGTAGCCCTCGGCGTACGCGTGCATGAGCCCGTACTCGATGCCGTTGTGCACCATCTTCGCGTAGTGCCCGGCACCGACCTCGCCGGCGTGCACGAAGCCGAACTCGCCGGCCGGCTTGAGCGCGTCGAAGATGGGCATGCAGCGGCCGACGTTCTCGTCGGAGCCGCCGACCATCAGCGCGTAGCCGGCCTCGAGCCCCCATACGCCGCCGGAGACGCCGACGTCGAGATATCCGATGCCCTTGCCCGCCAGCCGTTCCGCGCGCGGGCCGTCGTCGCTGAATCGCGAGTTGCCCCCGTCGATCACGATGTCATCGGACTCGAGCAGGCCGGCCAATTCGTCCACAGTGGACTCTGTGACGCCGGCGGGCACCATCACCCACACCACCCGGGGGGCCGACAGCGCGGCCACCATGTCGGCGAGCGTGCCGGCGTCGGAGATCTCCGGATTGCGGTCGTAGCCGACCACCTCGTGACCTGCCCGCCGCAGCCGCTCCCGCATGTTGCCCCCCATGCGGCCGAGGCCGACCAACCCGAGCTGCATCCTCAGCGTCCGAGCCGCATAGGCATGGTCAGGTAGCGGTACCCCTCGATGATTTCGCCGTCGTCACCGGCCGGCGCCAACAGGGCCGGCTTGCTCGGGTCCACCATGGACAGTACGGCGACCGGACCGTCGAGCGCGGCCAAACCGTCGAGCAGGTACTGCGGGTTGAACGCCACCGTCAGCGGATCGCCGGTGAACGTCGCCTCCATGGCCTCGCTGGCGCGCGCTTCCTCGGTCCCCCCGGCCTCCACGATGAGACCCTCGTCGCCGAACGTCAGCCGGATCGGGGTGGCCCGTTCGGCCACGAGTGCGACCCGGCGGACCACCTCGGTCAACGCGGCCACGTTGATGCGGGCCTGCGCGGTGTGCGTATCCGGCAGCAGCGAACGGACCTTCGGCAGGTCGCCGTCGAGGAGGCGGCTGGTCGTCCGGCGGGTACCGGCGGAGAACCCGATCATTCCCTCACCGACCCCGCCGCGGGCGAGCGCGATCGTCACCTCGCCGCCGAGCGGGCCGAGCGTCTTCGCGGTGTCCGCGAGGGTCCTGGCCGGTACGAGTGCGTGCGCGCTGCCACCCTCGTCCTGCGGCCGCCATTGAATCTCGCGGAGCGCCAGCCGGTACCGGTCCGTGGCGAGCAGGCTCAGCGTCGACCCTTCGAGCTCCATCCGCACGCCGGTCAGCATGGGCAGCGTGTCGTCACGGCCGGCCGCGATCGCGACCTGGGCGACCGCGGAGGCGAACACAGCCGCGTCGACCGTGCCGGCGGTGGCGGGCATGTCCGGCAACGTCGGGTAGTCCTCGACCGGCATCGTCGGCAGGGTGAAACGCGCGCTGCCGCAGACCAGTTCCACGTGCGCGCCCACGGCCGCGATGTCCACCGGCTTGGCCGGCAACGCCTTGGTGATTTCGGCGAGCAGCCGTCCCGAGACGAGCGCGGCTCCGTCGGCGTCGGCCTGTACGTCGACTGTCACCTGGCTCGACACCTCGTAGTCGAATCCGGAGACGTGCAGGGCGTTGTCGGCTACCCGGAGCATGACGCCGGCGAGGACGGGCACGGACGGGCGGCTGGGCAGGCTCTTCGCGGTCCACGCCACGGCGTCGGCAAGCGCGTCGCGCTCCACACGGAACTTCATCACATTCCCCTCAGAGCTTGGGCCCCCTGTCGGTCTGACCGACCCGCACACCGTACCGCTTGTTGCCGATCCACTTGTCCCCAGCCGTGATGATTGGTTTTGGTTGTCTAGAAGAGATATCTCATCGTCTTCATCGGTGTTGTGGGTTCTGTGGAGAAGCCGGGTTTCCGCTGGTCACCGGCTGTATGCACAGGTGAGGAACATGTGGAGGAGCGGTGTGGAACCCGGCTCTGCGTCCACAGCGGTTGCGGTACTGCAAGGTCTGTCCACCGTCATCCACCGGCGATCCACCGGTTGTACCCAGGGTTCGTCCACGGTCTGTGGAGGGATCTTGTGATAGTCCAAGTTTCGTGCACAGTCGACCCACACAAGTTATCCACAGGCTGTGTGTTACTGCTGTGGATGGTGTGGTCAGGCGGATTGTTTGATGCGATTTGTTAGTTCTGCGATCTGGTTGAAGAGCGATCGCCGTTCGGCCATCTGCTGCCGGATCTTCCGGTCGGCGTGCATGACCGTGGTGTGATCACGGCCGCCGAAGGCCTGCCCGATCCGCGGCAGGGACAAGTCGGTGAGCTCCCGGCACAGGTACATCGCGACCTGGCGGGCGTTGACGAGCACCCGCGACCGGGAGTGACCGCGCAGATCCTCGATGCTCACCCCGAAGTACTCCGACGTGGTGGTCATGATCTGGTCGGCGTTGATCTCCGGGCCGGTGCCGTCCGGGATGAAGTCCCGCAGCACCTCCTCGGCGAGCGCCAGCTCCACCGGTGAGCGGGTCAGCGACGCGAACGCGGTCACCCGGATCAGCGCGCCCTCGAGTTCCCGGATCGAGTTGGCGATCCTGGAGGCGATGAACTCCAACACCTCCGGCGGGGCGAACAGCTTCTCCTGCGCCGCCTTCTTTTGCAGGATCGCGATCCGGGTCTCCAGGTCGGGCGGCTGGATGTCCGCGAGCAGGCCCCACTCGAACCGGGTACGCAGCCGGTCCTCCAGCGTGGCCAGCTGCTTGGGTGAGCGGTCCGAGGTGATGACGATCTGCTTGTTCGCGTTGTGCAGCGTATTGAACGTGTGGAAGAACTCCTCCTGCGTCCGCTCCCGGGTCTCCAGGAACTGGATGTCGTCGATCAACAGGATGTCCACATCCCGGTAGCGGCGTTGGAACGCGCTGGTCTTGTCGTCCCGCAGGGAGTTGATGAAGTCGTTGGTGAACTCCTCGGTCGACACGTACCGCACCGACCGCGCGGTGCCCAGCGTCGTCGCGTAGTGACCGATCGCGTGCAGCAGGTGGGTCTTGCCCAGTCCCGAGCTGCCGTAGATGAACAGCGGGTTGTAGGCCTTGGCCGGGGACTCGGCGACGGCGACCGAGGCCGCGTGGGCGAACCGGTTGCTGGACCCGATGACGAACGTCTCGAACATGTACTTCGGGTTGAGCCGGTTCCCGCCCAGATCCAGCGGGCTGCTGGCCGGCCGGCCGCCACCGCTGCGCAGCTCGTCGCGGGTGAGTCCGCCCCGCTCCGCCGGCGGTACCGCCCGGCCGGGCCCACTCTCCGCGCGCCGGTCGGGCTCCCGAGGGGCAGGCGGGGTCGACCCGGCGGTTCGCTCGGATCCCGCTGGCCGCTCGGGCACCGCGAAGAGGGCGTCGTCCGCCTCGCGCGCCGCCGGCACGACCGGCGCCGTCGCGGGTTCCGGCGGCGTTGGCGGGCCGCCGTCGCCCAAAGTCTGGCCGCCCAGCTGGTACGCCGACTCGGTCGGAGCGCCGTAGTTCGGCGCGAGCACGGTCGGGGCGCCACCGGCCGGCGCGGCCGCGGCGGGGTTGTCCTCCGGCGGGCGTACCGTCACCGCCACCTGGATCGGACGGCCGAGCTGCTTGGACAGGGCGTCGGTGATCGCGGGGCGCAGCCGGGACTCGATGACATCCCTGGTGAACGCGTCCGGTACCGAGATCAGGGCGGTGTCCTCGACGATCGCGCGCAGCCGGGTCAGCCGCAGGTACGCCCGCTGCTGCGGGGACACGATCTCGTCGGCGAGCGCATCGGTGGCGTTCGCCCATACCGCGCCCAGGTCGTTCAAAATGACCGACCGGTCGCCTCGTGCCGGCTGGACCTCGCTCCGCTCGGTCACCGCCTGCCCCCCTTGTGTTCGCGTGCGCCGGCCCCACTCGGCGCTACGACTTCGTCCAGTTGTCCACAGGTTTTCCACAGCCTGTGTATCGACTGATCCTGGCGTGACCTCGGCGATTTCCGCCTGGTCCGTTGCGCCGACCCCCTACCGAGAAACGCCCGTGCCGGTACACCGTGGCGAACGACTGACCACGTCGCCCGGTTCTGCCCGTTGGCAGGGCACCCCGGACTGCCCGGCGACAACCGGCAATCGGGGACGCTAACAGCGTTGTCCACAACCGTTCAACAGTTGTCCACACACACGAGTTCGCCGTGCGCACATTGGGACCATCCGCGTGGTTGTTTGACGATCATTATCGGTACGCGTACCCTGGAGCGGCTGCTTTGTCGGCTTCATCTAGGCTGTACAGCAGAATGTGCCCGTCCTCGCGTGAGCGGGGTGGAGAACCGGAGTGCCCACGTGAGCAAGCGCACGTACCAGCCGAACAACCGTCGCCGCGCGAAGACCCACGGCTTTCGGCTGCGCATGCGTACGCGCGCGGGCCGAGCGATCATCTCGGCACGCCGCGCCAAGGGCCGCGTCCGCCTGTCGGCCTGAGGTACCGTGCTGCCCGCAGCCCAGCGCTTGCGGCGCCGCGGTGAGTTCACCGCCGCGGTGCGGACCGGTCGCCGGGTCGGCCGAGGCAGCCTCGTCATCCACCTCGCCTCCGAAGAGGACCAACCAGTCGCACGGGCCGGTTTCGTCGTACCCAAGGCGGTCGGCGGCGCGGTCGTGCGCAACGCCGTACGCCGGCGCCTGCGGCACCTGGTCCGGGAGCGGCTGGCCGAACTCCCCGCGGGCACTGTGCTGGTCGTCCGGGCCCTGCCGGGGGCGGCCGACGCCTCGTACGCCCGTCTCGGTGCCGATCTCGACGCGGCCCTGGTGGCAGCCCGAAGGCCGGCCAGATGAACGTGCCGAAGCCCACGACGCTGAGCGGCCGGGTGCTGGCGGCGCCCATCATCGCGTACCGTCGTTGGATAAGCCCGGCGTTGCCGGCCCGCTGTCGGTTCCACCCGTCCTGCAGCGCGTACGCCCTCGAGGCGATCGCGACCCACGGGGCGCTACGTGGTCTCGGTCTAGCGGTCTGGCGGCTGCTGCGCTGCCACCCGTTCCACCCCGGAGGATACGACCCGGTGCCGCCTTCGCGACGCCGACGTGCCGAGGCTGACGTACCTGGAGCCGCATCTTGATGGACTGGATCTACACCCTGATCTCCTGGATCCTGCTGCGTTGGCACACGATCTGGTCGGGGTTGTTCGGCGACAAGGTGTGGCTCGCCACCAACTGGGACTGGATCCTCGCGATCGTCTTCCTGGTGATCACCGTACGGGTGATCCTCTTCCCGCTGTTCGTCAAGCAGATCAAGTCGCAGCGGGCGATGCAGAAGCTTCAGCCGCAGGTCAAGGCGCTGCAGGAGAAGCACAAGGGTGACCGGGAGTCGTTCCAGAAGGAGGTCATGGAGCTCTACCGGCGCGAGAAGGCGAACCCGCTCATGGGCTGCCTCCCGCTGGTTCTGCAGATTCCGGTCTTCTTCGGCCTGTTCCACATCCTCAAGCGGGTGGATCCGGACCAGACGATCAACACCGACCTGTACGGCTGGACGCCCGCGCAGTTCCACGACGCGGCCCTGGCCAAGCTGTTCAACGCGCCGATCTCGCAGAGCTTCTCCACCGGTGGGACGACCGTCAAGATCGTTGCTGGTGTGCTCGTGCTCATCATGATCGCCACGACGTACATGACCAGCAAGCAGATGATCCTCAAGACCGGCTGGTCGGAGGATCCGCAGCAGCGGCTGATCCAGAAGCTGATGCTGTACGGCATTCCCGCGTCGCTGCTGATCTCGGGCTTCCTGTACCCGTTCCCGATCGGTGTGGTCATCTACTGGACCACCACGAACCTCTTCTCGCTCGGCCAGCAGTTCTGGGTGCTGCGCAAGTACCCGCCGCCGCAGATGGCCACGGCCACCGGCGGTAAGGCTCCGGCGACGGGCTCGGCCGCTGGCCGTACCGGCGCTGCTCGTACAGCCGCGCCGGCCAAGCCCAACGGCTTGTCCCGCCTGCTCGGCCGGCTCCGGCCGGGTGGCGCTCCCGCGGCCGACGCGGCCGCGACGACCCCGGCCGTCGATGGCAAGGCGCTGGCGCCCAAGGTCGGGGCGAAGCCGGTCAACCCGAAGAAGACCACCCCCCGGCCGACAGCCGCGGCACAGGACAACGCGCAGGACAACGGTGGACCGGCGAAGCCGGACGATGCTTCGGACGACGGTGCGGCACCCAGCGCGGACGCGGCCCCGGCGGGTGGTGGCACCCGCGGCACGGGTAGTCAGCGTGGAGGCGCGGCCAAGGCGCGCCAGTCCGGTGGCAAGCAGCCGCCCGCGAAGCAGGCAAGCGCCAAGCAGACTCCAGCCAAGCAGACGCCGGCCAAGCAGACCGGGGCGAAGAAGCAGGGCGCGCCCGCCGCGCAGAAGCGGGCCAAGCGACCGACCGGCTGACCACAGACCACTGCTAGTGCCGCGGCGCGCGTCGCCGCCCTAGCGACAACCGAAAACGCAGTACGGAGATGAGCCGTGACGGATACGAGTGCTCCGTTCGTCGACGACCCCGAGGTCGAGGCGGTCGACGACGACAAGGACACCGAGGCTACCGAGCCAGCTACCGAAGCCGACCTGTTCCGCGAGAGTGAGATCGGGGCCGACTACATCGAGGGTCTGCTCGACATCCTCGACTACGACGGAGACATCGACGAGCTGGTGTCCTCGGGGCGCCCGGTCGTCGAGGTGGTCGGTTCGCGGCTGTCGAGTCTCGTCGGCCCGCGGGGGGTCACGCTCGAGGCCTTGCAGGAACTGGTCCGGCTGGCCGTGTACCGGCAGACCGGTACGCCGAGCCGGCTGCTGCTCGACGTCGGCGGGTACCGGGCCGCTCGGCGCAAGGAGCTGTCCGCGGTCGCGAAGAACGCCGCCGAGAAGGTCAAGGAGTACGGCGAGCCCGTTCGACTCGACCCGATGTCCGCCTTCGAGCGCAAGTGCGTGCACGACGTGATCAACGCGCTCGCCGGGGTCGAGAGCGAGTCCGAGGGCGTCGAGCCGCACCGCCGCATCGTGGTTCGGCCGGTTGACTGATGTGCCGCCGCAGGCTGGTCGTCTCTTTGGCGATCAGCTCGAAGTAGCCAAACGGTACGCCGACCTGCTCGCCACCGAGGGAGTGGTGCGCGGGCTGATCGGCCCGCGCGAAGCGCCCCGGATCTGGGAACGGCACCTGCTCAACTGCGCCGCGGTCGCCGAACTGATCCCGTCGGGAGCTTTTATCACGGATGTCGGATCTGGTGCTGGTCTGCCCGGTATTGTGCTTTCGGTGGCCCGGCCGGATCTGGCCGTGATCCTCGTCGAGCCGCTGGCGCGGCGGACCGCGTTCCTCACCGAAGTGGTGCGGGCTCTCGGAGTCGACGCGCGGGTCGCGGTGGTGCGCGGCCGAGCCGAGGAGATGGCGTCCACCCTGCGCCCTGCGGACATCGTCACCGCCCGAGCTGTCGCGCCGCTCGACCGGCTCGCCCGTTGGTGTCTACCGCTGGCCACGGTTGGTGGCCGGTTGTTGGCATTGAAGGGTGCGTCGGCGGCTGAAGAGGTAGCCGCACACCGGATCGAGGTTGCTCGACTCGGTGGCGGTACCCCGATCGTGCACCTCTGCGGATCGGGCATCCTCGATCCGCCCACGACGGTCGTGGAGATCGTCAGAGAACGCGCCGGTACCGCGACCCGCCGCCCCTCCCGCCGCAAGTAGGTGACACCTAGAGGGCGGAGGCAAGCGGGGGAATGTGTACAGGTGTGGGGTGGCCGACCAGTGGAGTGCAGTACGGCGGACGTCTGGGACTGGTACCCGGCTTTTGGTTTTTTGTTCACCACCCGCGCGGTATCGATGGTGGTTCCACGCGCGAGTTACGTAGCCTCGTTCGTGCATCGGCCGTAGGCTGGCCGAGTTCGCAAACCGAAGCGGGTGGTGTTGACACGGTGCAGAACTACGGTGCGTTCGACGACTACGTTTCACGTGAAACTCGGTACGAGGGTTGGTCACTCGGTCGTGGAGTCCAACCAGCTTCCCAACCAAGGACCGGTACCGGCTTCACGGCAGGGGGATCGCCCGCCAGCATCGAGCCGAGAGCGAGTGCCGGACCCGCTCAGCCCGACAGTCCCAACGGCGCGGCGGGAGTATCACCCGAGTCGGCGCCCACGGCTGCGTACCCGATCGTCACTCCCCGATCACGGTCGTCGTCTGGTGACCGACCCGCCAAGCGATCAGCCGGGTCCAACCCGGCGGGCACCCAGCGCCCTGCGCCCTCCCCACGCCCGCAACCCACATCGGCTCGCGTCGAGACGGAAGGTGCCGTGACAGGAACCGCGCCAGCACAAGAACCTGCTCCCGCTCCCCGTGAAGCGGACGATCCCCCGCTCGCCCAGGAGGCGCGTCGGGCCGTCGAGATTCTCAACCCCAGTGGTGAGATCACCATGCCGCGGCCGCCCAAGTGCCGGATCATGTGCGTCGCCAACCAGAAGGGTGGCGTGGGCAAGACGACGACCGCGGTCAACATCGCGGTCGCGTTGGCACTGCACGGCAACCGGGTACTGGTTATCGACCTCGACCCGCAGGGCAACGCGTCGACCGGTCTGAACATCCCGCACCACTCGAGCATCCCGGACGTGTACTCCTGCCTGATCGATGGCACCCCACTCAACGACGTGACGCAGGTCGTCGACGGCATACCGAACCTGTTCTGCGTACCGGCGACCATCAACCTCGCCGGTGCCGAGATCGAGCTGGTGTCGGTCGTCGCCCGGGAGTCGCGGCTGCGCCGGGCGATCGATGCCTGCCCTGCGGTGTACGACTACATCTTCATCGACTGCCCGCCCTCGCTCGGACTGCTGACCGTCAACGCGCTCGTCGCGTGCGAGGAGGTACTGATCCCGATCCAGTGCGAGTACTACGCATTGGAGGGCGTCCAGGCGTTGACCGATAACATCGCGCGAGTGAAGGCGTTCCTGAACCCGACGCTGGACATCTCGACTGTGCTGCTCACGATGTACGACCGCCGGACCCGGTTGGCCGATGCGGTCGAGCAGGACGTACGTGGCTTCTTCGGCGACAAAGTGCTGCATGCCGTGATACCGCGCAATGTTCGGGTATCTGAGGCGCCGAGCTACAACCAATCGGTCATGACGTACGATCCCGGCTCACGAGGCGCGATGAGCTATTTCGAGGCAGCGCAGGAGATCGCCGAGCGTGGCGCGCAGGTCGGAGGTAGGGCATGACGAGCCGTCCCCGCGGCGGGCTCGGACGGGGGCTGGGTGCGCTCATCCCGACCGGACCGGCCAACGCTCCCGCAGCGACCGCGACAGTGGAAGCACCGCAACCGGTAGCCGTTTCGCCCGCGACACCCGAGTCGGTCGCTCCGGCGTACGAGCCGGCGGTTCCTGAGTACCCCGCACCGGACCTGGCGCCCGTTCCGGGAGCGCGGTTCGCGGAGGTACCGGTCGCCGCGATCGTGCCCAACCCCAAGCAGCCGCGGCAGGTGTTCGACGAGGAGGCGCTGGAGGAGCTGAAGGTCTCCATCACGGAGGTCGGATTCCTCCAGCCGATCGTCGTCCGCGAGCTCGGGCCGGACAAGTACGAGCTGGTGATGGGCGAGCGCCGCTGGCGCGCCGCCCAGGCACTCGGCAAGGAGGTCATCCCGGCCATCGTTCGGGACACCGGCGACGAGGCAATGCTGCGGGATGCGCTGCTGGAGAACATCCACCGGGCGAACCTGAACCCGCTCGAAGAAGCGGCGGCGTACCAGCAACTGCTGGAGGAGTTCGGCGCCACCCACGACGAGCTGGCCCGCCGGATCGGGCGGAGCCGGCCGCAGATCTCGAACACCATCCGGCTGCTGAACCTCCCGGCGCAGGTCCAGCGCCGCGTCGCCGCCGGGGTGCTCTCGGCCGGCCATGCGAGGGCGCTCCTCGGCCTGGACGACTCCGACGCCCAGGAGAAGCTGGCCCACCGGATCGTGGCCGAGGGGATGTCGGTCCGGGCGACCGAGGAGGCGGTGGCGCTCGTCGCCGCGGGCGGCCCGTCCAGCAAGCCGGCGGCCGCGAAGCGGCGGGCCAAGCCCCACTCCCCCGCTCTGGCCGATCTGGCGGACCGACTCTCGGACCGGTTCGACACCCGGGTGCGGGTCGACATCGGCCGGAGCAAGGGCAAGGTGACCATCGAGTTCGCCACCGTGGACGACCTGGAGCGCATCGTCGGCCTGCTCGGCGTGGAGGGCCGGGCGCCTCGGGAGTAGCGCCAGCCAGTCCCGGCGGAGGCCATGTTTCACGTGAAACATGGCCTCCTCTGCTGTCCGGAGGTGGCTCCGGGCGTCAGCCGCGACTGGGCACCCGCAGCCCCGACCACGGTCGGAGAAGGGAATCCCCGGAAGCTCCCGGCGCCTTCCACGGCCGGCCGGCGTGAGGCCCGGCATCCCTCGCGTTCGAGGGCGTCGATCGGGCCGGCGCTCCCGCCGGCCGCCGGGAAGCCCCCGGCGGCGGGCCCCCGCGCCGAGCCCGGATTCCGCCCGCCCGCCCCGGGCCAGAGCGTCGGTGGCGCCGGAGCGCCGTCCTGGGGAGCCGGGCCCTGTTTCACGTGAAACATGGGCCCCCTGGGCGGGATCGCCCCGTGTGGGGGAAGGACACGGGGGCCTGTCTCGGCTAGGGTCTGATCGTGCCTGACACCCCCCGCGCACTCCCCGATTTCACGTCCTGGCCATCCTTCCCGTTCGAGGGCGATCTGCGGGTAAAGCCGCTGGAGACGCCGGTTGAGGTCGAGCCCGCCCGCACAGGCGAGGACCCGTCCGAATGCCCCGCCTGCACCGCCCCGGACGAGGCGTACATCTACGTGAACGAGCGCTGGCGCGTCCGCGCGATGGACCGGCCCAGCGGCCTGCCGATGGTCCTGATCCTGGAGTCCCGTACGCACCTCGACCTCGGAGACCTGCCGAACATGCTGGCCGCCGAGCTGGGCGTGATGACGGTCCGGCTGGAGCGGGCCGTCCGGTCGCTCGACGGCGTGGCGCGGGTCCATGTGAACCGGTGGGGCGACGGATCGGCCCACCTGCACCTGTGGTTCCTGGCCCGGCCGTACGGGAGGCTCCAGCTCCGGGGGACCTTCCTCTCGCTCTGGGACGACATCCTGCCGGTCATCTCGGAGGCGCAGTGGCGGGAGAACCTGGCCCTCGTGGCGGCGTGGCTCGCTGAATTCGGCGGGACCCCGCTCGCCCAGCCGCCCCGGATCGACTGGAAGGCGCCGTCGTCCCTGACCCAGTCCGTCGTGGACGTACGCCTGGAGGACGACGCCGAGAAGCCCGTCGAGGAGCCCGCACCCCCGCCTTCTGGCCCGGTGGCCGAGGAGACCGCAGAATCCGCCGGCGCCGCGGAAGCGCCCGCCGAGTCGGCTCCCGCTCAGACTCCGGAGATGGCGCCGGCCCCTGTCGCCCAAGACGCCGGACCGACTCCCCCGATGCCGGACGCCGACGCGCCGAGCGCCGAGCCGAAGGGCGAGATGGCAACGGTCCCCGCACAGCCGGCACCGCCGTCGGCGGAAGCAGCGGTCGACAAGTCCCGAGCGGAGAAGAAGGCCGAGAAGCCGGCGAGCGGAAAGGTAGCCCGTACGGCGGGCCGGAGAAGCCGCTAGCGGGAAACCCCATCCGTTTCACGTGAAACACGAGCCGCGGTGCCAACACGGGCCGCGGCTCTTTCCACGAGCCGCGCAAACAGCTGGCCGAGATCGAGCCCGGCGGCCTGTACCGCCATCGGCAGCAGCGAGGTCTCCGTGAGCCCGGGCGAAACGTTGACCTCGAGCACGTGCGGCGCCCCGTCCTCGTCCACGATGAGGTCGACGCGAGAGATGTCCCGGAGCCCGAGCGCGGTGTGGGCGGCGACCGCGGTCTCGGCTACCGACTTGGCGACGGACGGCTCGAGTCGGGCCGGTACGTGCCAGGTCGTCAAGCCGGCCGTGTACCGGGCGGCGTAGTCGTAGACGCCGTTGTGCGGCACGATCTCGACGGCCGGCAGCGGCTCCGGCCCCGCACCGGTGTCCACGATGGACACTGCGACGTCGACACCGGGGACGTACCGCTCGACGAGCGCCGTCGAGTCGTACGCGAAGCACCCCACCATCGCGGCGGGCAGCGCCGCGGCATCGCGTACGACGGCGGCACCGAGCCCCGAGCCTCCCTGAGCCGGCTTCACCATCAGCGGTAGGCCGAGCCGGTCGACGATGCGGTCGAGTACCGCGACAGCGCCGAGTTCGGAGAACCGGTCGTGCGGCAGCGCGACCCACTCCGGTGTCGGGATGCCGTTCTCGTGCAGGACGGCCTTTGCCGACGGCTTGTCCCACGCGAGCCGGGCGGTAGGCGCATCGCATCCGACGTACGGCACACCGCACAGGTCGAGGACGCCGCGAAGTGAACCGTCCTCACCGGTGGCGCCGTGCAGCGCGATGACGATCGCCTCCGGCGGATCGGCCTCCAGCGCCGGCAACAGTGCCACGTCGGCGTCGCGTAGTTCTGCCTGCACCCCGGCAGCGCGCAGCGCGTCGAGTATCCGCCGTCCCGAGCGCAGCGACACGTCGCGTTCGTAGGACAGTCCACCCGCGAGAATCAGGACTCGTGCGTCACTCGTACCCATAGCCGGAAATCATGCCAAGTCCGGGCCGGGAGCGTCGGCACCGGGCCGCACCCGGCGGCGGCCGCGGCGCAACGAAGGCGCGCCGAAGACCGACCGCAGTGCCAGCTCCTCCTCCACCACACTCGCGAGGCGGCGGACGCCTTCGCGAATGCGATCGGGTGCGGAGAACGAGAAGTTCAGTCGCAGGTGCTCGTGTCCGGTGCCGTCGGCGTAGAAGCCGGTACCGGGGACGTACGCGACGCGCGCCGAAATCGCACGCGGCATCATCGCCTTCGCGTCGAGTCCGTCGGTGAGCGTCGCCCACACGAACAGCCCGCCGCCGGGCCGTGTCCAGCGCGTGCCGGCCGGCATCAGGTCGGCGAGCGAAGACAGCAGTGTGTCGCGCCGCTCGCGGTAGATCTCGCGGAACGTCTTGAGTTGTTCGCGCCACGGCATCGTGGCGAAGTATGTGGCGACGGCCGCTTGCGCGAACGCACTCGGGCACAGGATCTGCGCCTCGCTCGCGATGACGAGCTTGTCGCGTACGGCGTGCGGCGCGAGGATCCAGCCGACCCGGAAGCCGGGTGCGAACGTCTTGGAGAACGTGCTCACGTAGAACACGCCGTCGCGGCGGCGCGCGCGTAACGGCAGGGGTGCGTCACCGTCGAAGCCGAGCTGGCCGTACGGGTCGTCCTCGACGACGAGCAACCCGTTGCGCTCACAGATGTCCAGCACCTGATCGCGCCGCTCGTCGGTGAGCGTCACGCCAGCCGGGTTCTGGTACGTCGGGATCGTGTACAGAAACTTGGCGCGCCGGCCGGCGGCCCGGGTCGCCGCGATCGCTTCGGTCAACGCTTCGGGTACCAGTCCCTGGTCGTCCATTGCCACGTGTACGACCTGTGCCTGTGCGGCCTGGAAGACGCCGAGTGCGCCGACGTACGTCGGGCCTTCGGCGAGCACGACGTCGCCCGGGTCGAGGAACAGCCGCGCTACGAGATCGAGTGCCTGTTGGCCGCCGACGGTAACCACGACGTCGTCGGGCGACGCGCCGCATGCGACGTCGATGCCGGACAGCGTCATCACTTCGCAGATCCGCTCGCGGAGGTCGAGCGTGCCTTGACCGATGCCGTACTGCAGAGTGGTCGGGCCGTGCACCGAACCGAGGTGCCCGAGCATCTCGCCGACGGCGTCCAGTGGTAGCGCGGCGACGAACGGCGCACCGCCCGCCAGCGACACCACTTCCGGTCGTGACGCGACCGCGAACAACGCGCGGATCTCGGAGGCGGTCATGCCGGCAACGCGTTGGGCGTACCGATCGGTGTAGTCGTCGAGCGTCGTACCGGACACGTCCACCTCCCTTGGGAATGTGTCGATGGTAGCGAGGTCCGGCGCGCCGGGTCGAAGTTGTCCGAGCTCTCCCCTACAGACCGCTTGCCGCGTAAGATCCTTCAGGGGTAAAGGCGAGCGGGGTCACGGGCGAGCGATGTGGGCTGAGGGCTCGAGCCGGCAGGATATGCGGGAATAGAGGATGCGCCGATGTCGCGACGCCTCGTCAATCTGACGTTGGACACGCTGGAGGATCTGCCGCGTCCGTGTCGCCAGTGCGTCTACTGGGAACTCGATCCGGTCGCCGCCCAACGCGCGTGTGCCGCTGGCGACCCAGCCCTGGAGAAGGAAGCGTGGGTCTCCCAGACTCTGCTCGAGTGGGGATCGTGCGGCAAGCTGGCGTACGTCGACGGCATGCCGGCCGGGTTCGTCATGTACGCGCCGCCGGCGTACGTGCCGCGGTCGATGGCGTTCCCGACCTCGCCGGTCTCCGCCGACGCGGTGCTCTTGATGACGGCGCATGTGGTGACCGCGTTCGCCGGCGGCGGGCTGGGTCGGATGCTGGTCCAGGGCGTAGCGCGTGATCTGACCAAGCGCGGTATCAAGGCGATCGAGTCGTTCGGCGACGCCAAGTTCGGGGAAGCCGGTGAGGTCGACGCGGGCTGCCTGGCTCCTGCCGACTTCTTCCTATCCGTCGGTTTCAAGACGGTACGACCCCATCCGCGCTACCCACGGCTGCGACTGGAGCTGCGCACCGCCCTGTCGTGGAAGTCCGATGTGGAGTACGCGCTGGAGAAGCTGCTCGGCTCGATGAGCCCGGAGTCGCTGCTGCGCCCGGTCCGCCCGGCGACCCGCAGCTACTGAGACCCGCGGCTACTGAGCGACCGAAGGAGCCGCGCCGGTCAAGGCCCGGATCGCGCTCACGTCGATCGAGCCTGTCGGCACGTCCTGCTCGACCGGGTAGTACATGCGCTGGACCGCCGCGACGATCGCCTCCACCACGCGCTCGCGGAACATCGGGTCCACGAGGTGCTCCCGGTCGACGGGTGAGGTCAGGTAGCCGGCCTCGACGCGTACCGCCGGCATCTTCGTCAACCGCAACAGTTCCCAGCGCTTGGCGTGCGACTGGCAGTTGCGCATGCCGGTACGGGCGACGATCTCGCGGAGCACCATCCCGGCGAGCCGCTCCCCCACGGTCGACGTCACGCCGTTCTCGGTGCCGTAGTGGTACGTGGCGACACCGTTCGCATCCGGGTTGCGGTGCCCGTCCAAGTGCAGCGAGATGAGCAGGTCGGCACGGAGGTCGTTAGCGAGTTCGGCGCGCAGCCGATCCGGTACCTCGGCGGGCGGCGTCGGCCCCCGCGTCAGGTGGACCCGCATGCCGGCAGCGCCGAGCCGACCCTCCAACCGGGCGGCCATGTCGTACGCGAGGTCGGCCTCGGTCCACCGCAGGGGTCCGTCGGGGACGGCGTGCCCGGGGTCGTCGACTCCGCCGTGTCCGGGGTCCACCACGATCGTCTTACCCACGAGCCCGGGGCCGGACTGCCGGAACCACTCCGCCTCACGCAGCAGCTGCGGCCGGCCGCCCACGACCTTGCGACCGAGCCGGCGTAGCGCGTTCAGCGTCTGTGGCCCGCAGTCGCCATCCGCGCGCAGTCCCACCTCGCGCTGGAACATCGCCACCGCGTGGGCCGTCCGGCCGCTGTAGATGCCATCGGCGCGACCGACGTCGTACCCCATCTCGAGCAGGCGTTCCTGCAGCTGGCGTACGTCGTCACCGACCAGCGGGAGCGTGATCGAGTGGTAGAGCGCCCGGGCGCCGAGGTGCCACCGGGCGCCGTCGAGCGCGTGCCACGTCTCCGGACCGACCTGGCCGTCGACCGTCAGGCCGCGGCTCTGCTGGAACTCGCGTACGGCGACCTCGGTCACCTCATCGAAGTCGGGGGGCGAGGCAGCGCCGTTGCCCAGGAGACCCAGCGTTCCCAGGATGCCGCGAATCTCGACCACCGCCGGTCCCCGGTCGCCACGACGGATCGAACGCACCGAACGGGCCTTCCTCTCGGGGGTACACGCCGCGATGACCGGAGAATATCGTGATCCGGGCCTGGCTACAGGGCGGACTCGATGAGCCTGATCAGGTCACCCTTCGGCCGCGCACCGGCCACGGAGTTGACCGGCTGGCCGGCCTTGAAGACGGTGAGGGTGGGAACCGACATGACCCGGTATGCCCGAGCTGTCTCCGGGTTCTCGTCGATGTTGAGCTTGACGATCGAGACCTTGCCCGCCATTTCGGTGGCGATCTCCTCGAGCAGCGGTTCGACCTTGCGGCAGGGCGCGCACCACTCGGCCCAGAAGTCGACGAGTACCAGCTTGTCCGACTGCAGCACGTCACTGACGAACGAGGCGTCGGTGACCGCCTTCGTGGCTCCCATGAAAACTCCCTAATCTTCGATTGTGGCCAGGTAGCGCTCGGCGTCGAGGGCGGAGACGCAGCCGGTGCCGGCGGCGGTCACCGCTTGGCGGTACGAGTGGTCCACCAGGTCACCCGAGGCGAAGACGCCGGGCAGGTTCGTGCGGCTGCTCGGCGCGGCCACGACGACGTACCCGTTCTCGTCCAGCTCGACCTGCCCACGGAACAATTCGCTGCGGGGGTCGTGTCCGATTGCCACGAACACGCCGGTCACGTCGAGGACACGCTCCGCCCCGTGATGGACGTTGCGGACCTTGACGCCGGCCACGGTACCGTCGCCCCCCAGGACCTCGGTGACGATCGTGTCCCACTCCACCTTGATCTTCGGGTTGGCGAGCGCCCGGTCCTGCATGATCTTGCTGGCCCGGAACTCGTCCCGCCGGTGGATGATCGTGACCGACTCCGCGAACTTGGTGAGGAAGGTCGCCTCCTCCATCGCCGAGTCACCACCCCCGACGACCACGATGTGCTGGCCGCGGAAGAAGAACCCGTCACAGGTCGCACACGAGGACACTCCGTGTCCGAGCAGCTCCTGCTCGCCCGGCACGCCCAGCGGCCGCCACGCCGATCCGGTGGCGAGGATGATCGCCCGTGCCCGGTACGCCGTATCGCCCACCCAGGCGACCTTCACGTCACCGCTGAGCTCGACGCGCGTCACGTCATCGGTGACGAACTCGGTACCGAAGCGCTCGGCCTGCTTGCGGAAGTTGTCCATCAGCTCGGGCCCGAGCACACCGTCCGGGAATCCCGGATAGTTCTCCACGTCGGTCGTGGTCATCAGCGCGCCCCCGGACTGCGCACCCTCGATGACCAGCGGCCGCAGGTTGGCCCGAGCCGCGTACACGGCAGCCGTGTAGCCGGCTGGACCGGAACCGATAATGATCAGATTGCGGACCTCGTCCACTGTTGGGCTCCCTGGGGACGTCACGCGCCGTTCGAGTGCGCGTGAAGCAGAACGTCATCCTACGAAGCCAGGATTCCCTTCAGGAAACAGGCGTGGTGTATCGCACGTCCGCGCCGCGCTCCGGCAGGCCGCAGTCGGGGCCCGCGACGACCATCCGGAACGGCCGTCCCGCCGGGTCGACGAGCGTAATGATCAACGCCGGTTCGTTCTGGAAGCGGGCGAAGTCGACCAGCGACGGGCGGCCGCCGTACGCCGACGCCACCTGGCGCAGGCAGATGTTGATGGCCACCGGGTCCTCGGACAGGCGGCGCAACGGGGGCGGCACCTGGGAGGACTTCAGATCCGTGCGACCAGATGCGAAGCCCGGGCTGGCGCTGTCGTACTGCATCGCCGGCCCCGGTGCCACGTCCGTGGGCCAGTAGTTCGTGCCACTCGCCGTGAACCGAGGTGGCGCGTTCTCCGCGGCCGCCGGTGGTGCCGCCGGTTCCCCCCCACCGAGGGCGTCCGCGCCTCGTTGCGCCGGCGCGACGGCCCCACTCGCGGTCGTCGCCTCCTCCGACCGGGTGCTGAAGACGTCGGCGAGCACGGTGACGCCGAAACCACCGAAGGCCACGACGGCCGCCGCCACCGCGGCCACCCATGCCTGCCGCCGCCGCCGGGCGCGGGCTTCGGATGTGCGGGTACGCCGGCCGCCGGCCGTACCGCTACCTTCGCCGGTCAGCACGGTCAGCTTCGGCCGGGAGCCGGCCTCGTCGAGCGCGGCGGTCAGCCGGGCCACCACGTCCGACGGCATCGTGACCGGCTCGCTGCCCAGGTCGGCAAGGTCGACGCGAACGGCTCGTTCGGCGTCGGCGAATGCGGCGTACGCGTGGGCCCAGTCGGGCCGTGTCGCGATCAGTTCGGCTACCTCGGCCGCCTGCGGGGTGCCGTCGAGCAGGCCGGCGGTGTAGTCCGCCAACCTGTCCAGATCAACCCCGTGCGTCACGACACGTCCTCCGTAGAGTCTCCCGGCAAGCTCCCCGATGGGACGCGCCCGCCGCTCGCTGGGTTCCCTGGCTGATGCCCTGGTGGCACCCGCAGGTATCCGAGCATCACGGCAAGTTTCGCTCGGCCGCGGGCGCACCGGCTCTTTACCGTGCCCTCGGCCACACCCAGGATCTCGGCCGCCTCGCTGACGCCGTACCCGTGGATGTCGACCAGGACCAGCGCGGCCCGCTGGTCGGCGGAGAGCTGAGCCAGCGCGGACCTGACGTCGAGCGCGACGTCGCGGTCGGGCGCGGGCGCGGCCGGGACGGCCCACGTCTCCGGCAGCGGTACGGTCGGCCGCGCCTGCCGGCGGCGCACCCGGTCGAGGCACGCGTTGACGACGATCCGGTGCAGCCAGGTCGTGACCGCCGAGTCGCCCCGGAACCGCCCAGCGGACCGGTACGCCGACAGCAGCGCGTCCTGCACCGCGTCCGCGGCGTCCTCGCGGTCCCCCAGGGTGCGGAGAGCGACCGCCCACAGCCGGTCCCGGTGCCGGCGGACGATCTCCGCGAAGGCATCCGGATCTCCAGCGGTATGGGCGCGCAACAGCTCTTCGTCGCTGTCTTCGGCGTCCGCCCTCACGGCCAGCAGACTATATCGAGCGCGCTCGCCCGGTGGTCAGCGCACGTGAACCGCGATCTCCTGGACGCCGATCTGGTACCGACCATCCTCGATCTGTGGCATCTTCGAGATCCACAGCATCAGGTACTGCGTCTCGCCGTCGACGATGAAGTTGTGGGTGACCGGCGCCTTGTCCACCGGCTCGCCGACGCGGGTGTAGCTCCCCACCACGACCGCGTCCCCCGCTGAGGTGGCCGGTGGCAGCGTCTGCCCGACCCGCATCTCGGCGGAGGCGCCCGCGGCGGAGAACTGCACCTCGACGCCGACGACGTGGTACTTACCGCCGAGGTCGATCAGCACCCCCATGCCGGACTTCAGGCCGCCGAAGGCTGGATTGCCCCGGTACCGCGCTGTCTTCCAGCCGGTGTCCACCTTGTCGTCGACGATCAGGTCCTCGTCCTTGATCTCGTCGCGGTCGCCCTTCGGGTCGACGATGCGGATCTGCGCCGCGGTGAGCGGTAGCCGCCGCGGCTCCGACTCGTTCGACGTTGCCGCACCCGGCGTGGTGTTCGTGATGCTGCTGGGTGGTCCGCCGCTGGCGCCGGTCGAGGAGAGCATCTTCGCACCGACCAACAGGCCGGTCGTAGCCACGAAGACCAGGGCGGCGATGCCGACCGCCAGCTTGCGGCCGGCCGGCCGGGGGCGCTCGTTCGTTCGGATCGCGCCGAAGCCGAGCGGGCTCTCCGAGTCCTCGTACTGCTCCTCGGCCTCGGCTTCCATGGTCGCGTTGAGCCGGCCCAGTTCGGCGGCGAGCACGTCGGCCGACGGCAAGGTCAGGCGGGTGTCGAGCAGGTCCGTGACGATCTCGTCGAGGTACGCCGGCACGCCACCGCGGATCTGTCGAGGTGACGCGAGCATGCCGTGCGCGTCGCGCATCGCGTCGGGCAGGTTGGTGCGGCCCGCTTCGGCCTGCGGCCAGTGCCCGGTCAGCGCGTAGTAGAGGACGCCACCGATCGCGCGGATATCGGCTTCGACGCTGGCGTGGTCGTCGATGCGGGCGTCGGCGAGCACCACCCGGCCGTCGGCGGCGATCAGCACCGTGCCGGGGTGAATATTGCCGTGCACCATGCCGGTCGCGTGCATCGCAGCGGTGGCCGCGGCCACCGCGGAGCCGACGGCCGTCGCGCGGTCCGCATCCAGGGGGGTGTGCGTCGCGTACTCCCGCAGGGCCGCACCCTCGACCCACTCGCGCACCACGTATGCCCGGTCGCCCTCGTCGATCGCGTCGTACACGCCGACCAGGTTGGGGTGAACCACCCGGCTCGCGGACACCGCCGCGTCCAGCATCTCGATCGCCGAGTCGCCACCGGGGTATCGCAGCACCACCGCCACCGGCCTGCGCAGGATCACGTCGATGCCGCGCCAGACCTGACGTCCTACGGCGTCGTCGTTGATGTGTTCCTCGAGCCGGTACCGGTCAGCCAGCACCTCTCCCACCGTGGGCACGCCGAAGGTCATGATCGGGCGGGACCCCTCCGCCTCATGGCCTTCGCCGACCTGGGTCACCCGTCCTCCCTCGGTGTTGCCCGGTGCTTGGACATAGCGTAAGTGGTACTAGTCCACCTTCCGCTCGGGAACGATACTCGGCCGCTGCGAGGACCCTGACACGTCATCTTCGCGCAGTACCCGTCCGAGTGCCATCGGCGAATCGCTTTGCAGCCACACCGTGACTGGTTATCTGTCAACTTGTAGGTAATTCGTCACGGGGGGTTTGAACACGTCGCTGCTAGTTTGCGGTGCCGGGCGCGCGGGGCCGTCGACGCAGCAGGCGGGTGGTCAGGTCGCGGGCTTCGCGCATGCGCAGGGCCAGCGCGAGGGCGCCGTAGACCCCGACGATCACCACGCCGCCGATCGCGAGCTGCACGAGCGCCGAGAGCCGGTCGTCGCCGAGCCACCGGCCGAGCAGCCACACAGTGATCCAGCCGAGGGCGAACGCGCCCACGCCCGCCACGAAGGCCCGGGCGAACGTGTCGAAGATCTGCCGTAGCCCGATCGCGCCGACACGCCGGCGGAGCAGCATCGCGGACACCACGGCGGCGACCACGAACGACACCGCGTTGCCCGCCATCAGCCCGGCCGCCACCCATACCGCCGGCAGCAGCATGGCCAGCAGCACCTGCAGCCCGACCCGCACCCCGACGACCGGCATGTTGACCAGAGCCGGCGTACGCGTGTCCGGCAGCGCGTAGAACGCGAAGGTGTAGAGCTGGCTGACCGAGAACGGGACGAGCGCGATCGCGACGACCAGCAGCACGGTCGACGTGGCGAGCGCGTTGTCGGAGGTGAACGCACCGTACTGGAACAGCGTCCGGGAGATCGGCTCGGCGAGCACGGCGTACGCCACGGCGATCGGCACGAGTACGACCGCCGCCATGCGCGTACCGCGGGACAGGTCGGCGGTGAAGTCCCCGTACCGCCGCTCGGTGGCGGCGGCGCTCATGCGCGGCATCAGCGCGGTGATGATCGAGACCGCGACGATACCGTGCGCCATCATCAGCAGCAGGAACGCGTTGTTGTAGATCATTGGGCCGGGCCCGCCGTGGCTCGATGCCTCATTGGCCAACCGGATGGCCGCGAACACCGCGATCTGGCTGACCGCCACGTAGCAGAACGCCCACCCGCCGAGCCGGGCCAGCTCGCCGAGGTGCAGCGCCCGGAGGTCGAAGCGCCAGCGCCAGCGGAACCCGACCCGGCGCAGCACCG
>Ga0075428_100001862_pt1 | contig 22599 bp, 27 predicted proteins | sample RhiMetdeltSRZDD2_FD_75291 | JGI IMG/M metagenome (GOLD analysis project Ga0075428, IMG submission 75291) | Populus rhizosphere microbial communities from Tennessee, USA - Rhizosphere MetaG P. deltoides SRZDD2 | ecosystem: Host-associated > Plants > Roots > Rhizosphere > Soil | place: USA... | reverse complement strand
TAGCGCACATGATGTGGCAGTGGGGCAGGCGGCCCGCCGCCTGCCCTTTAACCTTGTCCGTGACGGGGAGTGGCGCAGTGGTAGCGCACATGATGTGGCAGTGGGGCAGGCGGCGGGCCGCCTGCCCTTTAACCTTGTCCGTGACGGGGAGTGGCGCAGTGGTAGCGCACCTGCTTTGGGGGCAGGCGGTCGGGGGTTCAAATCCCCCCTCCCCGACGGCTACCGTCCGCGGTAGCAACGCGGGTGTAGCTCAATGGTAGAGCTCCAGCCTTCCAAGCTGGCGATGCGAGTTCGATCCTCGTCACCCGCTCTCCAGCGCAGCGATTCACTTCACCCGCTCGCGGGTAGATCGCTGGCATGGCGAAGGACGTGAGCGATCGGCTGGCGGACAGCATCCAGGACGCGGTGGCGGCGGCGGGCCACCCGCAGGAAGTGCCGGTCAACATGTACGAAGCCGACGCGGCCTATGTAGTAGTGGCGCCGCTGCCCGGCGTCATGGAAGATGCCGTACGAGTGAGGATCGACGGTGACCAACTTCTGATCCGCGCCGACATGCCGTCGCCCGGCATCAAGGCGTACCTCATGCACGAGTGGAGCTACGGACCCTACGAGCGCGTGGTCAACGTCCCGAGCGACTGCACGGGCAAATTCGAGACCAGCTTCGGCAACGGTCAACTCGCGATACGGCTTCTCAAGCAGTAGTGAGCCTGGGCGAAGTCATCGCCGACTACGAGGCCGAGGGATTCGTCGGCCAGTTCATCCCGGCTGACTGCGACGGCAACGTCCGCTGCCTCACCTGCAATCGCACGACCCACGCCGACGATGTGATCGCGCACCACCTGCGCCGCGTCGAGGGCGCGTCGGATCCGGCTGACATGGCCGCGGTCGCGGCCCTCGAGTGTCCCCACTGCCATACACGCGGGACGATCACGCTCAAGTACGGACCAGACCCGACACCGGAGGAAGCGGCGATCCTCCCGCTGCTCGAGAAGCACGAACGCCTCACGCCGTAGAGTGCCGCGGATGAGCGGCCTGCGTCATCGCACAGTTCGCACCAACGGAATCGAGATGCACATCGCCGAACAAGGCGACGGCCGACCCGTGATCCTGTGTCACGGCTTCCCGGAACTCTGGTACTCGTGGCGCCACCAATTGCCGGCGCTGGCGGCGGCCGGGTACCACGTCGTCGCCCCCGACCAGCGCGGATACGGCGACACCACAAAGCCAAAGTCGGTCGACGAGTACGACATCGGCCACCTCACCGACGACATGCTCGGCCTCCTCGACGTCCTCGGTGAGGACAAGGCCGTGTTCGTGGGCCACGACTGGGGCGCCCCGGTCGTCTGGAACCTCGCCCAGCGCGCGCCCGATCGCGTCGAGGCCGTCGTCGGGATGAGCGTGCCGTTCACGCCGCGGTCCGACACCAAGCCGACCGACGTGTGGAAGTTCCTGTTTACCGACACCTGGTTTTACATCCTCTACTTCCAGGACCCCGGTGTCGCCGACGCCGATCTCAGCGCCGACCCCAAGACGTTCCTGCGCCGATTCCTCTACACGATCTCCGGCGACGCGCTAGACGACGCCATGTCGGGACTGATGAGCGAGCGTGACGGCCGCGGCATGGTCGCCCGGCTCGCCGAACCGCCCGACGGCGCGCTGCCGGCGTGGCTGACGGAGGACGACCTGAACACCTTTACGTCGGCCTACGAGAAGTCCGGCTTCAGCGGTGGCTTGAACTGGTACCGGAACTTCGACCGCAACTGGGTGCGCAGCGTCGCCTGGGCCGATCGCAAGATCGAGATGCCCGCCCTGTTCATCGCCGGCGACAAGGACCCTGTGATCCGGATGGTGTCACCCGATGCCATGCGCGACTGGGTGACCGACCTGCGCGGCCTGACGCTGCTACCCGGCGCCGGCCACTGGATTCAGCAGGAGCGGCCTGACGACGTCAACCGCGCCCTCGTCGAGTTCCTCGACGGCCTTCCCGAGACGACTTAGCGCTCGACGCGGACGAGCTTGGTCACGCCGGTCATCTCGAGCACCTTGGACACGGCGGCCGGCGGTGACACGACTACAAGCGACTGTTCCCGGTCGCGCAGCTTCTTGGCGGCGACCACGAAGACTGCGATTCCCGACGAGTCCACGAACTGCACGTCGGAGAGATCGAGGGTGACGTCGCCCGCGGCTCGGGCCAGGGCGGCGTCGAGGTGCTCCGTGAGGCTCGGCCCCGTATAGGCGTCGATATCGCCACGCGGCGCGACCACCGTGTGTCCGTCCGTCGTGCGGACATCAACCGTGAACTCACTCTCCGCCACTGCCGCCTCCCAGCAATCCGGACAAATAGTAGTCCGTCGATCCCGCAAATTCGCCCGCCAAAGTTGATCGGAACACCGATCGGACTAGGCCGTTCGGACCATTCTCTTCGAGGCACTTCAGTGTCCCTCGCCACTGGCCGTTAAGGCGTCGCCGAGCTCGTTTTTGGGGCGATCTCGGACCCACAGGAGGGAAACGAAGGATGGCAGTAGCTCAGATCTATGTCCCTGGACGCGGCCGTGTACGCGCTCGGCACCTTGCGTTCGGTGCCGTCCCGGCGGCCGTCGGCGTGGCGTCGATCGTGCTCGTCCTCACCGCCGCCGCCCGGCTCGCCGGCCCGGCGCTGCTGCGCCAGCACCCCAATGGCGCAACCCTCGCCCTCCTCGGCATGGGCATCCCGGTCAACTTCAGCGCCGCGTCCGCCCGCGTCGCCGGCATGGTCACGCTCAGCGACTACCCCGCGCTGCTGATCGCAACCTTCGCCGTTGTCGCCACGACGATGCTCACGGGCTTCGTCGCGGCGCGGCGCCGTCCGGCGGCCACGATGCCGCGCCTCGTCCTCCCCGCCGCCGCCTGGTTCGCCGCCTTCTCGACGTTGACGGCCGTCGGTGTCAGCCACGCCCGGCCGATCGTGATCGCCGGCGTTGCCGTCGACCTCAATGTCTCCGCCCTCCTGACGTTGGCGGTGAGCGCGATCTGGGCCGCCGTCGGCATGACCGCCGGCGTGCTCGTCGCCCGATCTCTCAACCACCGCGCCGCGCGCGCAGCTCGCAGCTCGTGGATCAGGCGCGGCCCGGGCGCCGCGGTGGTCGCCGGCGCGGTCATGGTCATGGGTGTCGCCGCATGCGGCGGCGGACCGCAGACCGGCGCCGTCGCTCTCGGTCAACCCAAGACGCACGACGCGGCGACGACCACCACGACCGTCGAAACAACGACCACCACGGTCGCCGCCTCCTCGGCGCCGACCGCGAGCACCGGTCGCAGCGCCTCGCGATCGACCCGTTCCTCATCGGCCGGCGCCGCCACCGGCGGGAGCACTGCGGCGGCCGCCGCCGCCAGCGCGCCGGCCGGCTTCGCGCCGGCGACGCCCGGCACCTACCGCTACAACACCTCGGGCTCGACCTCATCGCTCCTGGGCAAGCAGTCAGCACCCAGCGTCAGCACGCTCGTCGTCGACGCGCCGCAAGGCACCAAGCAGCACTCGGTGCGCCAGATCCTCAGCGCCAACGGCGACGGGTTCGTCATCGACCAAATCCTCGACTACCAGCCGCAAGGCGTGGCCGTCGTACGCCAACGGTTGGCCATGACGCAGAAGGGCAGCACCACGGTCCGCACCCTCAACGCGGCGCCGACCACGGTCGTGATCCCGATGGGCACCGCGACCGGCACCCATCGCGAATTCGACCTCAGCGGGGTGAGCATCGCCGGCCATGAAGCGGTCGACCTCGTCGAGTCGGTTGTGTCGAACGTCGGCGGCCAGGCGCTCAACACGGTTCTCGTGCGCACCGTGCTGCACGTGTCCGGCAGCGTGTCGGGAACGATTCAGCTCGACCAGTGGTGGGCGGCTGCGGCACGGGTCCCTGCACGCGAGCAGCTGACCGCGACGATGAAGTCGGGCTTCGCCACCGTGAAGACGAACTACAGCGCGACGCTCCAGAGCGTCACGCCCAGCTAGGCGTCGACGAACGTAAACAGCCGCTGATCCGTCCGGAAGGGCGCCGGCGGTCCGTCGAGACGGTGGGCGCCAACCGTGACCAACATCCCGTCCGGCGCATCGAATGACACCTCGGTGAAGCCGCTCGCGTCCAGCCAACGACGGATCGAGACGGTGAGGTCTGGTGGCTGCCGGTGACGTGTCCAGATCACGATGGCGCCGGGCGCACACAACGTCGGTAGCGCGCCGATCGAGTGCTCGACATCGGCGTCGGTCACGTTGCCCCAGATCCCGCAGAACAGGACAAGGTTGGCGGGAACCGAGCCGGCGTAGGCGCTTGTGGTTCCCGCGTCGCCGGTGACAACAGTGAGCGGCACCAGGCCGGCGTCGGCCGCCGCGGCGCGTGCGATGTCGGCGTTGCGGGGGTCAAGCTCAACGAGGCGGGCGATGACATCGGCCCGTCGCGCGTGCTCGGCAACGACGGGGATCAGGTCACGACCTTGCCCGGCGCAGGCGCTGATGACCGCGATCGGCCCGGCGGGAGCGGCGTCCAGCGCGTCGCGGACACACCGCTGCACGATGTGCAGTCGCGTGTGCAGCTCGGAACCGGGGACGTCGTAGGGCGCGTGCCACGCGTGCCAATCCGGCCGCGCCGCGTTACCCATCGACGCGTTTACGGACAGGCGGCGCCGTACGCCTCGCGCTCGTACTTGTTGTCGCAGCCGTCGCCATGAAGCGCGGCCTCGGCGAGATACATCGGGCCGAAGGTGTCGCCGTACGTCTCGAACTGGCGCACGTGCACCATCTCGTGCGCGAGTAGGCCGCCGGTGCATGCGGTCTTGCAATAGATCCAGTGACCGAGCGTCGTTCCCGACGCCGCCGGGTCCAGCGACGGTTGGATCGTCGTGTGCTCCACGCAATGCACTGCAATGCCGAGACCCGAGGTCGCGCAGATCCGCTGCGTGCCACCGGTCAACGGCGGCAGCGAGCTGGCGAACAGATCGGTCAGCGGTATCGGGTTGGTCGCGTCCGCTGAGTACGGGAGCCCGATCGGCAATGCGACCGGTAGCGGCTTGGCCGCTTCGGCCGGTGCGGCCATCCACAACCCCGTGCCGATCACCAACCCAACGAGAATCGCCGCGACCTTTACGCCCCTCGGTGCCATCCGCGGAGCGTAGTTCGGGGGCGCTCAGGCGTCGCTGAGGGAGGACGAGTCGTCGAGCAACGACTCAACCTCGTCGAGCATGGCCCGCAACTCTTCAGCGGAGAACAGCTCGCGGTGCGGCGTGACGGCCAACCACTCCTCGACAACGCGGGTGCCGTCCTCGCCGACTTCGCCCCAAAGGGAGAGGAGCCGATCCTGGACACGCGGCCGCCCGACGTAGTTCTGCCCGTCGAGGTCGCCTCGCCAGCTATCGATGAGTTCTTTGGCGTTCACCATTGTCCTGTCCGTCAACGCTACGCCCTCCCGGGATGTTCCGGGCAGCATGACGACTATCGGCACGAACGTGGCGGATTTGATACCTAACATCCGGAATCGTGCGGGGAAAGGTGCTGGCGGCGTCAGTCATCGTGGCCGCCGGGATGCTCGGCGTGCCCACCGCCCGCGCCGCCACGCAGCCGCCGCTCCAGCTGGTCGCCGAGAACCACATCTCCAAGCGGGTCGTCGACCTGGCGTTCCGCACGCCGGCGCTGGCGTCGCAGACGATCGTGCGCGTTGTCTTGCCCGCCGGCTTCGACCCGAAGGCGGCCACTCGCTACCCGGTGCTGTACCTGCTCCATGGCGGCGCGGGGAAGTACACCGACTGGACCACCGGTGGCGGCGTCGAGGCGCTCACCGCCGGCCTGCCGCTGATCACGGTGATGCCCGACGGCGGCCGCAGCGCCTGGTACACCGACTGGTTCAACAACGGCCGCCGCGGTCCGCCCATGTGGGAGACCTTTCACATCGGCCAACTCCTTCCGTGGATCGACACGCACTACCCCACGATCGCGGCGCGTCGCGGCCGCGCCATCGCCGGACTGTCGAGCGGTGGCTTCGGCGCCATGAGCTACGCGGCGCGGCATCCCGATCTGTTCGTCGCCGCCGCCGGCTTTTCAGGCGCGCTCGATACCAATACGCCGCCGGTGGTTGCCGGCAAGGTGATCGACGCCCTTGCCGCGCAGGACGGCGGCATCCCGGGATCGCTGTTCGGCCTGCGCGAGATCGACGAGGTTCGCTGGCGGGGCCACAACCCGTGGGACCTGGCGGCGAACTTCCGGAACATGACGGTCGTCGTCCGCACTGGTAACGGGAACGCGGGGGGCGCGTTCGGCGGGGGTGGTCCGGCCGACCCCGGCGGCTCCGCGCTCGAGCGGGCGTGTTACATGCAGAGCGTCAGCTTCCACGATCGGCTCGCTGCGCTCGGCATCGATCACGTGTGGGACTACTACGGCGCCGGCACCCACAACTACGCGTACTGGCGTCGCGACCTCGAACGCACACTGCCGATCTTCATGGCCGCCTTCTCGGCGGCGCGCCCGGATCCGTCGCCGTTCTCGTTCACGACAATCGAACCGCGGTACGACATCTACGGCTGGTCGGTCCACATCACCCGGCGCGCGCTCGAGTTCAGTTCGATCACCCGGGCGTCTGGGCGCGGCTTCCGCCTGTCGGGCAGCGGGACGGCCGTCGTGACCACCGCCTCGCTCTACACACCCCACAAGACCTACACCGCTCGCCTTCGAGGCGACTCGGGATCGCAACGACGGGTGCTCCGCGCCGATCGCGACGGGCGACTCCACCTCACCGTGCCCTTGGGACGCTCCAACCTGGTCCAGCAGCAATTCACGATCACGGGCCGGTCCCCTGCCACGCGCGTTCACACGACGACGGTGACGATCACGTGAGGTTCCCCGGCCTGGCCGACGGCTGGATTCGCCTCGACGGCCCGGCGGGGACGCTGCCGGTCGACACCTCGATCGATGCCATGACCGCGTACCTACGCGGCTGCGAACCGGCCAACGCCGGCGGCGCATTCGCGGCAAGCGTGGGCACCGGCGCGATGGTCGACCGGGTGCGCGGGGACGTCGGCGCGTTCCTGGGCTGCGGGAGCCAGCAGATCATTTTCGGCGCCAGCTCGACCGCGTTGGTGTTCGCCTTCACGCGCGCATTGGCGCGGACGTGGCGGGGCGGCGAGCGCATCGTTTGCACGCAACTCGACCACGACTCGAACGTGACGCCGTGGGTCCTAGCCGCCGCCGAAGCCGGCGCCACGGTCAGCATCGTCGCCGTCGATCCCAGCGACGGCTCGCTCGACCTGGCCGACGTGGAGCGCGAGCTCTCCCACGATGGCGCGGCCTGGCTCGCCATTTCCGGCGCGTCGAACCTCACCGGATTCGCGCCCGACCTTCGCGCCGCCGCGAAACTGGCGCACGATGCCGGCGCGCGGCTGCACGTCGACGCCGTGGCCCGGGCCCCACACCTCCCGATCGACGTGAACGGCTGGGGCATCGACTCGCTCGTCACGTCGCCGTACAAGTGGTACGGACCACACGCCGGCATCCTGGTGCTCCAACCCGACTTGCTCAGCGGGGTCGAGCCGTATCGCGTGCGGCCGGCCGACTATCCGGGTCCCGAGCGGTGGGAGACGGGAACAAAGTCGTTCGAGACGATCGCCGGCATCGGCGGCGCGGTGTCGTACACGAACGAGGTCGCCTGGGCCGACGTGATCGCCGGCGAGACCGAACTGTTGACCCGAATGGAGGCCGGGCTGCGCGCCATACCGGGCGTCACGATTCACGGACCCGTGGCCGCGGAAGGCCGCGCGCCCACGACCATCTTCACGATCGACGGCCGGGCGCCGAGCGCGGTCGCCCAGGCGCTGGCCGACCGCCGAATCGCGGTCTGGAGCGGTGACAACTACGCGTGCGAACTCGTCGACGCGCTCGGCCTGCGCGAGGGCGGTGGAGCGGTTCGCGCCGGCGTGGCGCGCTACACCACCGCGGCCGATGTCGACGCGTTGATCAGCGCGGTCGGCGAGCTCGCGCTCTAGTCGCAGAACAGCGACACGAGCAACGCTTGGCCTTCCTCCGCCGTCGCCCGCGCTTCGAGCGTCGTCTGATCGGCGTCGATCAGCAGGCTGAAGTCGATCCAACGGCAGCACTCGACTTCGGCCGCGGCGAGAGCCGCGACCTCGGCGGCTACGTCGGCGCCACCAGCGAACGTAACCCGGACACCGCCGTCGATCGCGTGGCGCTCGCGGCTCGTGGCCAGGAGCGCCTGCCACTCGTCGAGCCGCTGGGCGATCGCCGCGCCGTCACCGAGAGAACAGGCGACGGGTTCGTCACTCATGAGTCGCGCAACGCCGGGTGCTGGCGCGCCAACATCGAGCCGAGGATCCGCCGCGGCGCGAGGTACGCGAACCGAGCGGCGATCCGATTGGCCACACCCGGAATCACGACTGCCTTGCCCGACGCGGTGCCGTCGACCGCCGCCTTGGCGACCGCCGCGGCCGGGATCCACATGATCTTCGGGAGCGAGTTCTCGGCGTCTTCCTTGGCGAAGCCAGCGGCCTCGCCGAAGCCCGTGTCGACGGGACCGGGACACAACGTTGTCGCGGTGACGCCAGTGCCTTTGAGTTCGGCGCGCAGCGCGTGCGTGTACGACAGGACGAACGACTTGGACGCGCCGTAGCCGGCCTGGCCAGGCAGCGGCTGGAACGCGGCGGTCGACGCCACGTTGAGAATGGCGCCGCTGCCCCGGGCGACCATCCCCGGGAGGAACAGGCTGCACAGGTCGACGACCGCTTCGATGTTCGTCCGGACCATGCCGACTTCGCGCTCGTGATCACTCGCGGCGACCGCGCCGGTCGTCGAGAACCCGGCGTTGTTGACCAGCACCGAAACCTCGAGCCCGAGCGCTTCGACGGCAGCAGGCATCGCGGCACGGGCGTCGGCGTCGCTGAGATCAACGGCCAGGGTCTCGGCTCGGATGCCGTGGTCCCTCGCCAAGCCTTCGGCAACGTCTCGCAGCAGGTCCTCGCGCCGGGCGACCAGCGTCAGGCCGTGTCCGCGTCGCGCCAGCTCACGAGCGATCTCAACACCGATGCCCGACGACGCGCCAGTGACGAGGCAGGTGCTCCCTGGCGACGGAGTAGGTAAGGCCATGCGTGGACCCTAACGCCGCTCACCCGTCTACCGTCATCCCGCTGATGATCGCCTTGCGGGCGCGATTCATCGACCGGCGAGCGGCGGCGGCGGAGTCCCCGAACCCGATAAACAGATTGAGCGACCCGTCGAAGAGCGTCTCGAGCGCGTCACCGATGCTGAGCAAGTCGACGAGTCGGAGGGCGACGACGCCGTGGGTCATTGACCAGACCTGCTGGGCCTGCCCAGTCGCATTATCAGGCCGAAAGCGGCCGGCCCGGGCCGCTGCCTCAATGAAGCCGACGAGTACGTCGAACGTCCCGCGGCCATCAGCGGGGCCGAGCCCGTGCAACGGTTCCATGAACATGACCCGATAGAGGGCAGGGTTCTCGAAGGCGTTGGCGCAGTAGGCCCAGCCGAGGAGGCCGAGGTCAAAAACTGGGTCCCGGCTGGGCCTCACCGAGCCCAAATGAGCGGCCAAGCGGTTGAACGCTTCCTGGCGCACCTCGCGACGCAACTCGTCCATCCCGCCGAAGTGGGTGTAGACCGCCATCGTGGAGGTCTCCACCTCACGAGCGAGTCGGCGCAGCGTAAGTGCGCCGCCGCCTTCCTCAGCGAGAAGGCGCGCCGCGTGTTCGACCAATGCCATCCGGAGCGCGGGGTCGGCGGTCTTGGGGCTCACGTTGACAGCATGACATAGCAGTGTTATCTATACACATAGCACTGCTATGAATTCGAGCAGGGAGAGCGATATGGCTACGGATAGTCGGAACCGTTATCTCGAGGGGAACTACGGGCCCGTCCGAGAGGAACTCACTGTCACCGATCTCCCTGTGACGGGAACGCTGCCCGGCCATCTCGACGGCCGCTATCTCCGCAACGGCCCCAACCCTGTGGTCGACCCCGACCCCGCCGCGTACCACTGGTTCATGGGCAGCGGCATGGTTCACGGTCTGCGCATCCGCGACGGTCGGGCCGAGTGGTACCGCAACCGGTGGGTGCGGGCCGCCGACGTCGCCGACGCCCTCGGCGAGCCGCACCATCCCGGGCCCGTCCATGGGGGGATGGACTTCGCCGCCAACACCAACGTGATCGGCCATGCGGGCCGAACGTTCGCCATCGTCGAAGGCGGCGGCCGTCCCTACGAACTGACCGACACACTCGACACCGTGGGGCCTTGCGACTTCGACGGGACCCTGCCGGGCGGCTACACCGCTCACCCCAAGCGCGACCCCGAGACCGGCGAGCTACACGCAGTCAGCTACTTCTTCGGTTGGGCCAACAAGGTGCGATACACGGTGATTGGTGCGGACGGCCGCGTACGCCGCAGCGTCGACATCGAGGTCACGGGCAGCCCGATGATGCACGACTTCTCGCTGACCTCGGATCACGTCGTGATCTACGACTTGCCCGTCACGTTCGATCCCGCCGCCGTGACGGCCGACGTCCCCGCCGCGTTCCGCGGCATCGCACAGTTCATGACCGGCCGCGTCATTGGCCGGCGTCGCGTTCCGGACCGGCTGGCCGCCGCCATGGCCCGCTCGGGGCCGGCCACGCTGCCCTACGCATGGAACGACAAGTACCCGGCCCGTGTCGGCGTGATGCGGCGCGACGGCGACGGGTCCGACATCAAGTGGTTCGATGTCGACCCGTGCTACGTCTTCCACCCGATGAACGCGTATGACGACGGCGACAATGTCGTCCTTGACGTCGTGCGCCATCCGCGGATGTTCGATCGCGACCGTCACGGGCCCAACGAGGGTCCGCCGACACTCGATCGCTGGACGGTCGACACGGCCGCCGGCAAGGTCATCGAGGAACGCTTCGATGATCACGGCCAGGAGTTCCCTCGCATCGACGAGCGGCTGATCGGGAAGCGTCACCGGTTCGGGTACGCGGTCGGCTTTGCGCCAAGCCGCGACGGCGACACCGACCTCGAGGCCAACGAATTGCTGAAGCACGACCTGGTCACCGGGACCACGCAGGCGCACGAGTTCGGCCCGCGCTCCGGTGCGGGTGAGTTCGTGTTCGTGCCAACCAGCGCGGACGGCGCCGAGGACGACGGCGTCCTCATGGGCCTCGTCTACGACGGCGACACCGATCGCAGCAACCTCGTCGTCCTCGACGCCGCGTCGCTCGGCCACGTCGCCACCGTCCATCTTCCGGCCCGCGTGCCGCACGGCTTCCACGGCAACTGGATCCCCACCTAAGGGGATCCGCTTACTCGCCGTGTAGGCAGACGCAAAACGGGTGGCCGGCGGGGTCGGCGTACGTCGGGCAGCTGCCGCCTTGGGGTGAAAGACGGACGGCACCCGCCCGCTCGATCCGCGCCTCCACCGGGGCACGGTCGTCCACCTTCACGTCGAAGTGGGCCTGGGCGGGAAACGCAGGATCAGGCCAACGCGGCGCGACGTAGTGCGTCACTTCCTGAAACGCGAGCTCCGGCACGTTGTCACCGGCGAGCAACTCGGCATAGAACGCGGACAGCGCGGGGGCGTCCGGGCAGTCGATGACGACGCGCCAGAGGGTGTCGTCATCGCCGGGATACAGGCAGAACGGATGGCCGATGGGGTCGGCGTAGGTATGGTGCGCTCCCGCGTCGGCGAGCAGCGTGGCACCGCGGTCAAGGACGAGCCGATGCGACGCGTCGAGGTCACGAACATGGATGTCGAGGTGCAGTTGCTGCGGGTACTTCGGGTCGGGCCAGCGGGGTGGCCGGTACTCATTGCCCTCGTCGAAGTTCAGCCGCGGCCGGCGACGCGGATGGCTTCCAACCAACGCGGCGTAGAACGCGCCGAGTTCCTCGGTGCGGTCATCCGGACAGGTGATGACAACGGTACCGATGCCCTCGTACTCCTCGCCGTCCAACGCGAAGCCCTTGATCTGGTCGCGTTCGTCGAATGTGGCGGTGACGAACGCCGGGCCGCGCGGACCTTCGATAGTGACCCGGGCCATGTTCGGCCCCATCGCTCGGGCCGCCGCCCGGGCGCGCGGCGTCCCTGCGAGCTCCTCGATGGCCGGCCACCCGCGGGCCGCCTGCAGGTAATCGTCGAGCCAACCCCAGTAGTGCTCGGGCACGAGCGAGTGCAGGGCGGTCAGGTCGCGGCGCTCCATCGCGTCGACCACTGCGATGGCGAGCGCGATGGGCTCAGCCATGCTGCGCGCCGTAGAGGTCGCGCAGGACGCCGACCTCGGCGCCGTGATGCATCAGCTCGCGGTGGATATGCATGACAAGGCCGATGCGCGGGTCGTCACCACCGAGCTGCATCGCGCTGAAGTCGTTGGCCACATAAATCCCGTCCTCGATGTCGCCGATGGGCCGCCACAACCCGTCCTCGCCGCCCTCGTCCAGGCCGCGGCGCCACAACGTCCACCAGTGATCGAGAAAGTCGAGCGCGGCTTCGGCCCGGGCCGGGAACGGCTGTTCGCGCGCGCCCATCGGCACGAAGACAGGCGTGTCGGCGACATCGGGAAAGAGCGAACTCGTCCGCTGCGCAAGGCAGCCGATGCCGATGTGACACAGCCGCCACGCGATCGTCGTGACCGGTGCGGGCTGCGGCGGGGGCCACTCGAAGTCGATCAGCACGCCGTCGCCCGCGTCGTGGATCGTCCAACAGTCGGGTACGGGTTGCCACAGGAACTCGTCGTCGGCCAGACCGGCGAGGCGCGGCCGGAAGATCGCGTTCCACCACCAGTCGATCTGTCCCGTGACCGCCCTCAGCGTGGCGCCGCCCACGTCGAACATTTGAACATCAATAATCGGGGGCATGCGTGTGGGGATTGCCGACCATCTGGGTTGGGCCGTCGCGGTGACGGCGTCGACGGATCACGAGGTCGTGGATCGGCGGCGAATCCAACTGATCGAACCCGATGTGCCGCCCGCTCCGATCGAGCACGAGGTGCAGGGACTCAGCGACGGGGCGGCGACGGCGCTAGTAGCCAAGGTACGAGCATCGGTCGTTCGGGAAACAGCGAAAGCGCTCGACGACCTGGCCAGAGAGTTGGTGACTGCCATCTCGTCGATCTCGATGCGGGCTTGGCCGCCGGACTTTCCCGACGAGATCGCCGTGCAACGGTGCGCCCCGTACTCGGCCCGCGCCGACGCGGTGATGTACCGCCAGGAGCTCTCCGAACTCGCGCACGCGCGTGGCTGGGAGATCCACCTGTATGACGCCAAGGCCGTCGTGAGTCAGGCGGTCAGGATGCTGGGTGATCGGGGCGACGAGATTCTCGAGCGCCCTCGGACAACGCTCGGGCCACCGTGGACGAAGGACCATCGCGTTGCGCTTGCGGCGACGATCGTCGCTAGCTCGACACCTCGCTAGTCGCGCTCGATCCTTCGCAGTCCTCGATCGGGCGTCCACGACTCGACAACGAGCTTGGTTGCCTCGGCATTGAGGCCGGTGATCACGACCTCGGCGATGTCGGCGACGAACGCCTCGCCGTCCGGTTGCTCGCTCGCCTCGTCGGTGGTCACCGAGCCGGCAGGAATAGCGCGCCCGGTGATCTTGGCCTCACCCGGCCACTCGCTCTCCTTGCCCTCCACGGGATGGAAGGTCGGGCCGTGGAGGGCGAATCGGGCGTCGCGCTTGAGGTCTGCTCCCTTGCGGGCGTCGTTCATCGAACCGAAGCGCAGATCGCCGTCGACGAACTCGCACTCGATGCCCGAGATCCGAGGGGATCCGTCGGCGCGCAACGTCGCGATCGTCTTGTGGCGACCGGCGTCGAACAGCCGCTGCACGCGTGCGGCGAACTCCGGTTCCGCCTGCTCAATCGCCTTCCATGCCGGCACGGCGCGCAGCCTATGTCCGCTCTCTGGGCTAAGGCACTCGGCGGGCGGTCAGGCAGAGATGCGATCGCGTCGTCGTCACCGTTGCGTCCGGGGTTGCGGCGGCGCTGCGCAGACGGGCAAGCCCGCGGGCGTATGCGGCGTCGTCGAGCGCAGCCAGCTGCGAAACGACGCGGCGTTCGGCGTCGGCCAATGCGTCTGCGGCCGGCACCTCTTGCGGGCCGCCTTCGAGTTCGATGTCGACAACGAACCGGCGCGCCTCCAACGCCTCGCCGATGCGGCTCGCAGGCCAGAACCGGGCGGCGTCGAGCTCGATCGTCTCAGGGAAGAACTCATAGAGCCACCAGTCGCCGGCCGCGGCCGGCTCGATGTTGTTGAGCCGGAACGCGCCGTGGCGGTTCAGTACGCGCCCGACCTCATCTAACGCCAGCTCCTTGTCGACGACGTGGTGGAAGGCGAAACTCGTCGCGATGTAATCGCAGCTTGCGTCGCGCAGCGGCAGTGCCTCCGCGCCGGCGCGGATCAGACCGAAAATCGCCTTGGCGCGGGCTTGGCCGAGCATTGCGGCCGACGGGTCGAGACCGAGCCACTCGACGCGCTGATCACCGAAGAACTCGCGCTGCGCGGCAAGCCATCGACCCGTACCAGTCCCGACGTCGAGGACGCGCACCGTTCCGTGCGCGGCGAGCAATTCGTCGATCACCTCGTCGCGCCGGATCGAAAAGCCCGCTCGATCTTCGTCATACCGAGCCGCCAGCGTTTCGTAGTCGGTGGACACAGCGAAAGCTCAGATCGTCGTGCGGTAGCTGAGGTACACGACACCGTTGTCGAAGCGGCGCTCGTCCAGCAGCTCGAGCTCCATGCGGGCATCGCTCGGGAGTGCACGCTTGCCTGCGCCGAGTGTGACCGGATGCACGAAGAGGTGGCTCTCGTCGACCAACCCGGCGTTGAACGCGTGGTTGGCAAGCGTCGGCCCGCCGAGGGTGAGGTCGCGGGCCGCCGACGCCTTTATGTCGCGCATCGAATCGGGGTCGAAGCGTGGCTCGAGCCGCGTCTTGGCGGTCGAGACTGCGTCCAGCGTCGTGGAGTAGACGATCTTGTCGGCCGCTTGCCACATGGTGGCGAAGTCGGCCATGAGCTCCGACTCGGCCGCCAGGGCGGGTTGGGTCTCCCACACGGCCATCGTTTCGTACATGCGGCGCCCGTAGACATAGGTACCGGCGGGGCGCACGAGCTCGGTGATGAAGACGAAGAGCTCGTCGCTCGGGTCGGTCCAATCGAAGTTGCCCTGCGCGTCCTCGATGTAGCCGTCAACAGACACGTTCGCGATGTAGATCAGCTTGCCCACGCCCCTCCAGTGTGGTCCACACCACCGTTGCCGAATGGCGTCTACGGTGGCGGTTGCTCGGCCAACGATGTCCGGCTCCCCGTGAGTGAGCGAAAGGACGTCCGTCATGACCGAAGCTGTTAGCCGAGAGTTGTCTCTAATGAGACCTCTGGCCCGCGAACGCTCGAGGCTGTTCGACCGCGAGGCGGAGCGTTACGACCGGTACCGCCCGACTTATCCCGACGCGGTGATCGACGACCTCCTCGGACCGAAGCCGGAAGGGCTGGACGTTCTTGACGTCGGTTGTGGCACCGGGATCGCGTCAAGGCTGATGGCCCAGCGCGGCGCCAAAGTGCTGGGGGTGGAAGTCGCTCCAAGGATGGCGGAGATCGCTCGCGGCCACGGGATCGACGTAGAGATCCGCGCCTTCGAAGACTGGCAACCGGCCGGTCGTACCTTTGACCGCGTTACCTCGGCGCAGGCCTGGCACTGGCTCGACTTGCCCGTCGCCACCGCCAAAGCCGCTTCGGTGATGCGGCCCGGTGGGCGGCTCTGCCTGTTCTGGAACGCCGGATGTCAACCCGACGACCTGGCGGATGCTCTCGCCGACGTGTACGAGGACGTGCTGCCCGACGGCCTTCACACTGTCTTCAGGGGCTACGCCGCCAATCGACCAACTGACATGCGGTCAGGGTTGGAGGCGGTTGTCGACGCGATCGCAGCGGCACCGGATCTTGCTGGCCCGACGGAGCAGTGGTTCCCCTGGAGCCGGGTCTTTCGGAGGGACGAATGGTTGGAGCACCTCCTGTCACGGAGCGACCACACGGCCCTTGACCCGGAGATCCAGGACCGACTGTTCGAACGCGTCGGTGCGACCATTGACGACCACGGCGGTTCATTCGTCATGAACTTCGAAACCGGCCTCCTCACCGCGACCCGCGAGGAGAGCGAACGGTAACCGCGCTATCCCAGTGCTGGTGAGGGGTGGATCGCGATCGCCGAGGGCGCGCGAAGGGCGACGTCGCCGCTCTCGTCGACGATCTCCCACCCCAGCGCGCTCGCCCAGAACCGCGCCAGCCGAGTGGGATCCGTCGCATCGAAGGTGAGACTGACGAGTCGGCTTGTCATGGCGCCTGTCTCACCAGAGTTGGGGTCGCGGGATCACCAGTCCGGCGTTCAGGCAGGCCCGTTCGATGGCGCGACTGGGATACGGGGAGTTTCGGTCCTCTCGGTGGAGACGCAGATAGAAGTCGTTGATGAGCACTGCCAGAGGGGCGTATCTGTTGATCACGTTTCGGGCGGCCGTCGGGAGCGTGGCAGCGTCGGCTCGTCCGGACGCGCACGTGCGCACGAAATCGTTGCGCCGCTCGTAGTCCGCACCAGTGACGAGCTCGGTTACGAGCCAATCGACGAATCGAGTCATCGTGTGCGCCACATCGTGGCTCGCGTTCAACTCGAGGAACCGGGCTTCGACGTCGGAGAGGTCGAATTCCGGCGAGGTGGCGAGCCCGAAGTCGGCGATGTAGATGTCGTCTCCGTCGCAGAGCATGTTGTCGAGATGTGCGTCGAAGTGGAAGAGGCCGAGATTGTTCATGGACGCGACGTCGACACGTAGATGTTCGGCAACCATTTCAATGGCAGCGTTGGCAGTTGCTTCGTCGCCGGCGAGCTGTTGGTGCAGCCAGTCGGGCAGTGTGGTTGGCACGTACTCCAAGAACAGAGCCACTGAAGCCGTCGACGCGGTGATCGCTTCGGCGCGTCGTCGGACAGTCGCAGAGCCATGCCAGTACTCCACGAGGCGGTCGATGTCAGCAAGTTCGTCGCAAAGCGGCCCGTGGGGCTCTGGTTCGTCGACCACTCGCCAGTGGTACATCAGCGGGTAGCAGATTGCCTGTCCGTCGAGTACCCAACCCGTTGCCATGGTGTTCGCGGCAATCTCGCGCCACACACCGAACGAAGGCGAGCCGATCCCGTACTGACAGCCGACCGGGAGGTCGAACAGATTCGCCGTTGATTCGAGGTTGGCCTTCAGGCGTTCGCGGTCGGTCAGGGGTATCCGTTTCACGAACACCCGAACATCACCCACGCTGATGCTCTGTCGCACACCACCGATTCCGGCGCCAAGGACGGGCGCCGCGCGGAGATGGCTCGTCAATTCGGCGTCGGACATTCGGCCGAGAGCATCTGAGACAAGCGAGTGGTTGGCCGTTCTCAATCCGACCAGTGACGCCGAGCGTCGAGCGTCTGCCTCACACTCCCCGACCAAGCCGGGAAGTGTATGGCGTCGACAGAGTTGGTTTACGGCGGCAACCGCGACGTCCCGACGTGGCACGCTCCCAAGATGGACGAGCAGATCGGCGGCACCGAAGGTGCTACGGGCACCTATCCCGAAGATCTGCCAGCCGAGGTTCTGGACGACGTGACCAGCGTGATCGGCGCAGAGGTCACGCTTCTCGGTCGCCTATCCGGAGGCGTCAATGGGGGTGCGATGCGCGTCCAGTTGGCCGGAACGGCAAATGCAGTGCTCAAAGCAGTGCCCCGAGCACACCCCAACCACCTGGACGAGACGTTGCGAGCCCAGAGAATCGTCGAGCACATGCGTAGGCGCGGCTATCCCACCCCGCCCTGGCTCGGAGTGGGTGCCACCGCCACTCATGTATGGCATCTGATGGACTTCGTTGACGCGGCTCCCGCGCCGAAGCTCACCCCGTCCGTCGTTGAGCAGCTGATGGAGATCATCGAACTCCAGGCTGGCCAAGCCTCCGAGCCCTACGACCATTGGTCCTACGCTTGGCGGGTCGCCACCGGTCAGGAATCGGCTGCCGCCGAGCTGGAGTTCAACGAGACCCCCGAGCAGTCGCTGCTCCGCCAGTCCATCGCCGGGCTCTCGGGGCATTCCTCCGCGGTGTCGGCCTTGGTCGACCGCCTGCGGATCGGATGTGCCGACGTGCCACCACCACGAGAGGCACCGGACATGGTCCATGCCGATCTCGCAACCCCCAGCAATGTCCTCGTCCGTGACGGAGCGGTGGTGGCGGTCGTGGATATCGGGAACGCAGGTGGCGGCACGCGAGCGACTGATCTCACCGCACTCGTGTGGTACACGTTCCAGGATCCGCAGCTGGACAGTGTCCGACGGCAGCTGTGGACGAGAATCCTCGACCTTGTCGGCGGGGAGGGGGCGGCGGTGCTCGCCGCGACACACATCCTCCACATGCTCGAGTTCCGCATCCGCGAAGGGCGCCACGATGTCGTCCCAGGAGTGGTCGAGCGCGGCCATCGCGCCCTCGACGAGCTGAACGCGCTTCGCTAACGGAGTTCGAAGTCGGCTTCCGAGCCCGAAATTTGCGCCCCCGGCAGAACAGCTTTCGAACCCCGAATTCCAACTGGTGCTGTCCGAATTGTACGAAATCGTTGGTGCCGATGCCTAGCTCCGACCGAATGTGTTACCAATCCGGCGTTCGGGGACCCTTCTGGGCGCGATACCGAGCGGCTCTCAAGGTCGCAGCGGGACGCATGATGTGCTCGGAGCCGGCACGCATCGGCGGGCGGCGCTGTTCCGGAAGGGAATCGCCCGGACGTCTCGCACGCGAGGCAAGCTTGGCGCCTGCGAACTCAACTAGCTCCCTTTCGTGGAGCCCATGGACGCGCTTGGGAGTCAACTCAGACAGGTGGTGGCCGCATGGCAAACGAGGACGAGCTAATGGAGAGCGTCGCGAACGTTCTCGACGGCGAACTCGCCGAAAGAGGGCTTCTCCGCGAACAAACCGAAGGACTCATGGATGTTGTAGCGCAGCTGGGCAAGGTAAGTGCTAGCTACCTTGGCTCTGTCGTGGCGCTGCGGCAGACTCGTTCGAGACGACACAGGTGGCGGACTCTCATCGCGGTCGCTGCCAGTGCAGCGGGGTTAATGACCGTGCTCTGGAGTTCGCGTCTCGACCAGGGATACGGACAGACGTTGCTCGAAACTTTAGGTGCGGCGTTAATCACCTACGTGTTCATCGACTTGCTCGTTCGTTGGACGATCGAACTGCCTGACGACACGTTCCATTACATGGAAAAGCAGTCGCGTATTTGGGAAGACGCGCTCGCGGGCGCGGTCAGCGTGGCGCATGACCTACACGCGAACCTAAAGAGCACCCGCTCGGGGGAAGAGCGTCTTCGCGCGATCGTCGCCGATATGCGACAGCGACGGCCGAATCCGGTTTAGACGGACTGTCCACCTTCCGTAGCTGGTGTTCGTACTGGCGTTGCTGCTCGGTCCGCCATCAAGCAGCCTTCGTCGATGCCGGTTGAGGTCGAGTCCGTCTCCGTGCTGGAGGCGCACCGCAGCACTCCGCGTTGGGCAAGCTCAGCCCTATCCGACACGAAGAGCGCTACGCGACAACGGGTGACGCGTCAGCGGGTTGATCACCACATCCAACGGTCCGCCAGAGCGGTCAACTTCAGCCGGCGTTCCGCGGTACTTCGGTCGGCCCGTTCGTACCTCGGCGTCCGCGGCGGAGCCACGCCGGGCAATCTCTGCGTCGATCAACACCGGTTGGCCAAAGAGCGACGGGAGCCGAGCAATGCCGAGCAAGCCGTACGAGCCTCGCGAACCGGTCGTGAAGACACTGTTCGCGTACTCCAACAACGTGTGTTCCTTCGCGGACCCCAAGCGGGGCCGCCCTGCATGCGAGGAGTTGCTTCCGACGCCCTGCGGGCGGCCGTCGGGGCCACACAAAGCCCGGTCGCAACGGCGGCCGGGCTTCCCGTCAATTACTCCGTCCTGCCGGGCAGCCCCTCCCTGGTCCTTGCTTCTGTGCAAGGTTCGAGGATTAACTGCCTGGCGCCCCCGGCAGGACTCGAACCTGCGACCCGCTGCTTAGAAGGCAGCCGCTCTACTCCAACTGAGCTACAGGGGCTCGGTGACATCGATGTTCCCACGGACGCGAGGTCCCGGCGGGGTTGTGGCGGGTGGACGTACGCTGTCTGAGGCTGGACCGCGAGAGCAGGGGGCGACCGTGGATCACCTCGACTTCGAGATCGAAATAGATCAGCCGACCGGTCAGGACTACCCGGTCACCGTGGTGCACTCGCCTGCGGGCGAGGGCCGAGCCACGATGAAGTTCCCTTACGACGAGCTGGCGCTGCAAAACCGGTTGCAAGCGCTCCAACTCGCCCTCCTCGGCTCGGGGCGCGGCCAGCGCCGAATCGTCCCGCCGCAGGAGGCGACGGTGCGCGAGTTCGGCACGTCGCTCTACAACGCGTTGTTCTCCGGCGAGGTTCGCAGCCTCCTCGACGTGAGCCGAAGCCAGGCGCGGAGCAGCGGCCAGGCGCTGCGAATCAAGTTGCGATGCCGGCCAGCGGAGCTGTCGGCGTTGCCGTGGGAGTACCTGTTCGACACCGACGCCGACGAGTTCGTCTGCCTGTCGCGACTTACACCCCTCGTGCGGTATCTCGAGGTCGCCGCACCGATGGAGCCGATCCGGGTCACGCCTCCCCTTCGGATCCTCGGCGTCGTGTCCAGCCCCAAGGACCTGCCCGAACTCGACGTCACGCGCGAGAAGCAGCGCATCGACGATGCACTCGCGCACCTGACCAGCGCCGGCCTCGTCGAACTGTCGTGGCTCCCGCAGCCAACGTGGCGCGCGCTCCAACAGACGCTGAGCCGCGACCGGTGGCACGTGTTCCACTTCATCGGCCACGGCGCGTTCGACGAGCGCCGCCAGGAGGGCGTCATTGCGCTCGAGGATGACGCGGGGGCATCGCATCTTCTCGGAGCCAGCGACCTTGGTCTCCTCCTCGGCGACCACGACGACCTGCGCCTGGCGATCCTCAACTCGTGCGAAGGCGCCAAAGCCAGCGCGCGCGACGTCTTCTCGAGCACGGCAGCGGTTCTCGTCCGCAAGGGGACGCCCGGTGTCGTCGCCATGCAATACGAGATCACCGACTTGGCCGCCATCGAACTGGCCCGCTCGTTCTACGACTCCGTCGCCCACGGCCTGCCCGTCGACACCGCGCTCTCCGAAGCGCGTAAGGCGGTCCGACTGAGCTTGCCGGGAACGCTCGAATGGGGAACGCCGGTCCTCTACATGAGGGCGGCGGACGGCGTGCTGTTCAACGTCGACGCAGCGGCGCGCGAACACGCCACTGCGGTGGCGCCCGCGTCGCCGCCCCTGGCACCAGCACCCGCCGCCGGCCGTACGCGTCGCTTGCGCGTGCCGCAGTTGCCGACCGGCCGACGCCGGTGGATCGCCGCGGCCGCACTCGTCTTCGTGGCCCTAGCTGTCGCGTATGTCGTGACTCGACCGAACGAGAGCGGCGGTTCAAAGGCGTTGGTCGCCGGCAATGCGCATCTACTCGAGCCGAAGGGCGTTGCAGTCCTCGCGAACGGCACTGTGGCCATCGCGGACACGAGCCACAACCGCATCATCGGCGTGACGCCGCAAGGTGGAGTGTTCGCGCTGGCCGGTACTGGCATAGGCGGCAACGCCCTAAATGGTGGTGTTGCGACAGCGGCCGAACTCAACTACCCCGTAGCGATCGTCGAAGGGCCCGCTGGGACCATCTACTTCAGCGACCAGGGCAACCAGACGATCCGCCAGATCAAGGACGGGAAGATCACCACGCTGCGGCTGATACCCGGGGACGCGAACGTGCAGGCGAGCGGACTCGCGTACCGCAACGGACGGCTCTACATCGCGACGGCGACACACGTTTGGTACGTCGGCGACGGCAACCGCCTCGTTGACGTGGCCGGGACGGGCAACAAGGGATACAACGGCGACGGGCGGCCGGCGACCACCGCGACGCTGGACGATGTCGGCGGTATCGCCGTCGCCGCCGACGGAACTGTGTACATCGCTGATAGCGGCAACCAACGGGTGCGTCGGGTCACGCCCGACGGGATGATCAACACGGTCGCCGGCGGCGGCGGCGGCGACCACGCCGGTGATGGCGACGTTGCCGTGAACGGAACCCTGTCGTACCCAGGGGACGTCGCACTCGACGAACACGGCGATCTGTACATCCTCGACACCGATCGCTCGGTATCGAAACTCAATCGTGACGGGACGCTCTCCGTGGTGTTCAAGTTCTCCGACCGCGACGGCTTCACCGACGGACCCATAGCCCAGGCGCTAATGCGAGGGCAGCCGGTGGACTTCGCGGTGGACCCGTCCGGCACGGTGTTCCTCGTCGACTTCGGTAACAACCGGGTACGCCGCGTGTCGACGGACCTCATGGTCAAGACCATCGCCTAACCCCGAGTTGGTTGTTACACCCCCTCGCTACCCTTGAGTAGCGATGGTGTTGGATGAACTCACAGCCGCGATCGACAAGGTCTGCGAGATGGATCCAACGACCCGCGGCGATGCCGAGGCCGTCGAGTTGCTCGAACGCCAGCTG
>Ga0075428_100001861_pt1 | contig 22605 bp, 11 predicted proteins | sample RhiMetdeltSRZDD2_FD_75291 | JGI IMG/M metagenome (GOLD analysis project Ga0075428, IMG submission 75291) | Populus rhizosphere microbial communities from Tennessee, USA - Rhizosphere MetaG P. deltoides SRZDD2 | ecosystem: Host-associated > Plants > Roots > Rhizosphere > Soil | place: USA... | reverse complement strand
TGGTGTTGCCGCCCGAGGCGACGATGATGTCGTAGATGATCTCGCAGCCGCGCTCGAGCATGAACTCGTGGACCTTCGCCTCGATCTCGCGCTCGCGGACGCCCGGCTTGAGCCATTCGTACTTGATCTTCCACATCGCGGCGTCGCCGATGCTCGACGCCATCTTGAGGAGCTCGATCTCGTCACGGGTCTTGACGACGCGTGCGCGCGACACCGCCGGCCAGCCGTTGACGATGTTCATCCCCAGTTTCTTGAAGGCTTCGAAAGCGGGCATGTCGAGGTTGTCGATGCCGATCTTCTCCTTCTCGACCTTGTGCTCCTTGAGCACTTCCATCACGCTGTCGGCCATCCGGCCGGCCATGTAGGGCACGGCGCCTTCCGCCCACTGCCACGTGATGGCGGGACGGATGCGGCCTTCCATCCACGGCAGGTCGATCTTCGCGCACTGCAGGTCGGAGCCGGCCGTCTCGAACAGCGTCGGCTTCCCTTCAGCGGGGACGACCGCGTAACGGATGTTGATGTTGTACTTCCAGTTGCCCTGATAGGAAGCCGTGGCATAGCGGATGTTGGCGCCGGCAAACAGGACGAGCGCGCCGAGGTCGTCCTTCTTCATCTCGGCCTGCAGCTTGACCAGCCGCTCGCTGCGCAGGCGATCGACGTCTACGCGGTACTGCCAGTCGGCGGCCGTCTGGCTGTACAGGCGACCTGGATCGTATTCGTGCGGCTTGCCGAGCCAGCTCAGATCCATCCCGTTGCTCTTCGTCGAGTCGACTTTACTCATGAACTGCTACTCCCCTCCGGGCGAGAAACTGCGGGCGCGCACGTCGCCGCCTGCGCAGAAAACCTGCAAAAGACAAAAGCCAACTATACATCGGGAGAAGGCCGATCTCGACCCCACCGCGCGGGCGTGCGCGGCGGGGACCCCCGCAGAGGCCGGCCTCAACGGTGCGATGGTGCGCGGTGCGGAGGTGCCGTTTACCTCGTGTCGTTGTTCTGGGCCGCTCCAGTGTATTCAAGAACAAACAGGCCGGTCCCCACGCGGTCGGTTGCGTACGCCAGCCCACGATGGTCGATCGTGACGTCGTTGATTTGAATCGCCGTCGCCTGGCCTTCCTCCGACGGGTGGGATTTCGCATTCGTCTTCGGAATGTAATAGCCCAGTTCTTTCAGGTGGTACGGATCCGACAGGTCGAGGACGCGCACCCCCGCGTTGAAGTAGGCGATCCAGGCGATCCGGTTCTCATGCCGGTTGAGACGCCCGTTCACGAACTCCGCGTGCTGGTGCGTTCCGAACCGCCCACCCTTCTTGCAGAAGTCGCCGACCGGCACCTCCCATTGCGACACCTGCGTCGGGTGGGTCTCATGCGTGACGTCGAACATGTACGCCCTGGCCCGGACGCCGCTCGTGCACGGCGCCGAGTCGGCCGCGCCGGCCGCTTCCTCCGTCATGAAGACGTAGGTCCGCGGAAGCGCATCGCCGTGAAAGTTGGGCAACTCGTCGTAGACGATCGGCGTCAGTGTGTGCGGCCCGCGGTTCGGCGGCTTGGTATCGACGGACCAGACCAGTTTCGGATTCGCCCGATCGGAAATGTCCCAGGCCCCCATCTGCCCACTGGCGTCCCTGAAGCCGATGTACATCCGGTTGTTGGCCTCGTCGATCGTCGGATGGTGCACGTACTGGCCCTGATAGAGCGCCTTGTCTTCGGTGTCCTTCATCCCCGGCAGCCAGGTCCGCCCGACGAACTTCGGGGTCGCCGGGTTCCTGAGATCCCAGATGTGCAGCAGGGTATTGCGGAAGCCGGGCTCCCCGGAGGCGGTGTAGTAGTAGCCCGATTCCTCCGACCAGAAGCCCTTGTGCGCGCGGATGATGAACTTTCCGCCGCAGCCGGGACCGCACGAGTTCGGGGGCGTCCCGGTGATCTCCGAGACCAGCTTGATCGCTTGCGGGTTGGTGGCCCGATCGGTGATGTCGAAGATCTGGAACCGGAAGTCCTCGCCGGTGTCCGAGCTGCGGACGAGATAGTCGCGGCCGCTCGAGTCGTGCTTGTAGTCGTAGACGACCCCGACGTGGCGGTGGTTCGCACGCGAGATGCCCGGAATGTGCCATTTGATCGTCGGCTTGGCCGGATCCGTGATGTCGATGATCGACGTCCCGTTGATCTCCGCCTGACCGGTAATGGGATTCATCTGGGGCTCTTCACTGTTCGGACGGTCGTTCGGCTGATGGCCGACATACGCCCAATTCCCGTTCGCGGCGTCTGACCGGGTCGTCAGCTGCAGCGACTGGCGGCCCTGCAGGTCGTTGTAGCCGACCAGCCGGACGTTCTCCGCACCGTCCGACATCGGATCGGCTGCCGCATCGTCGGCAGCGGGACCCCGTGCGGTCGTGCCGCAGCCGGCTGCACCGATCGCCAGCACCGGCACGAACACGACCGCGGCAGCTGCGCGGATAATCCGTCTGGTCGTCTGACTCATCGCGATCTCCTCTCAGAACCTCACCACGGCTTCGAGCTGCAGCGCGCGCGGCGTCTGCGGATTCGTATAGGTGAGATAACTGGCTGGATTGTAGATACGGTTCGGACCGGTTCGCGCGTACTCCGTATAGTTGCCGCCGTTGAGCAGGTTGAAAACGTTGGCCGAGGCTTCGACGTTGCGGCCCCCTGGCAACGTGAAGACCCGGCCGACTTTGAAATTGACGGTGTGGACGTCCGGCGCCTTCACCTGCCCCTCACCGCGAGTCGGGTAAAAGAAACGGATGCGGGTCGCCAGCGGGTTCGGCTGCCGTGCGCCGGTCGACGAGGTTATGGTCGCGGGACCGAACGGCGCGAGCAGCGGGCTGTTGGCGGGAATCTGATCGATGATTGGACCGCTGTACGGGCCCGCCATGATCGTGTAACTCACCGACACCTGAAATTCTGCCGGCGCGCGCCAGCTGCCGGCCAGCCGGACCGAATACGGATTCCACATCGGGTTGTTGGTCAGCGTGTTCCCGGTAGCCAGACTGTTGTGGTCCTGCATGCCATCGGTCCGCCAGACCAGGCGGTTGTTGGGGAAGGCGTCCGGCTGAATGAAGCGAGCCGGATCAGTCGGGTTCCAGGCGCCGGTCAGGTGCTGCCACTGCCGGTGGATGGTCCCGAGAAACTGAACGCCCTGCGACAGGTTCTTCGCGATCGTGACCTGAAGCGCCCGGTAGTCCATCTGGCTCCAGGTGTTGTTGGTCACGCGATACAGGAGGCCGGCATTCGGATCGACCAGCCCGAACCCGCCGAACGGCTGGTTCGGACCGGCGGGATAGATGCCGTTGATGTCGACCTGCGCGTACTGCTGCTTGTTGATCTTGACGATGCCGGCGACATCGACGCTCGTCTGCCCCGGGAACTGCCGCCTGAAGCCGACGGTGAACTCGTCGAAGAGCGGCTGGTGGAGCTCGGGATCGAACTGCTGGCTCGAAACGGTCGACGCCCGCGGCGGCGTGACGATGACGGTCTCGAAGATTCCGTCGCCGTTGGCATCGTAGGTGTCGCGAAGCCCCGCCGCATCGTCGCCGCCGAACGCCGCCACCGGGTGGCGGGTTCCCATCAACTGCTGGTGAATGCGAACGTAGCTGCCGCGAAGGACGTTCTTGGCGTCCTCGGTCAACAGGTAGGAGAAGCCCAGGCGCGGCGCCACTTCGGTGCTTTCCTGCCGAACGAGATCGCGGAGCGCATCGTACCGGCGGACGAAGTCCACGCGCAGTCCCAGCGTGGCCGTGAAACGTGAGCCCGGCTTCCAGGTGTCCTGCGCGTACAGGCCGATGTCGCGATCCCGCCCCGATGCCGTGTGCTGATCCAGGCTGCCGACGACGAACTGCCGGTGAAACGGCAGCGTGCCGGCTGCCGGATCTGCGGGATTGATCTGCCGGCGCTCCTCGAAAATAAAACCGTCATTGAGGTAGCGGACGTTCTTGTCGAACTGGTTGCGCGGCAGCGCGAGGAAGCCTGTCTGCACATCGTGCGATCCGCCCCAGCCGCGCGCATACCAGGTCACATCGCCGCGAAACATCAGGATGGACGAAGTGTCGAGGTCGTAGCAGGCGTCACAGGCCGTTGACGCCCACTGCCCGCCGCGCACCAGCAGCCCGGAACCCTGCAGGATGCCCTGGTTCGTGAACGCCTCGCGGTGATACTCCACCAGCGGGCCGGTCAGGTTCCGGCCAGCATAGCTGTCGAGCGAGTTGCCGCCCTTGCTGTTGTAGCTGGTCGAGAAGGTGGAGGTGACGTTGGTGCCCCAGACCGACGTCAGCTTCGCCCCGTACATCGGACCGCCCGTGGACAGCACTTCGACCGGTTCGTAGTCCTCGGCCCCCACGACTTTCAGCAGCAGCCGATCGGCCTGGTAGACGCCGGACAGATCATGGCCGGGACGAACCTTGGTAGTGATTTTGACCCACGGCTGGAACCCTCGAATCGAGTTGTTCCCCAGCTCGCCATCCGGAATCAGCGCACGGTGGGCGGCAACCAGCTCCGGCGTGCGACCGGTGCCGCTCTTGTTGTCTGTGAACCGGAGCGCGCCGAAGAACCACGTGTTGTCGCGCTTGATCGGGCCGCCCAGCGAGAAGTCGTACTGGTAGACCTGCCGCGTCGCCGGCGTACCCGCGCCGACGTTGTTGGCATTCCACTCGAACGGCTGGTACTGCGTGCTGACATTGCCCCTGAACTGGTTGCCGCCGCTCTTGCTGACCATATTGATGACGAGGCCGTAGCCCATCGGCGACGCGGCATCGACGCCGCCGGTCTTGATCTCGGTGTCTTCGATCGCCTCCGAGCTGAGGCCGGTGCGATTGATGTTGAAGTCGTTGTAGTTGCCGGCGTACAGGCCTTCCATCAGCGTGACGGCGTCACGATGCTCGACGGCGTTGCCGAAATAATTCTGCCGCCCGCTGCCGTCGTTGTGCGGCCGGGAGATCACGCCGGGCGCCATCATCAGGAAATCGCTCCAGTACTTCCCCTCGACGACCGGCACCTGCTTCTGAAAGTCGGCGTCGATGTTCAGTACGTTGCTGGGCCTCGAGACCTCCAGCATCGGCGAATCGCCCGTCACGGTGATGGTTTCCTGCACCGCGCCGACGTTCATCGCGATGTCGACCTGAAAGTTTGCCGCCGCCCGGAGCAGGATGCCCTCGCGGCGGAAGGTGGTGAACCCGGGTAGTTCCGCCTGGAGCGCGTAGGTGCCGGGCGGGAGATTCACGATGCGGTAGCTGCCGTCGGTTTCGGTGACGGCCACGCTCGGAGTGATGAGTCCGGGGCTGGTTGCGGTGACGGTCACACCCGGCATCGCCGATCCCTGCTCGTCCTTCACGGTGCCGCGAAGGCTGCCATCTCCGCCTTGCGCCCATGCCGTCGCCGGGCTCGCCAGGTACAGGCCCACTACGAGGCCGATCGCAATCGTGCGCACGTCCGCCTCCTCTCGAGTGAAACCAACGCGGCGGTGGCGCGGTTGCCAGCGCCACCGCCTACGGTCAACCCTGGTCCTAGAAACGCACGCGAACGCCGAACTGCATCTGCCGCGGGAATTGCGCGGCGGTTGGCACCATGAACGTCGCCGACGCCCGGTTGCCGGTGGGCGCAATCAGGTTCTCGTGGTTGATCAGATTGAAGATGTCGTAGAACAGATCCAGGCTTTCGAGGCCTCCCCCGAGCGGGATCTGGTAGCGGAACGACATGTCGATCAGGAACGATCCCGGCCCCCTGAGGCCGTTGATGACCGCGCGGCCCTCTGAATCCACGTCCGAGCGAATGGGGATCGTGGCATCGTCCCTGCCGCGAATCGGCCGATCGTTGTTGTCGGTATCGCCGTTGACATCGCGGCCGACCGTCTCATTGACCGGCGCGCCCGAGATTGCGCTGACGACCGTCGCCACGTTCAGGCTGCGCCAGACATTGACCGTCCCGCTCGCCGCAAGCACATGAGTCCGGTCCGAGGCAAAGTGGCCGTAATCGGCGCGCGGATCATTGTCCATCCACACTCTGCGGGCGTCGGGGTTGCCGAGGCCGACGTAGTTGCTCTCCTGCAGGGTGTAGGCCACGCGTCCGCTCCATCGATTCGCCATGCGCCGCACGAATGAGAACTGCAGCGAGCTGTAGTCACCGTCGAAGAGAGGACTCGTCTGCGCCTGCAGCACGCGCAGGAAGGGAGTGGCGCGCGCTTCTGCCGGGATGAAGCGGCCGGACGGATCGAACGCGTTCACCCCGGGCCTGACGCCGTTGACCGGTTCGTTGATGTCGATGATCCCAAGCTGATCCCTCGAGACGTTGGCGACATAGTCGATCGCGCCCGCCGCATTCGCGAACAACTGCTGGTTCACGCCGACGCTCCAGGACCACGAGTACGGCAGCTGCCGATCGTCGCTGTCGAGCCAGATATTGCGATTGAACTGCGTGCCCGCGATCACCGCGTCACGCCGCTGATTGAGAAACGCCTGGGCCGCGGGGCTGAGCTGCGCCACCCCCGCGTTGCCCTCCGAGTCGTTGATCATGTCGGGGCGAAGCACGCATCCGCAGGTGTCGGTCGCGGGCGTGATCGTGATGGTCGGGAAGAGCGTGCGAATCGCGTTCTGCTGCAGGGTCAGGTCGAGGACCACAGGTACGTAGGCGTAGAACTTGCCGACGCCGCCGCGGACGACAGTGTTTCCGCTACCGCCGACGTTCCACGCAAACCCGGCGCGCGGCGCAATGTCATCGCTGCTGGCTGGCGTGTGTTTCTGATGGTCGTAGCGGACACCCGCGTTGAACGTGAACTGATCATTCAGCTGCCAGCGGTCTTCGGCGAAGAAATAGTGGCGCCGATCTTTCGAGAACACCGCGTATCCGAAGTCGTTCGGTGGACCGACCAGCACGTCGAACTGGGTGGGAAAGGTGGCCGGATTCGCCGGGTTATACGGCGCATCGGTGTTGAACGTAAACACCCCCGAATCCATCATCGTTCGTGGAGGCATCTGGTTCAGGCTGAGCCCGCCGCCCGCTTTGAAGGTGTGCGCACCGCGCCAGTCCGGCAGGAAATAGCTGAACGATTCATCGAACACATAGGTCTTGATCACAGTGTTTGCGCCGGTCCCACCCTTTCCCGTGACGTAACTCGGATGATTGTTTTGCTGACCGATCGAAAACGGACTGCGGCCCCCGAAACCAATCTGCTTGACGTCGTCGCTGAAGAACGCCTGGGCGCCGGTGCCGAGCTCCTCACTGATACGACCGACGCGGATGACGTTTGATGCGCGGTTGCTCAGAATGGTCGTGTAGTTGCCGCTGATCGAGTGGTCCCAGTCGCTTTCCCATTGCTGTGCATCGATCGTCTGGTTGTTGGTGTTGAAGTTTTCTCCCTTGGTCGGCGCCGTCTCCAGGAGCCAGCGCACGTTCAGCAGGTTCCCCGGGGTGATCTGGACGTCGCCTCTACCGAAGTAGTTGGTGGCGCGTACCGAGAAGGTGCCAACAAAATCGCGGGCGAGCGGAGCGGCCGCCGCCGGAAACCGCTTGGGCCCGGCAATGTCCTCCTGGTCCTTTTCGACCGCGAAGTAGAAGTGCGCGCGATTCCGGACGACTGGGCCGCCGAGCGAGAACCCGAACTGCCGCGTCATCTCGTCTGGTTTTGGACGATCCGCCGGGAGGAATGCGTTGCGTGCGTTGAACTTGTCGTCGCGGAAATACGAATAGACGCGTCCATTCAGGTCGTTGGTGCCTCCGCGCGAGATCATGTTGATGATGGCTCCCGCGCCGCCGCCAAACTCGCTGCTGTACTGGTTCGTCAGCACCTGGTACTCTTCGATGTTGTCGAGCACCATCCTGACCTGCGTCGCCTGGCTGCCGCCCAGCCGGTCGTCGTTGTTGTACATGCCGTCGATCAGATAGACGTTCTGCTGCGACGGCGTCCCGTTCGCGACGACCTGGCCGCCTTCAAAGGTGGATGCTGCCGGGTTCGGCGTGATGCCGGGGACGAGCTGGGTCAGCGCGTTGATATTACGGAAGTTCGCAGGAATCTCTTCGATCTCGCGGCTCGACAGCGCCCCGCCGATCTGGTTGCTCGACGTCTGGACGAGCGGAGCCTCGGCCGTCACTGTCACTTGCTCCTGCAGGCCGGCGACCTGCATCGTCAGATCGAGCGTGATCGCGGAGCCCGCGGTCAGTGCCAGATCGGTCCGCTTGAGCGATCCAAACCCGGAGAGTTCGACCGCTACCGTGTACACGCCAGGATCCAGATTCGGAGCCAGGTACGCGCCGTTCTCCGCGGCGACGACGGTACGGGTAAAGCCGGTATTCTGCTCGGTGATGGTCACGGTGGCGCCCGGAAGCACCAGCCCAGCTGAATCGAGGATCCTGCCGCTGATGGAGCCACGCTGCTGGCCCGCGGCAGGAATCGCGGCGATCACGCACAGAACGCTGAAAACCAGGACCCGTCGAAAACGGACCATGAAACCTCCTTTTGACGCGTTTGTTACGCGGCGACGTTACGCCCGCCACTCGAGGGTGTCAAGCGACACGAACGCGCGGAACAGAAGGTTTCAGTCGTTCTCAGAAGCCGTATTCCCGCCAAACTCTGATGCGCCTGGGCCCGGCGACTCGCGCTAGTTCTCCCCCGTGCCGCGAATATTAGAGCCCGTTCCTCGGGAGAAATATCTGCCGTTCACTTCCATGCCCATGAACTCGGCCGTGCGCTGGGACTTGTCCCGCGGAGGATGGGCGATGATCTTGACCCGGTTCCCGACCTTGAGAATCTGCGGCGAGATTCCGGCCGCCACCATCGAGGCCGCCCCGGAGCCCTCAAAACCCCAGCTCTCCTTGGTGCCGTTGGGACCCGGCACCTCGAGGGTGACCCACATGTGTGGATTCCTCCACTGGACGTCCTTGACGACCCCTTCCACGGAAATCAGTTCATCCACGTTGAACATCGCCCGCGAATGATGAGCCGACAGCGGCGCCGTCATCGGCACGAATCCCAGCAGCGCCGTCAAGATGCCGACTGCCTTCCACGCCATACAGACCTCCTTCAAAACTGCGACCGCGACTCGTGATCAATTCATGATCCGAGGCGCGCGAGATAGGTCGCCGGGCCATCCTCCGGCCGGCACAACCCCTCCTCGATTCCGTCGACCGCCTGACGCTTCAAGATGACTTTCGGGGTCTCCCACGGCATCGTCAGCGCTTTCTGATCTTCGACCCTGGCCTGATACTCGAGCGTGTCGGCATCGATGCGACGCCACCGCTCGACGACGTGCATCGCGTCAGTGGTCAACCACACGCCTGTGCTCGCGTTCGTCGGCCTGTCCTGCGCACTCGCCAGCCATCCTTCTCCGTTGAACGAAATCACGTCGACCACGAGCGTGTCGCCTTCCCACCGCGCGGTCGAGTCGCCCAGGTAGTTGGGAAACAGGTACTGCTCCGAGGTGTGGGGCCGCCCGGTCGTCGGAATGATCCGGAAGGCCGGGTACGCCTCGGTGAAGACGTATGCGAATCCCGGGCTCTGAACAATCTGCACCGGGTGACCCAGCATCGCGGCGCGAGGAAAGGCGGGAGGAGCGCACCGCATCGTGGGGTCGTCCTTTGCCGAAAGCTCCTTCATCCGTGCGCGCGCCTCCGGCGTGTACAGCGCCTCGAGCATCGTCAGGTTGAACGTGTCACGTCCGGAGCCGGCGCCCAGGGAGTCGCCCTTCCAGATACCCGTCAGGTTCGGTTCTCCCCATGCGGTGCGCGCGGCAAACGAACCGGCCGTCGCCCCCTCGCCTGCTCCGTCCTCGTTGACTGCCATGCGCACCCCGAGCAACAGGGCGGCGACGGCGACCGCGCCGACGACAACCGTCATCGCACGTCTGCTCATCGGACAGCCGCCTTTCTTGCGGCTTCCGCGGCAGCAAATTCCCGGTGCCGCGCGTCCAACTCGGGATCGAGGAAGCAGAGGGATTCCTGGACCGCGTCGTACGGCATCAAGCCTCGGCGTTCTGCCGGCCCGGTCCATTGAGCTGTGAGCATTCTGGGGTCTTCAACGACGAGACGGTATTCAAAGATCTGCGCGTCCGGCCGGCTCCAGCGCTCGACGATGCGCAGCGCGTCGGACGAGGTTTGCGGCGGCTGGTTCGGCGGCTGGGCACCGCCGAGCCAGGGCTTGCCGTTGAAGTTCGTCACCTCGACAACCAGCGTGTCGCCCTCCCAATGACCGACCGACGAGCCTTGAAAGGACGGCTTGCGCGGGCTCGGTCGACGTCCGTCCTCGCCAACGATTGGAATGATCCGGAAGAATTGAGCGCCCTCGTTGAGCAACAGGAGGTATCCCGGCGCTGACACCAGTTGGACGGTTCCGGCCATCGAACCGTTGACGGGGGACGGCGGCCAGCAGTGATAGTTCGGTGTGTCAATGCCACGCCAATCGAACAGTCCTCGCGCGGCACCGCCGCCCTCTCTGTATTCGCGCGCCTCCGGACGGTACAGCGACTCGAGCGCCACCGGGGGCGGAGCGATGGTCGCATCGGGCCAATAGACGCCGGAGAAGTCCGGCTTCCCATCCCACGGCGTGCGTGGCACCGGGTATTTCACGGGGTCGGGTTTATAGGCGACGAGGCGCGCCGTCGCCTCGGCGCGACTCTCCACACCCGGAGGGAGAATCTCTTCAATCCGCTCGGTCCAGTCTGCGCCCGGTGCAGCCGTCTGTGGCGGCGTATACGGCCGTATCTGCGCCGATGCGCGGGAAGCGCCGATGGCCGCGAACAACACCAGCACTGCGATCGCGGAACCGGCCAGCATCGTCATCACGGCGGAATTTTTCACGCTCACGGCACACCTTCCTGTGAAAAACCTGTCAATCCCCAACCCCCAACCTCCAACTCCCAAACGACTTGGGAGTTGTGAAATTGGGAGTTGGGAGTTGACGCATCACCCGCTCAGAATCCGTACTTCACGCCGAACTGCATGATGCGCGGTGAGCCCGCCATCGAGGTGACCCGGCCGAACGCCGGCGAACTGAAGTTGGTGTCGGTAAGCCTCCCGTTCTGAATGGGGCCCGCGATCGGCGCGCCCCAGTTGAACGTGTTGAACAGGTTGAACGTCTCGACGCGCAGCTCCAGCGTCCGGCTGGCGCCGAGCGGAACGATCCGCGAGAGCGCCAGGTCGACCGACCGGTACCCCGGCGCCCGCAGGCTGTTGCGCTTGTGGTTGCCGAGCGTGCCCGGCGCCGGCAGCGCGAACGCCGCGGGGTTGAGCCAGTCGTTCAGCGTCTTGTTGCCGTACGGGTTGTCGAGCACCTGGTTGACGCGCTGGTTCTGAATCCCGCTGAACGCGCGATCCTGCCCCGCGATGACACTCAGGGGCTGGCCCGACCGTGCGCTGAGGATCCCGGAAATCCGCCAGTCGGAGAACGCGGCCCGCAGCGCGTTGTTGGCCATCTGCGGCGTCTGCACGCCGGCGATGAAGACACCGATGTGCGTCCGGTCCTGGTCGCACACACCGCGATCGAATGAGAAGTCGTCGGGATTGGTGTAGCCGTTCGCGATCTGCGGGAAGCCACCCGTCTGCCCGACCGGATCGCCAAAGCAGCGCGACACCGTGTAGTTGCCGCTGAGGCTCACGCCGCGAGCTGCGCGGCGCTGGAACGACAGCTTCAGCCCTTTGTAGTCCTGCGTGCCCACGGCCTGGTGAATGTCCATGTTGCCGATGAGCCGCGCCGCGGCAGGATTCTCGCCCGAGAGCGACAGCACCCGCCGCTGGTTCAGGTTCGCATTGGTGGTACAGGTCGGATAGAGCACGCCCTGCAGCGTGCACGGACCCAGCCCGAGGAAGACGCCGGGATTCTGCGCGACCTGTTCCCACAACCGATCTGAGTGACTGCCGATGTAGCTCGCGGCCATTTGCCAGGCCGTGCCGAGCTGCCGCTCGACGGTCACGTTCCACTGCTGGATGCGCGGCGAGTTGATATGCGGATCGGTCGCGCCGTAGGCCCCGAACGGCAGGAACTGCGTTTCGCGGTGCGTGAGAATCGGGTGCGGATCGCCGCCGATGTGCGCATAGGGTCGATCGAAGCCGCCGGGAGGATCTTCGACGAGCGACCGGTTGCCGTAGGGCGGCGAGTTGGCATTGATGAGCTGATACTCAGCGTTTGGAAAGTCGTAGGTGAGCCCGTACGAAACGCGCACCGCCGTGCGGCCATTCCCGCTCACATCCCAGCCGAGGCCGATGCGGGGCGAGAAATTGAGCCACTGGGTGTAAAGCCCCCGTTGGCCCGGCGGGAACCCGGGATCGCCCGGATAGAGAAGGCCCGCGGGTGCGTTCACGAACGCCTGGCTTCTGACGTTGTTGCGGAAGTTCTCGCGGCTGTAGTTATAGACGGCGCCGCTCGTCACGTTCTGTCCGAAGTAGGGCTCCCAGCGCAGGCCGCCGTTGATGGTGACGCGAGGCGACGCGCGCCACGTGTCCTGCGCGTAGAGACCCATGTACCACTGATCCATCGGCAGGATCGCCGGGCCGCCATGTTCGAGCCGGCCCACGCGTCCCATGAGCAGGTCCCCGAGTCCCAGCCCGGTCAACTGACCGGTGAAGATCCAGAACCCGCCGGAGCGGGCCTGCGTCTCGAAGTAGTACTTCCAGTACGCCGCGCTCGCGCCGAGCGAGAGCTGGTGATCGCCGCGCACGACCGTGAAGTCCTCGCTGATCTGCGAGGCATTCGTCCGGAACTTGCTCGGCCCCAGATTCTGGGCCTCGAACGCGCCCTGCACCCGCACCCACATGACGTGGGGCGAGTAGCTGTAGACATCGGAGCCGAGGTCGTACGGGTCGAACATGTCGGGCACGGACAGGCTCACGGCGGCCCGGTTGAACACGAATCGCAGCGAGTTCACCGTGTTCGAGCCGAACACGTGGGTGTCGCCGATCGCCAGCGACTGGACCAGGCCGTCCCTTCCCTGCAGGCCGGCGTTGTTGGCGGCGTCGTACAGCGACAGCGCGCTGTCGCCTTCGCGCACCGGGCTCGGGCTGGTGGCCGAGGTCGCCATGTAGCGGCCAAACAGCGTGTCGTCGGCGGTGCGCTGGTAGTCGATCCGGCCGACGTACTGTCCCTCGTTGCTGTCCTTCCGCTGCGAGTAGGTGACCTCTCCGCAGGGATCGGTCGTCTTCGGCAGGTACTTGGTGACCAGGTTCACCGCCGCGGGGCTGAACTGGGCGGGATTGACCCGGTTGTTCACGAACCCGCCGAGCAGCGTGACCTGCCGACCCCCGTTGCATGCGGGCGATGCGACCGTCGTGAAGTCGCCCGCCAGCATGGCCGCGGTCGGCACGCGTGCGATGTTGGCCGCCGGCTGCTGGCGCACTGCCGTGCCCTGATACGCGCCAAAGAAGAAGAGACGGCTCGGCACGATCGGTCCGCCGAGCGTCCCACCGAACTGGTTGCGCTTGAGGCCGTCGTCGACGCGCCGGCCGTCCGGCCCGATCTGCGCGAACGGGTTCGTGGCGTTGAAGCGATGATCGCGCAGGAACTCGAACGCATTGCCGGCAAGGCGGTTGGTGCCCGACTTGGTCACCGCGTTGACCGCGGCGCCCGAGTGCATGCCGTGCTGGGCGTTCAACCCGCTCGTCGCGACGCTGAACTCCTGCAGCGCATCCGGGAACGGGAATGGGTAGTTCATGTTGTCCTGCGGGTTGTTGTGCATGGCGCCGTCGAGCAGGTACGCCACGCCGAAGGACTGGCCGCCGGCGACGGACACGCCGAGCCCGCCAGGTACCGCCCGCGACGGCGCCGCGGTCACCTGAACGGCCGCTCCGGCGACCATCACGAGCTCGACCGCATTCCGCCCGTTGAGCGGCAGCGCCATGATTTCCTCGTTGCGGACGACATCACTGATGCCCGAGCTCTGGACGTCGACGAGCGGCGCAGCGCCCTCCACCGTGACCGACTCCTCGAGCGCGCCCACGCCAAGTGACGCGTTGATGACCGGCGCCGCCGCGACCTGCAGCACGATGCCGGTCTGCACGTAGGTACGGAAGCCCTGGAGCATTACTTCAAGGCGATAGGGGCCCGGCGGCAGATTGGACAGCACGTACGCGCCATCACCGTCCGTCACGTCCGCGCGGGTGAAGCCCGTATCGGTTTGTGTCACGGTGATCGTGGCGCCCGGCAGCACGGCGCCGCTTTCATCGGTCACCCGGCCGCTCAGCTGTGCGGTCGAGAGCTGCGCCGAGGCGACGGCGCAGCCGAGAAGGACCAACATTCCGACGAGCGACCAGTGGCGCAGCACACGTCTCATCGCACCCTCCCTCGGGATCACGCTCTTAGAATCCGTACTTCACGCCGAACTGCATGATGCGCGGGGCGCCGGCCATCGACGTGATCCGGCCGAACGCGCCCGAGTTGAAGTTGTGGTGGGTCCGGTCGGCGTTCTGCAGCGTCGGCGGACCCCAGTTGAACGTATCGAACAGATTGAACGCCTCGACGCGCAGCTCCAGCGTGCGACCCGCGCCGACCGGGACAAGCCTCGACACGGCCATGTCCACCGCCCAGTAGTTCGGCCCCCGGACGCTGTTGCGCCGGAAGTTGCCGAACGTGCCGGGCGCCGGCTGCGCGAATGCCGCCGGGTTCAGCCAGTCGTTCGGCGTCTTTTTGCTGCCGTACGGATCGTCGAGCACCTGGTTGACGCGCTGGTTTTGTATCCCGCTGAACATGCGGTCCTGACCCGTGATGATATTGACCACCTGCCCCGACCGGGCGCTGAGGATGCCGCCGATGCGCCAGTCGGAGAACGCCACGCGCATCCCGGTGCTCGAGAACTGCGGGGTCAGGACGTTGGCGCTGAGCACGCCGATGTGTGTGCGGTCCTGATCGCAGTAGCCGATGTCAAAATCGGGATCCTCAGGGTTGGTGTAGCCGTTGGCAATCTGCGGGAACCCGCCGGTCTGAAACGACGGATGGCCCCAGCAGCGCGAGAGCGTGTAGTTGCCGCTCAGCCCGAGACTCGTCCCTCGCCGCTGGAATGACAGCTTCAGCCCGCGGTAGTCCTGCTTTCCGATGTCGTCGTGCACGTCGAGGTTGCCGATGAGCCGCGCCGCGGCCGGGTTCTCGTTCGACAGCGAGAACACGCGGCGCTGATTCAGATTGGCGTTGGTGGTGCAGACCGGGTAGAGCACGCCCTGCAGCGTGCAGGGACCGGTGCCTAGGAAGACGCCGGGATTGATCGCGACCTGGTTCCAGAGGCGATCCGTGTAGCTGCCGATGTAGCTGGCCGCCACCTGCCAGACCGTACCGAGCTGCCGCTCAATCGTCACGTTCCACTGCTGCACGCGCGGCGAGTTCAGGTTTGGATCGGTGGAGCCGAACGCCCCGTAGGGAATGAACACAGTGTCGCGGTTCGTGAGAATCGGGTGCGGATCGCCGCCGAGGTGCGCGTAGGGACGATCGAGCCGGCCCGGCGGGTCCTCGACGATCGTCCGGTTGCCAAACGGCGGCGAATTCGCATTGATCAACTGATATTCCGCATTCGGGAAGTCGTAGGTGAGCCCGTACGATGCCCGCAGCGCCGTCCGGCCGTCGCCGGCGACGTCCCAGCCGATGCCGACCCGCGGTGAGAAGTTCATCCACTGCGTGTTGATGCCGCGCAAGCCACCGGGAAATCCCGGATCGCCGGGGTAAATGAACCCGGCGGGCGCGTTGGCGTACTGCTGGCTTCTGACGTTATTGCGGAAGTTGTCGCGGCTGAAGTTGTAGATCGCGCCGCTCGTGACGCTCTGGCCGAAGTACGGCTCCCAGCGCAGACCCGCATTCAGCGTCATCCGCGGAGTGACCCGCCAGGTGTCCTGCGCGTAGGTCCCGAGGTACCACTGATTCATCGGCAGCAGCGCCGGCCCGCCGTGCTCCAGCCGGCCGACGCGGCCGGTGAGGAAGTCCGCCAGCCCGAGGCCGGTGAGCTGGCCGAGGAACATCCAGTTCCCGCCCGATCGCGCGTGCGACTGGAAGGAGAACTTCCAGTAGGCGACGTTGCCGCCGACCGCCAGCTGGTGATTCCCGCGCACCAGCGTGAGGTCGTTGCTCACCTGCGACGCGTCGGTGGTGAAGCGGCTCGGACCGGGATTGTTCACCTGGAAGCCGTTGCCCGTGACGATCACCACCATCGTGTCGGGCTGATAGGCGAACACGTCGGAGCCGATGTCGTACGGGTCGAACGTTTCCGGGGCCAGGCGGTACACGCCCGACCGGTTGAACGAGAACCGCAGGGAGTTCACGGCGTCGGGCCCGAAGACGCGCGTATCGCCGATGACGAGCGAGTGCGCCAGGGCGTCCATGCCCAGGACGTTCCGGTTGTTCGCGGCGTCGTACAGCGACAGCGCGCTGTCACTCTCCCGCATCGGAATCGGCTTGTCGAACTTCGTCGCCATGTAGCGGCCGAAGATCGTGTCGTTGGAGGCCCGCTGGAAGTCGGCGCGGCCGAGATACTGATGCTCCGTGCTGTCGTCGAGGAACGAGTAGTGCACCATGCCGCAGGGATCGGTCGTCGACGGCAGGTACTTCACCATGTTCAGCGCCGCGCGGCTGAACTGCGAGGGATCGATCCGGTTGTTGACGAACCCACCGCCCAGGTTGATCTGCCGGCCGCCATTGCACGCCGGCGAGGTGAACGTGGTGAAGTCGCCGGCAAGCATCTGCGCCGTCGGCACCCAGGCGATATTGTCAGCCGGCTGCATCTTGACGACGGTCGCCTGGTAGGCGCCGAAGAAGAAGAGCCGGTTCTGGACGACCGGCCCGCCGAGCGTGCCGCCGAACTGGTTGCGTTGCAGCCCGTCATCGACGCGCTTGCCGTCCGGCCCGACCTGCGCGAACGGGTTGGTCGCATTGAAGCGGCGATCGCGGAAGAACTCAAAGGCGTTTCCGGCGAGTCGGTTGGTGCCCGACCTCGTCACCGCATTGACCGCGGCGCCCGAGTGCATGCCGTGCTGGGCGTTCAGGCCGCTGGTCGCGACGCTGAACTCCTGGAGCGCATCGGGGAAGGGAAACGGAAGGTTCAGGTTGTCCTGCGGGTTGTTATGCATGGCGCCGTCGAGCAGGTAGGCGACGCCAAAGGATTGCCCGCCGCCGACCGATATCCCCATGCCCCCCGGCGCGGTGCGCTGCGTCGACGTGATGGTCTGGACGGCCGCCCCGGCGATCATGACCAGCTCCGCCGCGTTCCGGCCGTTGAGCGGCAGCGCCAGGATCTCCTCGTTCCGGACGACGTCGCTGATGCCGGAGCTCTGGACGTCGACCAGCGGCGCAGCCGCCTCCACCGTCACGGATTCCTCGAGAGCGCCGACCGACAGGACCGCATTGATGACCGGCGAGGCGGCGACCTGAAGCACGACACCCGTCTGGACGTAGGTGCGGAAGCCTGCGAGCGACACTTCCAGCCGATACGGACCTGGCGACAGGTTCGACAGCACATACGACCCATTCCCATCGGTCACGTCGCTGCGGGTGAACCCGGTCTCGGTTTGCGTCGCCGTCACCGTGACGCCGGGCAGCACCGCGCCGCTCTCGTCGGTCACCCTGCCACTGAGCTGGGCGGTGGACAGCTGCGCCCAGGCGGCGCCAGTGGTCAGGAGAATACCCAGGACACCAAACGAGAAACCCCTGAGGAAGCACGTCATCACACCCTCCTCGGATAGCGCCGGTAAACGGGTAAGAAAGCCGTCGAGGGCGAGGAGAGGGATTCGCGTGCGGACTATGCGCCCGATTGCTGCGCCGGTCAAGAGGCCGCATTTGACTTCTCACGGACGAGGGAAGAGCATCACCGCGAGCACACAGGAGCGAGGGTGAAATCATGAAACGTGGAGGTGGAGGTCCGCTTGGATGCGTCCTCGCGGTGTCCCTCGGGGCAGCGCTCGTCCCGACGCTGCTGGCGCAGGCGCTGCCGAATCCCTACCGGATGGTCGACGGGTGGGCCCAGCTTCCCGGCGGCAAACCGATCGGGGCGGTCGGCAAGGTCGCGATCGATCCGGATGGCCGGCATGTGTGGGCGATCATCCGGTGCGAGCCGCTCGCCGACCCGGCGCGGTTCGGCGACGAGTGCCGCGATTCCAAGGCGGACGCGGTCTACAAGTTCAGCCCCGAAGGCAAGGTGGTCGCCAGCTTCGGCGGCGGTATGTTCATCTGGCCGCACGGCCTCGACGTCGATCGCGACGGCAACATCTGGGTCACCGACGCGGTCGCGGTTCAGCGCACGCCGCGCGGCGACGATCGCGGACACCAGGTCGTCAAGTTCAGTCCGGCGGGAGAGGTCTTGCTGATCCTCGGCGATCCCGGCACGCCGGGCGCTGGCCCCGACCATTTCACCTCGCCGAGCGACGTGGTGGTCGCGCCCAACGGCGACATCTTCGTCGCCGACGGCCACAACGAGGATGGGAACAACCGGATTGTGAAATTCAGCCGCGACGGCAAGTTCATCAAGACCTGGGGCAAGACCGGTTACGCCCCCGGCGAGTTCCGGACGCTGCACGCGATCGCGCTGGACTCCAGGGGCCGCTTGTTCGTCGCCGATCGTTTCAACAACCGGATCCAGATCTTCGACCAGGAGGGAAAGTTCCTGGCTCAGTGGACCCAGTTCGGCCGGCCGAGCGGCATCTTCTTCGACACCAGGGATCAGATTTATGTCGCCGACTCGGAATCCGACGACGTGCAGAATCCGGGCTGGGAGATGGGCATCCGGATCGGCGATGCCCGCAGCGGCTGGGTCACGATGTTCATCCAGTATCCATGGGGCGATCCGCGTGACACGGCGGGAAACGGCGCGGAGTTCGTCGCCGTCGATCGCGACGGCAACCTGTACGGTGGCGAGCCTCGCCCCAAGAAGCTGCAGAAATACGTTCGGGTAAGGCCCTAGATAATACCCAACTCCCAATTACCAACTCCCAATTGGGAATTGCGTTGTTGGGAGTTGGGCGTTGCCATCATGTCACCTATCGATGATCAGCCAACCTACACTGAGCTGCATCCCGGCTCGATTGGGTCAACGATCACCCAGCTGAAACGACGGATAGAGGCGCGGTTTCCGGGTTCCGGTCTGAGTCGCGTCGCAGACGAGCTGGTGCGGCTTGCAGAGACGAACCAGGAAGTGTCCCGGCAGCTACGCCGTCCGCTCTGGTGGCTTCGAAGTCTGATCGGGATTGCACTCACGGCCGTCGCCGCCGTCGTACTCTGGGCAATCGCGCAGGTGGCGCCCGTCGCGGGAAATGGATTCGGCGGATTCGCCGACGTTGTGCAGGGCGTTGAAGCGGCGACGAACGAAGTCATCCTTCTCTCGCTCATTCTGCTGTTCCTCGTGTCGCTCGAAACCCGATTCAAGCGCAGAACCGCTCTGCGCATGCTGCATCGGCTGCGCAGCATCGCACACGTGGTCGACATGCATCAGCTGACGAAGGATCCGGATTTCGCGCTCAGATCAATTGCGCCAACGGTTGCCTCTCCCGAGCGCACGCTGACGCCGTCGGAGCTCGCGCGGTATCTCGACTATTGTTCGGAGCTGCTTGCGCTGATCAGCAAGCTTGCCGCCGTGCTCGCACAGCACCAACAAGACTCGGTTGTGCTGTCAGCGGTGAATGACATCGAAGCGCTCACCAGCGGTCTCTCACGGAAGATCTGGCAAAAAATCACCATTCTCGATATTGCAGAAACGGGTGCGACCGATCGGATCGGTAAAGACCGACCGATTCGAGTCCCGCTCCCGGCCCATGAAGATCAGTGAACAACCACGACGGCACGACGAACACGACGAGAACTAATGACGTCGTGGCCGTCGAGGCGTCATGGTTTACAACCATCGGTCGCTGAGGCGCCCGCGAACGCCCGGTCGGCTCTAGGGCTGCACGCTGACGACGACCTGGAAGTCTCCGGAGTTGTTTCCCAAGTCACCGTCGTTGACGCCGAGGTACAGGCGGCCTGTGGCCGGCGCCCGCACACTGTTCAGATCACCCACGAAGAAGACGGGTGAATTGCCGATGCGGGCGATTAGCGCCCCCTCCGCCTGATTGGCCATCGGCGCTCCGTTATCACGGCGGCGGCTCTGCGTCCCGTCGACGCCGGCGACCTCGTTCTCGGTGGGGCCGAGGCGAACCGTGCCACGGGCGTCAAAGCCAACCGTCTGGCCCGCGCGTACATCGATTCCGGTATCGGTCCAGCGCACGCGGCTTTCCACGCGAACCTCCCGCGACTGACCGCTGGTGCCGACCGCGCCCTGGTCGGTGGCGCTTCCAAACATTTCCGCGCGGGTCACCACGTTGTCATTATTCACGTCGAGGCGATTGAACGCAGCCACGGTGCCGGTCCACTCGCGCGGCTCGATCCGGCCGTTGTTGTTGGCGTCGAGCGACTCAAATCGGACGTCCCGTGCCTGACCGCCCACTGCGACCCTGGCCTGCTCCTCCGCCGCGATCCCAACCATTTCCGCGCGGCTCAGGATGTTGTCGTTGTTTGCGTCCAGACGATTGAACGCGACCACGGTGCCGGTCCACTCGCGCGGCTCAATCCGGCCGTTGTTGTTCGCGTCCAGCGTCTCGAATCGCTCGACACGGCGATTCGCCGCCTGGCCTCCGGTCGCCGCTTCGATCTCCACGCCGGACAGTACCCCGTCGTTGTTCCAGTCCTGGTTCTCAAACGCTTGCTGGTTGCCGGGCCACTCGGCTCGCGCGATCACCCCATCGTTGTTTCGGTCCATGCCCTGGAAGCGTGGCGCCAGGTCGGTGTCCTGGTTGCGGCTGACGGCCTGGCGGCCCGGAGCGCAATACTCGAGGCCACCCGAGCCCGGTACCTCCCAATCCCCGAAACGCTGGCTGTAGTCCGGCGAATCGACGATCTGGTCAATCACCGCATCCACACCCCGTCGCGTCGCCTGCGTCGCCAGCGTGCGCGACGTATTCACATCGGCCCGAAGCGCGAGGATGTGGCGATAGAACGTGCCGACCGCTCGCGAGTACGGAGTGTCCTCTCCTGATTCCTCTCTCCAGAACCGGATGACATGTTCGTCGGACTTCGCGATCTCACGAACGAGATCCCGGACGGTGCGGCCATCTTGCAGCTGCTGCACCCAGTAGTTGCTGCGCCCGTCGGCCGGGCGCTCGAGCATGTGCCGGTACAGCTCGTTGACGACCGCTCGCGCGTCCGGGGTGCAGGGTTGCTGCGCGGCGGCGAGCGCGGGCGCGGCAAAGATCAGCGCAAGAACGAAGATCATTGCGCGGTACATAAGGGTCTCCTCCTGCACGTAGCCGTATCAGCTTTCGTACCCGATGGCTGTTGAGCTGTGATCTTCTGCGGATCAGCTGTGCAGGACGCAGGTCGGCGCACCCCTGTACTGTTCCTCTTCCCGGTCTGGCCTGCTGAGGCGTCCCGCCGAGTCTTGTACACCTCGCCCATCCCGCCCACGGATCTGAGGTAGCTTTCCAGACGCCGAGACGTGTCCCAGGTGGGTAAGGGTCAAATCGTGGGGATTTATGGGAAGCGGTGGTGCAGGTACGGACACGATCCTCTGTGACGCCGCACTGACGACCATTCGCAGGCCACCATCGCCTAGAACAACTTCATGACCGGGTGGGCCATACCCGGCTTAAGCGCGTCGTCCAGCAGATTCCATGTTGCCACGCTGTCGTCGCTTTCGGGCTCCAGCAGATAGAACACCAGACGGCCGAGCGGCTGGTCGGTGCGAACGACGATTGAGGCAGCAGGAATGCTGATGTCGCGGCGTTCGTAACGGCCCGTCACGGAGACCTCCTGGTGCCCCTGGAACGGACGCTCGGCGCGCGTGACGGTGTCGAGAACGAATACCTCAACGGTCATCGACGCTGCGGCACCAAGCGAATCGACACGGATGCCGTGCTCGCGCAGCTTGCCGGCGACCCGCTCGTGCAGACCTGAGGGCGATGCGGCCAGCACATACGATCGCGGTACCTGCCGGGTACGCGTTGCCGAGAAGACGCCGTAATCCGGCATCCGCGTCGGCGTAGCGACGTTTTCGACCATGCGCGTCATCGGGCGACCGGAGCGCGGATTCGGCACCGATTCCACTGCGCCAACGAGGATGTCTACCGGAGCCGGGAGGGGACGCAAAGCGAATGCGACGCCGGCCTCCCTCGCCGGATCGATGCGAGCGGTATCCGCATCGGCGGCCGCCACAATCGAGCGCACGTCGGCGGCGTTGCCGCCGACGAACCGCATGATCTCCTCGACGAACGCCTCGGTGGCGCGTACGCGGCCGGCGAAGTCGAGATAGCTGTACGCCTCCGACAGAATCGAAATCCGGTTGCGCAGGCCCGCGTAGTTGTTGCCGAAGCGCGGCCGGCTGTCGAACGTGCGCCATACCCGCGAACCGCGCTCGTTCGGGGCAAACGCATTCAGCTCGCGATCCATCGATTCAGCCGTCGCGAAGTTGCCGTAGTAGTAGGTGCGGAACCGGTGCTTGGCCGCCATCGCCGTGGTAACCGTCGGCAACAGCCGCTCGCGCGTGAACGCAATCAGCCGGCTGTCGGTGTTCGGGTTGAGCGCCGGTGCGTAGGTCAGGTGATAGCCGTGATACGAGCCGTTGGTGGTGTGCAAGTCGACGATGACAGCAGGGTCCCAGCGCGTGAAGAGCGCAGCCAGGGCGCG
>Ga0075428_100001859_pt1 | contig 22629 bp, 20 predicted proteins | sample RhiMetdeltSRZDD2_FD_75291 | JGI IMG/M metagenome (GOLD analysis project Ga0075428, IMG submission 75291) | Populus rhizosphere microbial communities from Tennessee, USA - Rhizosphere MetaG P. deltoides SRZDD2 | ecosystem: Host-associated > Plants > Roots > Rhizosphere > Soil | place: USA... | reverse complement strand
CAGTTGACGGTTGGCGGTTGGCGGTTGGCGGTGGAAACGGATCTGATTCGCTACCGCCAACTGCCAACCGACAACCGCCAACTCACTCCTCAATTCCTGCGATCGTAGGCGATTCCGCGCTCGACTTCCGCGATGGCCCCGTTCACCAGCTCGAGGGCCTTCGCGCGATGGCCGCCTTTGTCGTTGGTCGCGCGATTGAGATCGGCTTTCGCGGAGCGGAGGTGGCGCAGCGCGGACTGCATCTGCGGCTGCGCGGCGGAGAGTTGTCCGGCGATGAAGCCGATGGCGAGGACGAGCGTGAGCAGGGCAGCCTTCAAGAGACGACGCATCAATTGTTTCCTCCTTGTTGCGCGATTGGACGTACGGAGAATTGGAATTGCTTACCGTGCTGTTGTCAACGCGCATGAATCGATTTCGATTGGTGGTGTTGGTCACGTGCGCCGTCGCGATGCCTCTCCTCGCGCAGAAACCCGAGTTCCGCGCGAGCGCGATTCGCGCGCATCTCAAGTACCTTTCCAGCGATCTGCTCGAAGGCCGCGGTCCCGGGACGCGCGGTGATGCGCTGGCCACGAGCTACATCGCTTCGCAGCTCGAGGCGATGGGACTCGCGCCGGCCGGTGACAACGGGACGTACTATCAAAAAGTCTCGCTCCTCGGCATGACCATGGACGCCACGCAGTCGACGATTCAGTTCACGAAGAACGGCGCGGCCGCGTTAGGTCCGCTGCAGTATCGCGATCAGTTCGTCGGTGGCAATCAGTCGCAGAAGGAGAGCGTGTCGCTCGACTCCGAGGTCGTGTTCGTCGGTCATGGTGTCGTCGCGCCGGAGTACCAGTGGGATGACTACAAAGGACTCGACCCGCGCGGCAAGACGCTGGTGATGCTCGTCGATGATCCGCCGGCGACCTCGGGCGAGCCCGATCTCTTCAAGGGCCGCGCGCGCACGTATTACGGCCGCTGGACCTACAAATTCGAGATGGGCACCGCGAAAGGCGCGGATGCGGTGATCCTCATTCACACCAACGCCGCCGCAGGATACGGCTGGCAGGTCGTACGCAACTCGTGGACGGGCGAGCAGGCCTACGTGAAGAACGCCGAAGGCCAACATGCGCTCTCGTTCGCGGGATGGATTCACGAAGACGTCGCGAAGGAGCTGTTCAAGGCGAGCGGATACGATCTCGCGGCGCTGACGCAGGCCGCGCACTCGCGCGACTTCAAGCCGGTGCCGTTAGGCGTGCGGCTGCAGGGAACGGTCGCGAGCAAGATCCGTCCGTTCGACACCGCGAACGTCGTCGCGAAGCTCGAAGGCAGCGACGCGAAGCTGAAGAGCGAGGCCGTGCTCTACACCGCGCACCACGATCACCTCGGCATCGGCACGCCCGACGACGACGATCCGACCGACACCATCTACAACGGCGCGATCGACAACGCCAGCGGCTCCGCGACGATCCTCGAGCTCGCGCGCGTCTGGAGCGAAACGCGTCCGCGTCCGAAGCGCAGCATCCTCTTCGCATTCGTCGCCGCGGAAGAGCAAGGTCTCCTCGGCTCCGAGTACTTCGGCGAGAATCCCGCGATTCCCGCGGGAAAGATCGTCCTAGGCATCAACCTCGACGCGCTGAATCTCTTCGGCGAGACGACGAGCGTGACGATGATCGGCGTCGATCGCATGAACTTTTTTCCCGTCGCGCAGAAGGTCACGAAGGCGATGCATCTCGAGATCGTTCCTGATCAGGCGCCGGAGCAGGGCTCGTACTACCGCTCCGATCACTTCAGCATGGCCAAAGCGGGTGTGCCCGCGTTTTCGATCAAGCAGGGACTCCAGATCGTCGGCAAGCCGGCGGAGTTCGGACCGGCGAAGTCGAAGGAGTATCGCGACAAGCACTATCACCAGGCCAGCGACGAGTTCGATCCGTCGTGGGACTTCGGATCCGCGGTGCAGGTCGCGCGGCTCGGTTTCTGGCTCGGATGGGAAGCGGCGCAGTCGGCGCAGCCGCCGATGTGGATCGAGGGTGAGGAGTTTTACGCGACGACGGCGAAAGTGCGTGAGAAGTAGCGAGTGCGCTTCGCTCCGAGTGGCCAGTTGCCCGAGCCTTTGTGGCTTGCGAGACACTCTCCGGCTCACGACAACGCACGGGCCACAGGCCACGGGCTACGCTTTTAACAGCACCCAACCCCCAATCGTCGCCCACACGAGAAACGCGACATTGATCAGCATCAGCCGGCGGAAGAATCGCGGATCGCGATTCGACTCGCGGACGTAGATGCGCCAGCCTAACAAGTTGGCGAGCGAGGCGATGATCGTGCCGCAGCCGCCGGCGTTCACGCCGTAGAGAAGCTCGCGCCATTCGCCGTTTGCGAATGGCGTGAGCAATACGGTCGCGGGCACGTTCGAGATCACCTGCGACAGGGCGATCGAGGTGAAGTAGAGACTTCCGCTCAGATCGATGGCGAAGGAGCGCATGCCTTCGACGACGATGAACGCGAAGAAGAAGAGCGGAACGATCGAGAAATCGATCGCGAACATCCGGCGCCGCAGGAAGACGATGCCCGTGATCGCCGCCGCGATCGCTGCAGGCCACGCGCTCATCACGCGCGCGACTTCGAGCACGACGAGCACGAAACAGATCGCGCCCGCGGCGGCGATGATCTTGTTGCGCGGCGGAAGGGGGACATCGTTGCGCTTCATCTGGTGCGTCGGTCCGAAGAGGAACGCCGCGGCGAGCAGCCCCGCGATCGACCAGACCACGAACGGCGCCATCGCCCGAATGAACGCACCCGGATGCCATCCGCTGTGGTGATAGACGAAGAGATTCTGCGGATTGCCAAGCGGCGTTAGGCAGCCGATCAGATTCGCGGCGACGATCTCGAGGATCACCGCGTCTTCGATGTCGAAGTCGGAGAAGCGGCTCGCGACGACGGTGAACGGAATCACGACGAACAGCGCAACGTCGTTCGTGATCAGCGCCGCGAGCGCGCCGCTGAAGGCGATCAGGGCGATGCCGAACGCGCGCGTCGTGCGAAATTGCGCGACGCTCGCCTTCACGATGAGATCGAGATAGCCCGATGCGCGAAGCACTTCGACGGTGACCAGCAGCGCGAAGAGCACGAGCAGCAGATCGCCATCGATCGACTTCAGCGCGGCGTTAGGCGTGACGCGTCCGGTGAAAAGAAACGCCGCCGCGAGAACGGCGGCGGCGATTTCCAGAAACTTCTCGCGAAGGAACAGCGCTATTCCCTTCCCGCCCGCGGCGCCTGCGCCGCGCGCATGGCCATGAGCGCCGCGCCTTCGACCGGTTCACGTGCGGGTGGGCTCAGCGTCGCGCCGGGCGCGTCGCGTTGGATGCGCAGGCGCATCGGCTCGAGCAGGAGATCGCCCGCGTGGAACGCGCCGCCGACGTACGCGACGGGGAACTCGGTCGTGGTCATGTGCAGTCTGCGCGCGATCGCCAGCACGCACTCCGCGAGCTCCGATCCCGCGCGCGTGAGGATGTCGTTCGCGACGTTGTCGCGCATCTTCGCTGCCTGGATGACGAGCTTTCCGAAGCGCGCGATGTCGTCGGCGTGCGTCGTCGTCGCGTAGACGAACTTCGGCAGCTCGACCGGGCCGCCGAGGTCGTATTCGTTCACCAGGAGATCGGTCATGCGCGTGGCGAAACCGCGGCCGTCGTGCGCGCGCACGATCGCGGAGAGACCTTCGCGCGCGATCCAGTAGCCGCTGCCTTCATCGCCGAGAGTCGGCCCCCATCCGCCGGCGCGCGCCTCGTCGCCGTCGTTGTTGCGTCCGAACGCGACGGAGCCCGTGCCGGCGATGATCACGACGCCCGCGCCGAATCCGACTGCGCCCGTGAGCGCGATGCGTGCGTCGGTATCGACGACGAAGTTTCCGCGCGGAAAGAAGATCGCCAGCGAGTCGATGACGCGCTGGCGATGCACCGGATGGTCGGAGCCGGCGATGCCGCAGTAGGCGTACTCGACGTTGCGGATCGCGATGCCCGCCTCGACCAGGGCCTTGTTGACCGCGCGCTCGATGTTGCGCGTCGCTTCCTCGATGCCGACGCGAAGATGGTTCGATCCGCCCGCCAGTCCGCGCCCAAGAACTTTTTCCGTTTCATCGACGACGATCGCCGCGGTCTTCGACGCTCCGCCGTCCACGCCAATGAAATAGCTCATGTTCGCGTAAAGGTAGTGCAAGTCGGCCGGTGTTTGGTGCTGGTGCTGGGTGCTGGGTGTTGGGTGCTGGCGGTTTTACACCGCTTGCGGCTGCCAGCGAACGGCGAGGGTGCAGCACTTGCACCGAATTCGAATCGTGACCAGAAAGGAGCCCTCATGAAACGCAAGCCCATCCTTGCGATCGCGTCCATCGCGATCCTCGCGTGGACGTTGCTCGCGCTCACTGCGTGCAAGTCGAGCGGCATGGCCGTGACGACGCGCGGTCAGATTCTGAAGCTCAACATCGAGCACCCGGAGGACCTGCCCGAGCAGGGCGTCGACAATCTCGACATCGGCATCAGCAACATGGGTGTGAACAACATCCAGGACATCCTGCTCGAGGTCGAGCTGCCGCCGCAGCTGATCGTCCTCGATCAGACGAACGACCGCGGCGTGAACGCGATGCACACGCCGGGATCGAATCTCTATCGATTCACGTTCGGCAACATCCAGGCCGGCGAGCGCTCGACAGTGCGCTTCCGCGTGCGCACCGCATTCGGCACGCTCAGCGAGACCGGCAGCGTGAAAGCGACCGCATGGCAGAGCGGCCTCCCGGGCGACAAGCTCGTGGAGACGGCGGTGATCAAACTTCGTCAGTAGGCTTTGGAGTGCGGCGGCCATGCCGCCGCTTTCTCGGTGCGGTGGCCGTGCGCCTTCGAAAAAAGCGGCGGCATGGCCGCCGCACTCCAAATCAACTCACCGTCTCCTCTTCCTCGACGATCTCCGTCTCCGGCATCTTCGTCTGCACCATGACCCAGCGCACGCGAAAGCGCTCCGCTTCGATGACGTTGATCGAGAGATCTCCGAGCTCGACGTGGTCGCCGGGCGCGACTTCGCGTCCGAGGCGCGCGGCGACGTAGCCGCCGACGGTTTCTTCTTCCGGTTCGCCGAGATCGATCTTCAAACGATCGGCGAGATCTTCGATCAGATAATCGCCGCGCACGCGATAGCGGCCGTTGCCGAGGGGCTCGATCTCCGGCCGCTCGCGATCGAATTCGTCCTGGATCTGTCCGAACAATTCCTCGGTGATGTTCTCGAGCGACACGATTCCCGACGCGCCGCCGTATTCGTCGAGCACGACCGCCATGTGCGTCTTCTGCTCGATGAATTGCGAGAGCAGCGACTCGACGGTGCTGTTCTCCGGCACGAACAGCACATCGCGCTTGAGCTCTTCGAGCCGCCGGCCCGGCCCGCGCAGCTGCGCGAGCATCAGGTCCTTCACGTGAATCAGTCCGATCGTGTGATCGAGCGTTCCCTCGGAGAGCGGATAACGCGTGTGGCGCGTGACGCGGATCGTCTCGAGGTTCTCTTCGATCGACTTCGTCGTCGAGAGCACGACCACGTCGGTGCGCGGCACCATGATCTGCCGCGCCGTGCGTTTCGAGAATTGAAAGACGCCTTCGATGATCTCGCGATTTTCCTCGGAGAGAATGCCTGCCTTCTCCGAGCTCGCCAGAATCACGCGCAGCTCGTCGACGGAATGCACTTCGCCTCCTTCGCCCATGGTGCGGACTCCGAAGATCCTCAGCGCGGCATTCGTGCTCGTGCGCAGCAGCCAGATCGCAGGAAACGTGATGAGGTAGAAGCCATGCAGCAGATGCGCGGTCCAGAGCGCTGTGCCGACCGCCTTTTCGATGGCCAGGAACTTCGGTACCTGCTCGCCGAGGACGATGTGCAGCGCGGAAATGAGGATGAACGAGATCGTGATCGAGATCGAATGCGCGACCGGTTTGGCGAAAACGCCGAGGGCTTCGAGCGCGGGCGTAATCAGTCGCGCGAACGCGGGCTCGCCGATCCAGCCCAGGGCCAGCGACGCGAATGTGATTCCGACTTGCGCCGCCGCGAGATACGCATCGAGATGCTTCACGATGCGCTTGGTCATCTTCGCGCGCAGACTTCCGCTCTCGACGAGCTCGTTGAGCTGCGTCGGCCGCACCTTCACCAACGCGAATTCGGCCGCGACGAAAAAACCGTTCGCGAGCACGAAGAAAAAGGCGAGCAGCAGGTACCAAATATCCATCGCGATGGAAGGCGTCAGTGTATTCGTTGCGAGTTCCGAGTTGCGAGTTCCGAGGCTTTGGTCTTTCGCAACTCGCTACTCGCCACTCGCAACCTCGTCCAGAGTCCGCCAGAAGCGCGGATACGACTTCGATACCACCTGTTCCTTGGCGATGGTCACGTTGCCGCGGGCGAGCCCGGCAATGGCGAAGGACATGGCGATGCGATGGTCGTTGTGCGTCTCGAGGATCGCGGGCTCTTCGCTCCAGCCCGGCTCGATGCGCAGGGAGTCGGGTCGCTCGTCGACCGTCGCGCCGAGGCGGCGGAGCTCGCTCGTGACGGTGGCGAGCCGGTCCGATTCCTTCACGCGGAGATTCGCGACGTTCACGATCTCGACCGGCGAGGATGCGAGCGGCGCGATCGCCGCGAGGGTCGGAACGATGTCGGGTGTTTCGTTGCAATCGAATGTGCCGCCGAGGAGCGTGTTCGGTCCGATGACCGTGATGGCGTCATCGGCGACGTCGATCGCGCATCCCATCGCCTTGAGAATGTCGAGAAATCCCGCATCGCCTTGCGCGGTCGGAACGGCGAGGCCACGCACGGTGAGCGTGCCTTTCGTGGCCGCGGCGGCAGCGAACCAGTACGACGCGGACGAGTAATCGCCTTCGACGCGATACTCGGAGCGCTCGAGCCGTCCCGCGCGCACTTGCACGGTGTTGTCCTGACGGATCACGCGCGCGCCGAAGGTCGACAGGATGTCGGCGGTGATGTCGATGTACGGACCGGACGCCATCTTCGAAATGTGCAGCGTGATTCCATCGGGAAGCATCGCTCCGCCTAACATCAGCGCGGACACGAACTGGCTCGAAGTCTCGGCGGAGATCGTCACGTCGAATCCGCCGCGCATCCGTTTGCCGCGAATACGCAGGGGCGGATAGCCCTCCTTCTCGACGTACTCGACTTCCGCATCGATGGACCGCAGGACGTCCACCAGGTCGCCGATCGGCCGCTCGTGCATGCGCTCCTCGCCGTGCAGCAGAAAGCGGCCGGGTGTGAAGGCGAGCCATCCGGTGAAGAAGCGCATCGCCGTGCCGGCGTTGCCGACGAAGACCGGCACTTCGTTCGCGGACATGGTCTTGCGCGGCCCGATGTACAGCTCGCGCTGAAAGGATCCCGACGCGTCGAAGCCGAGGCACTTGAGCGCCTCGAAGGCGTAGCGCGTGTCGTCGGCGTCGAGGCAATTGCGGACGGTCGTCGTGCCCTCGGACATCGCGGCGAGAAGGAGCGCGCGCACGGAGTAGCTCTTCGACGGCGGGGCGGTGACGGTGGCGTGCAGGGGGCCGGTTTTCTGGATGACTCTCATATCGAAGTCGGCAGTCGGCGGTCGGCGGTCGGCGGTAGCAGTCTCATGGTTCTCCTGCCGACTGCCGACTGCCGACCGCCGACTCGAAGTTCAGCACCAGACCATCGTGCGCGAGGCGGATGCCTTCCGGCAGATTGCCGTCGACGGTGGGATGGTCGACTTCGTGGGCGAGATGAATGAGGTACGTGACGCGCGCGCCGATCTTCTGCGCGTACGTCACCGCCTCACCGATCGTGAAGTGCGTCGGATGGCGCGGCGCGGGACGCAGTCCGTCCAGCGCGAGCGTGTCGACGCCTCGCAGCAGCTCGATCGTCGAGTCGGGGACGCCGTTCGTGTCGGTGATGTACGCGAACGGTCCGATGCGGAATCCGAAGATCGTCCAGTCGCCGTGCGCGACCGGGAGCGGCACGATGTCGATGCCTTCCCACGTGAACGCGTCTTCCACTTCGTGCAGCTCGAGCTGCGGTTTGCCGCCGCCGACCTGCGAGCTCATGTCCCAGATGTAGCTGAACGCGCGGCGAATCGCCTTCGCGGTCGAGGGACTCGCGAACGCGTGCAGTGTCTCGCGCTGCCAGAAGTTGAACGGGCGGATGTCGTCGAGGCCCATCAGATGATCGGCGTGCGAGTGCGTGAAGAGCACGAAGTCGAGGCGCGGAATCGGATACCGCAGCAACTGCGTGCGCAGGTCGGGAGTCGTATCGATGAGGAAATGCTTTCCCTTCGCCTCGATCGCCACCGACTGGCGCAGGCGCTGATTGAACGGATGCGGCGACGTGCACACCGCGCATCGGCAGCCGAGCACGGGAACGCCCGTCGAAGTGCCGGTGCCGAGGAAGGTGACGCGCATGAGGTGGGGGATTCTAGCGCGCGCTTCGCGCGCGGGTGTTAGGTACTGGGTGTTGGGTGCTCCGCGGTGTGTGGCCCGGGCGACAAGCCGCGGAGCACCCAACACCACAGCACCACAGCACCATTCACACCACCACGAACTCAAACTCGCCGGTCACGCTATCGATCCGCATCGCTTCCCCCGTCTCGTACCACGGTGGGAGCACGGTCACGGTGGCGTCGCCCGCGTCGAGCACGAGCTTCTCGTGGAAGTGGCCGAGGACGACGTGCGTGAAGCCTTCCTGGGCGCGCTTGTGGCCGTACGCTTCGAGCTGTTCGATCGGGATGCGGCTCTTGTGCTTGAAGTTCGATCGCGAGAGTCGCGCTTCCATGTCGTCGACGAAGTTGCGCGCGATTTTGCGGGGGATGAAGTTCACGCCGAATTTCGTGACGGCGTTTTTCGACGCGCGACGCCAGAAGCGGTACTGCCAGTCGCGGTCATTGATCATGTCCCCGTGCACGATGAGGTAGCGCTTCGGGCCCGCAGTGACCGCATACTCCAGCGCGATGTCGGTGACCGCGTCTTCGACGAACGAGCCTTTCAGAAAAAAATCGCGATTCCCTTCGACGAAGTGGATCGGCAATCCGCGATCGCGCACCTCGGCGAATTTTTTCATCACGTTCGTGACGGAGCTCGTTTTGAACTTCGGATGCGCGATCAGGTAGTGAAAGAGATCGCCGTTGAGATAGAGCGCTCGCGGCGACTTCGCGGCCAGCCGGTCCATCCATGCGTTGATCTCGTTTTCACTTCCTTCGGCGAGTCCGATGTGCGAATCGCCGATCACATAAATCGCCCCGTGGGAATTCAAGTCTCGAGCTCCTTGAGCACGCTCTCGAACACGGCATACTCCTGCGAACCGAACAGGCAGAACACCGCGCGCTGCAGAGAGCGTGCGCGCGAGCGGTGATCGATGGTGGCGCCGAGCATCACACGCGCGCAGCGCTCGGTCGAGAAGCCGAACGGGCCCGTCGCGATGGCTGGCAGTCCGACCGACGCAACGGCGAGGTCTTCCGCTCGCTCCAGTGCGTCGCGCGTCGCCGCGCGCAACTTCGCGTCGGCCTCATCGTCGTCGGCCGGTGGAACGTGCACATGGATCACGAACCGCGCGAGCAGATTGCCGCCCGTGACGACCACGGCCCGGCCATCGTGTTCGTGCGACTGCGGGTCGCTCGGCGCGACGATGGCATCGACCTTCAGCGAGTTGATGTCCGCGCGGAGAAGTTGGATGTACATGGTTGCGAGTGCGCTCTCGACGCAGGATGACGGTTGCCTTTATAACGCGGTCTTCAAATTCGCCCTCGGGTTTTCCGGATAGGCCGCATCGATTTTTTCGATCGCGTCGTCGGGCGCGCTCGGCGGGACGGCGATCTGAATGCGGCAGTACTGATCGCCGGTCTTGGTCTTCTTCTTCACTCCCTTGCCGGACAGGCGCAATGTGCGGCCCGCCTGTGTGCCGGGCGGAATGCGCATGCGCACCGGACCGTGGATCGTCGGCACCTCGACTTCGGCGCCGCGCATCGCTTCGCCGACCGTGATCGGCAGCTCGATGTGAATATCGTCGCCCTTGCGCTCGAACAACGGATGCGGACGGACGTGCACCGAGATCTGCAGCGCGACCGGTTTGCGCGGAACGCGGATCTTCTGTCCATCCGCGACTCCCTCGGGGATCTTGACCTTGATCGACTCGCCGTGGACCTGCAGCCCCATCGTCGTGCCCAGGATGGCGTCGCGGAAATCGATGGTCATCTCCGCCTGCATCTCCGGTTCGGACGCCTCGAATCCGCCTCCACCGCCACCGCCGAACAGATCACCGAAGATGTCGGTGAAATCGATCGTCGACGTGCGGCGTCCGCCTGCTTTGCGTCCGCGCGCGCCGCCGCCCATGAACTGCGAGAAATCGAAGCCGGCGAACGGATTCGTGCCGCCGGGACCGAATGCCTCGCGGCCGAGGCGATCGTATTGCGAGCGCTTCTCCGCATCGGAAAGAACGGCGTAGGCCTCGGAGAGCTCCTTGAACTTCGCTTCCGCTTCCTTGTTGCCCTTGTTCTTGTCGGGGTGGTACTTCTTCGCGAGCTCGCGATAGGCCTTCTTGAGCTCGTCGTCGGTCGCGTTTTTCTTCACGCCGAGGATTTCGTAGTAGTCCTTTTCAGCCATCTCGCGCGCCGAAGTATAGAGTGGACCGAGGGTGCTGGCTGCTGGGGTGTTGGGTGCTGGCGGTTTCTCGCGACAAGCCCCATCAGTACCCAGTACCCGACACCAATACCCCAAACGCGGCGTCGTCACGAAATTTGCTTTTCGCAGATGCTCTGGAAAGAATCCAGCACACGCAATGCACAGCTCACTGTCGCGGCGCAACGTTCTGACGATGATCCTCGCGGGAGGAATGGGGGAGCGGCTGTTCCCTCTCACGCGCGACCGCGCGAAGCCCGCGGTTCCGTTCGGCGGGCGCTATCGCATCATCGACTTCGCCATCAACAACTTCATCAACTCCGGCTTCTTCAAGATCAAAGTGCTCACGCAGTTCAAATCGAACTCGCTGATCGAGCACATCACGCGCACGTGGCGGCTCGTTCCGGAAATCGGCCAGTACGTCGACGTCGTGCCCGCGCAGATGCGCAAAGGTCCGTTCTGGTTCCGCGGAACGGCGGACGCGGTCTTTCAGAATCTCGAGCTGATCTTCGACGAAGAGCCGGAGTACGTCTGCGTGTTCGGCGGCGATCACATCTACAAGATGGATGTGAACCAGATGCTGCAGGAGCACATCAACAACGATGCGGACCTCACGATCGCCACGATTCCCGTGCCGGTCGAAGAGTCGCACCAGTTCGGCGTCGTCGAGATCGACTCCGACTTTCGCGTGACGGGATTCGTCGAGAAGCCGAAGGAAGGCGCGAAGACGATTCCCGGCCGTCCGAACATGATCCTCGCCTCGATGGGCAATTACATCTTCAAGGCGAACGTGATGATCGACGTGCTGCAGCACAACTCGCTGCGCAACTCCGGCGTCGACTTCGGCAAGGAGATCATCCCGGAGATGTATCCGAAGATGCGCGTCTACGCGTACGACTTCGGCACGAATCGCATTCCCGGTGAAGACGAGCGCAATCAGGGCTACTGGCGCGACGTCGGCACGATCGACTCGTATTACGCCGCGGGACTCGATCTCGTGGCGGTCACGCCGATGTTCAATCTGTACAACCCGATGTGGCCGATCGTGTCGGCGCCGCTGCATCTGCCGCCGGCAAAGTTCGTCTTCGCCGATTCGAAGACGCAGCGCGTCGGCATCGCCACCGACTCGCTCGTGTCGGAGGGGACGATCATCAGCGGAGGGACGATCAATCGCTGCGTGCTGCATCCGCGCGTGCGCATCAACTCCTTCGCGGACGTCGACGAATCGATTCTCATGGACGGAGTCGACGTCGGCCGTCACTCGAAGATCAAGCGCGCGATCATCGACAAGGGCGTGAAGCTTCCGCCCGGCACGAGCATCGGCTACGACCTCGATCTCGACCGGCAGCGCTTCACCGTGACCGACTCCGGCGTCGTCGTCGTGCCGAAAGGCGCGAAGATCGAAGAGAAGGTGACCGCGTGAGCAGCAAACCGCCCTTCGACTCCGCTCAGGGCAAGCGTCGCGATGGCCGCGCCCCGAACGAACTGCGCCCGGTCGCAATCCATACGAACTTCACCAAGCACGCGGAAGGCTCGGTGTTGATCGAAGTCGGCGAGACGAAAGTGATCTGCACCGCGACCATTCAGGAGAAAGTGCCGCCGTTTCTCTACCGCACCGGCAAAGGCTGGGTGACCGCGGAGTACGGAATGCTTCCGCGCGCAACAACGGAGCGCACGGAGCGCGAAGCGGCGCGAGGAAAGCAGGGTGGCCGGACGATGGAGATCCAACGCCTCATCGGCCGTTCCCTTCGCGCCGGCATCAACTTCGAGCTCCTCGGCGAGCGGACCGTCTGGATCGATTGCGACGTGATTCAGGCCGATGGCGGAACGCGCACCGCGTCGATCACCGGCGGCTACGTTGCGCTCGTGACCGCGCTCGCGCGTCTGTACATCGACGGCAACATGCAGAGCTGGCCGGTGCAGGATTTCGTCGCCGCCGTGTCGGTCGGCATCATCGGCGGCGTGCCGTCGCTCGACCTGAATTACGAAGAGGACTCGAAGGCCGGCGTCGACATGAACGTCGTCGCGACGGAGAAGGGCCGCTTCGTCGAGCTGCAAGGGACCGCGGAAGGCGCGACGTTCAGCGACGAAGAGATGAACGCGATGTTAGGCCTGGCGAAGAGCGGCATCGCCCAACTCGTGGCCAAGCAGAAGGAAGCGCTCAGCTCTCTGCTGACGCGCGTCGATGGCGTCGCCCGCGAACGGCTGAACCGCAAATTCCGATAGGCCCTCTTTGTCATTCCGAGCGTAGCGAGGAACCTGGGCGGGTGGGTGGCACGTTAGGCGCGCCTCCGCCCACCCAGGTCCCTCGCTACGCTCGGGATGACAAGCAGCGCGACGATCGTCGCGAGCGCGATCCACACGCCGGCCCAGAACGTCCATGGCGCGTACCAGACGCGCACGTCGGTCTCGCCGGGGGGAACGGCGAAGCCGAGGAACAGACCGTTCACGCGAATCGGATCGACGCGCTTTCCGTTGCGCTCGACTTTCCAGCCGGGCCACCAGGGGATGCTGCTCACGACGAGCGACCAGCGCGGCGCGCGGACGTGAATTCGGTAATCGGCGGTGCCGGTCTTGACGATTTTTGAAGTGGCGAGCGGAGAGCCCGCCGGTCGCGGCTTGAAGAAGTCGTCGTGCATCTGCTGCGACTCGAGCTTCAGGTCGTCGAGCAGCGCGGTCTGTGCCCAATCGGTGTGCTTCAGCAGGCGCGGATAGAACACCTCGCGGCGAAAATCCATGATGACGTTGCGAGCCGGATAGAAGCGCGGCAGCACGGTGCGGTTGCGAAGGATGCGGCCGTCGATGCCGCTGTAGACGAGCTCATAGCGCAATGGGTCGAAGGTGACGTTCGGATCATCGACGAGAACGTATTTGACGTTCAGATAGTCGAGCAGCGTCGTCTCGAGATTGAGCCACATCGCAAAGTACGGTTTCGTGTCGTAGCCCGCGGCGTACTGCAGGAAGTTCATGTACTTCGCGTACGCCATCGGATCGTGGACGCGAATGTCTTCGAAGCCGTACATCACATTCGTGTTCGGGAAGAACGTCGCGCCCCAGCCAGCGACGCGGAACGGCTCCTTCGTTCTCAATTTCTCCAGCGCCTCGAGCATCGGCGTGCGCGGATACATCAGCTCTTCGCGAAGAGGCGGGCTCCAGATGTAGGTGACGCACCAGATTTCGGCGATGACGGCAACGAGCAAGAGAACCGTTGCGGGTTGCGAGTTGCGAGTTGCGGCGAAGATCGCCATCAGAAGGACGACGACGCTTGGGATCGCTGCGAGCAGCGCGGAATGCAGCCACTTCGGCTCCGGAAATTCGACGAGCGTGAACATCGCGAGCATCGTCGCCGCGACGACCGCGACGCCGATCAGCACCGGTGCGCGCTCGCCGTCCTGCATCCGCTGAATCACGCATGCGGTCTGAATCGCGAGGAGCATGTTCAGCAGCAGGCGGAATCGATGATGGGCAACGAGCGGCAGGACGACGTGCACCGCTTCGCCGAGGACGGGCCAGGCCATCATCACCCCGAAGACGAACACGGTCGCGAGGACGAAGAACGCTTCGCGCGAGCGCCACGCGCGCCGGCGGATCACGCTGACCAGAAGCGCGACCCACGAGACGATGCCGAAGATCCCCGCGAAGCCGCTGATCGGATCGGGATCGGATGGCCCCCACTTTCCCTCCATCGGCACGCGTCCGTAGAAGTGCGGCTGCAGTTGCACGAGCGACGAGTGCCACGTCGAGTAGGGAAGGGTCTCCGCCGACCACGGCTCGATCCCGAGCTTCTCGTAGCGCTGCGAGCTGCGCATGCTCTCGGCGAACGGAAGGAGAAACGGCGCGGAGAGCAGCGCCGCGATGGTCATCGCCCCGCCTAACGTGAGGAAAAGCCGCCACGACGCCGCGCGTTCCACCGCGACGATCCAGATCACGTAGAGAAACGCGAGGACGAAAATGTGGGACGCGGTTTCGGGATGGCCGCCGTAGACGATCGACGCCCACACGATCGCAGCCGCGACGAACATTCCGAAGGAGCGTCGCTCCGCGAGTCGATCGATGAGATACAAGACCGTGGGCAGAAAGCACGCGGTGGTGACGTGCGGGAAGTGAAGCCAGACCGCGAGGAATCCTCCGAACCCGAACGCGACCGCACCGAACGTGCTCGCCAGCTCGCTCCATCCGCGTCCGCGGCAATAGAGAAACGTGAACGTCAGCGCGATGAGCAGCTTGATCGCCGCTTCCGCCGTCATCGCGTATCCGAGGGGGAGCGGCAGCGCGAGGAGGCGGATCGGCGAGAGTGCGGAGCTCTGCCCGTTCGCGAGCAGCGGATATCCGCATCCCGTGGCCTCGTTCCACAGCGGCGCGCGCAGCGACTTGAGACTCTCGCGCGCCTGATGCGCCCATGGCGCATGCTGGAACATGACGTCGTTCATCTCCGGATTGAGGAAATGCCGCCCGGTGATCTGGGTCCACGGCGGAATCGTGGAGAGCATGTCCACCGGGATGTTCACGTAGTGCTGCGTCATCGGCTTGAAGAAGAAGACGAGCACCAGCGCGTAGAACAGAAGCGCGATGCGCTTCGGCAACACGCGCGCGGTCGCGATCGCGTAAAGCACGCCGACGTAGAGCCAGGTGAAATTCATAGGTCGTATAGGGCCTATAGGGCCTATGGGGCCTATAGGTAGCGACGAGAGCCAATCCCGATGAGAACCACGGCGGTCAGCGCCGCAATGATCGCGCCTAACCGAAAACTCCAAGGGTCATACCAAACCTCGACATCCAACTCGCCCTGCGGCACCGCAAACCCGAGAAATCCGCCGTTGACGCGAATCGGATCGACGCGCGCGCCGTTGCGCTCGACTTTCCATCCCGGCCACCACGGCACGCTGCTGGCGACGAGCGAGTAGCGCGGCGCTTTCACGTGGAGTCGATAGCGCGTCGGTGACGCTTCGAGAATCTCTGCGGTCGCCACCGGTGCGTCGTCGCGACGCGGCCGGAAGAAGTCGTCGTGCATCTGCCGGCTCTCGACTTTCAGCTCATCGAGAAGCGCGGTGTGCGACCAGCCTTCGAGCTCGCCCAGGCGGCGGATCATCGCGGCGTCGTTGAATTCGATGACGACGTTGCGTACGGCGTAGAAGCGCGGAAGCGCATCGGGATTCTCGAAGATGCGGCCATCGAAGCCGTTGTAGACCAGTCGATAGCGCGGCGGCAGCTCGCCGTCCGCCGGCGTCACGATGTAGCGCACGTTGAGGAAATCGATGAAACGTTTCTCCCACCCGACCCACGGAGCGAAGTAGGCACTCGTGTCGTAATTCGTGATCACGCGCAGGAGCCCGACGTAGCGGCCGTTCACCATCGGATCGTGGGCGCGGACGTCTTCGTAGCCGTAGACGGCGGATGTGTTCGGGAAAAGCGTCGCGTCTTTCCCGGCGATGCGGTAGGGCTGGTTCGACGGGATGTTTTTCGTGAGCGCGTCGAGCTTCTCGATCAGCGGCGTCTTCGGATACAGCCATCGATTCGGTACGACCGGGTTCCAGTCGCCGCCTGCTTCCCACAGCTCGGCGACGATCGCCACGACGAGGAAGAGCGTTGCGGGTTGCGGGTAGCGAGTGACAAGGATCGCGATCATCAACACGATCACGCTGGGAACGATCGCCAGCATCGATCCCTCGCGTGCGCTCGGAAGAAACGCGAGCAGCATCGCGAACGCGCATCCGATTCCGATGAGCACGGATCGCTTGTCGCGCTCGATGAGATCGACGAGCGCCGCGCTCTGCACCGCCATCAGCAGCGCGAGCATCAAGCGCATGCGCGCATTCGCGGCCAGACGGAAGACCAGGTGAAACACGTCGCTGATCACGGGCCACTGCAGAATGACGCCTAACACGATCAGGGTGGCGATCACGAAGAACATCTCGCGCGAGCGCCATTTCCTCTTCGCGATCACGTGCGCGAGCAGCGCGAACCATGCGGCGACGCCGAGGTAGCCGGCAAAGCCGCTGATCGCTTCTGCGTGGGTTCCGTTGAAGAATTTCGGCTGAAACAGCGCGATGGTCGAGCGCCAGTCGGAGTGCGGCACCTCCGCTCCGGGCGGATTCTGCGCGAGCTCCTGATAGCGCTTGGACTTCGTCACCGCCTCCGCGAACGGCACGAGCACCGGAGCGGCGAGCAAGGCCGCGATCACCATCGCTCCGCCTAACGTGAGAAACAGTTTCCATTTCGCGGTGCGCTCGACGGCGACGATCCAGAGCACGTACAGAAACGCGAGAAAGAACGTGTGCGAGGCGGTCTCCGGATGTCCGCCGAAGAGCATCACCGCCCACACCGCGGCGGCCGCGACGAAGCGCGGATAGGTGATGCGCTCCGCAAGCAGATCGATGAGATAGAAGACCGCGGGAACGAAACACGCCGTCGTGATCAGCGGGAAATGCAGCCAGGCGATGATGAAGGTTGAGAAACCGAAGGCGGTCGCGCCGATGACGCTCGCGATCTCCGAGTAGCCGCGGCGGCGGCACCAGAGAAATGTGAACGTGAGCGCGATGAGGATCTTCATCGCGGCCTCGAACGTCATCGCGTGGCCGAGAGAGAGCGGAAGTTCGAGGATGCGCAGCGGCGAGAGCGCAGAGCTCTGCAGATTCGCGAGCAATGGATAACCGCTCGCTGAGAATGGATTCCAAAGCGGCGCGTCGAGCGACTTCCAACTCTCGCGCACCTGATGCGCCCAGGGGATGATCTGCAACGTGAGGTCATTGATCTGCCCGTTGCGCGGAGGCGTGCCATCGCTCGTGTACGCCCACGGCGGCAGCGTCTTCAGAAAATCGACCGGAAGATTGACGTAGTCCTGCGTGAGCGGGAGGTAGAGGAACACGAACACGAGCGCGTAGAAAAAGACGGCCACGCGTTTCGGGACCTCGAGCTTCCATACGCCCAGGGCGTACAACACGCCCACGTAGAACCACGTTGGGTTGAACACGGCGGCGGATGATATAGGACGTCCGATGAACTTCACGTGGCTCTACGTCGGCGTGCTGTACGCGATCGCGGCGTGGCTTCTGCGCCGCATGCTGCCGCTGCGCGTGGCGCTGCTGTTCTACGCGCTCGTGCTCGCGTTTCTCTTTCGCCCGCTCACGCAGGACGTCGTGATCGTTCCGGTCGATGTCATCAAGCTCACCTCACCGTGGTCGGAGCTGCGTCCGCCGAATCGCGGGCCGGTGACGAAGTACGAAGTGTCGAACCTCAATCTGCACGACGTCCCGATGCAGATCGTGCCGTGGATGCATCAGACGCGGGAGTCGTGGCTCTGGAATGCGTCCGCGGGTTGCGGCTATCCGCTGCTCGCGAACGGTCAAGCGATGCCGCTCTCGCCGCTGCGGCTGCTCGCGCGTCCGCTGCGATTGGAATCCGCGATCGCCGCCGAAGCGGCGATGAAACTGCTCCTCGCGCTGACGCTGACGTATCTGTTTTGCGCGACGCGCTACTCGCGCACGGCGAGCGTCGTCGCCGCGATCGCGTACGGCTTCTCGACGTGGATGACGGTGTGGCTGCAGTTTCCGATCGCCGCTGCGGCTGCGTTCCTGCCGGGCGTGCTGCTCGTCATCGATCGTTTGGCGGACGGTTATTCGCGTCCGCGCTTCGTCGCGGCGACGCTGATGTTCGCCGCGACCGTGCTGAGCGGACATCCGGAGACGGTCTATCACGTCGGATTGATCGCGGCGGCGTACGGCCTCTGGCTCGCGAAGGGCGTCCTGCGCGTCGCCGCCGCCGCTGTCGTCGCCGCGCTCATTGCATCGCCGTTCCTCGTCCCGTTCGCGGAAGCCGTCGTTCGCTCGCAGCGATTCGCGGAGATGCGTGCACCTCGCGAGTCGATCGTGCCGCCCTTCGGCGATTTCCACTCCGCCATTCTTCTGCTGCAGCCGCGCTTCTTCGGACAACTTCCGATCGAGCGGCCGTGGGGTCCGACCACGCTCGAGTCGATCTGCGGATTCGCGGGTGCGCTCTCGATCGTCGCCATGATCGCCGCCGCGATTCACATCGTCTGGCGCCGCCGCTGGCGCGATCGCGAGACGCTCTACGTCCTCGGCGCGCTCCTCTCCCTCGGGATCGTGCTCGGCTGGCCGCTGCTCACAGAAGGTTTCCACGCGATCGCCGGACTCGCTCCGCCGATGCGCATGCGCATCGGCATCTGTTGGTTCTGCAGCATCCTCATCGCGCCGGTGATCGATTGGACGCGGCGCGAGTCGCGCCTGCCGCTCTTCATCGGAACGCTCGCCGTCAGCGCAGCAATGCTCTACGTCCTGCGCGTCGTGCCGTTCCCGTCGGAGCCGCATCGCATGACCGCGGTTCTCTCGCTTCTGCCCAGCATCACCGTTCTCATCGCGCTGCTCATTCCGCTCGTGCGATTCCACGTCGCGGCTGTGCTCACCGTCCTCGAGCTGGGTCTCGCGATCGCGCACTGGAATCCGGTGCTGCCGCGGCGCGAGTGGTATCCGCGAACGCCGCTCATCGCGGCACTGGAGCGCGTCGACGACGGCTCGCGCATCGTCGGCCTCGGCGGTCAGATCTATCCCAACACCGGCGCGATGTTCGGATTCGAAGACGTCCGCGTGCACGATCCGATGGCCGATCACCGCTACGTCGAATTCCTCACCCAGACCGTCGGCTGGGATCCGCAGGACTACTACGCGAAGTGGAACGACGCCGACACGCCGGTGCTCGATTTCCTCAATGTGAAGTATGTGATCACCGATCCGTCACGCCAGCTTTCCGCACCGCGGTACCAGCAGATCTACGCAGGCCGTGATGGGCGGATCTACATGAATCGTGATGTCCGGCCGCGCTTCTTCGCCGCGAGCAACGATGCAACGGTCACGATCGTGCGCGCGTCGACGGAGCGTTATTCGCTGCGCATCCACGCGCCGCGCACGACGCTCGTCGTCAGCAGCATCCCGCGCTGGCCCGGCTGGCGTGCCGGCGATTTCGAGACGCGCGACGTCAACGGTCCGTTCCTCGGCTTCGTCGTACCGAAGGGAGAGCACCAGGTAGATGTCGTGTATCGCCCGCTGTCGTTCTACGTGCCGGCAGCGATCGCGATCGTGACGCTGCTCGCGTTGTTTGTCATCCCGAAGCGTAGCGAGGGACCTGGTGGGTGGGCGGCGCGCTGAGCGTGCCTCCCGGCCGCCCAGCTCCCTCGCTACGCTCGGGATGACAATCGGGCGACGAGCTCCTGCGCTTTCTCGAACGCCGCGCGCGAATCGCCTTCGATGATCTCGCGCACGAGCTGGGCGATGCGCTCCGCATGCGGCGCGAGGTTGTCGCGGTTGGCCTCGATCACCGACGACCACACCGAGGCATCGCTTCCGGCGAGACGCAGGAACGTGCGCAGACCGGTGCCGGCGAAGCGGAGCACGTCCTCGCGATCGTGCAGGTACGCGGCGAGTGCGGTCGAAAGCACCTGAGGCAGATGCGACGTCAGCGCGACCGCGGCATCGTGCTCCGCGGCATCGACGCGCTCGATGACCGCGCCGCAATCGCGCACGAGCGCATCGACGCGCTCATCGGTCGCATCGAGAAACCACGGCTTTCCTTCGAACAGATCGCCGGTCGCCGCGGCGAGCATCCGTTCGTGCGAGCCGGCCATCGGATGTCCCGCGACGAACTTGCCGCGCGCGATCGCGCGCAGCGGACGCATCACGCTGCACGCGGACACGACGACGTGGCTCGTCTCGATCTTCGGTAGCAGCTCGATCGCGACGTCGGTCGGCGTCGCGAGGAGGATCACTTCTTCGTCGCCGATCGTCTCGGCGCGCTCGTCCGCCGCGCCCGCGCGCAGCGCCTCATCGGGCGTGACGTTCGGATCGAGAAAACGGACGTGCCAGCCGCGCTGCCGCAGCGCGATGCCGGCGGAGCCGCCGATCAGGCCGAGACCGATGACGAGAATCGTGGGGCGGGCCGCTGGCCCGCCGTGCCGCGGCCCGCTGGGCCGCGGTGACGCGCCGCCGGGCCGGCGGCGCGACGGCCGGCCAGCGGCCGGCCCCACGCGAAGGATGCTCATCGCGACATCAGAATGATCGTGCGATCGACGACCTGCGACGTCGTCACGTCGAAGTACGGATGTTGAATGGTGACGCGCGGACGGTTCGGACGCGGCGCGATCTCGGCGGCCTTGTAGGTGCCCTGCGCCTTCGAGATGTCGGTCGGCAGGTTCATCTTCTTGATCAGCTCTTCGATCCCTTTGACATCCGCCTGCAGATCGCCGGCGCGGTAGTACGCATTCGGCTTCGCCGCGCTCAGGTTGTTCGTTGCATCGGGTGCAACGGACGAATAGCCGTACTGCTTCGCGTAGTACTCGGCGACCTGTTCGACCGTCGCTTCCGTGTCGTAGATCGCGGTCGGCGGCGGCTCCTGACTCGGGTTCATGGTTCTCTGGGCCTGCTTGGTCATCTCCGTCAGCTGCCCGAGGTAACGGGCGCCGGGATAGACCACGAAGCTGAAGGCCTCGGGCTCGCTGTAATCCTCTTCCCCTTTGCACGCGGCGAAAACCACGGCCAGGGCAAGAAGTGCGAGCATCAAAGTGCGTGCATAGTTAGACAACGTTCGAATCCTCCGGAATCGGTATCGGGCGCGCATTATACGGACAGGCCGAGATGTGCGTTGATCGACCGGCCGACGACGTCCTCGAATCGCTGCGAGTACGACCGCACCGCGCCGGCGGGCTCATCGAGAAAAATCCGCTCGACGCGAAACAGCGGCACGAACATGGTGATCATCTCGATCTCCGCGTCTTCGGCGTGCGCGATCTGGCGAATCCAGTCTTCGAAAGAGTCGAGGTTGATCGCGCGCAGGGTCACGCCCGCCGGTGACAGCGCGCGCAGCACGCCGAAGAATTTCTCCTTCGGATTCACGAGATTGACGATGACGAGCGCGTTCGGCTCGAACCCTTCGATCATGATTTTTCCGAAAGCTCGATGAGCACTCCGTTGCCCGCCGCGGGATGCAGAAACGCCACGCGGCATCCATGCGCGCCCGGCACCGGCGACTCGTTGATCAAACGAAAGCCCTGCGCCTTCAAGCGCTCGAGATGCGCGTCGATGTCATCGACGCGAAAGCAGAGGTGATGGATTCCTTCGCCGCGCTTCTCGATGAACTTCGCGACCGAGGAATCGGGGCCGGACGGCTCGAGCAGCTCGAGATTCGAGTCACCCACCGACAGAAACGCCGTCTTCACGCCCTGCGTCTCGACGACCTCGACGTGATCGATCGTCAGCCCCATCGCCTCGTAGATCTTCGCCGCTTCGATCGATCGCACCGCGATTCCGATGTGATCCAAAACAGGTTTGTTCATACGCCGTGTATATCAGCCCCCCAGATGTGTTTGTGCAATTGCGTCTGAAAGCGCGCCGGTACGCGGTCCGCGAGCATCCATTCCGCGAGCGCTTTCATCTCCATCATGCCCCACACCGGCGAGAGCAGCACGGTCCATCGATCGAGTTTCTTTTCTTCGATGACCCTGCGCGCCCACTCGTAATCGGCGCGATCGGCGATGACGAACTTGATCTCGTCGTGCGGCCGGAGGATGTCGAGATTGGACCAGCGATTCTTCTCGACCTCGCCGGAGCCGGGACATTTGAGATCGAGGATGATCTTCGCGCGCGGATCGACGGGCGTGATGTCGATCGATCCCGACGTTTCGATCAGCACTTCGAATCCTTCATCGCAGAGCTGCTGGATGAGATCGAACGCTTCGGCCTGCGCGAGCGGCTCGCCGCCGGTGATCTCGACGAGATTGCAACCGTAGCCGCGCACGCGCTCCATCACCTCGTCGAGCGACATCCGTTCTCCGCCGGTGAACGTGTATTCCGAATCGCACCACACGCAGCGGAGATTGCAGCCTGTTAGGCGGACGAAGACGCAAGGCCGCCCCGCGTGAGAGGACTCGCCCTGGATGGAATGGAAGATCTCGGTTATGCGCAGCATGATCGTCGAACGATGAACGATGAACGATGAATCA
>Ga0075428_100001858_pt1 | contig 22633 bp, 17 predicted proteins | sample RhiMetdeltSRZDD2_FD_75291 | JGI IMG/M metagenome (GOLD analysis project Ga0075428, IMG submission 75291) | Populus rhizosphere microbial communities from Tennessee, USA - Rhizosphere MetaG P. deltoides SRZDD2 | ecosystem: Host-associated > Plants > Roots > Rhizosphere > Soil | place: USA... | reverse complement strand
CGGACGCGCAGCGCCACGCCTGCTTGCACGTCGCGCACGTCACGTCGCTCCGTGCCCGATGGGGTCGCCACGTCCATGGCGTAGAAGATCCAGCTCGTCCTGAGCGCGATCCAGGCGTTGCCAGGCAGGTCATGCAAGACCTCTGCCGCCACCTGGCGTGTCCACGCGGCGGTCTCCCCCAGCGCGACCTCGAAGGTCTCGCCGCCGGCGCTGAAGACGACGCGATCCGGGTGATAGCGCAGCAGCAAGCGCCCGAGACCGGCGGCGGCCTGAAAGCCGAAGCCTTGGAGCTCGAGCGGGGCGCGCCAGCGCACTTCGGTCTGTACATCGGCGCGCTCGAGACGGACGCGTGGCCCCTCCAAGAGGCCGAAGTCGGTGTGGCGCGCCGCGCGACCGAAGGTGACGGCGCCTTGCCATGACTTCCAACCCACCGCGGCACCGAGCCCGAGGTGCGCCGTGCTCCTGCCATCCACACCGGCCGTTTTGGTGTAGAGCGGGCCGAGAACGAGCGCGCTCGCCTGCACCGGCTCCAGCCAGAGCTCGAGCGGCGCCGCCGCCGCGCTGCCACCGGCGAGTCCCAGCGCCAGCGCCGCGTGCAGCACCCGGCGCTTCACCGCGCCATCACCATCTTGCGCACCTGCATCTCGTCCAGCGCCTGCACGCGATAGAAGTAGACCCCCGACGACTGCAGGCGGCCCGCCGTGTCACGACCGTCCCAGGTGAAGGAATGCGGCCCCGCCGGCAGCGTTCCCTGGAAGAGCTGGCGCAGGCGCCGGCCTTTGACGTCGAACACCTCCACCGTCGCCTGCCCGGCCGCGGGCAGAGACAAGGAAATGGTCGTCATCGGGTTGAATGGATTCGGCACGTTCTGCTGCACGACGAGCCGGCGCGGCGCGGCGTCCGCGAGGACGAGCGTCTTTTCCGCGTGGCGGCTCTGGTCGTAGAGCGACACCGCTGCGAGCTCGACCCGGGCGGCGCCGTCCAGCTCAGGCAGGTCGAGCACCTGCGTTCCTGCCGGCAAGGTGCCGAGGTCGCGCCGCACGCTGCGCCCGTCGGCGCCGACGACCGCCGCGGTCACCCGCGCCGCATCGGTGAGCTGCATCTCGACGCCACCGTTGCTGGCCCGGCGCAGCGCGTTGATCTCGATCCCGAGATCGACGAGGCGAACGCCCCCGTTCTCGCGCCACGCTTCGAGGACGAGCGCCGAACCTTGGCCGCGCCAAGCAGGCGCGGTGGCGCCGGCCCGATGGTCGTGCACCCAGGCGAAGGGCACGGCGATGTCGCGCGGCGCTTGCAGCGACCGCGCGCCGCCGTTGAACGTGGCCAACACTTCGAGCGCCGGCGACACCTTCCACACGTCGTTCCGGCGGCGCAGCGTCAACAGCAGGTTGCCGTGATGGTCCGCATCCACCGAGGTCGCCTCCATGGGCAGATCGAGAGCGCGGTCCCAGCGCAAGCTGCCGCCGGCGAGAACGAGGCGCACCAGGCGATGATTGCCCGAATCGGTGACGAAGATCTCGTCGGTCGATACACCGTCGCGCCGGCCGACCGCCACCGCCCGCGGCGAGAGGAACTCGCCGGTGCCGGGGCCGGAATGACCGAACTCGGTCAGCTTGGTCGGCTGGTCGTCGTCGACGGCGAAGAGCGACAGGCGATGCGCCCCGGATTCCACCACCAGGACACGATCGTCCGCCGGGTCCGACGGCGTGCCGCCATCGTGCACCGCCACGTCCGTGGGCTGCGCCAGACCGTCCACGTGCGTGACGTATTGGAGCGCCGGGTCGGCGCCGCTGAGATCGAGCCGCAGGACGTGCAGCCGCCCGAGGGCGCGATCGGCTACGAAGAGCCGCCCATCCGGAGCGAAGGCGAGGCCGCGGGGCTCGCCGAACTGCTCCGGCCCCGCGCCGCCGCTGCCGAAGGAGCGCGGCGCCGCGCCCAGCTCGCCGAAGAGCAAGCGCTGCCAGCGGGCGTCGCTCGTCACCGCCACCCAGCGCGACTCGACGTAGGGGAAGCGATCGTAGACATGAATGCTGCCGTAGACGGCGCTTCCCGCCGGCTCGGCCAGGAGTTCCCGTCCGAGAAGCCGTACGGCCTCGGAGCGGGTGAAGATGTCCACGCCCTGTTCCGGCGCCAGGGCCCGGGGGACGAAGGACTCCGCCGCAGCGCCCGGCGCCAGCAGCAGGAGCATCCAGGATAGCCAGCGCATATTGCCTCCCTCGTCGGCCTCAGAAGGGCCAGGTGAAGCCCGATTCCAACACGGTCGCCGCGAAGCTCTTGGAGTCGAAGTAGCGTTCGACCTTGAGATCGAGCACCACGCCGCGCGCCCACGGGGCGATCTGGAAACCCGCGAAGGGAACGCTGAGCTTGACGCCGAAGAGATTCGAGGCGAAATCGTCGAGCTTGTAGTCGGCGGTGTAGTAGCCGTCCACGCCTTCGGGACTGGTGTACAGGTCGCGTTGGAAGGACGCCGCCGTCTGCGTGTGATAGCGATAGCGATAGCGGACGATAAGGTGGTTGCCCACGTACTGGTGGAGCTGCGCATCCACCGTCCCGGCGAGCACGCCCCAGTCGTCGCTGTACCAGCGCCCGCCCAGGGACACGGACGACCGTGTCATCAGGTAGCGGTCGAACTGGGCGAAGAGCGAGCGCCGGAAGCGCCGGTCCGGGTGGCGCTCCGGCACCACCAGGCCACCGGCGTACACGTGCCGGTAAGGGTTGCTCTGGAAGCCCATCACCCAGGTGCCTTCGAAGCCGACCGTTCCCCGGCTCTTGGGTGAGATCATCTGTGTCCACACGCAGGTGAGGTCCTCCGTGGTGCGCTGCTCCTCCGGCTGCGTGGTACCGCCGTGCGGCTCCGGCGTGATGGTGTCGAAGCCGTGGGAGAGGCCGAAGGAGAGGTTGGTGTTCCCCTGCTGGAAGTCGTGAGCCAGGCCGACGCCGATCTGCCGGCCCACGTAATCGCTCTCCTTGCTGTAGTAGAACGAGCCGTTGGTGCGCAGCCGGCCCGAGGCGGGGGTCCACTCCACGTTGCCCGTCGCTTCCTCGCGCAGCTTGTCGTAGCCCTGCTTGGAGTTTTCGACGCTCTGCACCGGCCGCGAAGCGGTGGTGATGGCGTCCACGTTCTCCGGCGATCCCGGCAGTCCCGGAAGGGGCGGCAACACCACGCGGTCCAGCGCTCCACGCAGCATGACCTTCCAGTCGTGCCGCAGCTCCTGCAGCCATTCGAGGGCGTAGGTTTCCACGCGATTGTCCTCGCTGTCGCTGAAGGTGTGCACGCCGGCGGTGACACGCTCTTCCGCCGCGGTGCCCAGGGGCGCCGCGAGGACGAAGAACACGATCGCCAGGCGGCGCCGCATCGGTCCCTCTCCTAGTTGCAAGCGCAGCCGCCACCGGCGCCAAGGACGCTGCCTTGCGCCCCCTCGCGGGTGGACAGCATCTTGCGCTCCGCCGCCGCTTCCCAGCGCGCGGCGCTGGGATCCATGATCCGATCCGAGAGGTACTGGCGCTGGTATGGCTTGACGTGCGCGCAGCCGGTGAGCGCGAGGAGGAGAAGAGCGCCGGCGCCCAGCCAGGCCCGCTGCCGTAACGCCACGCGCCGCCCCGAAGGGCCAAGCAGCTCGCGCCGCTCTCGCGGTGTCCGTTCGTCCCGCTTCATCGCTTGCCTCCTGTTGCTGCGATCTCCCGGCGCAACGCCTCCGCCCCGTCGTGCACGCGCCGGCCTTGCCGCACGATCGTCCCGTTGCGATCGACCAGGACCTGCCAGGGCAGCGCCGGCACCGCGAAGCGCTCGGCAATCGCGCCCTCCGGGTCGAGGAGGACGTGGCGCGGCAGCGTCACCTTGCCGGCGAAACCGCGGATGCGTTCCGGCTCCTCTCCGAGATTCACGGTGAGCACCACCAGGCCGTCGACCTCTCGCTCCAGCACCGCGAGCCGCGGCAGCTCGGCGCGGCAAGCGCCGCACCAGCTGGACCAGAAATCCAGGAGCACGAACTGGCCGCGGTAGTCCTGCAAGCGCACGGTCGTCCCGGCGAGCGTCTTCGCCTCGAAGCCCGGCGCCGGCGTTGCTGCCGCCTGGAGCGGCAGCAGCAGGGAGAGCAAAGCGATGCCAGCGCACCGTCTCATCGGTACTGCGCTCCCAGGTCCACCCAGACGGTGAAGAGACGCTTCTCCGCGTCGGTGAGCGCCTCGGCACCCTGCGGATGCGGCGGCTGGCCCGTAGCGCTGCCGAGGGCACGGAGCACGTCGATGAGACGGCTGCGGCGCGAGAATCCCGGCGTGACCACGGTGCTCTGCATCATCTCCATGTCGCCCGCCAGGCTCAGATATGCCTGCGGGAAGGTCTCCTGCGTGATGCTGTCCGTCACCGCCACCATGCGCAGATCCAGATTCGCCGGTGCCGCCACGGTGTCGACGACGGTGGCGCCGTTGACGACGCGAGGAATGAAGGTCGGCTGGTGGCAGCCGGTGCACTTGGCCTCGACGAGGGGTTGCAGCGTCTGGCCGAAGTTGATCACCTCGCGCTGCGCCACCGGTGTTTCCAGATCCGTGGCCGCCCGCGCCAGCGCCAGTGTGTTGAGATTGGCGCTGCTGCCCCGCGGGCCGTGGCAACCGGCGCAGCCCAGGAACTGCTCGCCCGGCCGCGCATAGACCCAGTTGCGTTTGGTCACCATGGAGCGGCCTTGCGCATCGAGCAGGTTGAAGGAAAGCGGCGTGTTGGCGGGCACACGGATGTGGAAGGAGCCGTCGCTCTCCACCGGTGCCACGCCGAGGATGCGCTTGCGTTCGAACTCCGTGGTGGAGATGCCGCGCGCATCGCCGGGGAAGGTGGGGATGGCCTCGATGACCATGACCTGCGCCACGTCACCCGGTTGCGGTCTCTCCTGCCCGTCGCCGGTCTGGCGGTTGAAGATGCTGCTCACGTGAAACACCCCGGTCGTCGCCCCCGGGTCCAACGTCGAGGGGACGGCCGGCGGGCGTTCCCGCGGCGCCACGAGCTGGGCGTCGTATTCCTGCGTGTTCGGATCGTTGTAGAGAAAGATCAGGTTCGAGATTGTTTCTCCCCCCTGACCGTCGGGAAGCACCTCGAAGGTGTAGAGGCCGTAGTCCGCCAGCTCCTCGTCGACCTCTTCATCGGCCGGTGTGCCTTCGCCGAACGGCAGGGTGTAGGAGACGACGAAGCGGTTGTTGCCGATCCAGCGCGGGTACTTGAAGGCGCCGCGCAGGAAGGGCGGACCGTCGAGCTCCACGTCGGGCGTGAGGGTCGCGATCAGCCCCGGCGTCGGCGGGTCGTCATGCGTGCCTTCCAGGCGCAGCAGCGCGATGCGGCCGGCATCGCCGTTCACCTCGTTGGAGAGGATGGCCACCAGCCGGCCGTCGGGCACGGCCTCGGGGTGGAAGAAGTTGAGGTCGTGGGGGCCGAAGAGATGGAAGGTGCCGCTGCCATCCGGACTGGTGGCGAAGAGCGGGAAGCGGTTCTGCGTCCCATGGTGGTCCCAGCGCGTGTAGGCGATGCGACCGCTGGGCAGCAGGAACGGGTCGAAGTCGTCGCTCATGTTGAACGAGATCTGCTCCATGCCGCTGCCGTCGGCCTGCACCACGTGCAGCACCTCGGTGAGGCTGCGGTTGTATTCGTCCAGATAGCCCGGACGATTGGAGGTGAAGGCGATCCTGCCGTCGGGCAGGTAGAAGGGATCGAAGTCGTCGCCGTCCCTGCCCTGGGCATCGACGCCGGTCACCCGGCGCAGGCCCGTGCCGTCGGTCCGGATCTCCCAGATGTTGCGCGGCGCGCCCGGTCCAGGCGCCATGGAGAAGAGGATCATCTTGCCGTCGAAGGAGACGCAGGGATCCTGGATCGCCGCATCGGCGTACTGCGTCAGCGGCCGCACCTCGCCGTCGGCGGAGATGGGCGACAGAATGTACAGGTTCGACGAGGCCCGGGTGCGGTTGAGCGTCTCTTCGGCGCTCGCCTTCACGAACACGAGCATCTCCGTGCTCTGCTCGCCCCCGAGCAGGTCGTCCGGAGCCGAACCGCGGCAACCCAGCACCGCGCCCAGGGCGGCGACGATGGTGGCGGATGTTCTGCACAGCTTCATGGTTCTTCTCCCCTGTCCGAGGCGCTGGAGGCGCCGAGAGGGCGATGGAACGCCAGTCCCGCGCTCCACTGCGTGTATCCCAGGAGACCGCTGTGGTCGTCCTGCTGATCCACGGCGCCGAGAGTGCGGGCTTCGAGGCGCAGCGCGATGTCGTCGCGCAGGTGGATCTGCGCGCCGCCGCCGGCGTGCAGCACGAGCTTGGTCACGGTTTCGGCGTTGATGGAGGTGCCCGGGAAGACCTGGATCGTGCCCAGGCCGGCGACCAGGAACGGCCGGAGATGACGGTTGCCGAGAACGGGAACGACCGCACCGATGTGGTGCAGCGCCGCGTGCGTGCCGCTGCTCGGGTTGTGCGCGATGGTCGCCTCGAACCCGAGGCGGCGTGAGGGCTGGTAGCCGAGGTGGAGGCTGTAGAGCGGCTCCGCACCGAGCTGTCCCGCGGTGACGGAGAAATGGAGCGACGGTGTGAACACTGCGCCCGCTGCGACGTCGGGCGCCGGAATGACCGCGCCCGTCGGGGCGTCCTGCGCCTGCACCAGCGACGCCCAGCAGCAGCCGAGCACCACGCTGCCCGCCGCGACCCAATGAGCTCTCATGGCACCGCCTCCGGTGTGATCCACTCGAGCATCGTCACGTAGTCCGTGTCGCTGGTGTCGACGAAGATGTCGCCACCGCCGTGCACCACGCCGCCGGCCGCGACCGCGAGAGGCTTCTGGAGCAACGGGCTCTGCGGCGGATCCCAGGGTGTCACCAGGCCGCGCACGGCGAGGAAGTCCGCCTCGGGAAAAGCACCGCCCGAAAGCAGCAACTCTCCCGAACCCTGGCCGCCGTGGCAGGCCATGTTCGAGCAGCCGCGTGATTGCAGGATGGGTTCGATGCTGGCGGCGAAGACCGGATAGTCCAGCGAGACTTCCTGTCCCCCCCCGGGCGCCTGCGGCTCCGAGGGGCCGCACCCGAGGCAACCGGCGAAGGTTGCGCAGAGGAGCCGGGTTCCCCAGACATGCCAGCGCCGCCCCACGGCGGACGTCTCCATGCGCGCCGGGCCTCGACTCATGCTTCCCCCCACGGCTTCCCCGGCCGCCGGGCGTGCCGCCGCGGCTGCTTCACCCGACCCGGAGTGTTCGCTGAACTGCAAATCCTGTGCGAGGCGGGAGGACGCACCCAACACGGCGTCTCGCGCCGCGGGCGCGGGCGCCGCGGCGCGCCTGGAAGTCAGGGTGGGAAACGGTGAGATCGTCCGGCACCGCAGGGTGCACTGCCGTCGCTGCACTCTGCGGAATCACCCAAGAGGTGCTCTACGATCGGCGGAGCCATGCGGGCATTGCCCCACCTGCTCACTCTTCACGGCCGGGGAGGTCGCACGCCGGTGACTTGCCGCGGCTCGGAGCCATCATCCTTCATCACCCAGATCTCCATGCGGCCCGAGCGGTTGCTTTGGAAGGCGAGACGCTTGCCATCCGGGAACCAGGCTGGGGCTTCGTCGAGAGTGGCTTCCTCGTGGGCCGCGAGCTTGTGCACGGCACCACTCTCGAGGTCGACAATCCAGATGTGCGCACGGTGACTGCGGCTGTTGGACACTTGGAAAGCCAACCGCCGGCCGTCGGGTGACCAGGCCGGCACCTGTGCCGAGCCCTCGTCCGCGGTCATGTGCGTCACTGCTCGATCGCCGGTGCCATCGGCGTTCACCACGTGCACCTGCAGCACCCGCGAGGAATCGCCGTGGGTGTAGGCGAGGCGCTTGCCGTCGGGCGACCAGGCCGGGTTCCACGCCGTGTCCCGTCCGCCGGCGACGAACCGCGCTCCAGAGCCATCCGCGTTCGCGACCGCGAGCGCCGTCCGGCGCCAGGGGCCCACGAGGTAGGCCGCCCGCTTGGCGTCGGGCGAGAGCACCGCGTTGCGTCCTGGGACCGTCGCGACGAGGCGACGGCCGCCGCCTCCGGGGTTGACCGCGACGACGCAAGCGCTGTCGGCGCCGGCGCCGGTGACGAGGATCTCCTTGCCGTCTGCCGACCAGCGACCGCGCTGCACCGCGCCCACAGCGATCCGGTGCTCGCCCGCCCCATCGACACCGATGACGAAAAGGGCAGACGCGCTGTCACGATCGGAGACGAAGGCGATGCGGGAGCCATCCGGCGAGACGGCTGGAAGAGTGTTGCTCGAAGGACGGGCACTGGGTTGCTGCGCACGCAGCGCCACCGGACCAGCCGCGATCAGCAGAGTTGCGAGAAGACGTCGCACCGTACCACGCTCCAGGGCGAGGGTGCCTCGCGCAATGCTACTCCATCGCCAGGGGAGCAGCCGTCAGTGAATACGGCATTGGTGGGGGCCCCGGAAATGCGGGCTGCCCTCTTCAGGGGGACGAGGGACCAGCAGTGCTCTGCAAGGCGTAGAGCGTATAGAAGAACGGGCCCGGGCGCGACAGGCCGAGGTTGGGGCCGATGCCCCACCCGTCCAGTTGTTGATGCAGAGGTGCTCTTTCTTTGCCGATGAAAGCGGTATAACCGCTGGCCAACCTTAACGAAAGAGAATCTTGAGATTGCTCCAGGACGTGGAGGCGATCGCATCGGGGGCCACGGTGACGCGGATACAGCGCAGCGCCGGGCTGCGGATATCCCAATGAGGTGGATATGCCTGCAGGAATGCGACCTGGATGCGATAGAAGCTGCCCAGAGGCGTGAACCTCGTAATCTCGACAGGGCCCACGCTCTCCCAAACCCCTCCACATGTATCCAACGAGCGGGTGATGAAAATGACCTGACCTGCACCCTCGGGAGTACAACCGAGCGAGTCGGCGTAGCCTTTGATCTCGACGTACAGCGGAAGCACGTTACCAAAACTGGAACCGTCGTAGGTCTCCAGAGCGATAGTGATGGGGCCTACGGCCCGGAGCGGCGCCCAAGAGACATAGCCGCGGTGAAACCAGAAGACCCCACAGCTCGAGACCGGAACGCCTTCGCTCTCGACGCACGCACTGGTGTCCGGCAAGCAGGAATGAAGTTCCGTGTTTTGAGCGATCCCAGCGGTGCAGAGAAGGGTCGTGAAGAGGAGCCGGACGACGAATGTCATGGATCACGCTTTATCTGAAGAGACTCTTCACCCGGCTCCAGGAACCAACGGCGTTCGGCGTCTGGCTCGTGACGGGAGTGACGCGCACGCAATCGACGCTGGGGCTTGACAAGGTGGGGAACCTCCAGAAACCTTTCAGTCGCAACGCATAGCTTCCATCGATGGCGAGGATCTCCCTCAGGTCGACCGGGCCGAATACCTCCCAGCCGCCTCCACACACCTGTATGCCACTCGCAACGCCCACCACGTGGCCGGGGATGCTGGGATAGTACCCAAACTTGCAAAACTCAGCGGTTGTGGAGTCAGACAGGGGAACGACTTCCACGTATAATGGTAGATTGAAAGCGAAGGCGCCCCTGGTTTTCAGCTCAACTGTGATCGGACCGACGTATCGAAGTGGGTACCAGGCGACATTGAGCACTTCGGAAAAGATGCCGCCGCAGTCGTCGAAGAGCTCGTGCTGAGGAATGCCACAATCAGGCCACGAGGCTTCTCCCCAGGTGATGCACTTGTAGAGTTCCGTTGGTTGAGACGCCGCAGGTTTTACGAGGCTCATCGCGAGCGAAAGCACGAGTCCCGTCACCCGCATCCCACACCACCTAGTGCAACTACAAGACACTGGGATCATGCCAAAGAAGCAACCTTGGACGCCTCCCCTCCGTGATAGATACACCTACAGACAGGAACACGACAACCTCTGTATGGCACGTGCCACTATCGTCTCAACGGGCGGGCAGGGGCACTGCCCAAACCCCTTGGACGCCGGCATCAGAAAGCTGCAAGAACTGCGGGGGCAGTGAGAAACGCCTGCCCAGTTCGTGCATCCGGCAGCACGTGTTACGGGGGTGACGAGCCATTGGTCCGTTCGAGGGCGTAGAGGGTGTAAAAGAACGGGCCCGGGCGCGACAGGCCGAGGTTGGAGATGGACGTGGTGCGGAGCGGCGTCCAGCGTCGGTCGCGGCAGACATGGCCGGCAAAGCGTTCGCGCTCGCGGTCGCGGTCGATGACGAAGTCCACGGGCCCGAGATCGAGGAAGGCGCCACTCCGCAGCATCTCGTCGTATCCGAGCCGATTCTGGATTTCCTGCGCCCGCGGGTCGACGAGGCCTCCCAAGTCGACCACGTGCACGTGGCCGTAATAGCCGACGATGCCGATATCCGGTGTGGCCACCGAGGCGCGGCCTGGAGAGCGTGCCTCGACTTCCTGAACCAGCGAAACGAGAGCAGGGCGCAACGCCTGCGAGTACGCCCGCGTCGCTGGCAGGACGCGGAGCGCGCTCGCGGTGAAAGTCGCGACCAGGCAGAGAGCGACGAAAGAGACGGCGGCGCGGCTGCCCCCACCCCACACAGCGCGCCAGGCAATGCAGCCGAGAAGCGTCACCGCGGGCAACACCGGGAGCAAATAGCGCGGCTGCACCTGGACGTCGAGAACCGCGTACGCCAGGACGAGGAGCAGAGCGAGGAGGACGTGCGGCGCCAAGGGATGGCGGAATGCACCGAGGACCGCTCTCGACCGCAGGCGGCGGAGTTGAACGAAGAGAGCAACGACGATGGCTACCCCTTCGACGGGATGGGCGATCCCGACCATGGCGAGCGAGCGCCGGAGCACCGCGATCCAGGCGAGAGCCGCCGGCCCGCCCGATTTCGCGCTCACCGTATCGGGAACGACATGCCCCACCTGCGACCAGGCGTAGAGTCCCCAAGCGACACAGGGCAGGAGGCAGAGCGGCAGCCACAATCTCAGGCGGGTGAAGCGCCCTGGCCGTACCAGATCCGCCGTGAAGAAAAGAAGTGGCAAGAGCGCAAGCTCGGGGCGCACGAGACAGACCGCCGCGAGCACGAGGCCGAGCATGGCGTCGCGCCCGCGGCTTGGGGCTCGCGCGCGGAGCTCGAAGGCAAGGAGCACGAGGAAGACGGCGCAGGTGGATTCCATGCCGTTCGGCGCGTGGCGGAGGAGCCACAAGTTCCCCGCCCAGGCGATGGTGGCGGCAGCGGCCAAGCTGCCGCAGAAGCGCCGTGCTTGCAGCGCGAACAGCCAGATCGAAAAGGCGCCGCAGGCGACGCTCAAGAGACGCGCCGCGATTTCCGTGGCGCCGAGTCCGGCGAGGAGGAGGAGCCAGAGCGGGCTCGTGGCGCCGAGCGAGGGCTCGCCAGCATTGAAGGCGAGCATTCCCTGCTCCCGCAGGTGGCGGGCGTACTGCAGGTGGATGAAGGTGTCATCCATGATCGAATCACGGTAGAAGAGGATCCCCACCACATAAACGAGGAACGCGAGGCGCAGCCACAGAGCTCCTGAAGAGGGCCGGTTCACCTCGATCCCTCCGACCAGGACTTCTTGCTCGGGCGGGGCGCCGAAGGCGGACCCTCGGTGCGTGCCGACCCGTCCTTCGTCGCCGCCGCCGCTACGACCTGGTCCAGAAGCGCGGCCAGGTTGCTCGCCTGCTCGGGTCGCTGGAAGACCGGCAGTGCTGCTCTTCGGTAAAGCCCGGCCAAGCTGCCGTCACGCTTCGCGGCCAGCAGCTGCAGAAGAACCGAGGCGATGGCTTCCGGATCGTCCGGTGGCGCGATGGCGCCACAGCCAAGGTCGCGGACGAGGTGGGCCGCCTCCGATTCGGGCACCAGGGCCAGTAACGGCCGCCCGGAGCCGAGATACTCGTAGAACTTCCCCGGGACGAGACCGACGTAACGCTCCGAAGTGTGCTTGAGGAGGACGAGGACATCGGCCCGCAGCATGGCGGCGATGGCCTCGGCGTGCGGCACGGGTCCGCGCAGCACCACGCTGTCTTGCAGGCCGAGCCGCGCCACCTCGGCATCGTTGTCCGATTCTCTCGCCCCGATGAGCTCGAGGTGGATCTGGCCACGGAGCTCGGGATGGCGTTGGTGCACCTGGGCGAGCGCTTGCAGCAGCCCACGGACCGAGCGCGTGAGCGTCAGCATGCCGGTGTGGGCGAGGCGGAGCGGTCCTTCCTTGGCGGGGGTGTACGCCGGCGAGCCAGCGAAGTCGTCGGGGTCGTAGCCGTTCCGGATCACCTGGAGCCGCACGTTGTGCGGGCTCCTCTCGCGCAACAGATCCCGCAGCCAGGTCGTGGTGGCGACGACGGCGTCTGCCGCAGCGAGTACCTCGCGCTCCAGGGACGCGTGTCGCCGGCGGTGCCAAGGAGTCGGCGGCTCCAGCAGATGCAATCCCACCCAGGGATCGCGGAAGTCGGCGACCCAAGGCTTCGCCGAGTCTTGTCGAAGGCGGAGCGCCACCAGATGATTGGTGTCGGGAGGGCCGCTGGAGAGGAGTGCGTCCGGCGGGTCATCGCGAAGTACCGCCTCTGCGGCGCGGAGCGCGAAGGGCAACCAGCCCACATAAGAGTCGGGGACGAGGAACCAAGCGGAACCGCGACGCAGGAGCGCGAAGAGCTGCGACGAGCGCCTCCCTGCTGCGTCGTCCCCACGCAGACGCCGCAGGACTCCGAGGCCGCTCGCGGCGGCAGTGCGCAGCACTCGTGTCTCCGGCGGCACGTCGGCGAGCAGCGACTCGTCGCGCATCCAGTAGTCCTCGGCACGGCCACAGAGCACCGTGGTGCGCCAGCCGTGCAGCCTCAGGTACTTGACGAACTTCGTCACCCGTTGCACGCCCCCGCCCCCCATGGGGGGAAAGAAATGCGAGACGAGGAGCAGGTGCTTCATGCTCGTCCCCGGCGGCGGAACGGCGCGACCCAGGCGAGCCATGGGGCGCGGTATTCGAGCCGCACCATGGCGTGCTCGCGGGCACCGAAGGCGGCCTTGAAGGCGTGGACGCCAGGGAGCCCGGCGCTGGCGCCGAAGTTGTAGAGGCGCGGTCCCTGCCGATCGAGACACGCGGCTTCGAGGGCGCGCCAGTGCAACAGGTTGTTCGGCGCGTCGCGCCACGCTTCGGGGCGCGAGACATTGCCCCAGTTCATGATCTGCCCGCCGCCGCGCAGGTTGAGGAGTGCCGCCACGGGCGTGCCGTCTCTTTCGGCCAGCCAGACGTCGACTCCCGGCGCACCTACGAGAGCACCGAATAGAGCGGGGGGCAGCGGGCGGCGCAAGCGCCAGCGCGGCAGCGCGGTGCGATAGAGCGCTACGTAGGCGTCGAGGAAGGCCGCATCGGCGCCCCGCCGCACCGTGAGCCCGGCCCGCTCGGCCTTGCGGATCTTGTTGCGATTCTGCGAGGTGAAGCTGTGCTCGAAGAGCGACTGCGCTTCCTCGGCGAGGTCGAGCACCTGGCAGCTCTCTCCCATAGCATGCCAGCCGGGTGCGCCCTGCAACGCCGCCAGTGTCGTGCCGGTGAAATCGTGGATGCGAACGAGGGCGACGCGGCGGTCTTGGCTCAGAGACCGCAAAGCAGGTCCGAGTGCTGTCGCAGCGCCCTCGGTGCGCGCGAGGATGCCTCCGTAGGTCCCGAGAGGTCCGGCATAGAGCCGGAGGAGGCCGAAGCGGCGCACTGCGGCGAAGGCGCAAGCGCCCTGCAGGCTGCCTCCTTCGCGCGCGGCGAGAACGTAGGGCGTGCAGCGGAGCGCCTGCTGCAAGGCGCGCCACCAAGCCGTGCCCTGGAAGAAGGAAGCCTGCGCTAGGGACGCCAGCGCGTCGAGGCCATCGGGCCAGTCGTCCTCGTGCACCTGTACGGCGACGCCCGCGGTGGCGGCAGCTGGATCAGCGCGCATAGTGACGCAGGAGTTTGACCAGGGCTTCGACCACGTCGGCGATTTCCCTTTCCGTCATGGAGGGAAAGAGCGGCAGCGACAAGCAGCGGGAAGCGAAGAGCTCGGTGCGCGGCAGCGGCCGGCGCAGCGGCAGCTCGCGCCCCGCCGGCTGCTTGTGGTACGGGATGAAGTGGACGCTGGGTACGATGCCCTCGGCGCGCAGCGCCCGGGCGAATGCGTCGCGCCCCACCCGCAGGCGTTCGGCCCGCAACTGCACGACATAGAGATGCCATGCATGCGTCACGCCGGGGCGTGGCTGTGGCAGGATCAGGGCCTCCTCGCCAGCGAGCGCCGTCGTGTACGCCGCCGCCACCCGCTCTCGACCGGCGCGCAGCGCCTCGGCGCGCTGCAGCTGCGACAACCCCAGCGCTGCTTGGACGTCGGTCATGTTGTACTTGTATCCCGGTAGCGCGATCTCGTAGTACCAGCTGCCCTGGTCGCTGTAGCGCTTCCAAGCATCGCGTTGCATGCCGTGGTGTCCGAGGAGACGGACGCGGTCGGCGAAGTCGCCGTCGCTGCAGGCGAGCAGGCCGCCTTCGCCGGTGGTGATGCACTTGGTGGCGTAGAAGCTGAAGGCGGTGACCTCGCTCCAGCTGCCCACGGGGCGGCCGTCGAGAGCGGCACCGAAAGCGTGGGCGGCGTCCTCGACGCAGAGCAAACGGCGCGCGCGGGAGATCTCGAGGAGTGCCGGCAGCTGGCACGGCTGCCCGGCATAGTCGACCGGAATGACGGCGCGGCTGCGCGGCCCGAGCAAGGCTTCCACCTCGGCGGGATCGAGGCCGAAGCTGTCGAGCTCGATGTCCGCGAGCACGGGCTCGGCGCCGACGTGACGCACCACGTGCACCGTCGCCGGGAAAGTGAGCGCCGGCACCACGACCTCGTCGCCCGGGCCGATGCCGGCGGCGCGCAACGCCAGGAAGAGCGCCGCCGTGCACGAGCTCGCCGCCACCGCATGGGGAGCGCCGAGGTAGGCGGCGCAGGCGGCCTCGAACTCCGCGGTGCGCGGCCCGAGCGTCAGCCAGCCACTGCGCAGCACCTCGGTGACCGCGGCGATGTCGGCTTCGGAGAGCGCGGCGCGGAAGAAGGGCACGGGCGCGCCGCTCCGTACCGGAGGCCCGCCTTCGAGTGCCGGCAGGTTCGCCGCCATCTTTCCTCCGTGACAGAGAGCATTGCACCCGAAGCCGTGTTCGCCTCGCGATCCTGGGTCACGACCTCAGCGGATGACGGCCAGCGGCGTCACCTTCGTCCCCGCGTCGTTGCTCACGCGCACCAGGTAGACCCCGCTCGTGGCCTCGAAGAACTGTACGCCGCTCGTGCTGCTGCTGACCACGATGCGGAGGTCCCACGCCGGGACCCCCGGGGTGGTGATCAGCTTCTCCGAGACGACCTCGCCTTCCAGGTTGTAGATCGTCACCGTGGCGGGCAGGGTGACGTCGCCGAGGTAGACCGCGCCCTCGGTCGATGCCGCCCGCACCGGATTCGGGTACACCACGGCCTGCTCGATGGGAAGCAGCGGGCGGACGTCCAGCGCCGCCACGTCCAGCGTGGCCACGCCGGCCTCGGTGCCGATGTGCAGCAGCTGCGCCGCCGGATCGAAGGCGAGAGCGGTGACGTGCGGGTCCGGGAGCGGGGCCAGGCTCTGCTCGGGCAGGTAGAGAATGGCCCCCTGCCCTTCCTGATTGAGAGCGTCGATCGTCTCGCGGGTGGTGAAGGCGTCGATGACGAGGGCGCTCTCACGAGTGTCGATGCGGTTCAGCCCCTTGTCGGTGCCGATCCACAAATTACCGTTCGGATCGAGGAGCAGATCGCTGACGTTGAGGCTCAGCAGGCCATCGGCGGTGAAGGACTTGGCGCCGATGACGCTCTCCATGCTGCGCGAGGCCAGGTCGAAACGGAAGAGCCCCGCCACCGTCCCGACCCAGAGATCGCGGTTGAAACTGTCGTAGACGATGTCGTGATACTCCGCCACGCTGTAGTCGCTGTTCTGGAATCGGAGCTCCAGTGTGGAGAAGTTGTTCACGTTGGGATTGAAGAGGTCGTCGGAGTTGATCCACTCCCGGAGACCATCATTGCCGAGGTTGTTGACGCCAACGTAGGCGAACTGCCAGATCGAGTCGTCGCGGTCGAAGGCGATGGCGCCGACGGCGCTGCCGCCCAGCAGATTCGAGCGCAGGTTGAGGGTGTCGCTGCCGTCGGCGGCGAGCACGTCCAGGCCGCCCGGTGTGACCGGATGGCCATCGGAGAGGAAGAAACGGTTGCCGGCGCCATCTTCGGCGATCTTCCAGTAACGACCGCCGAAACCGCCCTCGCCCGGCGCGATGTGATCCCACTGGTCGGCGGCATGGTTGCAACCCGGGTCACCCCGCAGCGCGTCCAGCGGCGCCTGCCCTTCTTGGACCAGATGGGTGAACCAGGTCGTGCCCGAGCGGTCGCGCAAGAAAGCCGAGACGTTCCCGGACGGGTTCGTCATGTTGGCCAGCACCGAGGAGTCGTTGCCGTTGTAGGTGCACCAGACGCCGGCCAAGGTACGACGCGCCACGCCGGAGATCTGCGTCCCCACCCAGAGGTCGCGGTTGCTGCGGTCGACGCCGATGCCGTGGATCGGGCCGAACGGGATCGAGCTCGGCTCGAGGTGCGCCCAGCTGCAGCCCTGCGCGGTGTTCCAGCTCTCCAGGAAGGCCCCTTCGCCGTTGTCGTTGATCTGGCAAGTCCAGAGGGTGTCCCCCGTGGCCGTGAGCGCCTCGAATCGCCGCGCCTCGAGCAGGAAGAATGGCGGTGGATTGCAGCGCGACCAGGCGAAGCCGTTGTAGGTCCACACATCCAAGTTGGAAGCGACGACGACGAGTGGGTGCAGCGGATCGGGTTGTCGCACCACCAGGGCATAGGACTCGAAGTCCGGCGTCGGCTGCGGCGATCCGGCCACGTTGCGCAGTCGCTTCCAGTACTGCCCCGCTTCGTCCCAGAGCTGGACGCCCCGGTTCGTCCCCGCCCAGATCTGTCCGTGCTGGCGCACCACCGTCTGCACCCGCGTCCCGGCGAGGCTGTCGGCCAGCACTTCCAGGTCGTGCGGCGGCAGCCGCCGGTAGCGGACGATGCCGTTCGACTGCGCCACCCAGACATAGAGCGAATCCACCGCGAGGTCGAGGATGTCGCCATCGGGGAGATCGACGCCGCGACGCCGGCTGGATTCTTCGTTGTACTCACCGACCTCGCCGGCCACATCGATCTGGGCGACACCGGCCCGCGTGCCGACGTACACCACGTCCTCGCCCCAGGGCGCGATGGCGGTCACCGAGTCCGAGAGCAAGCCGCCGCCGGGACGGAAGTTGGCGCCGAAGAAGTGCTCGTACCCGAAGCCTCCGGTTTCGGGGCGCAGCAGCGACAGCCCCGCGCCGCGCGTTCCCACCCAGTAGCGGCCGCGATCGTCCCGCGCCACGCTGGTGAGCAGGTTGGAACGCAAGCAGCGGCCTTCCTTGCAGCCCGCATCGGCGATCTGCTGGAACTCCCGGGTCTGCAGGTCGAAGAGGAGCAAGCCACCGTCGGTGGCACCAGCGAGGACGCCGCCTCCGGGGGCGAACTCCACGATGCGGCCGGCAAAGGTTTCCACCCTCCAGCCGAAGGGCACATCGGCCCGCACGGGCGCCTCGAGCACCCCGAGCGCGGCGAGCGCGCCGAGTGCAGCGAGCGTGACGGGCGGCAGGAACCGGGAACAGCGCACCAGGTTCTCCTCGTACTCTAGTTCTCGCCACGCACGTCCAAGTGGACGGCGCGACCTCGCAGCATGCTGCCCAGGGACTGGAGAATCAACCGAAAGTCCAGTCCCATCGACCAGTTCTGGACGTAGTGCAAATCGAGGCGCAACAGACTCTCCAGGTCCACTTCGTCGGGACGCAAGGCGCGCCAGAAACCCACCAGCCCGGGCCTGACGTCGAAGCGCACGCGCTGCCACTCGTCGAGCCCCGCAGCGGCTTCCGGTTCCAGAGGGTAAGTGCCCACCAGCGCCAGACGACCACGCCAGACGGCGATCCATGCCGGCAGATTGACGAAATCCGAAGGCGGCAAGCCCAGGGCATCGTTGACCCGCGGGAAGGCGAGAGGGCAGGCGTCGCGCCCGAGGCGGGTGCTGCTCTGGAAGAGCGGCCGGCCTCGCGCTCGGGCGGCGAGCCAGTATAGCACGCAGAGCGGCGTTCCGAGCACCAGGAACACGGTCGCCGCCAGGAGGTCGACGGCCCGCTTGGCGCCGGCGTTCACCGTGTACAGGGTGTCGCGCTCGAAGTGCAGCACCGGCACGTCGGCGAGGCGATCGACCCGCGCCCGATGGCTCAGGATGTCGGCGAAACCGGACACCACGGTGACGTCCACGGCGTGCCGGCGCAGGCGGAGCACCATGCGCGCCACCGCCTCGACCTGCGCCGCCGAGGGCGCCACCACGACCTCCTGGATGCGATGCTCGCGCACGACTTCGCTCAGCGCCGCGAGCGACCCGAGGGCGTGGGTGCTGCTGCCTTGCACATCCACGTGGCCCACCACGTCGAGCCCTAGCTCGGGCCGGGCGGCGAGGCGCGAACGCAGCTCCCGCGCTTCTTCCTCGCTGCCCACGATGGCGAGCCGGCGCAGGTCGAGCCGCATCTCCAGCACCTTCTGGTGCAGCGCCCGGAGCACGCGACGGAAGGCCCAGACGACGAGCGGCGCCAGGAGGAAGAAAAAGACGACGACCGCCCGGGAGATCAAGCGTTCCCGGGCGATGTAGGTCGCTGCCGCCATGACCACGACCGCCACGAACAGCGCCCGCGCCAAACCGAAGAGCTCGTCCGCCGCCGCGCGGCCGCGGTTGATCCGGTACTGGCCGGAGAAGTAGAGCGCGAGCAGCGCCACGATGTTGGTGAACACCCAGTAGTTGAAGTAGTTCTCCAGGGTGTACAGAGGATTGTGGAAACGCTCCGCCCAGAGAACCCGCAGGCCGTAGGCGCCCAAGAAAGCCAGGTTCACCGCCACGAGGTCGGAGAGAGCGAACAGCACGCGCTTGCTCACCTCGCGGTAGCGCTTGAGTCCATAGGCATAGCGGTTCCACTTCTCGTAGAAGCGCAGCAGCGATCCCAAGTGCGCCCAGAAGCTGCGGGACAGCTTCGGCTTCGCGCTCTCCCGCCGGTGCTCGTGCACCATTTCGGCTTGCGGGACGTAGTACACCTTCCAGCCCTGGCGCCCGAGGCGGAAGCACCAGTCCACGTCCTCGAAATAGAGGAAGAAGCGCTCGTCCATGCCGCCCACGTCTTCCACCGCGCTGCGCCGCACCAGCATGCAGGCGCCGATCACCCAGTCCACCGCCCGGGGCGTGGCGTGGTCGTAGTCGAGCATGAGGTGGCGGCGGATGACGCGACTGCGCGGGAAGAGCTTGCCCAGGAAGGTGCGGCGGAAGAGCAGTGTCTGCGGCGTGTAGAAAGAGCGGCAGGTGTACTGCAAGCTACCGTCGGTGTTGAGCAGCTTGGCCGCAGCCAGCCCCGCATCGGCATGGGCGTCCATGAACGCCACCAGCTGATCCACGGCCCCGTCGCGCACAACGATGTCGGGGTTGAGCACCAGGGTGTACTCGGCGCCGGCCGCTTCGAGACCTTGATTCACCGCGGCGGCGTAGCCGAGATTGCGACGGTTGGCGTGCAAGCGCACGGCGGGGAATTCCTGGCGCAGCATGGCCACGGTGCCGTCCCGGGAGGCGTTGTCCACCACCCAGAACGCGTGGCTGCAGTGCGGCGGGAAAGCCTGCAGCGACTGCAGACAGCGCCGGATCATCCGCCGCGTGTTGTAGCTGACGATCACCACAGCCAGGCGCGGCGCCCCGCCCGGGGCCCGCGGCGCCTGCAGCGCCTCCCGGCTGCCGGGGAGCGTGCTCATGCGCGCGGCGCCCGAGTGAAGCGCAGCTTCCACACCAGCCAGACAGCCTCCCAGATGATGCGCCGGCTCATCTTGGAAACGCCGATGCGCCGGTCTTCGAAGACGATGGGGATCTCCCGCAGGCGGAAGCCGAGCTGCCAGCAGTACCAGTTGACCTCGATCTGGAAGGAGTAGCCGTCGCTGCGGATGCGGGAGAGCGGCAGCGCCTCCAGCACCTCGCGGCGGAAGCACTTGAAGCCGCCGGTGCAGTCCTTCACCGGCAATCCGGTGACGACACGGGCATAGAGGTTGGCAGTCATGGAGAGGATGAGACGCCGCAAGGGCCAGTTCACCACGGTGACGCCCTTCAGGTAGCGCGAGCCGAGGACGAGGTCGGCTGTTTCGATGGCGCGAAGGAACTCGGCCAGGCTCCGCGGGCTGTGGGAAAAGTCCGCGTCCATCTCGAAGACCAGGGGGTAACCAGCGGCCAGAGCCCACTGGAAGCCGGCGATGTAAGCGGAGCCCAGGCCCATCTTGCGCGGGCGCTCCAGGAGGAAAAGGCGGCTGCAGAAGGCCGGCAAGCCGCGCACCGTGCGGGCGGTGCCGTCCGGCGAGTTGTCGTCCACCACCAGCACGTCGAGGCCGGGATCGACGGCCAGGATCTCCGCCACGAGGGGCGTGATGTTCTCGTTCTCGTTGTAGGTGGGAACGATGATGACACCGCGCCGCGCCGCACCCTGGGGCGCTCCGCTGCTGCGGGCCGCATCGGTGCTCATGCGTGTGCCTCCGGGCCGGCCGCTGCAGGCGGTGGCGCCGCCACCCGGCGGCGCCAGGCGCCGAGAGCCAGGCCGGCGATGCCCAGCGCAGCGGCGCCGGTCATCGTCAGTCCGGCGCGCAGCGCTGGATCGACGAAGACGAACTCCACCCGCGAGGTTCCCGCCGGCACCGCCACGGCGCGCAGCACGCAGTTCGCCGCCAGCACCGGGCGCGCCTCGCCGTTCACCCGTGCCCGCCAGTGCGAGTGATAGGCCTCGGCGAGGACGAGGAGCGCCGGCGCGCTCGCTTGCACTTCCAGCTCGACGCGGTTCGACGCGAAGGCCAGCACCCGCGCGCTGCCGGTGGCGTTCGCCTCCGGTGCCGGAACCGGCTCGGTTTCCAGGAAGACCTCATGCTGTGGATCGAGTTGCGGCAACGCCGCCACGCAAGTCCCCCCCGCCGGGAGCCGCCAGCGCCCCACCACCCAGGCCCGGGGCAGAGCCTTCAGATTGGTGTACACCGCGCCTCCGGGGCCGGAGTACGACGCTTCCGGTCCGCCCGACAGCGGCTCCGGCGTCACGATGTGCTGCACCGACAGCATGTCGACCACGGGAGAACGCGTGATGTGATCTGCGGCTTCGAGAAGCAGCTGCACCCGCGTCGGCTTCGCCGGGTGATAGCCGCCGACACTCGAGATGCCCTGCTCCATCCAGGCATTGCTCCGGAAGAGATCGCCGAGCGGCAGGATGCGCGGTGGCGCCGGAGCGTCGGGGTTGTGGTCGAGCAGGAAGCGCACGAGCCCAGCATCGAGCGGCGTCACCGCCCGTCGCGGTCCGACGCGGCTCTCCACCCCGGGCCAGGTGTGATCGGGTCGCACCATGCGCCGGTCCACCCAGGCAAGATCGAGGCTGGCCACGAGCGCCAACCCCGCACCGGCCGCCGCCAGTGGCAGGCGTCGCGACGCTGCCGCCGCGACCAGGCCGGCCTCGAGAAACAGGAACAACGCCACCCGGAGGCCATCGCCGCGGACGAGATCGCGGGCCACGGGCGCGTAGGCCGCCCGCAATGGCTCCGGGAGCCGGGGCGAGGTGGCAAGCCGCGACGCCAGCGTTCCGCCCCGCACGAGGGCGACGAGGAGGAGAAAGGCGGCGCCTGCGCCCGCGGCGAGGAGCAAGGTGCGCAGCGTCTTCGCGCTCGTGGGCCGGCGTCGCGCCGTGAGCCACGGGGTTTCCCCGAGGAGCGCCGCGAGGCCGAGGCCTGCGGCGATGCTCGTCGCCAGCTGGAAGAGCACCAGGATCATGACCGGGACCCGGAACTTGTTGAAATACGGCAGGTGCGCGTAGAGCAGATCGAAGAGCACCGGCATGTTCTTGCCGAAGCTCGTGAGGAGGGCGAAAACGAGGAGCACGGCGAGATAGAGAAGGAAGCGCCCACGCAGGAAGACGAAGGCAGCGATGGTGCCGAGGAGCGCGGCTTGCCCCAGGTAGTTCGGGAAATTGGTGAAGGGCATGTCGCCGACATAGGTGCCCTCGCCGTAACCCATGGCCGAGGGCAGGACGAAGGTGGTCGTTTCCGCCAGCGACAAGGACCAGCCGGTGGCGAATTCATAGCTGGCGCCCCCGCCTTCGGCACGACCGCGAATCGACTCCGGGGCGTAGCCGCGCACCGGCAGGAGGAGGACGGCACCGAGGGCCAACCCAAGGACGATGGCGAGAGCGAGACAGCCGGCGAAGGCGCGGAGCGCCGGGCGTTCGGTGCGCTGTCGCCAGCTCCCCAGGATCTCCACCGCGCCGTAGAAAGCGAGCAGCAGCAAAGCGTAGAACGCGATCTGCGGGTGGCCGCGCAAGACGAGCAGACCGAGAAGCAACGCCGAGAGCGCCGTCCACCCCAGGCGGCGCGAGGCATGCCGGAGCTGCAGCGCGGCCCAGAGCAACCAGGGCAAGAAGGCCACGCAGGCCAGCTTGCTCCCGTGACCGAACACGCCCATGGAGACGACATGGGGTGTGAGCATGAAGAGGATGCCGCCCACGAGCGCCGGCCAGAAGCTGCAGCGCAGGCTCCGCAGCAGGACGAAGACGCCGTAACCGGCGGCAGCGAAGTACACCAGCAACCAGCCGAGCGGCGGCATGAAGGGCAG
>Ga0075428_100001854_pt1 | contig 22650 bp, 18 predicted proteins | sample RhiMetdeltSRZDD2_FD_75291 | JGI IMG/M metagenome (GOLD analysis project Ga0075428, IMG submission 75291) | Populus rhizosphere microbial communities from Tennessee, USA - Rhizosphere MetaG P. deltoides SRZDD2 | ecosystem: Host-associated > Plants > Roots > Rhizosphere > Soil | place: USA... | reverse complement strand
GGAAGGTGTAGATCGCGCGGCGGTAGCGGTCCGGGCCGGTTTCTTCGTTCCAGGGAAACGGTGCATAACTGATTGGCGGCTCAACTTTGTACGGAATCGGACTAAAAATACTTGGGCCGCCGATCTTCGGATTCAGGAGACCGCTCGCGGCGAGGCTGATGTCACGCACGAGTTCGCCGTCGACGCGGAAGCGAGGGCCACGGGCGAGCAGGCGGTTTAGCGGGTCCTTGTCGTAAAGCTCCTTCGTCACGCGCGAGGATTGCTTGTATGTGGCGGAGTTAACGATCAGCCGGTGAATGTTTTTGACGCGCCAGCCGTTTTCCATGAATTCGCACGCGAGCCAGTCGAGCAACTCGGGATGGGACGGCTTTTCGCTCTGCAACCCGAAATCCTCCGGCGTGCTCACGAGGCCGTTGCCGAAATAAGATTGCCAGATGCGGTTGACGAACACGCGCGCGGTGGTGGGGCTGCGGCGATCAACCATCCACTTCGCGAAGGTCAGGCGCTTGCCATCGGCATTTTCAGGAAGCGCGTGCAAAAAGGACGGCACACCGGTTTTGACGGGCGCGGCGGGTTTGAGCCAATCGCCGCGACGGAGGACGCGCGTGTCGCGTGGTTCCTCGCGAGACTTCAAAGCGAGTTGTGTCGCGCCGTTCGGCCAGTCCTTCCAGAGTTTAGCGATCTCGGCGTTCGCGTCCTTCCAGTCGGAAACGGTCGTGCGCCAGTAGCTGAACACCGCCGTCTGTTGAGCCGGCGATCGCTTCTCGGCCGGAACATCGAGAACCTCACGAACCTTCTTCGGCAGCAGATCGGCCTTCACCTCGCCGTCGGCGCCGGTCACCGAAATGCGGAAGCGGCCGATCAAATTATTCATGTGATCGTCACTGTTCCAGCCGCCGTGGTTCTGGACGATGGAGAAGCGCAGGATCGCGCCTTCCGACTGGGAAATATTCGTCGCGAGTTGGAAGACCGCTTTGCGGTCCTGATTGCGAAGACCGGGGCCGGCATCGATGTCCCAGGCCGTGTTGTCTTTGTCGTCAAGGGCGTAGCGGACTGGCCCCACAAACCGCGCATTCGTGGACTTGTCGTAGAAGTTCGGCTCAAGCGGAGTTTTTTCCATTTCGTAATCCGCGGTGGCCTTGGCGAACTTTGCTTTGGTGCGATTTGTGGGAGAGTCGGCGCTGGCGACTTCGAGCTTGAACTCCGTAAGCCCGAACGTGCCTTTGTAAGACCGGCCCGGTCCGTTGCGCGGCAGGTTGGGATCGGTCAGCACTTCGAGGCGAACAGCGGAAATGTTCGTGAGGCTTGTTTTGGCCACGAAGCGCGTCGTCAACTTCGTCGGCGCGTAGCCGTTGCACAACACGGAGTTGTCCTTTAGTAGGTTGTATTTGGCGCCGCCGCCCGGATCGCCGAACTCCTCCGGCGTTAGCACGACCCATTCGGGCTGGTCCTCTTTGACGGATTTTTCCCACTCGGCCATGCGCTGCTCCCAGTCGGCGTGTTTGTGCTTTAACTCCGCCTCGATCTCCTTCATGCGGCGGGAGAGTGTTTCGATCCTCATTAACTCGTCAGGCATGTAAGCGACCGTGGTGGCTTCGTGATCGTTGTTAACGAAGGCGAACATTTTGTAATACTCCTCCTGCTTGAGGGGGTCGTATTTGTGGTTGTGGCATTGGGCGCACTGGATCGTCAACCCGAGCACGCTCTTGCCGATGGCGTCCATGCGGTCGAACATTGCTTCCATGCGGAATTGCTCCGGGTCGATGGCGCCCTCCTCGTTGAGCATGGAGTTGCGCAGGAAACCAGTCGCGACGATGTCGTCCTGAGTCGGCTTGGCGAGTTGGTCGCCGGCGAGTTGCGCGATCACAAACTGGTCGTAAGGCATGTCGGAGTTGAACGCCTTGACGATCCAGTCGCGATAGAACCAAACCGAGCGCGACTTATCTTTTTCAAAACCATCCGAGTCGGCGTAGCGCGCGGCGTCGAGCCAGTGACGGCCCCATTTCTCACCGTAATGGGGAGATTTTAAAAGGCGCTCGACCTGTTTTTGGTAAGCGTCCCTGTTGTTATCGGCGAGGAAGGCGTCGATTTCCTCGGGAGTCGGGGGAAGTCCGATGAGGTCGAGGCTAAGGCGCCGCAAAAGTGTTGCCTTGTCGGCTTCAGGAGATGGCTTGAGCTTTTCGCTTTCGAGGCGAGCCAGGATGAAGTTATCGATCGGAGTTTGGACGCCTTTCACTTTGGGCACCTCAGGACGCTCCGGTGCTTTGAAAGCCCAATGGTCGCGTGCGTCTTTTTTGTCGGCAACCGCGTTTTCGGGCCACTGCGCGCCTGCGTCGATCCACGCGCGCAAAATCCCGACCTGCTCGGCTGAGAGGGGTTCGCCCTTCTTCGGCATTTTCAAGTCGCCGAGCCGTGAAACGGCATGGACAAGAAGACTCTCGGCACTCTTGCCAGGAACGATCACCGGGCCATTTTCGCTGCCTTTGAGCGCGTCCTCTTTGATGTCAAAGCGCAGGCCCGCTTCCTGTCGCTTCGGCCCATGGCAACCGTAACAGCTTTCGGCAAAAATGGGCTGCACATCCTTTGCGAAATCGACGGGGCGCGTGGCCGCCGGCGGAAGTTTGGACTTATCGATTTCCGCCGCCATCGCGGAAACAACCACCATTCCGCCGATGAAGATTGGTGCCCAGTCTTTCATGCTTATATAACGCTATTATGCCCTTCCGGATTCACAGCGTCCACACAGCATTCGGCAGGAGCAGGCGCACGCAAAACCGACCATGCGAGAGAAAATCGGATGATTTGCTGAAGAAAAGTGCAAAACCAACCAAAATTTTGGTCGGTTTTGGTCGGAGCTAAGCGCGCGGGTGGAACTTGCGATGGATGTCGCGGAGGCGGTGGCCCGCGACGTGGGTGTAGATCTCAGTGGTGCTGATGCTGGCGTGACCGAGAAGTTCCTGGATCACGCGGAGGTCGGCGCCATGCTCCAGCAGGTGAGTGGCGAAGCTATGCCGGAGCATGTGGGGGGTGATGCTGCGGCTGATGCCGGCGCGCCGGACGCGCTGTTTTACATGCAGCCAAAGAGTCACCGCGGAAAAGGCCGTACCGCGCTGCGTGAGAAACACATTGGCTGGTGAACGTTTGGCGACGAGTTTTGGCCGGCCCGCGTCGAGGTAGCGTTGAATCGCTGCGATGGCTTTGCGCCCAAGGGGAACGACGCGTTCTTTGTTGCCTTTGCCGATGACGAGCACGAACCCCGAGTCGAGCTGAAGCTGTTCCAGGCGAATATTTCGTAGTTCGCAAAGGCGCAAGCCGGACGCGTACGCGAGTTCCAGGATCGCCTGATCGCACAAGGAGGAAGGCGTCTCGGGCACTTCGGGCTGGAGGAGCTTTTCGATCTCGTCATTCGTGAGGGCTTTGGGCAGGCGCTGCCAGCGCCGGGGCAGCGACAGATTTTCGGCGACGTTGGCCGGCAGGAGTTTTTCGTTCTCGGCGTATTTGTAGAAGGCGCGCAAGGCCGCGATTTGCAGGTAAAGGCTTTCGGAACTGAGGCGAGTTGCGCCGCCGTTTTCACGGGGCTCGACCGGCCGCTTTTGCTCGTGCTGAAGGAAAGACATCAGGTGCGTCAACTCGACGGCAGTCCAATTCTTCAAGCCCTGCTTGTCGGCCCATCCGACAAACTTGCCCAGGAGAGCCGCGTAGGTGCGTTGGGTATTGTCGGATTGGCCGCGTTCGTTGCGGAGGTATTGGAGGAAATCTTCGACCAGGGTCTGCATGCGTCACAACTCGCGACCGGTGAGACGGCGGTAGGCTTCGAGATACTTTGCCTGCGTTTTGGCGACGATGTCGGCGGGCAAAGCGGGGGCGGGCGGCGTCTTATCCCAAACCAACGTTTGCAGGTAATCGCGCACGAATTGTTTGTCAAAGCTGGGCTGGCTGCGGCCAGGTTGATACTGGTCCGCGGGCCAGAAGCGCGAGGAGTCCGGTGTGAGCACTTCGTCGATGAGGATCAGTTGCCCATCGAAGAGGCCGAACTCGAACTTGGTGTCGGCAATGATAATGCCGCGTTCGCGGGCGTACTGGCGGGCGTCGTTGTAAAGCTTGAGGCTCGTTGCACGCGCCTGAGAGGCGAGGTCCTTCCCGACAATTTGAGCCGCGCGCTCGAAGGGAATGTTTTCGTCGTGGCCGGTTTCGGCCTTGGTCGCGGGAGTGAAGATGGGCTCTGGCAGCTCGCTGGATTCGGCCAGGCCCGGCGGGAGCTTGATTCCGCAGACGGTTTGTTGTTTGCGATATTCGGACCAGCCGGAGCCAGCGAGATAGCCGCGCACGACGCATTCGATGGCCAAGGGTCTGGCTTTCTTCACGATCATGCTGCGGCGTTCGAGGAGGGCTCGAAACGGCCGCAATTTTTTGGGCAGCGGGTCGGTGCTGCGAGCGAGCAAATGATTTGGCACCGTTGCCTCAAATCGCTCGAACCAGAAGTGCGAAATCTGCGTGAGCACTTCGCCTTTGCGTGGAATGCCGTTGGGCATGACGCAATCGAAGGCCGAGATGCGGTCGGTTGCGACCATCAGGAGGCTGTCGCCGAGGTCGAAAATCTCCCGCACCTTTCCGCTCTTCAGGTGCGGAATCCCGGGGAGGTCGATTTTGAGCAGCGGCGCCTGCGACATGGGGCAATGATGAGGGGTGAAAGGAAAATGAAAAATGAAAAATGCAAAGTGAAAAATTTAAATAGGGTCTTGGCGTTCTGGAAAGATTTACGGCTACAGCGTATGCTGCACAAGGCCTGTGAGAATGCGCTGTCGCTTTCATGTGATTGGTTTCGTTTGGCTGGCTTGCACAATTTATTGCAATGCGCAGCAAGTGATTCAGGTGCGCTGGCAGACGAGCCGGGCGGCGCCGCCGATTTCGCTGGCAGGGGTAAGCCCGGAGTGGCTGCCGTTCATCCGCGCAGGCGTCGCAAACGTGTCTGAGGAAACCGCGATTGCGACCGGACTATCGCAAGGGCACATGATCGGGCTCCAAAAGGAGGAGTCGTCGAGGTTGCAGGGTTTGTTTGCCGATTATTATCGCGGGCTGCGCAAATCGGCTCTCTTCGGCGAAGTTCCCTCGGCTTTGACTTACTGTTTGAGCGAGCGCAAACCGCAGCAGGGGTTGGCGACGGTGTATGTGCCGGCGAGGCTTAGTAAAGAGACCAAGTACGTGGTATTCCTTCACGGTTATGGCGGAAGCCTGCTGGCTTATCCGCATTATCTGGCTTCGGTTTTCTCAAACCACGTCATTGTTTGCCCGGCATATGGAATCAGTGCTGCCGAGATTTCCACCGACTATGTGGCCGAAGCCGTGAAAGCGACGGCCCAGCGGCTCAGCGTTGCGTTGCCGAAGCCGTTGCTGATTGGGCTTTCCGCAGGCGGGTTTGGGGCTTGTCGTGTTTACGTGCGAGCGCCGCAGGCATTCCGAGGGATAGTTGTTCTCGGAGCGTATTCGCCGGAGGATGTTGCCGGAAAATGGACGCGCGAAATGACGATGCGATTTCTCGTTGGCAGCAAGGAGTCGTACGTGGCGAGTGGCTCGTTCAAACAACAGATGCAAGGCCTGAAGGCGAAAGTCCAAAGCCTGGAATGGAAAGCGATTCCGGGAGCGGACCATTTCTTTCTGCTTTCGCATCAGCAGGCGACCCGGTCTGCTTTGGCGGAGTGGGAACGGCCGTGACGGGTGGCCGCAGTGGCCGCTTGAAAGCCCGGAACTATACACGTAAGCTCAGGGCATGATTTCCCGATGGCTAGCGCTGGCGTGCATAGTGTGTCTCGCCGGAAATGTTACAGCCCAGAGCGGTGGCCTGGTGCGCATCGGTGACCTTTGGAGATTTCAGAAAAAAACCAGCAAAACTGTGACGCCGCACCCGAACTGGCATAAGAAGGATTTCGATGACGGGCGCTGGCGCTTTGCGGCTTCGGGCCTCGAAGTGGCCGACGAACACGAGGGGCGCAAAGGCAAGGGCGAGCCGGGCTACGTGTTTCAACGGCGCACGTTCAAAGTGCTTGATCCGAAGACAATCCAGTCGCTCGTCCTGCGCGTCGAGCACGAAGATGGTTATGTCGCCTATCTCAATGGAACCGAAATTGCGCGCAGCGAGACCAGCGGCATTCAGTATCCAACGCCCGAGGATCACGACGCGGGCATGGAAGACCCGTTGCTGACCGTGGGCGTGCACGATGTTTCGCAATTCGCCTCGCTGCTCGTGGCGGGCGAGAACGTGCTGGCAATCGAAGGTATCTACACGGGCGAGAATTTGTCCGCCTTGTCGATCGCGGCGACGCTGACAGCCAATTTCCCGCGCGGACCGTTCATTCAGAACAGCACGCCCACGAGTGTGCAGATCATTTGGCGCACGGCGACGAACGCGAGCACGTTCGTACGATATGGGTTAAGCCCGGCGGTTTCGACGCTGGTGACAAACAGCGAGTCGGTGATTACGCATGTTGTTACGCTGACCAATCTGACGCCGGACACGAAATATTTTTACCAGGTCGGAAGCGCGACAACCGCGGAAGCAGGTCCCATCGTGTCGAGCGTCGAGTGGTTTCGGACGCTGAAGACTTCCGGTCCGATCACTTTTGCCGCGCTTGGAGACACAGGTGATGGGAGCAGCGCCGCGCGGCAAATCGCTGCGGTAATGCGGAGCTTTAACCCGGACCTGGTTATTCACCAGGGAGATATCATCTACGGGGGCTTCACGGATGCAACGGTCGACACGCGCGTGCTCAACATCTATACGCAGATGAAGAACACGCCGTTCTTTTTCAGCGCGGGCAATCATGACCTGAATTGCTGCGGTGGTCCGCCGGATGTTGGGCTGACGAACTTCCAGAACGCGTTTTACCTTCCGACAAATTCGGTCGACGGCACGGAGCTGTTCTATTCCTTCGACCACGGGGATGCGCATTTTGTCGCGCTGTTCAATCCATGGTTTACGAGTTATGTCTTCACGAACGGCACAGCACAGTATCAATGGCTGACGAACGACCTGGCGAACAGCAGCAAGCGGTGGAAATTCCTGTATTTCCACAATCCGATCGCACATTCGGGCATACACTCCGGGGCCGATCGTGACCTTAACGGCGTTCTCGACCAAACGCAGTTGATGCACCTGCTGCAGCCCGTGGCCGAACAGTACGGGGTGCAGTTGATTTTCAGCGGACACGATCACAATTTTGAAAAGTTCGCGCCGACTAATGGATTGCACCATGCCGTTTCGGGTGGGGGTGGCTACAGCGGCCTCTACAACCTGAGCATGCGCCACATGGCGACGGCCCAGCATCGGCCGATTCACCATTGCCTGAAAGTGACGGTCGACGGTGATGTGCTCCGCGCCGAGGCGCTGGGCACTGCCGGCGCTTACATCGACGGCTTCGTGATCAACCGGGCGCTGCCTGCAGGCCGGATTTACGCGTCGACCTGGAACACGGTGATGCTTGAGATCAATGCGCCCAACAGCGATGGAAATATCCCGGGCCAAACCTTTGATTTCATTGGCTCGCCAATTCTTCCGCGGCACGGCCAGTTCGCGAATCTGGGCGAGTTCTATGTCAATAACGACTCCACGAACCTTTATCTCGGTTTTCGCAACGCGATGTTTTACAGCAACAACAACGTTTTTTTGTTCATCGAATCGCCGCGGGCCTCTGGAGTCAGGTCGATGGCAGGGTTGGGAAACGGCATGATTGATCCCGAGGCTCAAGGGGCGGATGCGCTTGATTGTCTTGAGAATCTTTCCTTCTCTGATTTTTCGCCCAGTGCGGCATGCATTCTTGGCGACGAATTTGGGGACCAGACGACGGCGAGCTTCGCGCGGCCTGGCATGGGACTAAACATCGGCCAGGGTGTGTTTCATATGAACACCAATCTTACTCCGATTATCGGTGCATCGCTGCAGCAGTTCAATCGCTCTCCGGAATCGGCTCCCGTCGCGAACGACAGCAACGCGGATTTGATAGAAGTATCGATCCCCTTCGCGGAGTTGGGCGGGTTGCAGCCGGGTGACATCATCAAAGTGGCGGCAGTGGCCGCAGGCCCGGAATTCGATGCCACGAATCAAACGCGCCAACTCGATACTGCAGTGCTGGGTATCAGCCTCAGTGGCTCCGGGCAACAGGCAGTCACACTCGGAGCGGTGCGTGTGCGGTTGGCGTATCCGCCGAATCTGGATACGGACGGCGATGGGTTGCTCGACAACTGGGAAATTGCGTACGGCCTCGATCCAGCCAGCGCCCTGGGCGGCGATGGAGCAGAGGGCGACCCCGACGGAGATGGTCGACGCAACGCGGACGAACAAATCGCGGGAACTGACCCAAACGACCGCAACTCCGTTCTGCGGGTAAGTCTCACGCCCGTCGACTCAGCCTTTTACCGCCTCGCGTGGCAGGCCGTTGCCGGCAAGCGCTATCAACTGGAATACGCAGACAACGACATCACAGAATTCAATCCGTTCGAGGGAACAAACTGGCCGCGCATGGCGATTGCCCCGCTTGAGGTATTCGAAGACGACGTCTCGACGAACACGCCAGCACCCTTCCTGCGCGCCTACCGAGTGCGACTGGTTGAGCCCTGATCAGGTCCCGGCTTGCCGGAATCGCTCGGTGACGAAATCCCAATTGATGACGTTGAAGAACGCGGCGATGTACTCGGGCCGGCGGTTTTGGTATTTCAAGTAATAGGCGTGTTCCCAAACGTCGAGGCCCAGCAGAGGCAGCCGGTTCTGCGAAAGTGGCGTGTCCTGGTTCGGCGTTGACTCGATTTTCAATTGTTTGCCGTCGAGAGTGAGCCAGGCCCAACCGCTGCCGAAGACTTTGGTGGCTGCTTCGGTGAATCCTTCTTTGAACTTGTCGTAGCTGCCGAAGCTGCGATCGATCGCATCCTTGATTTCTCCTTTGGGTTCTCCGCTTCCCTTCTTGAGCATCTGCCAGAAGAGGGAGTGATTATAGTGGCCGCCACCATTGTTGCGCACGGCCATGCGAATGCTTTCCGGTACGGTGTTCAACCCTTTGATGAGGTCCTCGATCTTTTTGTTCGCGAGATTATCCTGACCTTGCAACGCTTTGTTGAGGTTCGTCACGTAAGCCTGGTGGTGCTTGTCGTGGTGGATCTCCATCGTCTTGGCGTCGATGTGCGGCTCCAAGGCGTCGAACGGGTATGGGAGCGCCGGCAATTTGTGTGGACCAGCCGGAGCGGCCTGCGGCGTCGCAGCATTGACTCCTGAAGTGACGATAATTCCCGCGCTAACCAAAGCGGTGGTGTGAAGAGCTTCCCGACGTGTCATCATAATCATTCCTTTTTTAGAACCCGCCTCAATTTGGCCGTGCCAGCGGCGGTTTTCAACTGCGAAACTTAAAGCCCCCCATGAATCATCTCCAGGGTCAGGACCGCGTAAGCTGTGACCAGCACGGGGTCTTTCTCCCACCAGCGCGAGTTGTCGTTCTCCCACGAACCGTCGCGGCGCTGCAAATCCATGACGCGCGACGCGACTTCGCGCCGCCAAGGGACTTTACGGCCATCGGCGAGTTCCAACTCGTTTGCGCCGTAAGCGGTTAGCGCTTTAGTGAGGGTGTGAAAATAGTAGTAAAAGCCTTGCGGGCCCATACCCGGATTTTCGGCGAGGGTATAGTTGCTGCGCAGCCAATCGAAGACTGCTCGCACGCGCGGGTCGTCGTGCTTGAGCTGCGCGTAGATATAGCTCAGCAGACCGCCGTAGCTGATGCTGCCATAGGATCGCAATGCGACGCGGCCTGCCGCATTGGTCTCCCCACCGGCCATGCTGTAACCGGGGTAGTAGACGAATCCGCCACGATCGCTCGGCTTGTCTGAGACCCAGGATTGTTTGTTGTGCGACGGCAAATTCTGGCAGTTTTGCAGGAACTGGATTGCCGCGGCCCAGTTCAAGTCCTTCGCGTCGGTGGATTTCTGGTCCTCTAAGAGATGACGCGTGTAATGCAGCGCCTCAAGGGCTTGGAGCGTGTTGCCCATGTCCGAGTGCTCGTACCTCGTGCCGTAGCCGATGCCGCCGTCGAAGACGTCGTCGGCTTTGCCCTTCTCACCGAAATCGGTTTGCAGCCCGACCAGGTACGCCCGGGCCTTGCGAAGAACAGGGTCATAGGCCGGGTTATTGGCGGACACGAGCGCCATCATGGAAACGGCGGTGTTGTAGGTCGGGAGGTTCGTGCCGAAAATTCCGCCGCTTGGTTTCACGCCGCGCAGGATGTGGGCGTACGCGTTAGTGAGGAATGGCGAGCGTGCGTGGCGCTTCGAAGGGTCGCCGTTGAAGGCCATCACCGGCAACGCGGTGAGCGCCGGATGATCGGGCGACGACCACCAGCCGTTCGTATTCTGGTTGGCCTTAAGCCAGTCAAGGCCGCGGTCGATGGCGCGCTGAACCTCGTTCTTGAAGGACTCATCGCGGCGAATGGCGGGACGAGTCGCGTTGTCCGCCGCGACAGCGCAATTCAGGCACAACAAAAAAATCAGGAGTGTAAGTTTCATTTTTTCAAAAGCGTCATGCGAACTTCGACGGGCGTGTCCAGTGGCGGGACGGTTTTGCTGTCCACTTCGCACAGATCGTCATTGTCTCGACCTGGTCGAGGATTGTTTACGAGCGCAAACGGATCGGTGATAAGCGACACAATGGAGCCTTCCGGGTCGGCCAGGAACGTACCGTTCTCGACGAGCGAACCATTGTAAATCCACGGGCCGGAACTCAGGTTCGTTTTGGTCTCGGTGTTGAAAATGAGTTTCTCGGCTGGCACGCGCTTCCTTTTTCCTTTGACGGTCCAGGACACTTCTATACTGACGGGATCGCCAGGGATGGGCTTCAAGGGATCTGGCGGCACCATATTCGTGCCGGACCCTTTGGCATCGAGAAGGAGCATGGCGACGTGGATGTCCTTCGGGACGGCGTCCGTGCGCAAAAGGCTTTCGTGAGTCTTGCCCTGGCCGGTGACGACGACGTACTCGACGAGCGCTTCGGTCATGTTCACCACTGCCGGGAACGTCACCGAACGCGTGGTTTTGTCGAGGCGAACTTTGCCGATTTCAAAAACGCCGGGCGAAATCTGGCGGATTTTGGGGGCGTTGGTTTGAGCCCAGGCGGCAAAGGGCAAGACAAGGAGCAACGAAAAAATCGCGACGCTAATTAGCCGCCGGCCTGTGCAGGCCCACGGTCGCGGCAATGTCATCGAATTCCTCACGGCTGACTTCCTCCAGTTTCTTGCCACGGGCGGCGAGCTTCTCGTTGATCTTGATCGCCTTCTCCGTCATGACTTCGTGAGTTTCCTTCGTTCCCCCCACCAGAGCGAAATTCGGACCCGTCGTCAGCCGTTTGTGTCCGTCGGAATCCAAACCGACTCCGAGCAGGAGCGCTTTCGCTTTTTTGCTTTTGCCGGGTGACTTGGGCATGGGTGAACCTACGGCAAATTTGACCTTTTCGTCAAGTTGCTCACAGGGCGGGTACGGCAAAATAGCGAAGTGTAGCTCAAATGAGATTGGCGCTCCCGCATGCGGGATTCAATGGTCACAATGTGACAGTCCTGACGCCTCGGGACAAAGATCTCATCCCGAAATTTGGACCCGAGCTTACGCTTCGCCAGAAGCATGGTTTGACTTCCGGCCAAAATATGCAAGCCGGAGTTGTTCACAACTTGTTCACCTGTGGGAACAACGTGCGACTACTTCAGCCGCGACTTGCCGGCGTAAATGTTCATGCGCCCTTCGCGTAAAAATCCGACGAGCGTTTGGCGGCTCGCTTCCGCAAATTCAACTGCCAGGCTCGAGGGCGCGGAAACCGCCGCGACGATTGCGATTCGCGCCGCCAACGCTTTTTGCATGATCTCGAACGATGCGCGCCCACTCACCAGGAGGACATGCTCATCAAACGGAAAGCGCCCTTTGAGCAAAGCGTGACCAATGACTTTATCCACTGCGTTGTGGCGTCCGACATCCTCGCGCAACACGACGAGTTTGCCCGCCGCGGTGAAGACCGCGGCGGCGTGCAGGCCTCCGGTTTTGGCGAACGTCTCCTGATGGGCGTGGAGTTGCTCCGCCATTGCCCACAACTGCGCGCGCTCCACTCGTAACCGCTTTTTCACGGGCGCGAAATGCTGGTGCACCGCGTCGATGCTGGCTTTGCCGCACAATCCGCAACTGGACGACATGAAGACGTGGCGAGTGAGCCGGCTGAAGTCCACGCGCGCACCGTCGGCGAGGAACACATCGACGACGTTGGCCCGATTGTTCCTTGAGTACGGTTTAATCTCCGCGATGTCGTTTGGTTTTCGGACGATGCCTTCAGTGACAAGAAATCCGGCGGCCAATTCCTCATCGTGCCCGGGCGTGCGCATCGTCACGCTCACGGAGCGAGTATCGACGCGAATTTCCAACGGTTCCTCGACAGCGAGTTCGTCTGTGCGCGTTTGAGCCCGGGCCGACGAACCAATCGCAAGAACCTGTCGCCGCATGGATTTCACAAGCCCAGTATGCCATTCGGTTGGCAATCAACAACCTGTTGGTTGCACCGGGCTAATGCGTCCAGATGCCCTCGAACGGGTCGTCGGGCTCATCGGGTTCCCATGCACTGGATTTCCCGCGGCATCCGGAAACGATCAAATGGATTTTTAACGGTGTCCAAAGTCGCACAGGTCGCCGTCACCGAGCGAGGAAGGGAGCGCGGAGTTGCTGAGGCAATTCGGGCGTGCCGCCGCGACAGGAGGCAACGAAAGAAGCAATGTGATTGGCGTGGTGATTGATGTCGTCAAGATCCCAGCCGGAGAGAAAGCCGAGGGTCATGGCCGCGGTAAAGGCATCGCCAGCGCCCACGGTATCCACAACTTTGGCGGGAACGCCGGGATGGTCGGACCAGCGGCCACTGGCGAGTAGCAGGCTGCCGTGCGCCCCTCGGGTGCAGGCGACGACCTGCAGCGGGTATCGGGCGGCGAGGCCGCTCATTTGCGCGCGCGCATCGCCGCCAATGTCCAACATTTCGGCAAGGCGAGGCAGTTCGCCCTCGTTCACTTTGAGAACGTTCGCGAGCGCAAGGGATTGCTCGATCAGTTCGCGGGAGTAAAAATGCTGGCGCAGGTTGACGTCGAAGACACGCAAGGCTTCGGAGGCAGCCAGAGAGAGGAGCCTCCGAATGGATGCCTGGGAGGTTTCGCTGCGTTGTGCCAGGGTGCCAAAGCAAACAGCGTTGGCCTCGGCAACGGCGCGGCGAGCAGCGGCTTCGCCCGCGATGTGGTCCCACGCGACGTTCTCGCGGATTGTGAAGTGCGGCTGACCATCGGGTGCGACTTCGACTGAAACGGTGCCCGTGGGAGCAGTGGAATCAATTTCAATGCAATCGGTGCCAAGGCTGAGTTGGGTGAGTCGCTGGATGAGTTCACGGCCATTGGCATCGCGACCGACGCGAGAAACGATCCGTCCTTCGGCGCCCAGGGCAGCAGCGTGGTAAGCGAAATTCGCCGGTGCGCCGCCCAACTGCTTGCCGGAGGGCAGGAGGTCCCAAAGCACTTCGCCAATGCCAACAACTTTGAAGCTCATCGAGTTACAGCGAGGGTTCGCCTCGCCACAGCTTGATGTCCGCCGCTGGAACACGCCAGCAACATCGGCACTTCCAAGAGGCTTGCTATGGCGGATGCCGGTGCGGTTAAATCGCCGGTTGTGTCACAGCAGCAAACCCTGCGGCAAAGCGTCAGTTATTCGGGAGTGGGGCTTCATAGCGGCAATCGCGTCACGATGACGCTATTGCCAAGTGCGCCCAACACGGGCATTCGTTTTCGCCGCGTCGACCTCGATGGCAAGCCGGAGATCGAGGCGCGCATTGAGAACGTAAGCCAGACGAACCGCTCGACCACCCTAGCCAAGGGGAATGCCAAAATCCAAACGGTGGAGCACGTTTTGGCGGCGTTCGCCGGGTTCGAGATCGACAACGCGACCATTGAGCTCGACGCCAACGAGCCGCCGATCGGGGACGGCAGCGCGCGGGAGTATTGCAAGATGCTTGAAGCCGCGGGGACGGTCCCGCAGGGAGAGAAGCGCGAGTCGTACCGCGTCACGACGCCCATCGAGCTGCAAACGCAGGACACGCTGATGTCGATTTTCCCGCACGATCGGTTGAAGATTTCGTGCACGAGCGCGGACAAGGGCAGTCGCTTCTCGCAATTCTTCGCGGTCGAGCTGTCGCCGGACACCTGGAAGCATGACCTGGCGCACGCGCGGACGTTTTGTTTTTTCGAGGAGATCGAGTACCTGATAAAAAATGGGCTGATTCGGGGAGGCAGCCTCGAAAATGCGGTGGTGATCCGCGACGACGCGGTGCTCACGACCGAACCGCTGCGTTACCCGGATGAATTCGTGCGTCACAAGATTTTGGACATTCTCGGGGACATTTCGTTGCTGGGCCGGCCAGTCCTCGGACATATCGTGGCCGTGCGGCCAAGCCATACAGCGAATTGTGAGTTGACGCGTCTGATTCAAAACCAGATGCGCAAGCCACTGGTGGCGATGCAAACGTTCACGCCTCCGCCGCAAGCGGTCACGGAAAAGCCGTCATCCGCCGAAGCCGCTGCGGCGGCGCAGGAGATGTTGAAGGAAGGGGCGCTCGACATCATGCAGGTGATGAAAATATTGCCGCACCGGTATCCGTTCCTGATGGTGGACAAGGTGACGAAGATCGATGGAAACAAGATCACGGGCGTGAAGAACATAACCGTGAACGAACCATATTTTCAGGGGCACTTTCCGAACCATCCGATCATGCCGGGAGTGCTGCAATTAGAGGCGATCGCGCAGGTGGCCGGCATACTGATGCTGCGGCAGGCCGAGAATTTCGGGAAGATTGCCTACTTCATGTCGGCGGAGAATGTGAAGTGGCGCAAGCCAGTGCGGCCCGGAGACAGCCTCACCATCGCCGTCGAGATGTTGAAAATGCGAGGGAAGATCGGCAAGGCGAAGGGCGTGTGTTCGGTCGATGGCGATCCCGTGAGCGAGGCGGACGTGACGTTCGTACTCACCGATGCATGACAGCGACGACGATACATCCAACGGCGATTGTGAGCCCGAAAGCGCAGATTGGCGCGGGCTGCAGCATCGGACCGTATTGCGTGATCGGGCCGGAAGTCGTGTTGGGTGCGCGCTGCACTCTGTATTCGCACGTAGTGATCGACGGGAACACGGTGTTGGGAGAGGGCAACGAGGTTTATCCGTTTGCGACGATTGGACTCAAGACGCAGGACCTGAAATGGAAGGGCGGCACGACCTGCACGCGCATTGGCGATTTCAATACGATCCGCGAGCACGTCACGATCCACAGCGCGACCGGCGCCGGCGAGTGCACGACGGTGGGGTCGCGCAATAATTTGCTGGCGGGCGCTCACGTCGCCCACAACGTTGTGATGGGCAACAATGTGATCATGTCCAACGTGGGGACGCTGGCGGGGCACGTGATCGTGGAGGATCACGCAGTGATCGGCGGGTTGGCGGCGATCCACCAATTTTGCCGCATCGGCAAAATGTCGATTATAGGCGGTTGTTCGAAGGTGGTGCAGGACGTGCCGCCCTTCATGATGGCGGATGGCAACCCCGCGACCACGCGCACGATCAACAAAGTGGGAATGATGCGCAACGGCGTGTCGGAAGAAGCGCAGGCGGCGTTGAAACAGGCTTACAAAATTCTGTTCCGATCCGGCCTAACCATCCCGAACGCACTGACAAAAATGGAAGCTGAGTTGCCCCAGCTTCCAGAAGTGCAGCACCTGATTGCCTTCGCGCGCGCGTCGGAGCGCGGGCTCGGCAAATAGCTAAAATTTAAAGGTAAAGACGAACGTGACCGCGTGCGTCTCGAGGTCACCGATGGAAATCTCGCTGTCCAACCCGGTAAACACGTCTTCCGCTTCCCAATCCGGGGATTCGGCGTGCAGATATTTGTAGGAAAGGCCGATTGACATACGGTCATCGAGGCGGTACTTGAGGCCAGCGAATAGTTGCCAGGCGAAGACCACGTCGGATTCCGAGCCGTCCACGATGGTCTCGTCGCCGCTCACCCCCGGAGTGGGATCGAACACGATGTCGTCGGCATAAAAGTAAGGAAACGAGACACCGGCACCCGCGCCCGCGAATGGCTCGAGGCCGATCCGGGTAGGTATCTTGAAGATTATATTGGCGAGCAATGGCACCTGGCCGATGCTGGAATCCCCTTCGCCGTGGAAATTGCCCGAGATGTTGTCGATGTAATTGAAGGAGACGCCGGTCTCGCCGCCGATGGCGACCCAATCCGCAAACGAATAGCCGCCGCCTATGGCGAAGCGCATGCCCGGATCGAATTCGATTGTCGCGCGGCCGCCGAGGCCCACGAACTCCTTCAACTCAACGTCATCGGTAAACGTCGGGCCAATCTCGGCTTTGACGTAAGGTCCCGGTTCAGCGGCACGGGCCGCGCCGACTACCGCGCAACTGACATATGCGCCCGCCAAGACTCGAACTATATTTTTCATATGCATTCGTAGTTGTTACCTTTTGGGTTCGCCCCTTGCCTAGAGGGCTGGCGTAGGGGTGTCAAACCTTTTTAGGCGAAGTAGGGAAGCACCCCATGCGCGCGGCTGGCAAGCGAGTTTCCAGGGTGGAAACGATTTGCCGCAGACGGCATTTGGCTTACAATGGTATTCGACCTCGGTGGAGAGATGGCTGAGTGGTTTAAAGCGCGCGCCTGGAAAGCGCGTGTACCTAAAAAGTACCGGGGGTTCGAATCCCCCTCTCTCCGCCAGCGTTCCCGCTCACTCAGCCGGCAGAAATCACGGGCAAATCCCGCCGAGCCAAAACACCTGATGGAGGGTTGATCCGCTGGTGCCGCCCGTCTGAGTTCCGCCGCCTGGAAGATGAATCCGGCCATCGAGATAGGCCGCGCCGGTCACGCCGTGCACAGCGACCGGCAAGGGTTCCAATCGGAACCAGCGGTTCATGGAGGCGACGTAGATGTCGTTGTTGTTGAAGACGCCATTTGGACCTTCGCCCCCGAAGACGAAAAAGCAATCGTTGACAGCGATCCCATTGACGCCGCCGCGAGGCGCGGGCATGGAGGCGCGGGCCGTCCAGTTGGACGTCGCCGGATCGTACATTTCAAGGACCGCGGTCATTTCACTCGTGAAGCCGGCACCGAGACGACCGCCCGCCACGTAAATGCGGCCATCGATTGCGGTTGCGGCCAGATGGTTCCGGCCAGTGGGTAAGTTGGGCAGAGTCGTCCATTGATTACTGATCACGTTGTAAACGGCAAAGTCCTGACCTCGCGGCGGTCGCCCGCCAGCCACGTAGATCAAGTCGCCAATCACCGCTGCGGCGCCGGCGCTGCGCGCCGTGGGCATCGGTGCTCGCGCCGTCCAGTTTGTCGTTGCCGGATTATACTCGAAGATGATGTCGACAAAAGCTTCGTCGCCCGAGGCGTTGGTTTGTCCACCGATTATGTAGAGGCGCCCGTTGGCTACCGCTGGCATCGCGTGATTCAGTGGGATGGGGAGTGGAGTTGTTAACGACCAGCGGTTTTGCGCCGAGTCGTAAACTTGAACCGTACGTGTAGTCACGCGCGATGAGGGGTATCCGCCCATGACGTAAATGTTTCCGTCGAGTTCGGCGACCGACATTTCCGAGTTCGCCTCCAGCAAGTTACTGCGCGTGCTCCACCGGCTGATCGAGCGATAGAATTGACTCGCGTTGGTCGGCGAGAGACTGAACGGACTTGTCGCTTCGAGCACATCTCGCCAAAACGGCAAGAAAGTGCTGGATTGCAGCGTGCCGCCGCCAGTCCACGAAACGGTCAGATTGGTTGGGTTCCCTGCAATACTGATACGGCCTGTGGCTTGTCCGAATGCGAGGTGAGTGGACACTGCTGGGAAGCCAACGACAGCCGCGAGGCAGACGCGAGTAAACTGTGACATCCCATCCCGCACCAGACGATCAGTGTAGGGGAAGCGGGGAACTCAGCAACGGAACAAATCGTTTCTCGGTCGGACGATACTCACCTGGTTACCTGGCCCCGGTGTGTTCGAAATTCAAGACGCCTGCTGAAAAGCCGGCGCTCCCAGGCGTTCTTGCCGCAATCGCTCATCGCAGCATTGCGAATGATTTCGTTCCTTTCACGCAACGTGATGAGCCGCGCGACATAAAACGCCTGGGCGACTTTCGTAGCCGCTGCAACGTACTGGGCGTGACTATACCATGTGCCTCCCCCGGCCGGGCCTGGGCAGGGCGCAAGTTGATCGATGCTGCAGCCACGGCTATTAACGACAGCCCCGGCAGGCGTGTTCGGACACGCGTCGCGATCATCAACGATACCGTCACCGTCGGAATCCTGCACACTTGATGCTTTGAAGTCGCCGCGAGTAATCGGTAAGAAGAAAAGCCGAGTGGTTGCGAAACTGTTGCAGTTGCCGCCGATACTCGTGATGAACGAAATTTCATCGAAACTCGACACGCCGTCGCCAGTATCCCGAATGTAGACATTGGCGCGCTGATCGCCATCGACTGGCGAAGTATCGGTGCGCTTCACGTTAAGGCACCAACAGTCCCGTCCTTCGGCAGGCGGCACTACTTCAACAATCGGGCCTGTGATCCCCCCGAGAAGCTTCACGTGTCCTAACGCTCCGTTCGCATTCGCACCCGAAACGGTGAGGTTATAGCCCCCAGGGCCCGTGCTCCCATGGCCGGAGATTACGTTCGAAGTCGATGTTTCAGCGGAGTTTGCGAGCTGCGAAAACATCAGGAAATGTGTAAAGGCTGCCGATGCCAGGACGCGGAGTTTCGAGAGTGCCATTCGTGTTCCTTCCAGGCGTGCCTTTAGCAGTCCGCGAGCCATGTGTCAAAGTCAGACCGTCACTGTAGCTCTTGGTTGTTGACCCAACAGGGTCACCCCCCCAACTTCAAAGATAATATGCAACTCGCTCAGAGCATGATTACCGATTTGCGCCGGATTGTTGGCGAGAAGAACGTGCTCACGAGCGCTGAGGATTTAATTCCATATTCGTTCGATGGCACCGCGGCCCTCCAGCAGATGCCGGGTTGCGTGGTGTTTGCGGAATCGACCGGGCATATCAGCGAGATTCTTAAGCTGGCGAATGCGTCGCGGACGCCGGTGGTTACTCGCGGTTCCGGCACGGGACTCAGCGGTGGGAGTCTGCCTTCGGCGAATTGCATCGTGCTCGGCACGGTGAAGATGGACCGAATCCTGGAAGTGGACCGCGCGAACCTCACGATGCTGGTGGAGCCTGGTGTCACGACAATCCAGATTGCCGATACGGCTGCGGCAAGCGGTTTGTTTTATCCGCCCGATCCAGGGTCAATGAAGATTTCGACTATCGGCGGAAACGTAGCGGAGAACTCCGGTGGGTTGCGCGGGCTGAAGTACGGCGTGACACGAAATTACGTGATGGGCCTGGAGGTGGTCCTGCCTAATGGCGAGATACTGTGGACCGGCAACAAGTGCGTGAAGGACGTGGCGGGATATTCCATGCGCGACCTCTTCATCGGCTCCGAGGGAACGTTGGGAGTGATCACAAAAGTGTTGCTGCGACTCATCCCGAAGCCGGCGGCCAAAAGGACGATGGTCGCGACCTTCGACCAGATGGACAAAGCGGCCCAGACCGTGTCGGCGATTATTGCCGCGCAAATTATCCCGTGCACACTGGAGTTTCTTGATCGCACGACGATTCATTGCGTCGAGGATTATGCCAAAGTGGGCCTGCCGTTGAATTGCGAGGCGCTGTTGCTGATGGAGACGGATGGGCATCCAGCCGTCGTGGCCGATGAAGCAGCACAGATGGAACGCATCGCGCGCGAAAATGGTTGCATGGAAGTGCGCGTGGCCAAAGACGAGACTGAAGCGACGGGGCTTGCGACGGCTCGGCGTTCGGCATTCGCAGCGCTTGCGCGCGTGGCGCCCACGACCATCCTCGAGGATGCGACCGTGCCGCGAAGCGAGCTTGCACGAATGATTCGCTTCGTCGAGGACATCGCAAAGAAATACAAGCTGCGCATCGGCACCTTCGGGCACATGGGGGACGGAAATCTTCACCCAACATTTTTGACGGACGAACGGAACAAGGAAGAGATGCACCGGGTGGAGGAAGCATTTAAAGAGATTTTCGCCGAAGCGGTGCGACTGGGCGGAACGATCACCGGCGAACACGGAATCGGCGTGGCAAAGAAATCTTTCCTGCCGGATTTTGCGGGCAAGGCGCAGTTGCGCGTGATGCGCGAACTGCGGCGCACACTCGACCCTCACGGTATTCTGAATCCCGGCAAGATGTTCGATTGAATTGCTTCCCATGGCATTCGAAGCCTACCGAACGGCACAAGGCAACCTACGGCGCTCACCAGCAAAGTGGCTGGTAACAGGCGCGGCGGGGTTCATCGGGTCGCACCTGGTCGAGGCGTTGCTGGGTTTGCACCAGAATGTCATTGGCCTTGATAATTTCATCGGCGGCAAGCCTGCGAACCTCGATCACGTGCGCTCCGTGGTGACGCCCGAGGAGTGGCGCCGCTTCAAGTTTGTTGAGGGCGACATTTGCGATTTGAACACGTGTCAGCAGGTGTCGGCAGTGGACTACGTTTTGCATCACGCTGCGCTGGGGTCCGTGCCGGCGTCGATCAAGGACCCTCTGATGACGCATCGCGTCAACGTGATGGGATTCCTTAATGTTCTTTGCGCCGCGCGCGACCAGCGCGTGCGAAAGGTGGTGTATGCGTCGAGCAGTGCGGTGTACGGTGATGACCCGGCACCGTGTAAGGCCGAGGACCACATCGGCAGCCTTCTCTCGCCGTACGCAGTGAGCAAGTACATCAATGAACTCTACGCCTCGAATTTCCGCCGCTGTTACGGCGTGCAGAGCATTGGCCTCCGCTATTTCAATATCTTCGGAGCGCGCCAGGACCCACACGGGCCGTATGCCGCCGTAATTCCAAAGTGGGTTGAGTCGATGATTCACGAGGGGGAAGTGTTCATCAACGGGGACGGCGAAACGACACGCGATTTCTGCCACGTTGCCAATGTGGTCCAGGCGAATATTTTGGCGGCAACCGTGAAAGCTCCCGAAGCAATCAATCAAATCTACAACGTCGGACTCGGCTGCGCGACGTCGCTCAACGACCTTTTCGGATGTCTGCGCGAAAAATTGGCGGCGCGCTTTCCGCGCGCGAAGAACATTGAACCTAAATATCGCGACTTTCGCCCCGGAGATGTCCGCCATTCGCAGGCCGACATCTCGCGCATCAGCGCCTTGCTTGGGTATGCGCCGGAGATCGATTTGAAAGCCGGGCTTGCGGCAGCGATGGATTGGTACACCGCAACGCAGAGTTAAGCTGCCTGCACTGCGAGTTTCATCGGCACCGAGAGCACAACAGTCGTTCCCTGTCCCGGCGCGCCGGTTATCACGAGGTCGCCGCCCAGAATGGCCGCGCGCTCCCGCATTCCCAGCAGGCCGACTGATTTCGATTGGGTCACCTCGGCGAGATCGATGCCCCGGCCATTATCGGCGACCTGCAAAACAATGCGATCCTGCTGTTCGGAAAGATCGACAGTGACCTTCGTCGCCTTCGCGTGACGAGCGACGTTCGTGAGCGTTTCCTGAAAAATCCGAAACACCGCGGTTGCGGATTCAGAATCGAGACTCGCATCGCGCAAGTTGCTGGTGACCTGGCAACTCAGGCTGGTGCGGGCCTGAAATTCGCTGGCCTGCCATTCCACCGCGGCCACGAGTCCCAGATTATCGAGGAGGCCGGGGCGAAGGTCGGTGGCGATGCGGCGCACCATTTGCACCATCGAATCGATGAGGCTGGACATCGACTTGGCGCGCGCGACCAATCTCGTGTGACCTTCCGGCAGCTTCGCCAAAATCCATGTTGCGTCCATTTTGATGCCGGTGAGCGCCTGTCCCAGCACATCATGAACTTCGCGGGCGATGCGGCTGCGCTCTTCCTCGCGGATGGATTGCAACCGCGCCGCGAGCGTGCGGAGCTGTTCGCGTGAGCGGCTGAGGCGGCGTTGCGCGTTGCGGTTGACGAGACCGAGCCGCACCGAAATGGGCAGCCGCGCCAAATTGTCCTTGAGCACGTAATCGGTAATCCCCCGTTCAATGCACTCCAACGCCACCTCCTCCGGCAAACGGCCGGTGAGTAAAATGAACGGAGTGTGAAGATCGATTTTGCGCAACAGTTCAAGCGCTTCAAGTCCCATCCAACCCGGAAGCTCATAGTCGGCGATCACGGCATCAAACGCGCCCGCCTGGAGTTGCTGCTCGCACGCCTCGCGCGTGGCGACCACGTGGACCTGCACATCAAACCCGCCACGCTGCAGAAAGCTCACTCCCATTTCGACATGGGCCGCTTCGTCCTCAACCCACAACACTCGCAGCGGAGTCATCCGATGAGGAGGAATCGCGCTCATGGCCGAGGTTGGGCCTGCGCAGGGGTGGGAGCGGGCATCGGTGCTGGTGCCGGCTTAAAGTCACGAACGATCTCTATAACGCGCTCAAAATTGCTGGACTTGTCTAGAAAATGATCCGCGCCAAGCTGCATGCAGCGGTTGCGGTACTGAGGATGGTCGAAGTTGGTGAGCATGAT
>Ga0075428_100001853_pt1 | contig 22653 bp, 19 predicted proteins | sample RhiMetdeltSRZDD2_FD_75291 | JGI IMG/M metagenome (GOLD analysis project Ga0075428, IMG submission 75291) | Populus rhizosphere microbial communities from Tennessee, USA - Rhizosphere MetaG P. deltoides SRZDD2 | ecosystem: Host-associated > Plants > Roots > Rhizosphere > Soil | place: USA... | reverse complement strand
GGCGAATACCTCATCCGGAGCATGCCCGCCAGGATCCTCTGGCGGCTGCTGCGCCGGCGGACCGCCGAAGGGCGGGCCGAATTCACCAACCGCGAGCTGCGCCTCGACAAGTCGCTCAACCTGCCTGAGTGGAAAGACAACCTTGAAACCCGCCTGCTGTTACTGCGCCGGCGGCTCGATCAGAAATGTCCCGACATCCGGATCGTGCCGCGCGGCCGCGGCCGATTCGCGCTCGAGCTCGGGTGCGACGTCGCGCTGGTCGAACGTCCATAGCGGCGGGCCCGGGCGGAGGCGAGTTTGCTTGCATTTTTCACACTATGGCCAACGCGACGCTCTCCCCGAAGGAGCTGGCTGGTCTGCTCGCCCGGCTCGACGACGCACAGCGAATGATGGATGCCGTACGGGATCAACTGATCAGAGCCATGGCAGCCCGGCGCAAACCGCCCTTAAACCTCGGCACCCGGCGTGCCGCTTCTCGCCCACGCCGGTAACAGCTCAGCCACAAGCAGTCACCTCTTGTCTTCGGTCGGGCACGGTTCGTGCCTTACAGCCCGACCGAGGACAAGACGATGGCTGCTGAAGAAATGGTGCTTCTCGTCAACGACATTCCCGATCATGTCGCCGCCTACCACCGCGCGCTGACGAACCACGGCTTTACCGTACGGCTGGCGCGCACCGGCAAAGACGCGCTCAATATCGTAAAAGAGAAAATTCCTGAGTGCGCGGTGATCGATCTGCGCCTGCCCGACATGTCCGGCTGGGATCTCTGCCGCGAGATGAAGGAGCAGCACAAGCCGGCGAAGGAGATGCCGATCGTCGTGCTGACGCCGGACGTCTCGAAAATGTGCGCCGCCGACAGTGCCAAAGCCGGCTGCGACGCGTGGCTGGCGCACCCGACGGTGGCCGAGGATCTCGTCCGTACCATACGGCGCGTGATCGAACTCGAGTCAGCCGCGCCCGCCTCGACCGAGGCCGCGCTGCTCGACCTTATCAACTGCGTCGCCTGCGGATCGGACAAGGTGCGCCCGACGCTGCGCATGGGCGCCATTCAGTACTACTGCTGCAAAGGATGCGGGTTCTGCTGGCGGGCTGAAACGTTCAGGCCGTCGCCTACGCACTGAAGGACGGCAGCCGCATCTCGCGCATCGTCCGGAAGCCGGGCGCCGCCGCGATCACCGGGGCAATGGAGTTGACCGTCATCGCCGCGGTGGCGATGTCGCCGTGCACGCCGCCGTCGATCTTCGAATAGATCCGCGGCGAGCCCTCGATCAGCACCGAGTCGTACGATTCCGGCGCACCCAGGTAGGCCTCGAGGTGCAGCCGGATGCGCGGCTCCCCTTTCACGTAGCCGACGCCGTCCTGGACGATCCCGCAGACGTATCCCGGATCGACCGCCAGCAGCTCGCTGGCGACGGGGTGATCCGCCATCTTCGGCTTGACGTCGTCGGTGACGCGCTCCAGCTTCCACCCGAGCGCCGAGGCGATCATGTGAATCGACTCGATGAAGCCGACGTGCCGCAGCGTGCCGTTGGCCAGGCCGCGCTTGAATTGCTCCTGCGTGAGCCCGGCGCCGATCTTCTGCTGAAACGGCAGGCGGCGGACGCGCGCGTCCTGCACGCGGTGCACCTCCACTCGATCGACGCGTGCGCACACAGCCGTGAGCGCGATCGGCAGCGCGTCCATGACGAACCCCGGGTTGACGCCGGTCGCGAGGACCGCGACCTTTGCCTTGCGCGCGGCCTCGTCGAGCCGCTTCAGCAGGCTGCGGTTCGCCGGCGACGGATACGCGGCTTCCTCGGTCGTGCTGACGATCGGCACGCGGTGCTTGAGCACCTCCTCGAACTGAGGCATCACGCGCTTCAGCGACGAGCTGGTGCACAGAACCGCGACGTCCGGCCGCGTTGCCTTGATCGTCCTGCCGATGTTGTCGGTGACCTTCAAGCGCAGCCGGCGTCCGAGCTCCATGACTTCGCCTGCGTCCTTGCCCACCTTCAGCGGATCGATATCGACGGCGCCGACGATCTGAAATCCTTTTCGTTCGAGGAGCTGCCCCGCCACGGCCGCCCCGATCGGCCCGAGGCCGACGAGCATCACACGAATCGCCATCCGACGCCTCCGCGAAGACACCGATTATAGAATGCACGCATCATGCGGCCGGCCTGTGCGGTGTCCGTTCTCGTGCTCTTGTGTCTTCTCGATGGCGAAGCGCGGGAGCCGGTCCAGACATTCGACCAGCCGGAGGCCGGGGCACTCTCGCCCCGGAATGCGAACTATTTCATCGACGTCCGCCTCGACCACGCCGCGCGCACGCTGACCGGACGCGAGACGATCCGCTGGCGAAACATCAGCGCGAACCCGGCGACCGAGCTGCAATTTCACCTTTACTGGAACGGCTGGCGCGACCTCGAGTCGACGTTCATGCGCGAACGGCGGCTGGCGGCCGGCTTCACGGTGCCTCGCGAGGATGCGTGGGGGTCGGTGGAGGTGAAGAAGATCACCATCGGCCCCGCGGATCTCACGAGGCAGCAGCGTTTTCTCGCGCCGGACGACGGGAACACCGCGGACCGGACGGTGATGGCGGTACCACTGCCGGCACCGGTGGGTCCGAACGAGACGATCGAGGTGAACGTCGAATGGACGGCAAAGCTGCCCCGTCCGTTCGCACGCACCGGTTACGTGGGCGACTACTACTTCATCGCCCAGTGGTTCCCGAAGCTGGGCGTCCTCGAAAACACCGGCTGGAACACGCACCAGTTTCATGCCTCGACCGAGTTCTATTCCGACTACGGGATGTATGACGTCCGCATGACGGTGCCGGCGGGGTTCGTCGTCGGTGCGTCAGGCCGCGAGATGGAGCGCACGGCGAACCGGGACGGCACCGAGACGTATCGCTACGTCGGCGAGGATATTCACGACTTCGCCTGGACGGCGAGCCCCGACTACATCGCTTCGGAGCGGATGTTCGAGCATCCCACGCTGCCGCCGGTACGCATGCGGCTGCTGCTGCTGCGGGAGCACGCCGGCCAGGAGTCGCGCCATTTCGACGCCACCGCCGCCGCCCTCAGGTATTACGGCGAGTGGTACGGACCGTATCCCTACAACCACATCACCATCGTCGATCCGGCCTTCCAGAGCCGCGCGGACGGAATGGAGTACCCGACGTTCTTCACCGCGAGGACGCGATGGCTCGCGCCGGGCCGCGTCGCCGAGCCTGAGCGCGTGACCATCCACGAGGCAGGACACCAGTGGTGGTACGGCGTGGTGGGCAGCAACGAATTCGAACACGCGTGGCTGGACGAGGGGCTGAACACCTATTCCGAAGCGCGGACGATGGAGGCGGCGGCAGTGTCGAACGACCTGGGCCTGCGGTTCTTCGGCGGCGCAGTGCCGTGGGTGATCGACGACATCCGGATGGTGCGCGCCACCGACCTGAACCGCCTGACGGGCTATCGCGAGAACGCCGAAACCGACATTCAATCGACGCCGACCTATCGATACTGGCCCTCCACCGCGACGTTCATCACCTACAACAAGACCGCGCTCTGGCTGCACACGCTCGAACGCCGCTTCGGGTGGCCGCTGTTTCAGAAGGTCATGTCCACCTACTTCGAACGCTGGCGATTCCGGCACCCGCAGCCGGACGACTTCTTCGCAGTGGTGAATGAAGTGACCGGCCAGGACATGACGTGGTTCTTCGACGAGGTGTACCGCGGTTCGAACGTGTTTGATTACGGCGTCCAGGAATTTACGAGCCGGCTAAAGCCGGCCCCCACGAATTCTCCGGCCCCCACGAATGCAGCGGCCCCCACCAAAGATCAGTATCAGACCGTTGTCGTTGTCCGTCGATTCGGTGAGGCGCTTTTTCCGGTGAACGTCGTCACGACCTTCCGCAACGGCGAGCAGGTGATCGAGCTGTGGGACGGACGCGATCGGCGCGCCGTCTACAGCTACGACCGCCCGTCGCAGGCGGTGTCGGTGGAAATCGATCCCGGGCGTCTGCTGCTGCTGGACGTGAACTACACCAACAACAGCGCCACACTGGATTCCCGCGCCGGCGACGCCAGTCTGAAATGGAGCCTGAAGTGGCTCACCTGGCTCCAGGACGTGATGCTCACCTGCGCGTTCTTCGTATGATCCTCGCCGCCTGGCTCGATGGCCTCGGCCGGGTCCGGCGCGCGCCCACCCTGGCGGCCGGCGTGTTCGTGCTGACCCTGGCGGCCGCGCTGCCGCTGGCGATCGTCATGCGCGGCACCCTGGCCGCGCACCTTGGCAACAGCCTGGCGGCGAATACCGCCGCAGACGCGGTGAACTACGACTGGTGGCAGGAGTTCGCGTCGCAGGCCTCCGGCCTCGGCACCACGTTCACGCCCGCGATCATCGGCTTTGCCGCGACACTCGACAGCGTGAGCGGCGTGTTCGATGCACGAGGACCGATCGCGCCGATTGCCGCGGCGATCGCCTCATACCTGCTCGTATGGGTATTCCTCTCGGGCGGCATCCTCGATCGCTACGCGCGCCAGCGCCGCACGTACGCACACGGATTCTTCGCCGCATGCGGCGTCTTCTTCTGGCGGTTCCTGCGGCTCGGCCTGATCGCCGGCGCCGTCTACTGGATGCTCTTCGCCTACGTCCACCGCTGGCTCCTGGACGACGCCTACGAGAGGCTGATCGTCGACGTCTCGGAGGAACGCGTGGCGTTGCTGTGGCGGTTCGGCCTCTACGCGGTGTTCGGCACCTCGCTGATGCTCGTGAACATCGCGATCGACTACGCGAAAGTCCGCCTCGTCGTCGAGGATCGCCGCAGCGCCATTGGCGCGCTGTCGGCCGCGCTCGGATTCCTGGGCCGGCATCCGGGGCGCGCCTTCGGCCTTTACGCGCTCAACGGGCTGGCGTTTCTGGTGGTGGTTGCTGTGTGGTCGCTGGTCGCGCCCGGCGCCGGTGACGCCGGGCTGTCGATGTGGGCTGGCCTGGCGGTCACGCAGCTTTATCTGCTGGCGCGCCTGGTCCTGAAGCTGCAGTTCATCGCATCGCAGACCGCGCTGTTTCAGCGATCACTGGCGCACGCCGGCTATACGGCCGCGCCTTTGCCTCTGTGGCCCGATTCTCCCGCCGCTGAAACCATCGTCGGCGGCGTGTGAGCCGGCGCCGGGCCGACGACAACTGAGGTGTCGAGAATCTCCTTCAACCGATCGGCATCCACCGATTCGACGTCGAGGAGCTCCACGGCGAGCGCCGCCACCGCCGCGCGCTGGCGCTCGACGATCTGCCGCGCCGTTTCGTAGCCGCGCATCACCAGCACGCGTATCTCGTCGTCCACACGCCGCGCCGTTTCCTCGCTGAAGCCGCCCGGACGGCTGTCGCTCTCCCAGGCGCTCGACGGCCGGCGGAAGTGCAGCGGCCCGAGCGGCGACATGCCGAGCTCGCACACCATCTTCCGCGCCAGCTCGGTGGCCCGCTCGATGTCGTTCGACGCGCCGCTCGTCATCTGGCGAAGGAACAGCTCCTCGGCGACACGCCCGCCCATCAGGATCGCAATCTGCGATTCGATGTACGGCTTCGAATGGGTGTACCGATCCGCTTCCGGCAGCTGCATCGTGACGCCGAGCGCCCGGCCGCGCGGAATGATCGTCACCTTGTGCAGCGGATCCGCGTCGGGCAGCAGCGCCGCCACGACCGCGTGCCCCGCCTCGTGATAGGCGCAGGTGATGCGCTCCTTCTCGCTCATCGCCACCGACTTGCGCTCGACCCCCATCAGCACCTTGTCGCGCGCGGCGTCGAGATCGAGGGCGTTCACCGCCTTGCGGCCGGCACGCGCCGCCAGCAGCGCCGCCTCGTTCACCAGGTTCGCGAGATCCGCGCCCGAGAAGCCGGGAGTGCCGCGCGCAATCGATCGCAGGTCCGTACCCGGCTCGAGCGACACCTTCCGGGCGTGGACGCCGAGAATCTGTTCGCGTCCCTTGATGTCTGGATTGCCCACCATCACCTGGCGATCGAACCGGCCGGGCCGCAGCAGCGCGGGATCGAGGATGTCCTGCCGGTTGGTGGCGGCGACGACGATGATGTTGTCGGCCTGGGAGAAGCCGTCCATCTCGACCAGGAGCTGGTTGAGCGTCTGCTCGCGCTCTTCGTGGCTGAGGGAGTTGCCGCCGCGGTTGCGGCCGACGGCGTCGAGCTCGTCGATGAAGATGATGCAGGCTTTGTGGCGGCGCGCATCGCGGAAAAGACGGCGGACGCGCGACGCGCCGACGCCGGCGTACATCTCGACGAAATCGGAGCCGCTGGCCGAGATGAACGGCACACCCGCCTCTCCCGCCATCGAGCGCGCGAGCAGCGTCTTGCCGGTTCCCGGCGGCCCGATGAGCAGGATGCCGCGCGGGATCCGGCCGCCGATCGATTCGAAGCGGCTCGGCTCCTTCAGGAAATCGACGATTTCCGCGACCTCGTCCTTCGCCTCATCCACCCCGGCGACGTCCTTGAACGTGACGGTGACCTGCTGGAGGTCGACGGGACGCGTGCGCTCGAGGGTGGGCACGCGGCCGGTCATCATGCGGTAGAGCACCAGCCCGGCGACGCCAAAGAAGAGCAGGCCCATGCCGACGGCGGCGTAGCTGCTGGCGCTGGAGGTGTCGGCTTTGCTGACTTCAAGGCGGATGCCGCGCTCGGTGAGGTTGGTGACGAATGTCGGATTCGAGGCGACGTACCCCTGGGGCGCCACCGTCTGGAACTTCGTCCCGTCGAGCCGCTCGAAGACGAGTCCATCGGCGCCGACGATCACCGTGCCGACCCGGCCCGCCTGCACGTCTCCCAGAAATTCAGAAAACGCGACGGTCGAAGGAGTGGGCGCGCCGCTCCGCAGCGTGAAAAACACTGCAAGCGAGAGCAGGACGATGGAGATGCCTGTTCCGATCCAGAACAGACGGGTTCGTGGAAGTTTGCCTCCGAGCACAAGTATCCCTTCGACGCGGTTCCGGAGGCCGTCGGGTCTCCGTAAGATTTGAGTGGTGGAGCAGTGATCTTATCGGACCATTGCGCTGCTGTAAATAGCGATCAAGGTTGGATTTATCGAGCTCGACGTTAATGAAACCCGCCCGGCGCGTCGATACGGTTGAGATCAAGCCATTCCTTCCACCCCCTGGACTAAGATCGCTCGTCCATGCCCGCCTCGGGTCCACTGGCGCTCACACCGGAGATCGACGCCTTCCGCACGCAGTTTGAGCAGATTTCCGGCGCCGCCGACGCGCTGGTCGCGCCGCTCAGCGACGCGCAGTTCACCTGGCAGCCCCGGCCCGAATCGTGGTCGGTGGCGCAATGCCTCGACCACCTGAACTCAACCGCGCGCGAATACCTGCCGATGCTGGACGAGGGGATCGCCGACGCGATCCGCCGCGGGCTCTATAACCCGGGCCCGTACAGGTACAACTGGATCGGACGGGTGATGACGTGGGTGGTGAATCCGGATACGCGGATCCGGGCCAAGGCGCCGAAGGCGTTTCAGCCCCCGGTGGGTCGGCCGCGCCACGACGTCATGGCGGCCTTCCGCGCCTATCAGGTGCAATACATCGATCGGCTCCGCCAGGCCAACGGCCTCGACCTCGCGCGGGCGCGCGTGTCGTCGCCTGCCGCGCGCTGGATCAGGATGCCGCTCGGCTCCGGCTTCGCGATGACGATCGCCCACGAGCGCCGGCATCTGCAGCAGGCGCGGCGTGTGATCGAGCAGTGTCCTGTCTAAACCCGCCTGACCGCGGCAACGATGTGACGCGCGGAGATACCGAAGCGATCGAGCAGCTCGTCCGGCGTGCCGCTTCGGGGGATCTCCCTGACGGCCAGCCGCTCCACCGTGAAACCGTCTGCCGCTATCGCCGACGCCACCGCGTCGCCAATCCCGCCGCCCGGGTAATGGTCTTCCACGGTGATGACGCGCCCCTTCGTCTCGCGGGCGCATCGTGCCAGCGTCGCGGCGTCGATCGGCTGCAGTGAATACAGGTCGATGACGCGGATGCTGACGCCCTGCTGTTTCAGCGCGTCGTAGGCCTTCAGCACTTCGAACACCGTCACCCCGCCGCCGATCACCGTGGCCGCGTCGGCCTTGCTTTCCCGCAGCACCTTCAAGCCGCCGATCGGGAAGTCCTCGTCGGAGCCGTAGATGACCGGCGTCTTCGGGCGGGACGTGCGCATGTACGCCGGCCCCGGGTGGTAGGCCATGCGCTCCACCAGCTTTTCGGTGCTGACCCCGTCGCAGGGATAGATCACGGCAATGTTCGGTTCAGCGCGCATCATCGCCAGATCCTCGAGCGCCATCTGCGACGGCCCGTCCTCGCCGATCGACACGCCGGCGTGCGACCCGGCCATCTTGACGTTCAGATTGGAAATCGCCGCCATGCGGATGAAGTCGTAGGCGCGAGACAGGAACGCGGCGAACGTGGACGGGAACGGGATCGCCCCGCGCGCCGCAAGCCCCATCGACGCCCCGATCATCACCTGCTCGGCGATGAAGTTCTGGTAGAACCGGTTCGGATGCTGCTGCTCGAATTTCTCGCTGAACGTGGAGTTCTTCACGTCGGCGTCCAGGGCGACGATGCGATCGTCGGTGGCCGCGAGGCGCGCGATGGCGGCGCCGTACGCTTCGCGCGTGGCGACGCTGTCGCCGAGTTTGTACGCGCTCGCGCCGACGGTCCCGGCCTTCGCCGCGGGCCGCCGCGCCCCGGTTGGGCCCTCAGGACGTGGCGCGGGTCCGTCTTCCGGCACCAGCTGCGACCGGAGCTCGGCGAGCGCTTTGTCCAGCTCCTCGCCCTTCTTCAGCGCCTTCCCGTGCCAGCCGCCCTTCCCTTCCATCGCCGAGATGCCCTTGCCCTTGAGCGTCTTCGCCAGGATCATCGTCGGCCGCCCACGCGTCTGCCGCCCCTGCTCGAGCGCATCGAGGATGGCCGGCAGGCTGTGGCCGTCGACGACGATCGTGTGCCAGCCGAAGCCGCGCCACCGCCCGGCGAGCGCCTCCATGTCGTGCTGCCACTGCGTCGGACCGCTCTGCCCGAGCGCGTTGACGTCGGTGATGGCGCACATCGAATCCAGCTTGTCGAAGGCGGCGACGTCGGCGGCTTCCCACACCGCGCCCTCCGCCGTTTCGCCGTCGCCGAGCAGCACGTAGGTGCGGTAGTCAGAACCGATGCGGCGCGCGTTCAGCGCGATGCCGACGCCGGCGCACAGTCCCTGGCCCAGCGAGCCGGTCGCGACGTCCACGAACGGCAGCCGCGGCGTCGGATGTCCTTCCAGGTCGGAGTCAAGCCGGCGAAGGCTCAGCAGGTCGTCGCGCTTCAGAAACCCCGCCTCGGCCCATGCGGCGTAGAGAATGGGCGCGCCGTGCCCCTTCGACAGCACGAAACGATCGTTCTCCGGGTTCTGCGGATCCGCCGCGTCGTAGCGCATCTCGGCAAAAAACAGCGCCGCGACGATCTCGGCCGCCGAGCAGCATGTGCTTGGATGACCGCTGCCCGCCTCGCTGGTCGATAGCACCGAATCGATGCGCAGGCGCGTCGCGATATTCATCAGCGCGGGAATGTTCGCGCCCTGGCTGCTGGCACGGCGGGCGGGCGTGGTCTGCAGGGACAAAGAGGACCTCCGGGAACGGGAATTATAATGCGCGGATGCTTGCGCTGCGGTACGTGTACGTGCTCGCGCTCGTCGTCTGGCTCGGCGGGATGGTCCTGCTGGGCGCACTCGTCGCGCCGACGACATTCGAAGTGCTGCAGGCGAGCGAGCCGGTGGCGGGGCGCGCGCTGGCGGGCGACCTGTTCGGCGCCATTCTCAGCCGCTTTCACTACGTCGCCTACGCGGCCGGCGCCATCCTGCTCGTCACCCTCGCGGTGATGGCGATCCTCGGCCCGCGTCCGGCGTCGTACGCGATCCGCAGCGCCATCATCGTGGTGATGCTGGGCGTGGCCGTCTACTCCGGCTTCGTCGTGCTGCGGCGGGTCGAGGCGATTCAACTCGAGGTCGGCCGCCTCCCCTCGCAGCTGCCCGCCGGCGACGCGCGGCGTACCGAATTCGACGCGCTGCACCTGCTGTCGACGCGCCTCATGCTGTTCGACATGCTGGGGGCACTGGTGTTGCTGTATTGGGAAGCGAGAGAGACGTAACCTGAAGCACACCATCACCCTCATCGCGGGCGACGGCATCGGTCCCGAAGTCACGGCCGCGGTCGTCAAGATCGTCGAGCGCGCAGGATTGCAGGTGGAGTGGGAGCCGCACCTCGCCGGCGTGACGGCGCTCGACAAGCACGGCGCAACCATCCCCGCCGAGCTTCTGGAATCGATCCGGCGCAACAAAGTGGCGCTCAAGGGGCCGGTGACCACGCCGGTCGGCGGCGGGTTTACCAGCGTGAACGTGGGGCTGCGGCAGGCGCTGGAGCTGTTCGCGAACCTGCGCCCGGTCTGGAACATCCCGTCGGTGCCGTCACGCTACCAAAACGTGGACCTGGTGATCGTCCGGGAGAATACCGAGGATCTGTACGCGGGGCTCGAACACGAAGTCGTCCCGGGGGTGGTGGAAAGCCTGAAGATCATCACCGCCACGTCGTCCACCCGCATCGCCAGGTTCGCCTTCGAGTACGCGCGCAAGCACCACCGCAAGCGCGTGACCGCGGTCCACAAGGCGAACATCATGAAGATGAGCGACGGGCTGTTTCTCGACTCGATCCGCAAGGTGGCCGCGGAGTACCCCGATATCGTCTCCGACGATCGCATCGTCGACGCGGCGTGCATGCATCTGGTGATGAATCCGACGCAGTTCGACATCCTGCTGCTGCCAAACCTGTATGGCGATATCGTCTCGGACCTCGCCGCCGGGCTGGTCGGCGGCCTCGGGGTCGTGCCCGCCGCGAACCTCGGGGTCGAGATCGGCGTGTTCGAGGCCGTGCACGGCAGCGCGCCCGACATCGCCGGGAAGAACATCGCCAACCCGACGGCGCTGCTGCTGTCGGCGCTGCTGATGCTGCGCCATATCGGCGAAGGCGCGATCGCCGATCGGATCATGAAGGCGGTCGGCGAAGTGCTGAGCGAGGGAAGAATCCGCACGCGGGATCTCGGGGGGAGCGCGAGCACCACCGAATACGCCGACGCAATTTGCCGACAACTCGCGGCCTAGGTGTATAGTCGCTCAGTGCCGATCCTCGACGAGATTACCGAGGCCGTGCTCTCCCGCGAGGAGATTGCACGGTATCTCGAAGGGAGCCACGGCGAGGCCGGACGCGCGGCGCGGGCGAAGATCGAGGGTTATCTCGAGGAGCTGCGGACGACCCAGCGGTACTCGCTCTACCGCTCGCTCAAGCATCCGCTCTATCCCATCCTCCGCAAGATCGAACGCGTGCCCGAGCACATCGACGTCGCGCGCCACGCGGCGCGCGGCGGCGCGCGCGTCATCTACGCGTCGAATCACAAGAGTCACACCGATTACCTGGTCGAGCTGCTGGTGCTCGACGAGAACGGGGTGCGGCCGCCGATCATCGCCGCCGGGATCAACCTGTTCGGCGGCCCGCTCGGTCTGCTGCATCGCCACGTCACCGGCGCGATCCCGATCCGGCGCAACACCAAGGACCAGGCGTACCTGATGACGCTGAAAGCGTACGTCGCGGAGCTGCTGCGCAAGCACGACCTGTTTTTCTATCCGGAAGGGGGCCGCAGCTACAGCGGCGAGATCAAGACGCCGAAGACCGGCCTCATGCACGCGGCGCTGCAGGCGGAACATCCCAACCTGGTCGTCTTGCCGACCGCCGTCGCGTACGACCTCGTCCTCGAGGACCACGTGCTGGCGCGCCAGCGCGTGAAGCGGACGCAGCGCCCGTTCCGACGCGAGCTCGCCGAGATGGTCCGCTGTGCCGTAGGCTACCGCTCGCGCGCCTTTGTCACGTTCGGCAAACCGATTGCGGTCGAGTGCGACGCGGCGTCGCGCAAGGAGGTGCTGGACTTCAGCCATGCCGTGATGGAGGCGATCGGCCGCCTCTACAAGGTGCTGCCGACCGCCGTGGTCGCCAACGCGATGCGCCCGTCGATTACCCGCGGCGACCTGGTGGCGCGGGCCGATGCCGTGATCGACACGCTGCGCGCCAATCGCGCCAACCTTGGCGTGCAGAGCGGCGCCGAAGCGGTGGATGCCGCGATCGAGCCGCTCGAGACGCGCGGCATCGTCGTGGTCGATCGCGGCCGGGTCCGCGTCCGCGACCGCAACGTGCTCCGCTACTACGCCCGCACGCTGGATCATCTGCTCGCCTCCCCCTCACATCGCACCCATTGATGTACGCCGGCTCGAAGGCATTCTTCTACGCGCTCTCACGCAGCGCGCTGCTGAAGCGTGTCGCGTCCAGGTACGGACTGGCGACCAACCGCAGCTTCGCCAGCCGGTTCATCGCCGGCGAGACGATCGAGCGCGCGATCGACACGGCGCGCACGCTGCAGTCGCAGGGACTGCTGATCACGCTGGATTATCTCGGCGAGAGCGTGAAGACGCTGGACGAGGCGACCGCCGCGACGCGCGAGTACGTCCGGCTGATGGAGATCATCGTCGCCGCCGGCATCGAGCGGAACATATCGCTGAAGCTGACGCAGCTCGGCATCGACGTCGACCGCGCGACCTGCGTGGACAACCTGCGGCGCATCCTCGAGCCGGCGGCGCGCTGCGATTTTTTCGTCCGCATCGACATGGAGAACTCGCCCTACACCGCGCGGACGCTCGAGATCTTCGAGACGCTGTGGGAGCAGGGCTACCGCAGCGTCGGCGTGGCGCTGCAGTCGTACCTGTATCGCACCGAGCGCGACGTCCGGCGGATGAACGACCTGGGTGCGCGCGTGCGGCTGGTGAAGGGCGCCTACAAGGAGCCGCCGTCGGCCGCCTACCAGCAGAAAGCCGACGTGCGCGCGTCGTTCGTCAAGCTCGCCCGAATCCTCCTCGACGAGGGCACCTATCCCGCGATCGCGACGCACGATCCCGAGGCGCTCGAAGAGGTCTGCGCCTACGCGAAGGAGCGGGCGATTCCGCGCGAGCGCTTCGAGTTCCAGATGCTGTACGGCATCCGGCGCGACTTACAGTTATCGCTGGTCAAACAGGGGCATCGCGTCCGGGTTTACGTCCCTTTCGGGCGCGAATGGTTTCCATACTTCATGCGTCGGCTTGGTGAACGCCCGGCCAACGTCGCATTCGTTCTTCGATCGCTGATCCGCGAGGGCTGACCGTCCCACCTCGACCGTACATGGCCCAGCCGTTACCACTGGTATGTGCTGGGCTACGTACACGCGCCACCAATGGCCACGTACGGCGGCGAGAGCCGCGCGAGTTCGGCCTGAAGACCTCGGCCATTCGGTGGCACTGCTCTTGAAAACCGCTGGGCTGTTGCGCGGCCGAGTGATTGAGAAGCAGACGCTTCCCCCCAGTCACCCGTGACCAGCGCCGAACGAAAGGGGAACTCGGCAATGCGGACCGAATCTGGGCAGCCAGGAACCAGCGCACCAGCACAGCCGTCGACCGGCCTGATGAGCCGGGCGGCCGGGCAGGTGCGACAGCTCCTGTGCGGCCTTCACGGCCACGACGCGCTGCTGCATTTCGAACAGGGGCGGATGTCGCTCCAGTGCACCTCATGCGGGTACGAAACGCCGGGGTGGGATGTGAAGGGTGTGCCGTCGCGGGTCGAAGCCCCCCAGGGGGCGCGCCACATCATCCGTCTGTCGCTCATCGGCGAGCGTCGTGTCGCGTAACCGCCTCCTCCGCGACGCGATCGCTCGGGTCGGGAACCGGGGTTGGTTTTGGGCAGAGATGCACGCAAAACCAAACCCGGTTTAGTCAACTCACCGCAGGAACTCCTTAACCAGCACGACGAGCGCATCCCGGCATCGCCGGACGTCGTCTACACGCACGTACTCGCCGGGACTGTGCAGGCCTTCCCCGCCGGGACCGAACAGCACCGACGGGATCCCGGCCGCGCCAAGAATGGCGGCATCGCTCCAGAACGTCATCCCGACACGGCGCGGCTGACAGCCGACCGTCGTGGCGGCGCCCACCAGCATCGCCGGCAGCGGATCCGACGGATCGATTTCGTAGGCGCCGCGGCCGAACACCGGCCGCGCCTCGGCGTCGAACTCCCAATCGTCGCGCCGGACGCGGTCCAGGATCCCGCGGATTTCCTGCAGCGCCACATCCTCCGCCTCCCCCGGCACCGTGCGGCGCTCCACCCTGAGGTGACAGCGGTCGGGATAACTGCTCCATTCGGTTCCGCCATCGATCATCGACGCGTGCACTGAAGGGGTGCCGAGCAGCGGGTGTGCGGGCTGCGTCTGGAGCTGGCGATCGATGGCTTCGATCCGGTGGAGGACACGGCCCATGCGCAGGATCGCGTCGCGGCCATCAGCGGGACGGCTCCCGTGTGCGGCGCGTCCGCGCGTTTCGACCTCGACCCACTGAAAGCCCTTGTGGGCGATGGCGACGTCGAGGTCGGTGGGCTCGGTCACCACGGCCGCGTTCGCGCGCCATCGATCGACCAGCGCCTCGGCGCCGCGGCTGGCATGCTCTTCGTCGACGACGGCGGCGACGATGAGTGCGCCGTACGAGAGCCCGCCTCCCTCCGCAATCACTCGCGCCGCGCCCAGCATGGCCGCGAGGCCGCCTTTCATGTCCTGCGCGCCGCGGCCGTAGAGCCGGCCATCCCGATGAGCGGGAGAAAAGGGGGCATCCATGCCTGCCACGCCGACCGTGTCGACATGGCCGCAGAACATCAGCGCGGGCCCCGGGGTGCGCCCTTCAAGGACGCCCACGACATTCGGGCGGCCCGGCTCGACCTCGACGATGTCAACCATCAGACCGGCGCTGACGCACTCGGCGGCAATGCGGCGCGCAATCTCCCCCTCGCCGCGCGCGCCGGGGACGAGCGACGGATTCACCGAGTCGATCGCGACAAGGTCCTCGAGCAGCCGGATGGCAGGATCAGTGTGAAGGCCCACAGTTTCTCTGGCGCCCCACATCGAAGCACAATCACTGCAAGATGTCACTTCACCTGGCCACGCAGATTGCCGAGGCGGTTCGCACGGCCGGCGGCCGCGCGCTGATCGTCGGCGGCTGGGTGCGAGACCGGCTGAGGGGCGAGCCTTCGAAAGACATCGACCTCGAAGTGTTCGGAATCCAGCAGGATCGGCTGCCCGCCCTGCTCGCGCCGTTCGGGCGCGTGGAACCGGTCGGGCAGAGCTTCCCCGTCTACAAGGTCGGCGGCCTCGACGTCGCGCTGCCCCGCCGTGAATCGAAATCAGGCCGAGGACACAAAGGCTTCGAGGTCGTCGGCGATCCCTCCATGTCGATCGAGGATGCGGCGCGCCGCCGCGACTTCACCGTCAACGCGATCGCCTGGGACCCGCTGACCGACGTCTACGAAGATCCGTTTCGCGGCCGCGACGACATCGGCCGCCGGGTCCTTCGCGTCGTCGATCCGGCGACGTTCGCCGACGACAGCCTTCGTGTCCTTCGCGCTATCCAGTTCGGGGCGCGATTCGAGTTCACGCTGCATGACGGCACGGCCGACCTGTGCCGCCGCATTCCTCTCGATGATCTGCCGGCGGAGCGCGTCTGGGGCGAGCTCGAGAAGCTGCTGCTCGCCGCGAAACGGCCCTCGATCGGCTTTGCGCTCGCGCTGGATCTCGGCGTCATCGACCAGATTCTGCCGGAGATGAAACCGCTCCTCGGCTGCGAGCAGGAGCCGGAATGGCATCCCGAGGGGGACGTCTGGGTGCATACGCTGATGGTGATCGACAAGGCACGCGAGCTGAACGGCGACCTCGATCGCCCCCGGCTCATCACCGTGATGCTGGGCGCCGTCTGTCACGATCTGGGCAAGCCGGCGACGACAGCGTTCCTGGACGGACGCATTCGCTCGCTCAATCACGAAGAAGCCGGCGTGGCGCCCGCAGTCAGCCTGCTCGATCGGTTGAACATCCACACCATCGACGGCTTCGATGTCCGCGCGCAGGTGATCGGCCTCACGGCGCACCACCTGAAGCCCGGGATGCTGCGCAAAGCGGAGAACGTCAGCGACGGCGCATTCCGTCGTCTGGCTCAGAAAGTGGACCTCGAGCTGCTCGCGCGCCTCGCCCGCGCCGACTGCCTCGGGCGCACCGGCGACTTTGATTGCTCGGCGATGGACTGGTTCCTGGAGCGCGCCCGCGCACTGGGCGTCGAGCATCGCCCGCCGGCGCCGCTGCTGATGGGGCGGCACCTGCTGGAAATGGGGCTCTCACCTGGACCGCGGGTGGGCGAGATCCTGCAGCAGGTGTACGAGAAGCAGCTGGATGGGCAGATAACGAGTATTGAGGAAGGGATCGCGGAGGCGAGGCGGCTTCTTCACTGACTGCGCGCGATCGCGCTGATCACGGCGCTGCGCTTTTGCTTGTCACTCCAAGAAACGAAAACCAGTCACCGATCTCTGAGATGTCGATGCGCGAGATGTCACGGCACGAGGATGACTCGCCGGGCCATCCCTGGAACGCTGCGACCAGCGTCGAGGGTTGGCTGCGAAGATCCCTGACAAAGACCTGGTCGTTCTCAGACAAATGCGCCACGAACGAAAACCCCGTATCTGCCGCCAGCACAATCCTCAGACGTTCCGCGATGGCATCCAGGCTGGTCGAGACGGGAGAAAATGCAAACACCCGGACCTTCTGCGAGTCGTCCCAGTCAAGCATGCGAAACGAAAATGCCTGACCGCACTGGCAGCATTCGGTAAACCCCTCCATCGGTCCATCGTAGAAACCGGTGGCGATCACGCGCCTGAACGGCAGCGTCTCGAATTGACCTCGCAGCAGCAACTTGCAGCACGTCATTGAGTGTGACCTAACCCCGTGATCAGGGCAGTCAGTGACCAACGTAACGAACGTGATCCTCGGGCGACACGTTGCCCCCGGAAATCACCGCAACCGTTCCCGCCGCGATTGAGCTCCCTTTCAGAACAGCCGCGACACTCGCGGCGCCGCTGGGCTCTGCAACGATCTGAGCGTCTTTGAACAGCCACCGGACGGCTCCCGCAATTTCCTCTTCCTCGACGGTCACAATCTCATCGACGAACGCCTGGATGTGAGCGAACGTGAGCGTGCCGGGCTGGAGCGTCAGCAGGCCGTCGGCGATGCTCGCGGTTTTCTCGAGCCGGACGGGGCGACCGGCCGCTCGGGATGCAGTCATCCGTGCAGCGCCGGCAGGCTCGACGCCAATCACGCGAACCCCAGGCTTGACCGCCTTGATGGCGGTCGAGATCCCGGAGAGCAGTCCGCCACCGCCGATCGGAACGTAGACAGCGGACGCGTCCGGACACTGCTCGAGAATCTCCAGGCCGCAGGTCCCGGCGCCGGCGATGATCCAGGGATGATCGAAGGGCGGCACGATGGTGAGCCCGCGGGCGGCGGCCTCCGCTTCCGCGCGCGTCTTGCGATCGGCCGACGTCGTCCCTGCGAAGATCACTTCCCCGCCATAGCCGCGCACGCCGTCGACCTTGATGCGCGGCGCCGTCTCAGGCATCACGACGACGCAGGGCAGCCCGAGCCGCTGCGCGGCCAGCGCGACCGCCTGACCGTGATTGCCGGACGAATAGGTGATGACGCCGGCGGCACGCGCCTCGGGTGTGAGCTGCGCCAGGAAGTTGCAGGCGCCGCGCATCTTGAAAGCGCCCATCGGTTGGAGATTTTCACATTTGAGAGCGATCGGCGGACCTGAAGGTCCGCCGCTACGATTGCGAGATGCGGTAACGAGCGGCGTCAGGACTGCGATACCGCGGATACGCTCCGCAGCTGCCTGAATATCCGCGAGGCCGACGAGCGTGGCCGCAGTCAATTCGTCGCGGTCTGCCGCGGCCGCGCGAACTGCTGGTCCTCGTTGTAGCGGGGCATCTCCGGCGCATTGGCGATGCGCCACCCGAGCTCGGCGAGGAACTTCATGTCATTGACGGCGCCCGCGTAGTCCCAGTTCGACTGGATCTCGTCGTCGACCTGGTGGTAGCGCTTGTTCTCGTACTCGTCCTTCATCGCCTTCTGAGCGGCCGGATTGCCCGTGTACTCCACGGGATCGCTCAGCGACAGCGCCGGGATGCCGACCTTTGCCAGCGGGAAATGGTCGGAACGGAAGAAATAGCCGTTGCCGGGCGCGGGATCGGGACCGACGACGCGCATCCGCTCCGCGGCCAGCTCCGTTGCCATCGGGCCCAGCGTCGAACGCTCGGCGCCGAGCAGCACGATGTCACGGCTCGGCCCGGTCATGTTCAGTGAATCGATGTTGATGTTGCCCGCCCACGCGCTTGCGGGCAGTACGGGATGCGCCGCGAAGTATTCCGAACCCAGCAGGCCTGACTCCTCAGCCGTCGTGAAGAGGATGTAGATCGATCGCTCAGGGCGCGTGCGCGCGCGCGTCAGCGCCTGCACGATCTCGAGCACCCCCGAAAGGCCGGAGGCGTTGTCGATGGCGCCGTTGAAGATGCGGTCCGCGTCAGGCCGATCACCGGGTTGCGCCTCACGCATGCCCAGGTGGTCGTAATGCGCGGTGTAGATGACTGCCTGCTGTGGGTTCGTTCCCTTGAGTACACCGATCACGTTCGGCGACGTCTTCTGCTGCACCCGCTGGACGACGGTCGCCGAGGCCTCGATGCCAAGCGGCACTGGCGTGAAGCCGCGCATGAGTGCCGTCTTCCGCATCGCGTCGAGATCCTGTCCCGCGCGCTTCGCAATCTCGCGCGCCGCGCGATCGGTCACCCACGCCCGCAGGCCGAGCGCCGGCTGTCCTGGCACGACGGGAATCGAATACTGCGTGCCGCTCCAGGACGACTGCACGACCTGCCAGCCGTAGGTCGCGGATTCGTCGGTGTGAATCAGGAGCGCGCCCGCCGCCCCCTGCCGCGCGGCTTCCTCGAACTTGTAGGTCCAGCGGCCGTAATAGGTCAGCGCCGGCCCGCCGAAGAGCTGCGGCTCGTCGGTCGTCGCCGGCGGATCGTTCACCATGATCAGCGCGACCTTCCCCTTCATGTCGACGCCGGCGTAGTCGTTCCAGTTGAATTCGGGTGCGACGATGCCGTGGCCGACGAAGACGATTTCGCCCTGCGTCCGCACCTGCGGCGACTGTACGCCGCTGAACCCGACCACGTCTTCCAGGTAGCGGAACGGCGAGCCGGCGCCGGCGCTCAGTGTGAAAGACGGGTCCACCACCGACTCGACGATGGCGACCTGCTGGAAGTAGCTGCCGTTCTCTCCGCCCGGCTCGATGCCAAGCAGGGTCAGCTGCGTGGCCAGGTAGCGCGCCGCCAGGTCGCCGCCGCGCGTGGACGGGGCCCGCCCTTCGAGGAGATCGTCGGAAAGAAATTGCACGTGTGCGGCAATATCGTCACCCCGAATCTCATCCAGCGCAGGACCCGGACCGCCTGCAGCGATGACCGGTCGCGGCGAGCCGGGACGCTCCTGCCCGGCGATAACGGCCACAATTACCACCAGGGCTAGCCCGGCAATCCACAAAGTCGTGCGCATGGGCCCAGTATATCGACGGGAAAATGGGGCAGGAACCTTGTTTGCACCTACGGGCGGCGTGTCTGACTCTACCGTTCCCCCAGACGACTCCGTGGGAGGCGCCCCCGCGTCCGTGAGCTCATTCCCGACGCACCGGGATCTGAACGAGCGGCTCATTTCCGAGCTGATCGACGCGGTGAAAGGAGTGCTCCGGAAGGAGACGTCTGACCGGCTGCGCGATATCTACCTCATCGGCGACATCGAAAAGGATCCGGCGCGCGCGGCGATCGAACGGCTTCGCGAGCTGGCCAACGACAGCCCGAAGCCGATCACCCTCTATATCAACAGCGCGGGCGGCAACGTCACCGACGGTCTCGCCATTCACGATTCGATTCGCGAAATCGTCCGCCGCGGCATCGAGGTGACGATCGTCGTCCAGGGCATGGCGTACTCGATGGGTTCGGTCGTGCTGCAGGCAGCGAGTGAAGGACGCCGGCTCGCCCAGCCGCATTCCTGGATCATGATTCACGAGCCGGCGAAGTGGGCCGGCTGGCAATCGACATCCGCCGCGGCGCAGCATCTGGATCGCCTCAAGCAGATGCAGACGCAGATCTACCAGATCATGGCCGCGCGGTCGGGCAAGTCCTTGGCGAAGATCATCCGCGATACGAAGCGGACCGATTACTACCTGGATGCGAAGATGGCGCTCGAGTACGGCCTGATCGACGGGATCACCGAAGGATGACGGTTTTCGCGCTAGCATCCAGTCAAGCACGCGGTGTTCGCGATACTGGCTGCGCTGGTCGTCCTGCTCTGGGTCCTCATCCCCATCATCGGACTGGTTCGCTCCTTCAAGCTCCAGGCTGAGGTCCGTCGCCTCACCGACCGGATCGAGCGGCTCGAAACACAGACGCCGCCGCCAGTTCCGCCCACCGTGCCGCGCGAACGCGCGGCACCGTACATTCCGCCTCCACCGCTGACGGCGCCACCAGTAGACCTCGAAGCCATCGGCGGACGCTGGCTTCAGCACGCGGGCCTGATCGTGCTCGTGCTCGGTGTCGCGTTCTTTCTCCGCTACGCCTTCGATCGGCAATGGCTGTCGCCCGCCGTGCGCCTCGCCCTCGGCGGCGTGGCCGGCGGGGCAATGGCAGTGGGCGGACTCCGGCTGTCGCGGACGTATCGCGCCTACGGGTTGCTCACGTCCGGAGCCGGCGCCGCAGTGCTGTACCTGTCGGTCTACGCGGGACTGAACCTGTATTTTCTGTTCGGGCCGACGCTCGCCTTCACGCTGCTCGTTGTCATCACCGCGGCCGTGGCGTGGGTGGCCGATCGCACCGGCTCGATGGCGCTGGGCTTCATGGCCGTGTGCGGCGGCTTCGCGACGCCATTCCTCGTTGGCGGCGGCACCGATCAGCAACTGACGCTGTTCTCCTATGTCGCGCTGCTGGTCGCGGCGACGATGTACCTCGCGCACCGGCGCAACTGGCCGTGGTTGAATGCGGCGAGCCTGGCATTCACCGTGATCACGGTGCTGGCATGGGCGGACGCGTACTACACGCCCGACAAGTACCTTCGTACCGAGCTGTTCCTCACTGCCTACTGCGGCATGTTCGTCGCGATGCTGCGGCGCACATGGCGGCGCGATGAGGGTACGAACGCCGCGGTGACGGCGTTCCTGCTTCTGGCTCCGGTCGGATACCACTTCTGGTCGGTGGTGACGCTCGCGCCGCACCGCGCGGCGTTTCTCGTCTACCTGATTTTCTTCACTGCGGTCACGCTGATCGTCGCGGTCCACTACGGGTCCAGCCTGCTGCGGCTGATGGCGTGGATCGCGGTCGCGCTGCCGCTGGGGTTGTGGATCGAAAACATGGGCGCCGGCGAATGGACGTTTGCCAGCGTGGCGACGATCGGCGGCGTGTACGCGGCGCATCTGGCGGCGCAGATACGCACCGTGCTGAGTGGCGAGGAGCTCGATCAGCGTGATGTCGCGCTGATACATGCGAATGGCGTCGGCGTGTTCGCGGCGGTGCATCAGCTGCTGGTGGCCAGCGCGCCGATCGAAGCGCTCGCAGGCATCGCGCTGCTCCTGGCCGGTCTGAATACCGTCGTGTGGGCCGCACTGCGCGGTGCCGCGCCGGTTCGCGCGCTGCACTGGGCTGGTGTGGCCGCCACGCTCGTGGCCATCGCTGTGTGGGTACAGTTTGGCGGGCCGTTCGCGGTGGCCGCCTGGGCGAGCGAAGGCGTCGCGCTGTTCTGGATCGGGTCGAAGGCCGACCGGCCATGGCTGCGCGCGGGCGCGTGGGCGCTGATCGGGCTCGCGGTCTTCCGGTGGCTTCAGCCCGACATCCAGGAGACGACCACGTCATTCGTCGTGCTCGCGAACGCCCGCGCGTTGACGGGGCTGGCGATCGTGGCGGCGTTCTATCTCGCCGCGTGGATCGGGCCTCGATCCCGGCATCGCGACCAGGAGCGGGCGGCGCTGCTGGTCGGCGCCAGCCTGGTCACGCTGGCCGTCCTGTCGACGGAGATCGTGTCGTTCTGGACGCTGCGCGGCACGGCCGCCGACGATGTCGCCCGCCAGATGATGTTGTCGGCGTCGTGGGTCATGTACGCGGCGGTGCTCGTACTCGTCGGCATGCGCAGGAAGTACGTGCCGATCCGCTACTTCGCGATGGCGCTGTTCGGCGCGTCGCTGTTGAAGATCTTCCTGATCGACCTTGCCACCGTCGGCGGTATTTACCGGGTGATCGGCTTCCTCGTCGTCGGGGTCATCCTGGTGCTGGTTTCATTCTTGTACCAGCGTGTCAACGTCAGCGCGGAGCCGAAAACCTGAAGCCTCGAAATCTACTGAACGGATCCCCGGAACCGGTGTAGTATGCGCTCCTCATACCGGTCTGTGTTGGCCGGACACAGCGATCGTGCGGCACTCATTGTCTACCAAGGAGGTCGCATGCGTCTGGCTCCGATTGCGCGGTTTCTGACCCTCGTCGTGATCTGCAGCCTGCCCGTGGCGGTGTACGCACAGGAAGCCACGTTCGCGGGAGCCGTTACCGACTCGACCGGCGCGGTTCTGCCGGGCGTGACCATCACCGCCGTTCACACGGCGAGCGGGAATACGTTCACCACCGTCACCGACGAACGCGGCGAGTTCCGG
>Ga0075428_100001851_pt1 | contig 22659 bp, 29 predicted proteins | sample RhiMetdeltSRZDD2_FD_75291 | JGI IMG/M metagenome (GOLD analysis project Ga0075428, IMG submission 75291) | Populus rhizosphere microbial communities from Tennessee, USA - Rhizosphere MetaG P. deltoides SRZDD2 | ecosystem: Host-associated > Plants > Roots > Rhizosphere > Soil | place: USA... | reverse complement strand
ACGTACCACCAGGAGATGGTGCGGATGTTCGGGCTGCCCGAGTCCGGTCTGGCCGACACATTGCGAGACGGCGAACAGAGCATCGAGGGTTTCGACCGGCTGGAGATCACCACCTGCCTGCGGCGCGGCGAGCTCGAGATCGTCACCCGCTACGAACCCGACGCCGCGGGCATCTACGCGAAACTCTTAGAACTGCTGCGCCAGCGCCACGGCCGCGAGATCTTCTCCGAGGACGGCACGCGTGTCGACGACCAGATCGCGCAGCTGCTCGCCGGCCGCCGGATCGCAACGGCCGAATCCTGCACCGGCGGACTGTTGGCCGCGCGGCTGACCGACCTGGCGGGTTCGTCGGCGTATGTCGCCGGCGGTGTCGTCTCGTACGCCAACGAGGCGAAGACCGACCTGCTCGGCGTCGCTGCCGATCTCATCGCGGAGCACGGGGCGGTGTCGGAGCCGGTCGCCGAGGCGATGGCCGACGGCGCGCTGGGCCGCTTCGGCGCCGACACCGCCATCGCGATCACCGGAATCGCCGGGCCCGGAGGCGGTACGGATGAAAAGCCGGTCGGCACGGTCTGTTTCACCGTGAAACTCGCCGACGGCGAGACGTTCACCCGCACGCTCCGGTTGCCCGGCGATCGGTCCGACATTCGCGAACGGTCGACGACGGTCGCGATGCATATGTTGCGACGCGCACTGACCGGTTGGCGGGCTCAGTAGAGAACCTGCGAGTTGTTCAGCCCGCCATGTTCGCACGTGATCGTCACGTTCCACGTCGTGCCCGTCGGGATGCCCGGGAACCATAGGGTGCTTTCCTGGCCGTTGTTCAGATAGAACGGGACTTTGTACGCCGGCAACGGCTTGATGCCGCCGCCGACGGGCACGGCGGTGTATTCGCACCAGCCCCAGGCACCGGTTGACTGGATATGCATCGTGACCCCGAGCGGGTCGCTATCGGGCCACGCCCAGGCGGTGGCCGCTTGAGCGGTTCCGGCGCCCGCAAACAGCAACGCAGGTGCGGCCGCGGCGCCTAGTGCCGCCGCGACGATCTTGTTCTTGGTGATCTTCATGATGGGCTCCCTTTTTTGGTGGTTGCGGTCCCGGTTGGGCCGCGTTCATGGGTAGAAGCGACGGACATCGGTGGGTCTGACAGGTTTTTGGGTATGCCTCTGGCGCCATGACGCCAGAGGCCGCTGCGCAGCAGCTAACACGGGTCGGCACCGGTCTGATCGAGCCGGCCGAACTCAACGCGTGCCTCGACATCGACGCGTCCGAGTGGACGCGCTTCGCCGCGCACTGGGAGGACCTGGTGCCCGATCCCTATGCCGCCGAACTGGGCACGCGCCGGTTGCGCCGCTATGGGCATTTCCGATTCACGCCCGCTGAGGCCATCGCGGAGCCGATGCCACACGATGCCTTCGTCCAGCCGGAGAATTCAAACCCGCTTTATGTCGGCAAGGACCGGCAGTTCGAGCCGTTGACCGATGCGTTCGCGAAAGATCCACTGCTAGAACGGATCCTGAAGCTGCTCGGTCAGCTGGCCATGGCGCTCGACGACACACCCACGTGGAGCGCGAAGGTGACCCCATTCCGTGTCCTCGCGTCCGCCGACGACGACGGCATGCCGACGCCGGAGGGTATGCACCGCGACGGCGTCACGCTCGTCACCTCGCTGTTGATCGGCAGGCGCAACGCCATCGGCGGCAAGAGCACCGTCACCGACATCGACGGCCGTCACATGCTTACGACCACGCTGGACGAGCCGGGCACCCTGCTTCTCGGCGACGACCGTCGGACCCTGCATGGCGTCTCGCCGATCAGGCCGTGCGACCCCGCCGAGCCGGCGCGACGCGATGTCCTGGTGATTACGTTCGCGCCGTCAGCGTGACAAGGTCGTCGACCACGCCGGTTAACGAGCCGTGCCGGGCCAGCGAGGCGCGCTGCAGGTCGGCACCTGTGCCGCGCTCCGTCAGCCGGTCGACGAACCGGTGCACGATGTCGCTGTCGCCGTGGCGGCGCAATGCCGGGGCGACGTGGTCGAGGAGCCGCGCAGTTTGCACCGGTGCGGGCAACATCTCTTGAGTCAACGCATCGACGCCGCAGCCGGGCCACCCGTCTCTGGCCGCCCGCCAATACGCCGCGCGAAGAACCTCACTGCTGGGCTGCGGGCCGGGATCGCCGGCTAGCGCCTTGTCGGTCGCCGTCGCCACCAACGCGCGGATCACCATTGCGAGGGCGACGGTGTCGTCGATGTCGGCGACGACGTCCATCGTGCGGACCTCCAGAGTCGGAAGGCGTGGATTCGGCCGGATGTCCCAGAATGGTGTCGCGGCGTCCAGCATCGCACCCGATTCTGCAATCGCGGTCGCGAGTTCCTCATGGTGGCGCAGGGATTCGGCATACGGCGGCGGACCCAGGCAGGGAAACCGACTGCGGACCACCGCCCGCCAGTCGGCGTATCCGGTGTCGTTGCCTTGGTGGAAGGGCGAATTCGCGCTTACCGCGATCAGAAGCGGCAGCCATGGCCGCAGATGGTTACTGACACGCACGGCCAACTCGCGGTCCGGCAGATGGACGTGGACGTGTAGCGAGCAGACCATGAAATCGTCGAGCATTGACCGGTACTGCGCCACACCGGCGCGATATCGCGGATGGTCGCCGACGGCGGACGGCTCACGGCCTGCAAGCGGAGGGGTGCCAGAAGCGCACAGCCGCAAGCCTTCTGAAGCCGCCGCCCCCGCAGCCGCCGTCCGTAGCTGCGCCAGCTCGGTTCGCAGCCGACCGGCCTCACTGCACGGTGGCGTCTTGATCTCGATCTGACATCGGGTGAATTCGCCGCTGACCAAATCGCCCAGGCCCGGCGCGGCCCGCGTGACGACCGCGGCCGCGGCCGGTTGCGGTTGGCGGGTGTCGGGGTCGATGAGAAGGAACTCCTCCTCGACTCCGACCGTGGGCGTACCGTCAGTCACTGTTCCAGTGCAGTGCGGAAGGCCCGTTCGGCCTCGTCCCCATGCACTGCGAAGACCACTCGCTCGAGAGACCGGGGTTTGTGTCCGCGCGCGGCATCGACCATCAGCCGTGCCGCCTCATCGAGCGCGAAGCCACCGACCCCGGTCCCGAACGCGACGAGGGCAAGCGATCGGCAACCCAGTTCGTCGGCCTTGGCCAACGTCGATCGGGTCGCTTGGGCGATGATGTCCGCCGACGTCGGCCCGCCGAGTTCCATCGTCGCGGCGTGAATGACATAGCGCGCGGGCATGTCACCGGCCGTGGTCTCTACCGCCTCGCCCAGGCCGATCGGTGCCTTCTCGGTGGATTCCCGCTGGACCGCCGGTCCTCCGGCGCGCGAGATCGCGCCGGCCACCCCGCCGCCGTGCTTGAGCTCGGTGTTGGCGGCGTTGGTGATCGCGTCGACCTCGAGCCGGGTCACGTCGGCCTGCTGAACCTCCAGCGCCATCATCGCTGTATCGTCTCGCACCGACGCGGGCACCACAGGAGGAACAGCGATGACAGCAACCGACGAGCGGCAGACACTAGCCGAGCTCGCCGAGGAGGGCGGCTGGTACCGCAGAAACGTCGACCGCACCGACTACTACCAGAAGGCGGGGGCCAGGGTGCAGGTGATCTGGCAGGGCACAGAGGTGATCAGCGGTGGCACGCTCTACCACGACGACGTCCTGACCACGTACAGCCGCGATCTCAGCACGGTCAAGGGGTGGCTGAGACGCTGATCAGGTAAGCGCCGACTTCGCTTCGGCCAGGTTGTCCGCGGCCAGCACCAGCCGGGTGTTCGTCGCCAGGTAGGCCGTCGTCAGATTGACCTTCGCATCCGCGAGCTTGCGGGCCACTTCGCCGAGCGCGCCAGGTCGATCCTCCACGTCGAGCACGATCACCTCCTGCTCCGCGGCGATCTTGATTCCGGCGTCCTGCAGCGCCTCGAACGCCGATGTCGCATCCTGCACCAAGATATGCACCTCGGCCACGCCTCCGCCGGTGGTCACCGCGCATAGGCCGGCGATGTTGGTGCCCGCCTTGCCAAGCGCGTCACCGACCCGGGCCAGCTCGCCGGGGTGGTCATCGAGGTAGAGCGTCAGATCGGTCGCCATCACGAGCGCTCCTTCCGTGCCAGCTCAACGGTATCGGCTGAGCACGAAATTCGGATGCGCTCCGGCATTGCTTTGTGGCACCGTCGAGTTCTGTGCTCGCCTCCGACACATCGACTTCCGTAGAGATCCGATCCGCCGCCGACGCCGACTGGGCGGCGATATCACTGTTGGACTCCACCAGTTTCGGCGTCTTCGGACACCCGGAGGCGTTGGCTGCCTGGCGGACCCTGATGCCAACCGACAGCTCGGTGATCGCCTGCGACGGCAACAACGTCGTCGGCATGGCGCATTACCTCGATATGCGGCTGACCGTGCCCGGCGGCGCGGAGCTGCCGATGGCCGGCGTGACGATCGTCGCCGTCGCGCCGACTCATCGCCGCCGCGGAGTCCTGCGCTCGATGTACACCGAACTGCATAACCGCATCGCCGACGCGCGGTATCCGATCGCGGGCCTGACCGCCAGCGAAGGCGGCATCTACGGGCGCTTCGGGTATGGGCCTGCGACGATCGAGCAGGAGTTCAGCGTCGACCGCCGGTTTGCGCGCTTCCGCGACGACGCTCCCGATCCCGGTGGTGTCCGGATCGTGAAGCCCGCGGACCACCGCGATGACCTCGAGGAGATCTACGAACGCTGGCGGCGCCAAACACCGGGCGGCGTCGTTCGCCCGAAGGCGCTGTGGGACGAGTTGCTCGCCGATCGTGAGTGGGTCCGCCGCGGTGGAACGGAGTTGTTCGCGTTCCTCCATCCCGACGGCTACGCCCTTTATCGGGTGTTCGGCGACGACCCGATGATCGTGCGAGTCGGCGAGTTGGTCCCCGCGACCACCGACGCGGGTATTGCGTTGTGTCGGGCGCTGTTCGGCCTCGACCTGATGGAGAAGGTCGTCTTCGGCACGCATCCCGCCGATCCGCTGCCGTACCTGTTGGCGGATCCTCGGGTGGCTCGTCTTACTCATTACGAGGACGATCTCTGGCTGCGCATCATGGACATTCCGACGACGCTCGAGGCACGTACGTATGAGGCGGATGTGTCCATCGTGATCGAGATTTCAGATGGATTCCGCAGTGACGGTGGGCGGTTCGCGCTCAAGATTCGCGACGGACGGGCTCGCTGCGCACCAACAGACGCCGAGGCCGACGTCCGCATGGACCTCGATGTGCTGGGCAGCCTCTATATGGGTGCTCACAAAGCGTCGTCATATGCCGCGGCAAACCGATTGCACACAAACGACTCCGCCCTTCTGGGCCGGCTCGACGCAGCATTCGTGAGCGACGTCCCGGCTGTCCTCGGCTACGGCTTCTAGGAGATCATTCCGGGGATTGCGTGCGTCAAGCGCGTAAGGGACCCTTAGCCGGGCCCCTTGGAAGGAGCGCGCATGCGTATCGATCGACGATCGTTCGCAGCGGCGGTAACTCTTGGCAGCGCCGCCGCGCTGATCGGGGCGCAGCGCGCATCGGCGGCGCCGCCGCCCGATCCCATGCCCCAGGCCCGCAACGTGGTGCTTGTGCACGGCGCGTACGCCGACGGCTCGTGTTGGTCCGACGTGATCCCGTACCTGCAGGCCCGCGGGCTGAACGTGGCGTCTGTGCAGAACCCGCTGCGCACGCTGGACGAAGACTGTGAGTTCGCCCGCCGCACACTGGCTTTGATGGACGGCCCGACAGTGCTTGCCTGCCACTCGTATTCGGGAATGATCGCCACTGAGGTCGGTGTCGACCCCAAAGTGACGGCCTTGGTGTACATCGCCGCTCGCGCACCCGACGCCGGCGAGGACTACACCGCACTGGCCGCGCAGTACCCGGCCCCGCCAGCGAGCGCAGGTTTGGTCAAAGCCCCCGACGGATACGCGCAGCTATCCGAGTCGGCCTTCCTCAACGACTTCGCACAGGACGTCCCCGCAGCCCGGGCCAGGGTGTTGTACACGGTGCAGGGCAGGATCTCCGACGAATTGTTCAACGGCCGCACCACTCAAGCGGCCTGGCGCGACAAGCCGACGTTCTATGCGGTGTCGAAGAACGACCGCACGATCAATCCCGACCTCGAGCGGTTCATGGCCCAGCGGATGAACGCCAAGACCATCGAGCTCGACGCCAGCCACCTGTCCATCGTCTCCAAACCCCGCGAGGTGGGCGACCTCATCATCGAGGCCGCCGGAGGTTAATCACTTCTGGTCGGCGCGGTCCCACAGCTCGACCATCGTGCCCAAGATTTCCTCGGCCCGACCTAGTCCGGCCAGGTGGCTTTCGCCGGGCAGGTGAGTCAGCTGGGCGTCGGGAAGCTTGGACACCACGTGCTGTCCGTGCTCGAACGGGACGATGTGGTCGCGGTCGCCGTGCCACCACCGCACCGGCACCTTGACCTCCTCGAGCCGGAACCCCCAGTCGCGGGCGAACACCACGACGTCCGCGAAGGGCGCGGCGAGCTGTTTGCGGCTGCCGTTGAGCAGGTCGTCGAGGAACATCGCCTTGAACTCCGGGCGGACCAACAGCTGACGGTCGGCCTCCGGCGAAATTCGGGCGTACGCGTAGAGCGCCGGCTCGGCGACCGGCCGGATGAGCCGGATCAGGGTGCTGGCCGCCAATCGCAGCGGCGCGCCGGCCAATTCGACTACCGGCGCCGCCGCGCTGATCAGCGTTGACACGCCGCCGCCGATTGCATCCGCGCCGCGCACCGGAGCCACCCCGCCCAGCACACCGGCGGCGACCACTCGGTCGGGCATGGCGGCAGCGCACGCGAGCGTGTACGGACCGCCGCCTGACAGCCCGATCACCTCGAACTTGTCGATGCCGAGGGTGTCGGCGATGGTGTGCAGATCGTCGGCGAACGCGAAGACGGTGTCGTATTGATAGGGCGTGGACGACCCGATGCCCGGCCGGTCGACACCAATCAGCCGGATCTCGCGCTGCTCGGCGTAGACGCGCGCTTCCATCGGGATCTGCCTGCGGGCGCCGGGTGTGCCGTGCAGCCAGAACACGGCACGGCCCTGCGGATCGCCGAACTCGGCAAACCCGATCTGACGGTCATCGCCGACGGCGATGTTGCCTTCCAGCTTCGGACGCGCGATTGAGACAGCCATGCCGAAAGTGTCGCACGCGGCCTAATCGGCCCGGCGAAACAGGTATGACCCCACGGTGGTGATGCGGTCCTCGACGCCTTCGTCGTGCGTGATGGTGCGGACCGCGAGCGTGCCGTCAGCGCCGGGCATCGGTTCGGTTTCGACGCGGAACGGACCGACCTTGCCGCGGGCAACGAACATCACGTGCGACGAGATGGCCTGCAGGCTGTCGGTTCCGGCGAGGGCAGCCGCCGCGTCGGCCGCAGCGGTCTCTCCGATGACGAACTGTGGTCCGATGTGCAATGCGGCGTCGGGAGACGCCACCTCGACCGCGAGTTCCGGCAATGCCCAGTGGCCATCCGGTCGTCGGTGGCCGCCGAAGACCTGCCAGAGCGGTGGGAGGTCGAGGGAGTCGATCACCTCGAGGGGGTTGGCCTCCATCCGTTCGAGGCCTTCGGGCGGCACGCCGATGCTGACGCCCTGGCCTTGGGTCAGTGCCAACACCCTGCTGGGTCGGTCCGCGTCGACGATCTTCGCGCGGCTGTAGCCCATCTGACGGCCCCGCTTTAGGTCCTCGGACACGATCTCGATGCGCCGAACATCGCGGCCCGGGTCGAGGATCTGACACGAATGGATGACCGGGTTCGGCACCGCCTCCAGGTCTGACATGTGGCCGCCCTCGGGTGCGGCGATGCACAGCACGGCCAGCAGCAGTCCGCCCGTGGAGTTACGCATGTCGTGGCGGATGGTCACGGTGTTGTCTTCGGGTCCGAGATCCATCGATGCGTAGCTGCGGCCGATGTACCGGTAGCTCAGTAGGCCGCCCCAGCGCCGGCGCAGCTCCTCGGCGTAGGCCTGCGGGGAATCGGTCAGCTCACGAATATCGCGCACCATGTGGCGACATTACATACTGGGCCGCCGATGTAACCACGGCATCGCCGTTTCGAGCTGTGCGGCGAGCTGCAGCAGGATCGTCTCGTCGGGCGCCATCAGCTGGACGCCGATCGGTAGTCCGTTCGAGGTGACGCCGAGCGGCAACGAGATCGCGGCCCAGCCAGTGACATTCGCCAACGACGTCCAGCCGGTGGTGGCGAACTCGACGTCGAAGAACGCCCGGGTCGTGCCGCGCGGCTGATCGAGCAGCGCGTAGGGCGGCGGGGGAGTCAGGAGCGTCGGCACGAGCAGCACGTCATGGTTGGCCATGCCTGCGACGAACCGCCGCGTCTGCGCGTGGACGGCCGCGATCGCCTCGGCGTATGCCACCCCGCTCGTCGTGAAACCCTCGCGAACCATCACCCATGTGCTCGGCTCGAACTCGTCCTCATGGGGCTCCCGCCCGAGGTGCGCGGTGGCCAGGGCGTGCAACTGCGCATTGCTGACGTTGTGCAGCACCGCGATGGCATCCGCGACGGCATCGGCGTCGATGGTCGGGGCGCCAGGTTCGACCACATGGCCGAGGCGGGCGAGCACGGTGCCGGTCTGTTCGACGGCGGCGACGACCTCGGGATGGGTGGCCGGTCCGGGATACGGTGACGCGGTCGCGATCAGGATCCGCGTGGCGGCCGGCTGGTGCGTGATCGCTTGCAGGAATGGCACATTCGGCACGGGCGCGGTGTACGGGTCACCGGTAGCCGAGCCGGCCACCGCGTCGAGCAGTGCGGCGCTGTCGCGGACGGTGCGGGTGAGGGCGTGCTCGTTGACCAGTCCCTCCAGTCCATGGCCGGCGCCCGGCGCGAAGGAGGTACGGCCGCGGCGTGGCTTGAGACCGACAAGCCCACAACACGACGCGGGTACCCGGATCGAACCGGTGCCGTCACCGCCGGAGGCCGCCGGCACTACGCCCGCCGCCACCGCCGCGGCCGACCCGCCGCTGGAGCCGCCCGGCGTGATCGACGCCGACCACGGGTTCACCGTGGGCCCGAACAGCGAGGGCTCGGTGGTGCAGTGGTTGCCCCATTCGGGGGTGTTTGTCTTGCCGAACACCACGAGTCCCGCGGCGAGATACCGATCGACGATCCACGCCGAGTCGGTCGCGACGTGGGTGCGCAGCGCGCGTGAGCCCATCGCCTCGGGCGCACCGGCGAGCGAGGCGCCAAGATCCTTGAGCAAGAACGGAACTCCCGCGAGCGGACCTGACCCCCCGCTGCGCAACACACCGGAGGCGTCGAGCGCCGCAGCCTGCTGTCGGCCATGATCGAAAAGGTCGGCGATGACGGCGTTCAGTTCCCGGCCGGCCTCGAGGCGCACAATCGCGGCCTCCAGCAGTTCGGTCGCCGACAGCCGACCGGAAGCGACCAGCGCCGCCTGCCCGATGGCGTCGAGATCGGCGAGGGCCACGGCATCGGTTGCGTCCATGGGGACGGATCATTCAGCGCCGTCATGCGCGCGGCAACTTGAGCGTCCGCGATGTCTTTTCGGACGCCGCCGAGTCGTTATAGATGTACGGCCACCGAAAGGACGAATCATGACCGAATCCTTGAACCGGCAGTTCACCGCGAGACTGCAGAAGAGTGACAACAAAGGCGGATGGACCTACGTCGTAATGCCCGATTCGGCGGCCTTCTTCGGCACCCGCGGCCTGGTCAAGGTCCGCGGCACCGTGGACGGTCAGCCGTTTGCAAGCTCGTTCATGGCGCTCGGCGACGGCACACACAAACTGCCCGTGAAGACCGACCTGCGTCGGCGCATCGGGAAAGAGGCCGGCGGCGAGGTGACCGTGCACCTCGAGGAACGCATCAGCTGAATGTTCCTTCGCTTTGCAGACCGGGCATCGGACTCGCCGTACATCGAACGGGTGTGGCGGGCCCATAGCGATGGCGGCGGCCCGTTCGTCTCCGTCGCCGCCGGTCATCTCGAGCTGGTGGTGACGCGGCTCGCCGACTTCACCATGGTCACCGTGCGCGGGCCGGAGACCCGGGCCACCACCATCGACTGCCCACCAGACGGCGAGTGGGCGGCGATCCGGTTCCGGCTCGGTGTACACATGCCGTCGCTGCCGACCCGCCTGCTACTCGATCATCGCGACGTGCACCTGGCCGTGTCGGCCGACGGATCGTTCGAGCTCGCGGGCTCACGATGGCCGCTTCCGGACCTGGATAACGCCGAACGCTATGTCCACGAGCTCGCCCGGCGAGGCGTGATCGCCCGGGACGACGTGGTCGATGCCGCGATCGGGGGTGACGGATCAGCGCTCACCATCCGCTCGGTCCAGCGCCATTTCCGGCGTACCACCGGCATGACGCACTCGCTGTTCCGCCAGATCGAACGGGCCCGCCGCGCGACGACGCTTCTGCGCGCGGGCGCACCCATCCTGGACACGGTGCACGAGGCCGGTTATTTCGATCAGGCCCATCTCAGCCGTTCGCTCAGGGTGTTCATCGGCGAGACGCCGGCGAGCGTCATGCGCAACGACAGGCAGCTGTCGTTTCTGTACAAAACAGGCTGACCTGCGCCGGGCTAACCTGCCGGCATGCGGGTCGAACCATATGTCTATTTCCAAGGTCGCTGCGAGGAGGCGCTGGAGTTCTATCGCGCGGCACTTGGCGCCGACGCCACGGTGCTCGCCCGCTTCGGGGACAAGGTGGGCCATGCCGAGGTGCGAATCGGTGACACGGTTCTGCTGGCTTCCGACGGTCAAGGCGACGGTCCGTCGACGTTCAGCGGTTTCTCGCTGTCGCTGAGCGCATCCGATGAGACAGAGGCCGACCGGCTGTTCGCGGCGCTATCCGACGGGGGAAGCGTGCAGGTGCCTATTGCGCCGACACCGTTCGCATCGCGGCTCGGCCTGGTCGCCGACAAGTTCGGCGTTCCGTGGATGGTCGTGTCACAGAATGCGGCGGGGTGACCTACCCATTTGGTAGCCGGCGGGAAACGACATCTCGATCACCCGGAGCTGGTCGTTTGCTTTGGATTCCAGTTCCAGGACGACGCAGTCGCCGCTTAGTTGCTTGGATTCGAGAACGATGTAATGCTGGCCGCCACCGTTGACGTCGGTGACATGTTCCCCCGAGCGCAGCGCCTCAACGGGCACCAGGTCGGGGGCTTTTAAATGGTGTGGTTCCACCCTGAAAACCGTAAGCGAAGACAACGGTCCCGGGGCGGATTTCGCGCGACGTGTCAGCCGACCGCCATCGCATCACCCACGCCTCCCAACCCGACCGCGACTGCGCACAACACGAAAGTTGCAACCGCAAACGGCCATCCGGGTTTACGCCGATAGAGCTGGATGACGGTCAGAACCAATCCGACGACCCCGATCGCGAACGCGGCGAGCAATCCGGTCCCGACGGCGGTGGCGGCGCCTTCCGCGCTGCAACTCTGCGGCGGGCAGTAATCCAGGAAGGCAAGGGAGAACAGCCCCATGACCGCCGCGGCCCCGCCGAAGATCACGGTGAGAATGAGCGCACTGATGGAGATCGCGAGGTCGGCGCCCGCGATCGGCGGCTTTGGCGGCGGATAGCTCGGGTGCCCCACGCGAGACGATGCTATCGGCCGGATTAGCAGTTCTCGCCGATTCCGCTGCCGGATCGACCATCATGGCGCCATCGACTGTGGGGGTGAAGATGCACAGCACAATGCAAGACTTTCCGCTGACTGTGACGGGCATCCTCCGTCACGGCACGGGGTGGTACTCGAGTCGACGGGTCACGACGGCGACTCCCGGTGGCTACCGCGAGATTAGTTACGGGGAGCTCGGCACACGGGTAGCGCAGCTCGCTCATGGGCTGCGCCAACTCGGTGTCACGGACGGCGATCGTGTCGCGACGTTCATGTGGAACAACCAGGAGCACCTCGAGACCTATTTCGCCGCGCCATGTATGGGCGCCGTGTTGCACACGCTGAACATCCGGCTGGCAGGCGACCAGATCGCGTTCATCGCCAATCAAGCCGAGGATCGCGTTGTGCTGGTTGACATGTCGCTTGCGCCGCTGCTGGCCCCGGTGCTGCCGGAGATGACGTCGGTGCAGACGGTGGTGGCCGTCGGCGAGGGCGACGTCGCCCAGCTCAACACCTCTGGGAAGAACGTGATCCGCTACGACGACCTGCTGGACGGACAACCGCTTGAATACAGCTGGCCAGATCTGGACGAAAGAAGCGCGGCCGCAATGTGTTATACCAGCGGCACGACCGGAAACCCGAAAGGCGTGGTGTACAGCCACCGTTCGAGTTACCTGCATTCGATGTCGGTCTGTGCGGCCAATGCGTTGGGCCTCGCCGACGGCGACCGGGTGTTGCCAATCGTGCCGATGTTCCACGCGAACGCCTGGGGCCAGCCGTATGCGGCAATGATGGCGGGTGCCGACCTGCTGTTGCCCGACCGGTTCCTGCAGGCCGCCCCGCTGGTGGACATGATCGAACAGCGCCGGCCCACCATCGCCGCCGCCGTCCCGACCATCTGGAACGACGTGTTGCAGTACCTGCACGCCAATCCCGGTCGCGACGTCTCGTCGCTGCGACTGGTCGCCTGCGGGGGGTCGGCCGTCCCACTCGGGATGATGAAGGAGTACGAGCAGTCCCACAGTGTGCACATCCTTCAGGGCTGGGGCATGACGGAGACTTCACCGCTGGCCGCGCTCGCCGCTCCGCCGCCCGAAGTCACCGGCTCGGACCACTGGGCGTTACGCAGCACCGCAGGCCGGGTTCTGTGCGGGGTCGAGGTGCGCCTCGTCGACGACGCGGGCGCCGTCCTACCCAATGACGGTAAGGCCGTGGGCGAGATAGAGATTCGCGGCCCGTGGATCACCGGCTCCTACTACCAGAACGCCGATCCGTCGAAGTTCGACAACGGATGGCTTCGAACCGGCGACGTCGGCCGCATCGATCCGCAGGGCTTCATCACGCTGACGGATCGTGCCAAGGACGTCATCAAGTCCGGCGGCGAGTGGATTTCGTCGGTCGAGCTGGAACTGTTGATCATGGACCACCCCGCGGTGCTGGAGGCCGCCGTCGTCGCGGTGCCCGACGACCGGTGGCAGGAGCGACCATTGGCAGCGGTGGTTGTCAAGAACGGTGCCACCGTCGCAGCTCCTGAGCTTCGAAAGCATCTGTGCGACAAGGTCGCTCGGTTCTGGCTGCCGGAGCGCTGGACGTTCATCGATGAAGTGCCGAAGACGAGTGTCGGCAAGTTCGACAAGAAACTCATCCGGTCCCGATACGCCGACGGCGTCTACGACGTCCTGGAATGCCGGGACTGACCAGCGCCACTCAGCGCCCTGCGGTCAGCGCCCATCGGATACCGCCGACCACAACGCGGCCGGCTACGCGGATGACGGTGGCCTCCACCGGCGGGAAGTAGGGCAGCAGCAACGGCATTCGCGCCCACGCGGGCAGCATTGACACCGACGTTGCAGCGAGCAACCCGTACGGCGCCCTTGCCGCGATCGGCAGCGGTGGAGTCAGCAGCAGGAAGCGGGCCGCCTCGCGCGCCGCTGCCGTCCCTGACAACTCGGGCCGAAACGCCTCGATCCGTTCGCGCAGTTCCTTCTGGGTCAACGGTGGGTCGGATACGCCGAGCGCCCTTGCGACACGGGCGGTATCGGCGACATACCCGTCGCGGCCGCTCTGATCGAGTGGGGCAGCGCCGTAGAGCTGGTGGGCGAGAAGGAAGCTGTCGACCTCGGCGACGTGCACCCATTCCAGTAGGTGTGGATCCGAGGCGTGGTACGGCCTGCCGTCGGGGGCGATCCCGTGGACACGCTGGTGAATTCCACGCACCCGATCGACGGCTCGCTGGGCCTCGGCGACCGGGCCGAACGTGGTCACCGCAAGGAAGGTGCTGGTGCGCTGTAGCCGGCCCCACGGATCACCGCGGTAATCGGAGTGCTCGGCTACGCCCGCCATCGCCAGCGGGTGCAGCGATTGAAGCAGGAGTGCTCGCAGACCGCCGACGAACATGGAGGCGTCGGCGTGGACCCGCCGGATCGGACGGTCCTCGCCGAACCAGCGTGGCCCCGGCGTCTCGTGAATGCGCGCCCGGTTCGCCGGCCCGTCCGGCCCGGCGACCATGCCGAACAGACTCCGACCCAGGGTCTTGCGCACGAAGCCCAGCTCGGGCAACACCGTCATGCTTTCGACGGTACGCGAGTGGATTGGCTGTTTCGCCGTCCGACGAGGCGTTAATTACTAATCTCGATGGCACGCGGACACGAATGAACGGCAGGTAGCAACGATGCGTCAGCGCGTTCTGAACACTGTGGCAGCAATGGTTGTGGCGATGCCGGCGGTTCTGACTGTCGGCGTTCCAACGGCGACGGCCGACGGCCCAACGGGTGGCGGTGGTGGTGGTGGGGCAACTTTCGTGGCATTCACTCAGATGTTCCGACGGTGCGATTTCAGCGCCAAGACACATATCGGACCGACGGCGTACGGACGCCCAACCGCGACGGTGCGCCATACGGGCTCCGAGGTGATCGCCGACGTGCAGATCGCGACGGTCCTGCCGAATACGCCCTACGACGTGGGGTTGGTACAGATGCCGCGCTCATCGGCGACGGGCTGCAATCCCGGCGATCCGGGCGTGATCTCCGGTGTGCTCATGACAGACCCCACAGGCGCAGGCAGCGTCACCGTTCGCGGCCCCATTGCGCCCGGCGCGAGCGGCGTGTGGATTTACATCAGTCGGCCGGGCGAGTTCTCTCAGACACCGGACGAGTTCTACACCTCCGACTTCGTCGTATCGCTCTAGGGAACCCGGTAGTCGATCATCGGCTCCTGCTTGATCACCGCGCCTCCGGCGGTGACCAGAAGCTCAGCGGGTGAGATTGAGTACGTGACGTTTGCGTTGTGCGCGATGAACTCGTGTGTCGGCGTGCTCCTGGCCGCCGCCTTGAGGACCGCATCGTCACTGAGCCGGATGCCCAGATAGCCGTAGCGCCCGTCCTGGTCTCCGCATATCACCACCAGTGACCCTGGTGTCCGGCCGATTGCGACGGCCGTCTGGCTTCCGTCGCATCGTGCACTGGAGTTGACGAAGCCCCTGTCATCGACCGCGAACGGGTCAGCCGGTATGGCCGCCGGTGGGCTTGGCGCTTCGACCGACGGCGTTGGTGGGCTCGGGGCGACCGTCGTAGACGGACGAGCGTTCGGTTGCGAAACCGGCTCGTGTGTCACCCACTTCACCACCGAGCCAACCGAGACGACCAGCGCCGCAAGGAGGACGGCCGATCCGCCGACGGCAAGGCGCCGGCCTGAGAAGAACCGGCGTGGTGGTGGCTGCTTTCGATGTCGGCCGCGGGTGCGGGAAGGTCGCGTCAGATACCCCGAGCTGGTGACCAAGGTCGCTCCCGTCATGCAACTTCGTGCACTAGTTGTGCGGAACATTCTGCACGACACGATCCGCACGACAAACGATGGCTACGCCGCGTCGAACAGGCTCGAATCTTGTTGATTCACTGGACAATTTGCTAGCTACGCATTGACGCTTGCGAAAGTGCGGCTACGGTGGCCGGGTGACCGTTTACGCCATCGCTCAGCTGAAGTTCTCCGACCGCAACGCCTACAACCGCTATCAGGCGGCGTTCATGGAGGTGTTCCAACGCTACGACGGCACGCTGTTGGCGGCCGATGAGGCGCCGCGGGTCATCGAGGGTCAATGGGACCTAGAGAAGGTCGTGTTGATCAGCTTTCCGGATGAGGCGGCGTTCCGTGAGTGGTCGGAATCACCGGACTATCAACGGATTTCAGAGGACCGCCGCGCGGGAGCCGACACAGTGGTGGTGCTTGTGCAAGGGTTGCCGGGTAACGGGACGTAGCGGATCACGTTATGCGGGAACAACAACCGTCAATCCATTGCCGCGACGCTCCACCCGCATACCGGCCCGCCGACCGACTGCGGCCACCTGCGCGGCATCGTCGGGCTCGGACCTTGTCGTGGCTAGGGCGCGCGCCAGACGACCCTTGTGCGCCTTGTTGAAATGGCTCACCACGGTGCGGTGGCCGTCAGAATCCTCGGACACCACATCGACCTTGACGGCGCCGGGCACCCTTCCTAACGCCGCATAGGAACCGGATCGCAGGTCGACCACTAGCTCGCTCGACGCAATCTGTGCCAGTACCGGTTCAAGCAGAGGACGCCATCGCGCAGCCAGCGTGGGCCGACCGGGCAGCTTCGATGTCGCGGAGAGCCGATACGCGGGCACCGGATCGTCCGCGCGCAACAGGCCAAACAGCGCGGAGCCGACCGCCAGCCGGCTTCGGGCGCGAACGGCGGATGCACCGCGCAACGATCCGACATCAAGGGCGTCGTACAGCACGCCGGTGTAGCGACTAATGGCGGGCAGCGTGGCTGCGCTCCGCAGCACCGCGTTGCGCTCGATCTCGGCGTCCTGCGACGCGGAGATACCCAGCGCGCCCCGGCATACCGAGGTGTCGTCGGCCAGCGCGATGAGTTCGTCGATCAGCGCTTCGCGTAACGGCCCGAGGTCCGGAGAGCTCAGGGCATCCAGACGCAGAGGCGGCCCGTCACCGCCGACGTGCTTGGTCTCCGATGGCGGCAGCAGCACGATCACGGTCGTGACGCTAACCGACCCCGTGCCGGGTCAGGCCGGGGGAGCGATGTCGCCAGGCGCCGGCGGCGCGAACGGATCCGCTGGTGGCGGCGGCGCGAACGGATCTGCCGGCGGGGGCGGCGGCGCGAAGGGATCGGCCGGCGGGGGCGGCGGTGCCATCTCCGGTGCCGGGGCCTCCTGGGCCATCAGCACGATAGGCGCCTCCGGTGCCGGCGGCGGGATCATTTCGGGCGGGGGCGGAAGGAACGGGTCACCCGCCATCGGCGCGTCAGGCGCGGGCGGCACGTCCTCAGGTGCCATCGGCAGGTACATGTGGTGAGAGAACTGTCCCTGGAAGGCGCCACCGCCACCGACCCTCACGCCGCCGCCTTCACCGGAGGCTACGGGAGTGCCATCGGGGAGTGTCGCCGCCGTGTGACCGCCGTTCCAGCCGACGTTCAGGGCACCGGGCTGCGACCCGTACTTGAAACCGCGGGAGAGCAGAGCCCTCTCGATGTTGCCGGTGTTGAACCGGTCGCCGTAGATCGGACGGCCACTTGCCGCGTTAGAGACCCATGACACCAGGCCCGAGCAGTCCGTGCCCCGGGGAGAGTCTCCACCGGAGATATACGGGGTGCCCGAAACCGAGTTCACGAGCGTCAACAGGGTTACGGTAGCAAACATGCGGCCGGACGCTACTAGAGGTTTTTGTAACGCGCCAAAATCTGTGACGCCCTTCACAACTCGTGCTCAGCATCGGTTCACTTCACGAAATGTCTTGGGCTGCCAAAAGACTCAATATGACGCCGCCACTTACGATTTCATGAATTTTCGCTGGTAGCAGCGGGTAGTTTCATGCGCAATCGCGCGTACGCGCAGGCCATATAGATATGGAAGCGCTGCGACTTCGTGGCCCGTGGCGCACACATACCGCACGCTGAAGCCGCGCCACAAGTGGCAGGCATCACATTTCAAGATCAGCGAATGTGACCCATGCCACAGCGAGCACGCACGTCAAACGCCCAGGTCGAACACCAGCGATCGCCGGACCGCTCGTCGTGCTGACGATTAGGCTGCAATCGACCCAGTGAGGTGCGGAAATGGCTGTCTCGATCAGGCTCGGACGCTTCAGAACTGCATTGGCGCTGTGTGTATGTCTCCTCATGGCTAGCAGCTCGCTGATCTCGACCACTTCCTGGGCGGATGACTGTGACATCACTCCGATAGATGTCGAAACGACGGACTATTCGTTGCCATTCGAGGTGCCGGGGGGACTGATGCCCGATCCTCAGTTCGACGGCATGCAGGCACACTTTGAAATGCACCGCGTGCGACCGGTTTACGACAACAAGTGCCCATCGGTACCGAACAGGGCGGCAGTGCTGATCCACGGCCGCACGGTCACTGGCCCTGTGGCGTTCGATCTGCGATACCCCGCGCCCGGTGGCGGCACCCTAAGCGTGCAGGAAGCGTTGGCGCGAAGCGGAATTGACACATTCGCACCGAGCCTGCTCGGCTACGGCCGCTCGACGACGTTCGACCATGGGCTGGACGATCCCGGAAATGCAAGCCTGAGACCATTTCCGCCAGATGGCGAGTGCCCATACCCGGAGGGATGCGACCGATCCCACAATCCGATCTTTCCGCTCGATCAACAAGGCGCGTTGCTCGCCCCCAATCCTCTTGGCGGACAGCGTCACACGCATTCCAGCAATGTGCGTTTCGCGAATATCGACGTGTGGGTTCGAGACATTGCTCAGGCGATCGACGACGCGATCACCCGGGCACAGCCCACTGACGGCAAGGCGACATTGATCGGCTACTCGCTCGGCGCGCTGCGCGTCGGCCGTGCCCTGTACGCGGCCAAATACCCCGCAATTGTCAACACAGTCGATCGAGTTGCGTTCTTGTCACCGTTCTTTGGCGGACCACCGGAAGAGACTGTGCCGCCAGGGGGCTTTGTCACGTTTCCGATGACGCTCATGCAGCGCACGCAGATCGTCGAAGGCGGCAGGATGGCCAACGCCGAAAGGGAGGCCGCATGTGCCGGGTACAACGTCGACGGCAGCGGCGAGCAGGCGTGGGCTCAGCTGATGAGCCTCGACGCCAATGGTCGCAATTGGGGCGGTGACGACCCTCGCCGGCCTACCGGGGTGCTGCGGTTGCCGACGTTCTCCACATACGGCTTCAATGATGACGTTGCCGGACAGTTGACCCAGCCGACATTGGTCATGCAGGGTCTCGACGACGTCGTTGTGCCCGGCGGTGCCACCAGCGCATCGGCGATCTACGATGCACTGCCCGGCGCGATGACCAATAAGGTTCTGGTGCAGCTGGATTGCGCAACACACGAGATGTTGTGGGAGGGCTGTTCGTACGCGGTGCGCTGCGACGCGGCTTCCAGCACCCCATATGGAACTCAGCCGGGAAAGCCTTGGGCCGGAGCGTATTCCACAGTCGCGGCGGCATTGATCGAATGGATCACCAACGGGACATTCGACGGCACAACGGTCGGCAGGTTCACTGTCGATGCGAGCGGCGTCGCCAGGTCGACCGGAACCTAAGTCAGCCGTGGGCGAGCAGCAGCGGCACCCGCTGCTCGGCGTCGGTCAGCGAACCATGTTGTCCGATCAACGCAGACAACAGCGGTTCCGCTGTGCGCCGCATGATCCCGGCGGCGCCGCGTGCCGCCGCAACGACGTCGCCGATGCGGAACCGCGCATCGTCGCCGACCCGGTCGCCGAACCATCCCGCCGCGATCGCTTCGTCTCGCGAGACCACCCACGCCCGCTGCGCCAACGTCTCCCGCCACGCCGCGAGCACCGAATCTGCCGCGCCGTCGGCGACGTAGACGTGGCGGGCGCGCGGCTCGCCACCGATGGCCTTGACGCCGTCCATCAAGGGCTCGCAATCGTCGATGTCCACAACCTCTGACGCGTCGACCGCAACCATGCCGTGGTCGGCCACGACGGCGAGCAGCGCGCCCGGCGGCAGGCCCTCGATGATGGACTCCACCAGCCGGTCGACCTGACGCAGTTGCATTCGCCACGGCACCGAACCCGGGCCGTAAACATGCCCCAGCAGGTCGATCTCGGAGTGGTAGCCATAGCAGAAGCCGCCGTCGGCAAGCGCGGACCGCACGCACGCGGCCAGGTCGCCGAGCGCATGCACGCCCACGTACCGACCGCCACGCAGGACGGCGCGGGTCAGGCCGGACCCGGCGAATTTCGCGCCGGTGATGACGCTGACCGCGACTCCGGACGCCGCGGCCCGCTCGAACGTCGTCGGCAGGGGCTGGACCTGCTCCGGTGGAAGCTTGTCACGCAGGTCGCGCCCCGTCGGGTGCGGACGCCATCCGAGGGCGTTGACGACGTCGACACCCGGGAGCCGAAACGACAGGCCCACCATGCCGTGCTCGCCGGAGCGGCAGCCGGTGCCAACCGCCGCCAGTCCGGCGACGGTCGTGGAAGGAAACCCGACCTGCAGCGTGCGCCCCCGCAGCCCGGCCATCACTGGAGCGTCGGCGGCATAGGTGTCGAGCAGCTCGGCGCCAAGCCCGTCCACGAGCAGCACACAGGCGCCGGTGATCCCGTCGGGCAGGGGAATCGGCCCGTCGAACCCGGGGACGCCCATCGCGGACAGCACCGACGGCACCACGTCGGCCAAATGCGGGAGATCTGGATCGGGCTGCGGCACCTTCACGATTCGAGCCTGTCACACCGCCGAGCGGCACCGAGGCTCTTGTAGCGAACCATCGGCGAAGGTTCACCAGGATGCCCTCGAGAATCGACGACATCCGCATTTCTTCTGCAGCGCAACGAGCGCGCGAGGCAGCTTTACCGGATCTTGACCGCGTGTTGAATCGCCTTACTAACCATGGCGAGGTGAGTACGCTTCCAACGGTGGAACTGGGGGTTTTGGGTCCACTTCAAGTCCGGCTTGACGGCGCGCCCGTCGCGATCCCGGGCGCGAAACCGCGCGCCGTCCTCACGATGCTCGGGCTGCACTCTGGCTCGGTTGTGTCAGCCGACACGCTAGTCGAGCTGCTGTGGGGCGATGATCCGCCGCGGACGGCCAGCAAAGCCCTGCAGACGCACATCTCTTCGTTGCGTCACACCCTCGGAGATGGCTTCGTGTTGACGGAGGGCACGGGCTGGACTCTGCACACGACCCAGATTGACGCCTCGCACTACAAATCGGCCGCCAGGATGGGCCGTGACGCCATCGCTGCCGGAGACACCAGCGAAGCGATGGCCCGCTTTGAAGCGGCGTTGGCTTCCGGGCGTGCTTCGCGGCCCGCGACTGGGCCGCCACGGCCGAGACACTGGCCGATGACTTCTGCACTGACGATCGCCGACGGGTCGTGAACATTGGGACCCGCCACGGTCGAGATGCCGAAATCGCGAATGCGCGTGCGTTGGCCGAACTCCGGACGACGACCATAACCTCAATTGCGACCCGCGGGGACCGCCTCGCCCTCAGCCGTCACCGCGTTTTCGGCCGCGACCAGCGGCCCGAGGCGTTTCACATGGAAGTGCTCGGCATCCTCGAGATCAACGCCGACAGTCAACTCGGGGCTCGCATCGTCTTCGATCTCGACGCCATCGATGCCGCCGTCGAGGAGCTTGATGCCCGCTACCTCGCCGGCGAAGCCGCCGCCTGCTCGCACACATGGTCCGCTGTCAAAGGGGCGTATGCCTCCTTCAATCGACGCGAGCTACCGGCGACGACGCCGGACTGGCTGAACATCGACCACCGGCGCGGGGCAGCATTCGCGCCCGGCGACGTGATCCCGTACATCCGCTCCGCGTGGGACGTGGCTGCAGACATCAGCATCTACATCGTGGCCGTACATCGGCTCAGCCACCTCGGTGCTGTGGTCACCTATGCAGCGAATGGGACCTCAGGAGAGGGTTTCGACGCCGAGTGGCGGGAGATCACGCTTCTGACGTTCGAAAGCGACCTGATCAGCCGCTGCGAAATCTTCGACGAGGTGGATCACGGCGCCGCGATCGCGAGGTTCGACGAACTCAAATCCACCCTCTGACCATTGACACGCAGCCATCCAGCTGCCTATAGTCAGACATGCAGCCAGTTAGTTGCATATAGGGAAAATGACAGAGATGGACGAGGTGTTCAGGGCGTTGGCAGATCCGAGCCGACGTCTGCTGCTCGACAGCCTCAATGCGCGCAACGGACAGAACCTGCAGGAGCTGTGCGCGGGCTTGTCGATGGCGCGGCAGTCGGTCAGCAAGCATCTCGCAGTGCTTGAAGCGGCCAACCTGGTCACCACGGTATGGCGGGGTAGGGAAAAGCTGCACTACCTCAACGCCGAACCGATCAACGCCATCGCCGACCGCTGGATCAACCAATACCACCGTGCGCGCGTAGAGACGCTCGCGGACTTAAAAACCGCATTGGAGACCGAATCAATGAGCAGCGCCGAATTCGTCTATACGACGTTCATCCGGACGACGCCGGAGCGACTCTGGCAAGCGATCACCGATCCAGCGTTCTCGCGCCGCTACATGGGTCACGCGCTGGTGTCCGATTTCACCAAGGGGTCCACGTACGTCTGGGAACAGGATGGCCTGCTGATCGCACATCCCGACCAGGTGATCCTTGAATCCGATCCGTACCGCCGGCTGGCGTTCACCTTCCACACTTTCGTGCCCGAACTCACGGCCGCCGGACTGGACGAAGAAACGATCGCCAGGGCGGCGGCCGAGAAGCGCTCGAAGGTGTCCTTCGACATCGAGCCGGTTGACGACGACCAGGTCAAGCTCACCGTCATCCATGGCGACTTCGGACCGGACAGCACGGTGCGCGGACTGATCTCCGGTGGGTGGCCGTGGAAGATCGCGAACCTCAAGACTGCGCTGGAGGAGTCATGACCGCCACGCCTCGACTGGTCGACCGCGAAGCGTTCCAGCGTGAACTCGACGAGTTGCGGGTTCGCGAGAAGGCCCACACGCGCGAATCAGATGCGATCGCCGCAGCGCGCCGGCGGTTGCC
>Ga0075428_100001849_pt1 | contig 22700 bp, 24 predicted proteins | sample RhiMetdeltSRZDD2_FD_75291 | JGI IMG/M metagenome (GOLD analysis project Ga0075428, IMG submission 75291) | Populus rhizosphere microbial communities from Tennessee, USA - Rhizosphere MetaG P. deltoides SRZDD2 | ecosystem: Host-associated > Plants > Roots > Rhizosphere > Soil | place: USA... | reverse complement strand
TTCGGCATCTTCCATCATCTGGACTTCTATTCGGAGGCCGAGCTCACCCGCATCGTCACCCGCTCGGCCGACATCCTCGACGTCCGCATCGATCCGGCCGGTTCGCGCGAGATCGCCCGGCGGGCGCGCGGTACGCCGCGCATCGTGAACCGCCTGCTGCGGCGGGTGCGCGACTACGCGCAGGTGAGCGGCGGCGCCGGCATCGGCGAGGCCGTCGCGCGCGACGCCCTCGACCGCGAGGGCGTGGACGCCCGGGGCCTGGACCGGCTCGATCGCCGGTTCCTTGGCGCGCTGATCGAGGTCTACGGCGGCGGCCCGGCTGGCATCGAGGCCCTGGCCGCCACCATCAACGACGACGCCGAGACCCTGAGCGAGCTGGTGGAGCCCTATCTGTTGAAGATCGGCTTTCTCGCCCGTGAGCCACGCGGACGTCGCGTCACGGCCGAGGCCTACGCCCATCTCGGCAAGCCGCTTCCGGCGCGACCAGCGGGTGGACAGGCCGGCCTGTTTGAATGATCGAGTGGTCCACGCGCCGATGATGGATCTCGGGCGGCTCCTCATCGTGCTCGGCCTGGTCGCCATCGCGCTCGGCGTCGTGCTGGTCCTGTTCGGTCGCGTGCCCGGCCTCGGCCGGCTGCCCGGCGACTTCTCGGTCCAGCGGGGCAACTGGGCGTTCTACTTCCCGCTCGGCACCTCGATCGTCCTCAGCATCGTCCTGACCCTCGTGTTCTGGCTGATCGGGCGCCGGTGAGCGGGCCGCGCGCGGCCGTCGTGCTCACGGTGCTCCTGGTCCTGAGCGTCGCCGCGTCGGCCGCGGCGTCGGGGACCATCCGGGTCGCGGTGGTGGAGGCGGCGCGCACGGCCGAGCTGCGCGGCACCGACATCGAGATCGCCGATCTCGGCACCTTCTCCGTGCCCCGCCGGGCCTCCGTGGTGCGGGCCACGGCGGGCAGCAGTGGCGTCGAGCTCGACGGAGTGCGCGCCGCGGGGTTCCGCCTCCGCAGCGCCGGTCCGATCCGCTTCAACGGTCGCGAGTACGACGGCACCCTCGAGCTTCTGCCCAATGCCGGCGGCCTGGCGCTCGTCAACGAGCTGCCGCTGGAGGACTACATCGTGGGCGTGCTGCGGGCCGAGGCCGGTGACAAGTGGCCGCTGGAAGCGCTGCGCGCCCAGGCCATCGTGGCCCGCACGTACGCCGCCTACCACCGCGTGATCGCCGCCGCGCGGCCCTATCACCTCGTGGCCTCCACGGCCAACCAGCAGTACGCCGGGCGGGTGCCGAGCACGTCGCCGATATGGGGCGCGGTGCGCGAGACGGCCGGACAGGTGTTGCTGTGGGAGGGCGATCTGTTCCCGGCCTTCTATCACACGGAGAGCGGCGGCTACACCGAGGATCCGCGGACGGTGTTCGCCACGCGCAACATGCCCGCGCTCAAGCCCGTGCGCTGCGAGTTCTCCGCCGGCTCGCCCCACTACTACTGGTCGCTCGACGTCCGCCTCACCGATCTCAGCGAGATCCTGCGACGCAACGAGGTGGCGGTCGGCAATGTGACCGCCATCGAGGTGACCGAGCGCACCCCGTCGCTGCGAGCGGCGACGGTGTCCGTCCACGGCACGCGCGGGACCGCACGTCTGCGCGGCAACGATTTCCGGCGCATGCTCGGCTACGACAGCTTCAAGTCCACCCTCTTCGCGGTCGCGGTGGACTCGCAGGTCGCCCACTTCTCGGGGCGGGGGTACGGCCACGGCGTGGGGATGTGCCAGTGGGGCGCCAAGGCCATGGCCGAGCAGGGTTACACCGCGCGCCAGATCGTGGAGTTCTACTACCCGGGGACGACGCCGGGCATTCTCACGGTCCGGTAGACGACCCTCCGGCATGTCTCGCCCGCGCGGAGCCCCCCGTGTCTGAGACGGCCGACCCGCGGTCGAAGCCGGCCGCCCCGCCTCCGATCCAGTTCGCCGATTTCGAGAAGGTCGACATGCGGGTCGGCGTGGTGGTCGACGCCCAGGAGTTTCCCGAGGCCCGGCGAGCCGCCTACAAGCTCTGGATCGACTTCGGCCCGCTCGGCACGCGGCGCTCGAGCGCGCAGGTCACGCGCTACTACCGCCCGGCCGATCTCGTGGGGCGGCGAGTGATCGCCGTGGTGAACTTTCCCCCCAAGCAGATCGGCCCCTTCGTCTCCGAGGTGCTGGTGCTGGGCGCCTACGACGATGCGGGAGAGGTGGTGCTGCTCCGGCCGGACCAGGAGGTCACGCCCGGCTCGAAGATCGGCTGAGCTACTTGGTCAGGATGAGCTTGTCGGCCTTCGTGATGCGGAGGCGATACTCCTGGCCCTGATGGAGGATGACGATCTCGCGCCGCCCGTGAAAGAGTGAGGTGCTCGAGATCTGCCGCTGCTCGTTGTCCGCGACCGACTCGGCAACGCTCTCGCTCACTCGTCGCCTTCCCGGATCTGCTGCGCCAGGTAGTTGGCCTCGCCGACCTGCGCGATGAGCGTCAGCTGCGCCTCGAGCCAGTTCGCGTGCCCTTCCTCGGAGAGAAGCATGCGCTCGAGCAGCTCACGGCTGCCGTTGTCACCCAGGCTGCGGCAGAGCTCGATGGCCGTGTTGAGCGCCTTGACCGCCGTCTTCTCGACGTCGAGGTCGAGCTTGAGCTGCTCGGACACGGTCTGGCCGACGTTGATCTTGCCCAGGCGCTGCAGGTTGGGAATGCCTTCGAGGTAGAGAATGCGCTCGATGAGGCTGTCGGCATGCTTCATCTCGCCGATCGACTCGGCCCGGACCTTCTTCCAGAGCCGCTCGTAGCCCCAGTTCTCGCACATCCGGGCGTGGACGAAGTACTGGTTGACCGCGGTCAGCTCGGCGGTCAGCACGTCGTTCAGCGCGGTGACGACTTGATCGTGGCCCTTCATCCGGTGAGGTTGGCCAGCGACACCCCGCTGGCTTCAACCACAACGTCCTCTACCACGCCCTGACACGCGCCGCAATCAGTCCCGGCCCCGCACGCGGCGCTCACCTCTTCGAAGGTCCACGCGCCCGCCGCCACGACCCCGCGCAGGTCACTCTCGGACAGGCCCCGACAGAAGCACACGATCATGATGGTTAGGTATACCTAATCACCTGCGGCCAGTCAACCTCACTTTTTGGCGACTGTCTGCCTACGCGCGGCGGGCGGGAAGCCCGCTCGGCGGCGGCCGGGTTGTACACTCCCTTGTCGTGGATCTCGCCGAATTCGACTACACGCTGCCGCCCGAGGCCATCGCCCAGGCGCCGCCGGATTCCCGGGAGGACGCGCGCCTGCTGGTGATCGATCGCGCCCATGGCACGCTCACCGATCGGCGAGTCGCCGAGCTGCCGGAGATCCTCCAGCCGGGCGACTGTCTCGTCGTGAACGACTCGCGAGTGATCCCCGCGCGCGTGCTGGCCGAGGATCCGGGTGGCCGACCGGTCGAGCTGCTGTTTCTCGAGGCCGAGACGCCGCAGCGCTGGCGGGCGCTCGTGCGGCCCGGGCGCCGTTGCCGTCCCGGCGCGATGCTCCGGGTGGGCGACACGCGGCTGACGGTGGCGGCGGTGACCGAGGACGGCGCACGGGTGGTCGAGCGCGCCGGCGGCACGATCGCCGAGCTGCTCGCCGAGCACGGCCTGCCCCCGCTGCCGCCCTACATCGCGCGTCACGCCAAGCCGCAGCCGGAAGACTGGGAGCGCTACCAGACGGTGTACGCGCAGGCGCCCGGCTCGGTGGCGGCGCCCACCGCCGGGCTGCACTTCTCTCACTCGCTGCTCGCGCGGCTGCGGGCCCGCGGAATCGAGGTGCACGCCGTCACCCTGCACGTCGGCGCGGCGACGTTCCGGCCCATCAAGACGCCGCGGATCGAGGACCACGTCCTGCTGCCCGAGCGGGCCGTGCTGTCCGCCGCCACCGCGGAGGCGATCAACACCGCCCGCGGGGCCGGCCGGCGCGTGGTCGCCGTCGGCACCACGGCGACGCGCACGCTCGAGACCGCCGCCGGCGACGACGGGCGGGTGGCGCCGCTCGACGGCCTCGCCACCGCGTTCCTGCATCCCGGCCGGCGCTTCCGCGTGGTCGACGCGCTGCTGACCAACTTCCACCTGCCGCGCTCGTCCCTGCTGGTGCTGGTCGCCGCCTTTGCCGGGCGCGAGCTGATCTTGCGCGCGTACCGTCACGCGCTGGCGTCCGGCTACCGGTTCTACTCGTACGGCGACGCCAGCCTGATCACGTGAGCGCGTTCGGCTTCGAGCTCCTCGCCACCGACGGCGCGGCCCGCCGGGGCCGGCTCACGACGCCGCACGGTGTGGTGGATACGCCGGCCTTCATGCCGGTCGGCACCCAGGGCACGGTCAAGAGCCTGAGCCCCGATGACGTGCGCGAGGCGGGGGCCCAGATCCTCCTGGGGAACACCTACCATCTCTTGCTGCGGCCCGGACCGGACCTCGTGCGCGAGCTCGGGGGATTGCATCGGTTCATGGCGTGGGACGGACCGATCCTCACCGATTCCGGCGGCTTTCAGGTCTTCAGCCTGGCCAAGCTCCGCAAGCTGACCGAGGCCGGCGCGGAGTTTCGCTCGCCCCTCGACGGCGCCACTCATTTCCTGTCGCCGGAGCGGGCCGTCGAGATCCAGTGCGCGCTGGGGTCGGACATCATGCACCCGCTCGACGAATGCCTGGCCTACCCGGCCACGCGTGAGCAGACCGAGCGCTCGCTGGCGCTCACCCTGCGCTGGGCGCAGCGCTCGCTGGCCGCCCATCGGGGCCTCGCCGGCGACCAGGCGCTCTTCGGGATCGTCCAGGGCGGATCCTACCCGGATCTTCGTGCCCGGGCGGTGGCCGAGACCGTCGCGCTGGGGTTCGCCGGCTACGCGATCGGCGGCATGGCGGTCGGTGAGCCCAAGCCGATGATGCGCGACCTCACCGAGGCGGTGGCCCGCGCACTGCCGGCCGACCAGCCGCGCTATCTCATGGGCGTCGGCAAGCCGGAGGACCTGGTCGAGTCGGTCGCGCGCGGCGTGGACATGTTCGACTGCGTGCTGCCGACCCGCAACGCGCGCAACGGTCAGTGCTTCACGCCGGACGGACCGCTCACGCTCAAACAGGCACGCTTCACTCGGGATCCCGCGCCGCTGCAGGAGGATTGTCCGTGCTACGCCTGCCGACGCTTCTCCCGTGCCTACCTGCGCCACCTGTTCATGGCCGACGAGCTACTGGTCTATCGCCTGCTCTCGCTACACAACCTGCACTTCTTCCTGGGACTGATGACCGCCCTGCGCGCGGCCATCGCTGCAGGCGCCTTCGAGGCATTCCGGACTCGATTTTTCGCCCGGTATTCAGTATCATCCGTGCCTGTTCCCCTCGATGATAGCGAACGTCCGGAGGTCTGATCCCCGATGAGTCTCGCGCACGCGGCCGACCTCGCGTACGCCGCCGCCGCGCCGCCGGGCAGCGCCGGCGGGCCGATGGCGTTTCTGCAGCCTCTTCTACTGTTCGGCGCGATGTTCGCCATCTTCTACTTCATCGTCATCCGGCCCCAGCAGCGCCAGAAGTCGGATCGCGAGCGCATGCTGTCGGCGCTGAAGCGGGGCGATCGGGTCATCACCACCGGCGGGCTGCACGGCACCGTCACCGGCCTGAGCGAGCACACGGTCACGCTGCGGGTAGCCGACCAGGTGAAGCTCGAGTTCGATCGCAGCGCAGTCGGCCGCATCGTGGAGGGTACAGGCGACAAGGATGCCTAGAAACCTCGGCCTCCGCCTCGGCGTCGTGGCCGTCGTGCTGGCTCTCTCGATCTGGTACCTGTACCCGCCCAAGCAACGGATCAACCTCGGCCTCGACCTGCAGGGCGGCATCCACCTGGTCCTCGGCGTGGAGGCGGACAAGCACGTCAGCAGCCAGACCGAGCGGGCGGCCGAGGACCTCAAGAACGGCCTCGAGCGCAAGGGCGTGGGCGTCAAGCGGGTGGCCCGCGAGGGCCTGTCGACGATCGTGGTCGATCTGGCCAACGCGACCAACTGGAACGACGCGCTCACCGTCGCCGCCGAGTTCAGCAGCTTCGAGGTGCGCGACCGCGACGAGAAGGCCGGACGGTTCACGCTGGTCATGCGCGATCGGGTGGTGGCGCAGCTGCGGGACGACGCGGTCCGTCAGGGTGTGGAGACCATCCGCAACCGCGTGGACCAGTTCGGCGTGGCCGAGCCCACGATCACCCGCCAGGGCACCGACCGCATCCTCATCCAACTGCCCGGCGTGCAGGATCCCGAGCGCGCCAAGGCGCTGATCGGCAAGACCGCGCTGCTGGAGTTCCGTCTGCTCGACGAGCAGACCTCACCCGAGCAGGCGCTGGCCGGCCGGCTGCCCGAAGGGTCGGAGATCCTGTACCAGCGCCGCACCGACAAGGAGACCAAGGTCGAGCGCAAGGTGCCGTACGTTGTGCAGAAACGCACGCTGCTGACGGGCGCCGAGCTGACGCGGGCGGAGGTGCAGGCCGATCCGAACTCGCCGGGCAACTGGCAGGTGGCCATCGAGTTCACCGCCACCGGCACCCGGATCTTCGGCGAGGTGACCGAGGCCAACGTCGGCAAGCACCTGGCGATCATCCTGGACGGCTCGCTCTACTCCGCCCCGCGCATCAACGAGCGGATCCCGGGCGGCCGCGCGGTCGTCACCGGCCAGTTCACCGTCGAGGAGGCGCGCGATCTCGCCATCGTGCTGCGGGCCGGTGCGCTGCCCGCCCCGGTGACGATCCTGGAAGAGCGCACCGTGGGCCCCTCCCTCGGCGCCGACTCCATCCGCCAGGGCATGATCGCCATTGTCGGCTCGGCCGCCGCCGTGTTCGTGTTCATGCTGATCTACTACCGGCTGTCCGGCCTGATCGCCGACGTCGCGCTGGTGCTCAACCTGATCATCCTGCTGGCCTGCATGGCCGCCTTCGGGGCCACGCTCACGCTGCCCGGCATCGCCGGCATCGCGCTGACCATCGGCATGGCGGTAGACACCAACGTGCTGATCTTCGAGCGCATCCGCGAGGAGCGGCGGCTGGGCAAGACGGTCCGCTCGGCCATCGAGGCAGGGTTCGCGCGGGCGCTGCGCACGATCATCGATACCCACCTGACCGTCATGGTCACCGCCGGCATCCTGTACAACTTCGGCACCGGGCCGGTGAAGGGCTTCGCGGTCTCGCTCTTCGTCGGGCTGGCGGCCAGCCTGTTCACCGCCTACTTCTTCACCCGGCTCCTGTTCGACCTGGTGTACACGCGCCGGCGAAAGGTCGAGGCGCTGTCCATATGATCGAGATCTTCAAGACACCCAACTACAACTTCATCGGCCGGCGCCGCTGGGCCTACCTCGTCTCGCTGGTGATCATGGTGATCGGTCTCGGCTCGCTGGCCACCCGGGGCCTGAAGTACGACATCGACTTCACGGGCGGCTCGCTGGTGCAGGTCCGGTTCGAGAAGACGCCGGCCATCGCCGACGTCCGTCGGGCGCTGAGCCGGATCAACCTGGGCGACGCCATCATCCAGGAGTTCGGGACCTCGCGCGAATACATCATCCGGGTGTCGCTGGGTGCGGCCGGCGCCTCCGAGGAGCTCGGTCCCAAAATCGAGAAGGCGCTGGCGGCCGAGCCGGTCCTGGGCAAACCGGAAATCCGACGGGTGGAGTTCGTGGGGCCGCAGGTCGGGCGCGACCTCCAGTGGCAAGCCGTGCAGGCGGTGCTCTACGGGCTGATCGGCATCCTCGTCTACATCGCGTGGAGCTTCAAGAGCGTCCGGGGCGGGGTTGCCGCCATCGTGGCGGTCTTCCACGACGTCATCGTCTGCCTGGGGGCGCTCTCGATCGCCGGGCGCGAGTTTTCGCTGCCGGTGCTGGCCGCGCTGCTGACGATCATCGGCTACTCGGTCAACGACACGATCGTGGCCTACGACCGGCTGCGGGAGAACCGCGCCAAGCTGGGCACCCGGGGCAAGACCTTCGCCCAGCAGATGAACGACGCCATCAACCAGACGCTGTCGCGGACCATCCTGACCGCGCTCACGGTCTTCCTCTCCACGGCCATCCTCCTGTTCTTCGGCGGCAAGACGCTGGAAGACTTCGCCTTCGTCCTGTTCATCGGGGTGATCACCGGGACCTACTCGACCATCTATGTCGCCGGGGCGATCGTCGTGGACTGGACGACGTGGGTCGAGGGGCGCATCCGGCGCGGGAAAAAAGCGGTGGCGAAAGCGTGAGGGGCGCGTAAAATCATATGATTACACAGAGGGTTAGACCGGGTGACCGAGCTTTCGACGCTGATCGAGGAGATCCCCAAGTATCAGCCGGGCGCCGACCTGGCGTTGCTCGAGCGCGCCTACCGATTCTCTGAGGTCTCCCACCAGGGTCAGCAGCGGGCCTCCGGCGAGCCGTACCTTTCCCACCCCCTCGAGGTCGCCAGCCTTCTCGTAGGCTTCAAGATGGACGTCACCACGGTGACGGCCGGCCTGCTCCACGACGTCCTGGAAGACACCGCCGCCACCAAGCAGGACCTCGAGCGCGAGTTCGGCAAGGAGATCGCCGAGCTGGTGGACGGCGTCACCAAGATCGGCAAGCTCGCGTTCTCCTCCCGTGAGGAGCGGCAGGCCGAGAACTTCCGCAAGATGCTGGTGGCGATGGCGCGCGACCTGCGCGTCCTGATGATCAAGCTCGCCGACCGGCTGCACAACATGCGGACCCTCGACTATCTGCCGACCGAGAGGGCGCGCAAGGTGGCGCAGGAGACGCTCGACATTTACGCGCCATTGGCTCACCGGCTCGGCATGGCCAAGGTCAAGGCCGAGCTGGAGGATCTGGCCCTGCGCTCGCTTCAGCCGGATGACTACCTCGAGCTGCAGCGCCGGGTGGCCAAGCGCCGCCTCGAGCGCGAGGCCGACATCAACCACGCCATCGCCATCCTCGAGCAGAAGCTCTCCGAGGTGGGCATCGAGTCGCAGATCCGCGGTCGCCCCAAGCACTTCTTCTCGATCTGGAAGAAGATGCATGATCAGGGCCGGGAGTTCGACGAGATCTACGACCTCACCGCGGTCCGGGTGATCACCAACTCGGTCCGGGACTGTTACGGCACGCTGGGCGTGGTGCACTCCTTGTGGAAGCCGGTGCCCGGGCGCTTCAAGGACTTCGTCGCGATGCCCAAGGTCAACATGTACCAGTCGCTGCACACGACGGTCATCGGGCCCAAGGGCGATCCGGTGGAGATCCAGATCCGCACCTGGGAGATGCACCGCATCGCCGAGGAAGGCATCGCGGCCCACTGGCTCTACAAGGAGAAGAAGTCGGGCAAGGACCGCATCGACGACTCGCTGGTCTGGCTGCGCCAGCTGCTGGAGAACCAGCAGGACACCAACGACCCCGCCGAATTCCTGGACAGCGTCCGCGTCGACCTCTTCCCCGACGAGGTCTACGTCTTCACGCCCAAGGGCGACGTCAAGGCGCTGCCGGAAGGTTCCACGCCGATCGACTTCGCCTACGCCGTGCACACCAAGGTGGGCGAGCACACCGTGGGCTCCAAGGTGAACGGCAAGCTGGTCCCCCTGCGCACGCCCCTGCGCCAGGGCGACATCGTCGAGATCGTCACCTCGCCGAACCAGCATCCGAGCCGCGACTGGCTCAAGATCGTCAAGTCCTCGCGGGCCCGCTCCAAGATCAACCAGTGGCTCAAGGTCGAGGAGCGCGTCCGCTCCATCGAGCTGGGCCGCGAGATGTTCGAGCGCGAAGCCAAGAAGTACCGACTCAATCCGACGAGCTTGCTGGGGGGCGACGACTTCAAGAAGGTTGCCGCCGACCTCGGCTACGCGACGGCCGACGACCTGCTGGCCGCGGTGGGCTACGGCAAGGCCAGCGCGCACCAGCTGCTCAACCGTCTCGCGCCCGCGGCCATGCTGGAGCCGCTCGAGCAGCGGCCCCGGCCGGCCGACACGCGGCCGCGCACCGAGCAGGGCGTGCGGATCCGCGGCGTCGAGGATCTGCTGGTGCGGTTCGCCAAGTGCTGCAACCCGCTGCCGGGCGACGCGATCGTCGGGTTCATCACGCGGGGCCGCGGCCTGACCGTGCACGCCCGCGATTGCCTGACGGTGGTCAAGAGCGTGCTCGATCGCGAGCGGCTCATCAGCGTCGAGTGGGACGTGGAGGAGCCCGCCACTCGCCCGGTCCGGATCGCGGTCTATATCGGGCGCGATCGCCCGGGGTTGCTCTCCGAGATCACCGGCGCCATCTCCTCCCGCGACGGCAACATCACCAAGGCCGAGGTCACGGTCACCGACGACCGCCGGGGCATCAACAACTTCGTGGTCGAGGTCGCCGACCTGGTCCAGCTGCAGGCGATCATGGGCGCGATCCGGGCGGTTCCGGACGTGATCAACGTAGAGCGCGTCCGCGGCTTGTAAATCCGGGGCCGACGATAACGGCCCATCTCCGTCGTTGCCTCAGTCGGGCCGCCCTGCGACGTGGCCGGGCCACGTCTCGGGCGTCCCTTCCTTCGGCGCCTAGGATCTGGACCGTTCTCGTCCCCCCGTCTCTCCCTTGGCGGCTATCCGATCTCATTTAGAGGGGGAGATGACACGGAAGCAGTTCGAGGTGTTGGTGGAGAAGGCGCTGAGGACGTTGCCGGCGCCGTTCAAGGACAAGGTGGCGAATATCGCCGTTGTGGTGGAGGACTGGGCGGACGACGAGACGTTGGAGGAGATGGGGATCGAGCCGCCCGACACCCTCTATGGTTTGTACCGGGGGGTGGACATCACGCAGCGGGATTCGACGTACGGCAATGTCCTGCCGGACGTCATCACCATCTATCAGGGGCCGATCGAGGAGGATGCGGCGGACCAGCGGGAGATGGCCGAGATCGTGCGCGAGACCGTGATGCACGAGCTTGGCCACTACTTCGGCCTGGATGACGACACGATGCACCGCATCGAGGACGGCGAGGACTAGGCTGCTCGACTGGGGCCGCGAGATCTGCGGCGATCTGGCGACGGCCGACCGTCGCGAGTGGCTCTGCACCAATGGTCTCGGCGGCTTCGCGTCCGGTACGGTGGCGGGCGGCCTGGCCCGTCGCTACCACGGGCTGCTCGTCGCCGCCCTGCAGCCGCCGCTGGGCCGCACCCTCGTCGTCGCCAAGCTCGAAGAGGACGTCGAGTACGGCGGCGCCGGCCACGCGCTTTCCACCAACCGCTGGGCCGACGGCACGGTCGCGCCTCACGGCTACCGAGACCTCGAGCGCTTCCGCCTCGAGGGCACCACCCCGGTGTGGACCTACGCCTGCGCCGACGCGCTCCTCGAAAAGCGAGTGTGGATGGAGCCCGGCGCGAACACGACGTACGTCACCTATCGAGTCCTCCGGGCCGCGGGGCCGTTGACTCTCACCCTGCGCGCGCTCGTGAATTACCGCGACTATCACGCCACCACCCGCAGCGACGGCTGGCGGATGGGGGTGACGGCGGTGACCGGCGGTCTCCGCGTGGTCGCCTTCGAGGGCGCGCACGCCGTGTCGATCCTGGCGCCGGGCGCGGAGGCGCGCGCCGAGCACACCTGGTACCGCGGCTTCGCGCTGGCCCGCGAGCACGAGCGCGGCCTGGATGCCGAGGACGACCACCTGCACGCCGGGACCCTGCGCACCACGCTGGGTCCCGGCGCCGCACTCACCGTCGTGATCTCGACCGAGGCGGCGCCGTCGACCGACGGCGAGGCCGCCTGGACCCGCCGCGCCGCGCACGAGGCGGATCTGCTCGCGCGCTGCACGGCCGCCTGGCCCGGCGCCGTGCAGGCGCCCGCCTGGATTCGCCACCTCGTGCTGGCCGCCGACCAGTTCGTCGCGCGCCGACCGCTGCCCGACGAGCCCGCGGGCATGACGGTCATCGCCGGCTATCCGTGGTTTGGCGACTGGGGCCGCGACACGATGATCGCGCTGCCCGGCCTGGCGCTGACCACGGGGCGTCCCGAGCTGGCGGCTCGCGTGCTGCGCACCTTCGCGCGCTTCGTCGACCGCGGGATGCTGCCGAACCGCTTCCCCGACGGCAGCGATGCCCCCGAGTACAACACGGCGGACGCCACGCTCTGGTGGATCGAGGCGATTCGTGCCACGCACGCCGCCACCGGCGATCTCGGGTTGCTGAAGGAGCTATGGCCCGTGCTCGAGAGCGTCGTGGAGTGGCACCGCCGCGGCGCGCGCCACGGGATCGGAGAAGATCCGGGGGACGGGCTGCTGCGGGCAGGGGAGCCCGGCGTTCAGGTCACGTGGATGGACGCCCGCGTCGGGGACTCGGTCGTCACGCCCCGCATCGGCAAGCCGGTCGAGATCAACGCGCTCTGGTACAACGCGCTCGCCGCGATGGCCGGTTTCGCGCGCGCGCTCGAGCGGCCGCATGATCCGTGGGAAGCCGCGGCCGAGCGCGTTCGTCGCAGCTTCGCCCGCTTCTGGTGCGAGGCCGCAGGATACTGCTACGACGTGGTGGACGGGCCCGACGGCGACGACGCCGCGCTGCGGCCGAACCAGATCTTCGCCGTCTCGCTGCCCGAGAGCCCGCTGCCGCCCGAGCAGCAGCGCCGCGTGGTCGACGCCTGTGCGCGCCACCTGCTGACGTCGTACGGGCTGCGCAGCCTCGCGCCCGGCCATCCGGCGTATTGCGCGTCCTGCCACGGCGCGCCGCTGGCGCGGGACGGTGCCTATCACCAGGGCACGGTGTGGGGCTGGCTGCTCGGACCGTTCGCGCTGGCCCACGCGCGCGTGTACGGAGATCGCGCCGCAGCGCTCGCGTTGCTCGAGCCGATGCGCCACCACCTCGACGACTACGGCGTCGGCTCGATCGCGGAGATCTTCGACGGCGCCGCGCCGTTCCTGCCGCGCGGCTGCCCGGCGCAGGCGTGGAGCGTCGCGGAGACGCTCCGGGCGTGGCAGGCGCTCGCCGGCGGAACACCGCCGCGTGGCGCCCGCCGTCGTATGTCCCGCCGCTCGTAGACCCTATCCCTCGCGGTCGCCCTGTCAGGCCCCACTGCCAAGCTGTTATAGCTGTGCGCTGTAAGTTTAGGCTTGACAGGTGGTTTCAATATTCTTTACTGTTTCAGCAGATGCTGAAAGAGGCAGGGCAAGAGAAACATGCTCAAATCTGCGGAGATTCGGCGACAGGCGGCCCAGCGCCTCCGGGAGCTGTTTCCCCGCGCCCGAGGCTGGGAGGAGAGTACCGACGTCCGCCTGGGCAACCAAACCGCGGATTTGGTGGTCCGCTTCAAGCTCGGCGAGCACGAGCAAACCATGGTGGTTGACGTGACTCCGCTCGGCCAGCCGCGGCAGATTCGTGCAGCGGTGACCAAGCTCGCGGACGCCCGCCGGGCCCTGCCGGCCGCCTATCCCGTAGCCGCCTCCGTCTACATCGGCCCTCAGAGCGCCCGGATCCTCAAGGACAACAACCTCGGGTTCGTCGACCTGTCCGGCAACAGCTATCTGGCCTTCGAGCACGTGCTGATCGACCGGGCCGGCAAGCGCAACGTGCGGCCTTCCACCCGTCCGCTCCGCTCGCTCTTTGCGCCGCGCGCCACGCGAGTGGTGCGCGCGCTGCTCGCCGAGCCCGGACGGGCCTGGCGGCTCGAGGAGCTGGGCCGCGCGGCCGAGGTGAGCCTCGGCCACTCGCACAACGTCGTGAAGCGCCTGGAGGACCTGCGCTGGCTGGAGCGCGACGGCGCCCAGCGCATCCAGCTCACCAAGCTCGCCGATCTTCTCGAGGCGTGGGTCGAGTCCTACACGTACCGCAGCAACGAGATGGCCTCCTACTTCGTCCCCGAGCGGGTGACGCGGCGGCTGATGGCCGATCTCGCCCGTGCGGCCGTCAGCGAAGGCCGCCGGTACGCGTTCACCCTCGGTGCGGGCATTTCACTGGTCGCGCCGCCCGCGAAGCTGGGAGCCGTGCACTGCTATCTGGACGGCGATCCGGCGCCCATCGCGGCCGCGCTCGGCCTGCACCCGGCCGGCGAGGCCGACGGCGCCCTGCACCTGCTCTCGCCCTACGACCCCGGAGTCTTCTACGGCCTGCTCGACAAGGCGGGCCTGAAAGTCGTGTGCCTGCCGCAGCTCTACGCCGACCTCATGCACTGGGACCGGCGGGGCCCCGAGCAGGCCGAGCACCTGCGGCGCGAAGCGATGGGCTACTGATCACGAAAACGAAGGGAGGTGAACGACTCCATGGCGAAGAAGAAGGCGGCCAAGAAGAAGAAGAAGTAAGGCTGCGGTGACGTGGTCGCACGTCGCGGCACGGAGGAGGTGAGATCGGTCATGGCGAAGAAGAAGAAGGCGGCCAAGAAGAAGAAGAAGTAAGCACGTGGCAGTGGCAGGTGGGGGGTGGCGGCCTCCCACCTTACCAATCGGGAGGGGGCACTGCCCCCTCCCGTTTGTGCTTAAATGACCTTCGTGACTTTGCCCGCCTTGAGACAGCGGGTGCACACTCGAACCCGGGTGGGCTTCCCCCGCATCAGTGCCCGCATCGAGACGAGATTGGGCAGCCAGCGCCGCCGCGTCAGCTTGTGCGCGTGACTGACCGTGTTGCCGACCGAGGGATGCTTGCCACACACATCACAACGCTGCGCCATTGCGACTCCTTGGGCCGGAATTCGGGACGACCGGGCCAGCACGTTTGTATAGCACGATGACTCCGGTGAGGCAAACCGGGCCCCCGGCGGCGCCGGCCACCGGCCTGGCCACACCGCTGCAGTACGTCAAGGGCGTCGGGCCCCAGCGCGCAAAGCTGCTGGCCAAGAAGGACCTTGCGACCGTCGAGGACGCGCTCTTCCTCATTCCCCTCCGTCACGAGGACCGCACGCGCCTCACGCCCCTGGGCGCTATCCAGCCGGGCCAGGTCGTCACCTGCGCCGGCACCATCGCCGGCATCAGTCCCCCGCCGCCGGGCCGGATGCGCGCCCCCCTGGTGCTGCTCCTGCGCGATGCCAGCGGCTATGGCACTGCCACTCTCTTCGGGCGCGGCTTTCTCACCCGCGTGCTGCAGCGCGGCCAGAAGCTGATCCTGCACGGGCGCGGGGCGCGCTACCGCGACAAGGTCAGCCTTCAAGTTAAGGACTGGGAGCTGGTCGACTCTGGCGACGACGAGCCGATCCACGCCGGCGCGCTGGTGCCCGTCTACTCGACGACCGAGGGGCTGCCGCAGCGGGCGCTGCGGTCCCTGATGTGGCGACTCGTCGAGGCTTTCGCCGGCGACGTCCCCGAAACGCTGTCTGAGGCGGTGCGGCGTCGGCGCAACATCACGACGCTGCCCGAGGCGCTCCGCAGCGCCCACTTCCCGGCGAGTCAGGACGCCCTCGACGCGGCCCACCGTCGCCTGGCCTACGAGGACTTCCTCCTGCTGCAGCTCGGCCTGGCGATTCTGCGCTCGCGCACGACGCGCGAGCGGGGCATTGCGATGAATCCCGCGGGCCGGCTCGTGAGCGGGCTCCGCGGCGCATTGCCGTGGGCGCTGACCGGTGCGCAGGAGCGGGTGTGGGACGAGATCCGTCGCGACATGGCCGCGCCGCATCCGATGCACCGGCTGCTGCAAGGCGACGTCGGCTCCGGCAAGACGATCGTGGCGGCGATGGGCGTGTTGACCGCGATCGAGGCGGGCTATCAGGCCGCCCTGATGGCCCCTACTGAGATCCTGGCCGAGCAGCACCTCATGACCTTCCAGCGGCTGCTGGAGCCGCTGGGGGTGCCGGTGACGCTGCTGACCTCTGCGCTCAAGGGCCGCGAACGGACCGCGCGCCGCGCCGCCGTTGCGGCCGGCGAGGTGGGCTGCGTGGTCGGCACCCACGCCCTGGTCCAGGAGCGCGTGGAGTTCAAGCGGCTGGGCTTCGTCGTGGTGGACGAGCAGCACCGCTTCGGGGTCGCCCAGCGCGCGCGTCTGAAGGCCAAGGGTGAGCATCCCGACGTGCTGGTGATGACGGCCACGCCGATTCCGCGCACGCTGGCGCTCACGCTGTACGGCGACCTCGACGTCAGCGTGCTCGACGAGCTGCCGCCCGGGCGCAAGCCGATCGTCACCGTGGCCCGCACCGACAGCCGCCGGCCGCAGATCTACGACTTCCTGCGCGAGCAGGTGGCCGGCGGTCGCCAGATCTACGTCGTCTATCCGCTCATCGAGGAATCCGAGCTGATCGACCTCAAGGCCGCCACCGACATGGCGGTGCAGCTGCAGAAGGAGGTCTTCCCCGAGCTCGTGGTCGGTCTGCTGCACGGGCGGCTGTCCTTCGACGACAAGGACGCGATCATGCGGCGCTTCAAGGCCGGCGAAATCCACGTCCTCGTCTCCACCACGGTGATCGAGGTCGGCATCGACGTCCCCAACGCCTCCGTCATGCTGATCGAGCACGCCGAGCGCTTCGGTCTCTCGCAGCTCCATCAGCTGCGCGGCCGCGTGGGGCGCGGACCGTGGAAGTCGTACTGCATTCTGCTGACGAACGGCAAGCTCGGCGAGGACGCGGAGCGGCGGGTGCGGGCGATGGTCGAGACCAACGACGGCTTCAAGCTCGCCGAGGTCGATCTGGAGCTGCGCGGGCCGGGCGAGTTCTTCGGCACGCGCCAGTCGGGGCTGCCCGAGTTCCGGGTGGCCGATCTGCTGCGCGACGCCGCGATCCTCGAGGAGGCGCGGCGTGACGCGCTCACCATCATCGCGGCCGATCCCGAGCTGCGCGCGCCCGAGCACCGGGGGCTGCGCCAGGCTTTGCTGGCGCGGTGGCGTGGCAAGCTCGCGCTGGCCTCCGTCGGCTAGTGGTTCTCGTGAGCCGTGGTGGCGCCGGGCGTCGGGCGGCGCGGCGGGCCCCAGGGCCCCGGGCGCGCCAGCACGGCTCGCCTGTCGCCGTAAGCCGCTCGGGGCTCGGCTCGCTCGGGCCCCCCATCCCCCAGCGGGGGTTGGGGCGAGGCCTCTTCGAGTTGTTGGCGGCTCGCTCGCCGAACCCCGAGCGGCAACGGCGACGACGGCTCGCCGTGATGGCGCGCCCGGGGCCCTGGGGCCCGCCGCGCCGCCCGACGCCCTCCGTCATCACGCTTCACGAGGATCACTAGCCGTGCGGATTCTCGCGGGTGAGTTGAAGGGGCGACGCCTGACTACACCGCGTGGCGACACCACGCGGCCGACGGCGGATCAGGTGCGAATCGCGCTGATGGATACGCTGATGCCCCGGCTGGGCGGCGCTCGCTTCCTCGATCTATTCGCCGGGGCCGGCGGGGTGGGTTTGGAGGCGCTGTCGCGGGGGGCGGCGCACGCGACGTTCGTCGAGCGTGACGGGCAGGCCATTGCCGCGCTGCGCGAGAACGTCAAGGCGCTCGACGTCGCTGCGCTCGTCTCCGTGCGGCGGGGGGACGTGTTGCGCGAGCTGCCGGGCCTGCTTGCGAGCGGGGAGCGGTTCGACATCGTGTTTCTCGATCCGCCATACGACGCGGGGCTGGTGGAGACGACGCTCGAGATGCTCGGTGGGGGCGGGCTCATGCTGCCGGATGCGCTGGTGATTGCGCAGCACTTCACCAAGCGGGGGCCGGCACCGATCATCGGTCGGCTGGGCAGCTTCCGGACCCGGCGCTTCGGCGAGACGACGCTGACGTTTTACCGCGCCGGCTGACGCGCCGCGTCGCCTTGACTTCGTGCGGACGCGGCGGCTACGATGCGTCGTTCGATCGCCGAGCGAAGGAGCGAAGCCGTGGCCAAGCGCGTCGTGTACCCCGGAATGTTCGATCCGATCCACAACGGTCACGTCGACGTCATCCAGCGGACCCTCGCCATCTTCGACGAGGTGATCGTGGCGGTGGTGGCCAACCCCTCCAAGCAGCCGCTGTTCACCGTGGCACAGCGGCTGGAGATGATCGACGAGGCCACCGCCGGGCTGGGGCTGGGCACGCACTTCCGCATCGTGGCCTTCGACGGCCTGCTCATCGACCTGGTGGCCCGCGAGCGCGCGGATTGCATCGTGCGCGGCATCCGGGCGGTGTCGGACTTCGAGTACGAGTTCCAGATGGCGCTCATGAACCGCAAGCTGCGCTCCACCGTGGAGACGGTGTTCCTCATGCCGCACGAGAAGTACACGTACATCTCCTCGCGCCTCATCAAGGAGGTGGCCAGCTTCGGCACCTCGGTGGCCGGCATGGTGCCGACCATCGTCGAGAAGCGGCTGACCGAGAAGTTCCCACCTCGCTGATCCGGGCTTTCGGCCCGACGACAGACAAAGGAGCTCGACGTGGCACTCGCTGATCGCTTGAAGACGCTTGCCCCCTCCGCGACCCTCGCCGTGCAGGCGAAGGCCAAGGAGTTGCGGGCCCGCGGTGTGGACGTGATCTCCTTCGGGGCGGGGGAGCCCGACTTCGACACGCCCCAGCGCATCAAGGACGCCGGAGTCGAGGCCATGCGGCGCGGCCAGACGAAGTACACCGAAGTCGGCGGCGTGCCCGAGCTGCGGGCGGCGATCTGCGGCAAGCTCAAGCGTGACAACGGCCTGGCCTACGAGCCGGCCGACATCCTGGTCTCCGTCGGCGCCAAGCACACGCTCTTCAACCTGGTGGTGGCGCTCATCAACCCGGGTGACGAGGTGCTGGTGCCGAGCCCGTACTGGGTGTCGTACCCCGAGCAGGTGCAGCTGATGGGCGGCGTCGGGGTGCCGGTGGAGACCACCGAGGCGAGTGGCTTCGACCTCGATCCCGATCGGCTGCGGGCCGCGGTCACGCCGCGTACCAAGCTCATCGTGGTCAACAGTCCGAACAACCCGACCGGCGCCGTGTTCTCGCGGGCCGCGCTCGAAGCCGTGGCGCGCCTGGCCGTGGAACGAGATCTGTGGGTCGTCTCCGACGAATGCTACGAGGCGCTCACCTTCGAGGGCCGTCACGTGTCAATCGCATCGTTCGGCCCCGAGATCAAGGCCCGCACGATCGTGGTCAACACCTGCTCGAAGGCGTACGCCATGACCGGCTGGCGGATCGGCTACGCCGCCGGGGATCGTACGCTGATCCGCGCCATGACCGACGTGCAGAGCCAGGTGACCTCGAACCCGTCGTCCATCGCGCAGTGGGCGGCGGTGGAGGCCCTCGCCGGCACGCAGGACGAGGTCGCGAAGATGGCGGGCGAGTTCGACCGGCGGCGGCGCCTGATCGTCGCCGGGCTCAACGCGCTGCGCGGGGTGTCGTGCATCATGCCGAAGGGCGCGTTCTATGCCTTCGCCAACGTCTCGGGCTTGTTCGGGCGGACCTGGCGCCGGAGCGAGGGCGCCATCGCGCTGAAGACCTCGCTCGACGTCACCAGCTTCCTCCTCGAAGAGGCCCGGGTGGCGGTCGTGCCGGGCAAGGACTTCGGCTCCGATGCGCACATCCGCATGTCCTACGCGACCAGCGACGCGCTGATCAGCGACGGGCTCGCCCGCATGAAGGCGGCGATCGCCACGCTGGTGTGATCGACGTCCCGGCGGCCGCCCTGGATGCCGCCACCGCGGCCCGCGTCACGCTCGTCATCGGTGTCGTCGACGCCGGCAAGACGACGCTGGTGACGCGCCTGGCCGCCGCTCTCGCCTCACCGGGCGACCTCATGGGTGTGGTGGACGCCGACCTCGGCCAGTCCGATATCGGTCCACCGACCACGGTGGGCCTGGGCCTGGTCCACGGCGCCATCGATCGACTCGACCAGGCCGAGGTCGTGGCCCTCGAGTTCCTCGGCGTCACCTCGCCCGCGCACTGCCTGCGCCAGACCGCGAGCGCGACCGCGCGGCTGGTGAAGCACGCGCTCGAGATCGGCTGCCGGCGCGTGCTCGTGAACACCTCCGGCCTCGTCGAGGGTAATCTGGGCCGCGCGCTCAAGCGATTCAAGATCGAGTGCGTGGCGCCCGACCTGCTCATTGCGCTCCAGCGTGACGCCGAGTGCGAGGCTCTCTTGAGCTCCTGTGCCGACGCGACGCAGGTCGCCATCGTTCGGCTACCTGCCGGCGCCCCGGTTCAGCGATCGGCCGTCGCGCGTCGACGTCATCGCGAGCGCGCGCTGGCCCAGCACCTCGCCGGCGCCGTTCCGGTCAGCTTTGACCTCAGCCGTGTCGATCTTCGTCCTGCGCCGGAAGGAAGCGGCCTGGCCGTGATCGAGGTCGTGGGCGCGCTGGCGGGTCTGGTCGGACGCGAGGGGTGGACGCTCGGCCTGGGCTGGGTCGGAGCCGTCGATCTTGGAGGGGCACGGTTAACCGTCGAGACGACGGTCGACGCGAGCCGAGTGACGGCGATCGCGATCGGGCGGGAGCGCTTCCGGGCGGCGTGAGTCCGCGGCGGGCGTGTCACGCGTGGCCGGGGCACGCGACGACAGGCCCGCCGCGGTAGCCGTTACTTTGTCTTCGTGCTCGGCGTGGTGGTGTCGGCCGGCGGCGTCGTCGTGGTCGACGGCGGCATCGTGGCCGGGGGAGCGGTCGGCGGCACGGTCGACGGCGAAGCTGACGGCGCACGGTCCGCCGGACGCTCACCCACGCGGTCGGTCTTGGATTCCGAGCATGCAGTCAGGAGGCCCGCGCTGAGGGTCAGCGCGCAGAGGCCCGTGAGTAGCTTTTTCATCGGATATCTCCTCTGTGTGGGGGTTTGCGAACGCGCAAACGCCTTTGAAAGATTGCAACCGACATGCCGCCGTCTTGACAGGCTCAGGCACAACCATTACCAATGCGGGTGATCCGAAAGGAGAGACGTCAATGAAGCTCGAAGGCGAGTACGAAGTCCCAGCACCTCGCGCGAAAGTCTGGGATGCATTCCAGGATCCGAGTGTGCTGCAAAAAGCGATCCCTGGTTGCGAGAAGCTCGAGGCTATCGGGAACGATGAGTACAAAGCCACATTGAAGATCGGGATCGGCGGTGTAAAGGGAACGTTCGAGGGCAAGGTCCGGCTGTCCGACAAGAAGCCGATCGATTCTTACAAGCTGGCCGCCGAGGGCTCGGGCGGTCCCGGGTTCATCCGCAGTGACACCCTCATCACGCTGACCGACAGCGGCAGCGGCACGAAGGTCGCGTATACCGCCGACGTGCAGGTCGGGGGGCTGATCGCCTCCGTCGGGCAGCGCATGCTCGGCGGCGTGTCCAAGATGATGGCGGACAAGTTTTTCACCAGCATGAGCGAGCTGCTGCAGGCGTAGCCACCGGATGGCGTCCCGGTACCTCGAGCCCCGGCTGGAGCGCGCCTCCCGCGCCGACATGACGCGGCGGCAGCTCCGTCGCCTACGCGAGCAGGTCGCCCACGCCGCCCGGCACAGTCCGTTCTATCGACGCAAGCTTCGCGGACTGCGTCCCGATCCGGCGAAGCTCCGCACGCTCGACGATCTGCGCCGACTGCCGTTCACCACGAAGGACGAGCTGAAGGACAACCAGGCGGCGCATCCGCCGTGGGGTGACGTGCTCGCGGTGCCGTTCGCCGAGGTGCTCCGGGTGCATCTCACCTCCGCCACCACCGGCCGGCCGCTGGCGTTTCTCGACACGGCGGCGGACTGGTACGGCTTTTATCACTCGTACGCGCGATCACTCCACGCCTTCGGTGTGCGGAAGGCAGACATGGTCATGGCCGCCTTCTCCTACGGCCCGTGGATCGGCTACTGGAGCGGCTTCCACGCCGCGCAGGACCTCGGCTGTCTGGTCTATCCGGTGGGCGGACTCTCCACCGAGCAGCGGCTCGACGCGCTGCTGACCTATCCCATCACGGTGCTGGGCTGCACGCCGTCGTACGCGCTGTTCCTGGCCGAGGCGGCGGCCAAGAAGGGCGTCGATCTGGCCAAGGACACCAAGCTGCGGATCACGTGGCATACCGGCGAGCCCGGCGCGTCCATCCCGGCCACCAAGACGAAGATCGAGACGGCGTTCGGCGCCCGCGCCTACGATTTGCCCGGACTCACGGAGATCGCCGCCTGGGGCTTCGAGTGCGACGCGCGCGCCGGGCTCACGCACGTGCACGAGGACTACGTCTACCCCGAAGTGCTCGACGAGCAGGACCGACCGGTGAAGCCGGGCGAGCGTGGCGAGCTGGTATTCACGAGTCTCTATCGCAAGGCCATGCCGCTGCTGCGCTACCGCACCCGTGACGTCGTACAGCTGGCGGACCGGCGCTGTCCCTGCGGCCGCACGCTGGTGGCGTTCGAGGGCGGCGTGCTGGCGCGGCTGGACGACATGAAGAAGGTGCGCGGCATCATCGTCTACCCGCGACGCATCGAGGAACTGGTGCGGCCGCACCGCGACGTGGATGAGTTCCAGATCGTCTTCCGGCGCCGCGATGGCCTCGACGACATTCTCGTGCGGCTCGATCCTTCGCCGGCGCTGGCGCTCGATGAGCGGGCGCGGCTGGGGGAGGCGCTGGCCAAGGATCTGCAACTCGGGCTCGGCATCCGCGTCAGCGTCGAGGTTGGTGATCCTGGATCGCTTCCGCGGTGGGATCACAAAGCTCGGCGCGTCACGGACGAGCGCACTGAAGTGCCGTTCTAGTGCGGCCCGTGGCATTCGGTGTCGCCGAGCGTCGGGCCCGAAGGCCGCGGGCGCGCCCGCACGGCTCGCCTGTCGCCGTAAGTCGTTTTGAGTCCGGCTCGCTTCGGGTGTACGGCCGGGCTGATGGGTCACACTTTAGACCGAGCTGATGGGTAACAGGTTCGGGTTATGGAAATGACGATGCATCCGCCCCGGCCGGCGCGCGTCGAGCCAGCCCAGGGGC
>Ga0075428_100001848_pt1 | contig 22709 bp, 25 predicted proteins | sample RhiMetdeltSRZDD2_FD_75291 | JGI IMG/M metagenome (GOLD analysis project Ga0075428, IMG submission 75291) | Populus rhizosphere microbial communities from Tennessee, USA - Rhizosphere MetaG P. deltoides SRZDD2 | ecosystem: Host-associated > Plants > Roots > Rhizosphere > Soil | place: USA... | reverse complement strand
GACGAACGTCCTGCTGCTTTCGCCGGCGCTGCTCGTGCTCGGCTCGAAGGCGAGCTGGTGGGTCCCGCACTGGCTGGACAAGATCCTTCCGCACCTCGACATCGAGGGGAAGTCCATGCAAAAGGGCCCACAGCCGGCGCCCGAAGCGCCTCCGGTCGCCACCTGAGCGCGGACGGTCCTCTGTAACGACTTCGCCCGCGGCGGCGTATAGGCCGTGCAGTGACCGCCAGAAGGGAGAAGAGCATGAAACTCGCACGCATAGGCGTGGCCGTCGCGTCGCTGGCCGCGCTCGCGGCGTTTGTCGGCGTGGGCCTGCCGGAGGGGGCGCAGGGTACGTCCGACCCGACGGATCACGGCATCACCGTGAGCGGCAACGGGAAGGTCACGACGGTCCCCGACCGCGCCCAGTTCTGCTTCGACGTCGAGAACAACGCCGATACCGCCGACGCTGCTTCGGCCGCGAACGCCGCCGGGATGCAGAAGGTGATCGACGCGCTGCGGGACGCCGGCGTCGCCTCCAAGGACATGCAGACGGTGAACCTCTCCGTCTCGCCGCTCTACAACGACGACGGTTCGAAGGTGCTTGGCTACGTCGCCACCAACTCCGTGTGCGCGACGACCGAGGTCGCCGACGCTGGATCCATCGTCGACACGGGCCTCGGAGCGGGAGCCGACCGGGTCAGCGGGCCGACGCTGACGAAGGCGGATACTGACACGCTCTACGCGAACGCACTTCGCGCTGCCGTCGCGGATGCGCGCGGGCGGGCGGAGGTGCTGGCAGCGGCCGCGGGCGTCAAGCTCGGCCAGGTCATCTCGATGGCCGAGGGCTCCGAGCCCTCGGGCCCGATCCCCTACGCCCTGACCGACGCGCGGGCGTCCGCGCCAATCGAGCCAGGCACGCAGGACATCGAGGCCGACGTAACGGTGACGTTCGCGATTGCCTAGGGGCGTTCGACAGGCAGGCCGCTCTGCTCCCACTCGCTCCACGACCCCGGGTAGAGCTTCGCGTCGGGGCGGCCTGCCCGCGCCAGCGCCAGCAGCTGGACGCACGCCGTGACTCCGGAACCGCAGTAGACGACAACCTCGTCGGCTTCGACGGCCTCCGGCGGAAGCGCGCCGGTGAACGGCGCGTTCTGCGCCCCAGGAATGTGGCCCGGAACATGGTCGATGGGGTTCGGCTCGCCGCGGTAGCGCTCGGGCGCGCGTGCGTCCAGGATCAGCAGGCGGGGATCGTCCAGCCGCGCCGCCAGCTCCTCCATGGTGATCGTGTCGCCTTGCCGCTCACGTGGAACGAACTCGGCTCGCTCGATCTCTTCCTCGCCCGTCGAGAGCGGGCCGCGCCAGCTTTCGAAGTCGATCACTGCGCAGTCGTCGTGCCCGAAGTGGCGGAGGAGCCACCAGAGCCGCTCCGGACCGCCCGCGTTCCCGTAGGCAATGATGAACACACCGTCCTCGATCCCCGCGCGCCCGGCCGCTTCGGCGAAGTCCTCGGCCGCAGGCAGCGGATGGCGGCCTCGTGCGCCGGGCGGTGCGGAGAGGTCGGAGTCGACGTCGAGGTAGCTCGCGCCGGGGATGTGGCCCTCGAGGTACAGCTCGCGGCCGGCGCCGGGCTCGCCGAGCGTCCAGCGGCAGTCGACGAACTGGTACCGCACGCCCGAAGGCTATGCGGCCTCGGCTATCTCCTCGTCCTCGGGGGGCGGAAGCTCGTGCTTGTGGGCGAGCAGGTGGCCGTGGGCCTCGGTCCCGTAGCCGCCCGGAACCGGGATGTAGAACTCGGGGTAGCCCCACATGCCATGTTCTGAGACGTCCAGGCCGGACGTCTCGACCTCCGGCTCGACGCGGATCCCCCAGAGCCTGTTCATCACCCAGAGGCAACCGAAGGATGCCGAGAACGTGAACGCGCCCACCGCGAGCAGGCCGAGGAGCTGGATCCAGACCTGGTGGAACGACCCCGTGTAGACGAGGCCTCCGGTTCCGGTCTTGAGCGTGGCGGCCAGAGCGGGAACCGCGAACAGCCCCGTTGCCAGCGTTCCCCAGACACCGGACATTCCGTGTACCGCGACGGCGCCGATCGGATCGTCGATGCCGATCCGCTCGACGAACAGGACCCCGACGACCGCGATGACCCCCGAGACGAGCCCGATCACGACCGCCGCCCACGGCGCGACGAACCCCGACGCGGCGGTGACCGCGACCAGGGCGGCGAGGACGCCGTTCAGCATCATCGAGATGTCCGGCTTCTTCAGCACGAGCCACGCCGTGAGCGCGCCGCTGCAGGCGCCCGCCGCGGCGGCCAGGTTGGTCGTCAGCGCCACGTAGCCGAAGAAGCCGAGCTTGTCCCCGGTGATGACGCCGAGCGTCGAGCCCGGGTTGAACCCGAACCAGCCGAACCAGAGGATGATCGTCCCGAGGACGGCGTACGGAATGTTGTGGCCGGGGATCGGATTGCCCTTCCCGCCGGCGAACTTCCCGATTCGCGGGCCGAGGAGGATCGCACCCGCGAGCGCCGCCAGTGCGCCCTGGTAGTGGACGACGGTCGAGCCGGCGAAGTCCTGCATCCCCAGGCCGAACAGCCAGCCGCCGCCCCAGATCCAGTGCGAGGTCACGGAGTAGATGACCGTGAAGGCGACGCCGAAGGCGAAGTAGATCCAGAGCTTCGCGCGCTCGGCCATGGCGCCCCAGACGATGGCGAGCGAGACGCCGGCGAACACGACCTCGAAGAGATACGCCGCGCCGCCGGGGATCGACGTGAAGAACTCGTACGGCGCCTTGCCGATGGCGAGCAGCGAGTCGACGGATGGGAAGAAGCCGCTCGTTCCGAGGATCGAGTTTCCTTCGCCGAAGGCGATCCCGAACCCGATCGCCCAGTAGACGAGCGAGCAGACGCCGAAGATGAGGACGTTCTTGCCGGCGATGTGGGCCGCGTTCTTCATCCGCGTCAGCCCGGCCTCGAGGAAGGCGAACCCCGCCTGCATGAACATGACCAGCACGGCCGCCACGACGACCCAGACGGTGTTGACGGCGATGAGGATGTCGGTCTTGCTCATGCCTTTCTCCTTGGGTTGGGGGTCACGATGCGCTCAGCGGGCGCAGCCGGGTTCATCCCGGCGAAGCCCAATTCGGGTGGGGCCGTTCGAGGCGTGAAGGAGGGGGCTAACGGGGGAACCATGGGTTCCCCCGTTCCGGGCGACCCGGACGGTGTTGACGGCGATGAGGATGTCGGTCTTGCTCACAAGGTCCTCCCCGTTCGGTTGTGGGTGGCGTTGGAGACGGGGGAGGACCAGACGAGGCCGTCCCCGGATTCGTTGCCGCTGCGGGCGGCGTCGACGACCGCGCCGACCACCGCCCGCACGGCGCTGTCCTCGACGATGAAGGTCAGGAGGGCCTTCGGGAGAAAGCGCGACTCGAACACGCGCCCGCGGTACTCGTGCGTGATCCCGCGCTCGCGGCCGTGGCCGACCGCCTCGACCACGGTCACGCCCACGTGTCCCGTCTGCTCCTCGACCGCGTCGATCACCGTCTCGACGCGCTCCCGGATAACGACCGCCTCCACCTTTTGCACGTCTACTCCGCCCCTCCCGCGTCCGATCCCGCGTAGCTGTGCGTGGGCGGAGCCGGGTTCATCCCGGCGGAGCCCATGTTGCGCTGGTGCGAGGCGGGTGTAAAGGAGGGGGTGAACGGGGGAACCATGGGTTCCCCCGTTAGCAGTCGAAGTAGAGGGCGAACTCGGCGGGATGGGGCCGAAGCCGGACCGGGTCCACCTCGGTCTCGCGCTTGTACGCGATCCAGGTCTCGATCAGCTCCTCCGAGAACACGCCGCCTCTCGTCAGGAACGCGTGATCGGCCCCGAGCGCATCGAGCGCCTCGCCCAGCGAGGCCGGCACCTGCGGCACGTCGGCCTCCTCCTCGAACAGGTCGAAGTCGGCCGGCTTGCCCGGGTCGAGCCCTTGCTCGACGCCGTCTAGCCCCGCCATCAGCATCGCCGCGAAGGCGAGGTATGGGTTCGCGGCGGCGTCCGGGCAGCGGAACTCGACGCGCTTTGCCTTGGGCGACTCCGAATACATCGGTATGCGGATGCAGGCGGAGCGGTTGCGCTGGGAGTAGACGAGGTTGACCGGCGCCTCGTACCCGGGTACGAGGCGGCGATACGAGTTCGTGGTGGGCGCGCAGAACGCGAGCAGCGCCGGTGCGTGCGCGAGCAGGCCGCCCACGTAGCAGCGGGCGAGCTGGGACAGCCCGGCGTAGCCCGACTTGTCCGCCATCAGCGGCGTGCCCTCCTTCCAGAGGGACTGGTGCGTATGCATGCCCGAGCCGTTGTCTCCGAAGAGCGGCTTCGGCATGAACGTGGCGGTCTTCCCCGCCGCGCGCGCGACGTTCTTGACCACGTACTTGTAGGTCATGACCTGGTCGGCCATGCGCAGGAGAGGCTGGTAGCGGAGGTCGATCTCGCACTGGCCGCCGGAGGCGACCTCGTGGTGGTGGAACTCGCAGGGGATCCCGAGCCGCTCCAGCGTCAGCACCATGCGCGTGCGCAAGTCGTGGAGCGTGTCGTGCGGCGCCGGCGGGAAGTAACCCTCCTTGGGGCGCACGGTGTAGCCGAGGTTCGGCTCGCCCGAGTTCCAGTGGCCCTCGGCCGAGTCGATCGCGTAGTGGGCCTGATGGTCGGCGATCGCGTAGCTGACGGAATCGAGGACGAAGAACTCACACTCCGGCCCGACGAAGCAGGTGTCGGCGATCCCGGTCGTGCGCAGATACTCCTCCGCGCGCCTGGCGACGCGCCGGGGGTCCTTGGCATAGGGCTCGTGCGTGATCGGATCGACGATCTCGCACACGAGCGAGAGCGTCGGAGCTTCCGTGAACGGATCGAGGATGGCGCTCGACGGATCGGGCATCAGCAGCATGTCCGACTCGGCGATGCCCTGCCAGCCGCGGATGGACGAGCCGTCGAAGCCGAGCCCTTCGTCGAACGCGGACTCGTCGAAGGACGTCAGCGGCAGCGTCATGTGCTGCCAAGAGCCGACCAGGTCGCAGAACTTGAGATCGACCATGGTCGCCTGCGTCTGACCCGCCCATTCGAGCGCCTCGCTCGGCGCCGGCTGCTCGTCGCCGCCGTTCGCGAGATAGTGCTTGGTCTGTTCCTCCACCTCTCCTCCTCCCTTAAATGCTGAAGGCCCCAGAGCCGGAGCTCTGAGGCCTCACTGCCTCCGCGCAGGCCTTCTGCGGCCCGCGCACGTCTGACCCTAATCGGTGCGGCGGACGGATGCCGTTTGGAGTCCGGAAGACCTCTCTGCTAGGGTGGCTCTCGGCATGACCCTCGGCTGAGTACCCATATTGCGCGCGCGTGCCCGGCTGGGTCTTGGCCGAGCGCGCCGTTTCCGTACTCGCCGACCAGCAGGAGCATGCCATGACCCAGACAGCCGAGTTCACGTCCGATATCGAGATGGCCTCGCAGCCTGAAGCTGTCGTCGTGCCCGCGCTCGAGGTCCGGGACCTGCGGAAGGAGTTCATCCGGAAGGACGGCAAGCGCAACGGCTGGCGTCGGCGGCGCCGGCGCGTGCCCGCGCTGAAGGGCATCTCCTTCTCCATGGAGCGAGGCGAGACGGTTGCGATCCTGGGCCAGAACGGCTCGGGCAAGTCGACGCTGGTCCGGCTTCTGTCCACGCTTCTCCTGCACGAGGGCGGGACGGCGCACGTTTTCGGCCACGACGTCTTCCGCGAGCAGCGGCGCGTCCGTCGTATGGTCAACCGAGTCTCGGTCGAGGCTTCGTTCTTCAAGAAGATGTCGGCCGTCGAGAACCTGAGCTACGCCGCGCGCTTCTACGGAATGGGTCACGGCGAGACGAAGGAGAAGATCCCGGTCATCCTGACGCGGGTCGGCTTCCCCGAGGATCGCCGGCGCGAGCCGATGGAGAACCTGTCCCGCGGCATGCAGCAGAAGGTCGCGCTCGCGCGCGCTCTGCTCACCGCGCCGATCATGCTGCTCCTGGACGAGCCGACCACGGGTCTCGACCCGCGCTCGAAGCTCGAGGTCCAGAGCTTCATCCGCGAGATCCGCGAGACGCACGACGCAACAGTGCTGCTGTGCACGCACGACCTCGCCGAGGCCGAGGCGCTGGCAGACCGCGTCGGCATCCTCCACCAGGGCGAGCTGCTCGTCCTGGAGCACGCCGACGAGCTCAAGACGCGCTACAGCGCAGTCACGCTCGAGGAGGCCTTCTTCGCGGCTACCGGCAAGTCGTTCGAGGAGGAGGGCGACGAGGACGAGAACAAGGAGGGAGGCGACTGATGCAGGGCGCCGCCGCAACGCTCCGCCATGAGATGATCGGGCTCGCGGGCGTCATCGAGCGCAACGTCTACCTGGTCAAGCGCTACATCTGGTGGGACGTCGCATTCTTCGTCTGGACGGTCGCAAACACGCTGACGATCGTCTTCATCGCGAAAGGCGTCCCCAGCCTGACGCCCGCCGAGGTGGACCACCTGACCACCGTGCTGCTAATCGGCGCGGTCATCTGGGCGTACCTCGGGATCATCTTCGAGATCGTCACCGAGACGGTCGCATGGGAGCGCTGGGAGGGAACGATCGAGTACACGTTCATGGCCCCGCTCTCGCGCCCGGTCCACCTGTTCGGGATGGGCCTGTTCGCGATTGTCTACGGGGTCGTCCGCGCCGTGCTGCTGTTCGGCGTAGTTGCCCTCTTCTTCAGCCTCGACCTTCCGAACGCGAACTACATCGCGGCGCTCGTCGTCCTGGTCATCGCCTCGGTCTCGTTCATCGGGATCGGGATGATGACCGCCGTCCTGCCGCTCATCTCGCCCGAGAAGGGAACGCAGCTCGGCTTCGTCGCCCAGGGCGTCCTGCTCGTCGTCTCGGGCGTCTACTACCCGATCTCGGTGCTGCCGGAGTTCATGCAGTGGATCGCGAAGATCTCGCCGGCGACGTACGCGCTCGATGCGGCGCGGAAGTCGATCCTGGAGGGCTACGGCCTGACTCAGCTGTGGGGTGACATCTGGCCGCTCCTCGTCATCGGTGTCGTCGCGGTCCCGCTTGGGCTCTTCGTGTTCCGGCGCGGTGAGCAGCACGCGAAGCGTCACGGCAAGCTGAAGAGGTCGGGATGACGATTCGGCCGGTCCGCACGGACGCCGACCTCGAGGCGTGCCTGCGGATCGCGACTGCGGTCGAGTCCCATACGGCGCCCATCGACCAGTTCCGCAAGGTGCGCGATCACCTTCTGCTCGACGAGCGCGGCGGATATGCCTACGTCAATCAGTCGAGCGTTCACGGAAGCGCGTACGCGATGGTCCGCGTGTTGCCGGATGCTCGGCGGAAGGGGATCGGCTCCGGCCTCGTGGAGGCGGCGGCCGAGGCGGCCAGGGCTCTCGGCAAGGACTCGGCCTGGGGAGTCGTTCAGCCTGGCGACGAGGCATCGCTGTGCTTCGCGGATGGGCACGGCTTCACGGAGACTTCTCGTGACGTCGAGCTGACCCGAAGGCTGCGGCCCGGCGACGGACGTGTCCCTGAAGGGATCGTCGAGCTGCGCGATGAGCATCGGAAGGGCGCGTACGAGGTCTCGGTCGCGGCGGTCCCGGACATGGTCACGGCCGGCCAGGCGGAAGCGTTCCCCTACGAGGAATGGGTCGAACGGGAGCTGGCGGACGCCGTCGTCGCCTTCGTCGCGGTCGAGGAAGGCCGCATCGTCGGCTACGCGACGCTGCAGCCGTTCGGCGAGGAGCCGGACCGGCTGGAGCACGGCTTCACCGGTGTTCGGCCGGAGTACCGCCGGCGCGGGATCGCGACCGCCCTCGGGGAGGCGCAGGTCGCGTGGGCGTCCGAGCGCGGCTACGACGACCTGGTCACGACCACGGGCGTGACGAACGTCGCGTTGCGCCGGCAGAAGGCGAAGCTCGGATACGAGGAGCGGCCGGGGCCGATCCTCGTGCGGGGGCCCGTATGAGCGTCGCCGCTCCTCCGCGCTGGGAAGTCCTGTACGCCGAGGCACACGCCGAGCGTTTCCGCTACCTGGCGGGCGCCGGAGCCGATTTCCGCCGCACGCACGGCGCGCTGGCGGTGCGCACCGGCGCATGGTCGAACACGGACAACGGCATCCTGCTCGAGCGAGAGGACGCGGACGTCGAGCCGCTGGTTGGCTGGTTCGACGTGCCGGCGTCGCTCATCTGCTCCGGATTCGACGCCTCGGACGAATTGCGCGGGCGGCTGGAGCGTGCGGGGCTGCAGGAAGAGCGAACCGGCGTCACGACCGGAGCCGACCTCCGCGGGCTCGAGCTCGCGCCGCCGGCGACGCCGGAGGACGTGTCGATCGCCGACGTGGCCACCGAGCAGGACCTCGACGACTGGCTCGAGGTTGCCCTCGCGACGGGGATCTACGAGGAGCGGGACCGACGACCGCTGCCGCTTCGCCATTGGGTCGCGCGTCGCGGCGACCGCCCGGTCGGCCTCGCCACCGCGTTTTTCCTGAGCGGGACGGTGCTGCTTGAGCACGTCGCCGTGCTCGAGGAGGAGCGCCGGCGCGGCATCGCCACGGCGCTCGCGCTCGTGCGCCTGCACGAGGCGCGCCGGTTTGGTTGCGAGCTCGCCGTTTTCGGCAGCACCTCGGAGAGCGCGGCCCTGTACGACCGTTTCGGCTTCACCACGGAGCCCGACCAGGGCGGCCGCTGGTTCTACCTCCCGCTCGAGCCATGATCGACATCCGGCCCGCCCAGAGCGACGCCGAGCTCGAAGCGTGGCGGCAGGTTCGCATCGCGGTCGTCCCGGATGAGCGCGCCGGCACGGTCGAGGAGATTCGCCGGTCGGCGGATCCCGACACGATCTTCCTGCTCGCCGAGCGCGACGGCGAGCTGGTCGGTTCGGGGATCGCCGGCCGCTCGGATCTGGCGGGCCAGGGATTCCTCGCGCCTCGCGTCCTCCCGGATGCCCGCCGCCGCGGCGTCGGCAGCGCCCTCCTGCATGAGCTCGCGGCGCACGTTCAGGGTCTCGGGTTCGACCAGGCCGGTGCGCTGACCGAGGACGGCGGATCGTTCGCATTTGCCGAGCGGTTCGGCTTCGCGGAGGTCGGCCGCGACGTCGAGCAGGTTCGCGTCGTCGGAGACGAGGCGTGGCCGGACGTGCCAGAGGGCATCGAGCTCCTGTCGCTGTCCGAGCGCCCGGACCTGTTCGAGCGCGTCTACCACGAGCTTGCGCGTGATGCACTACTGGACCTCGCCGTCGACCGTCCGATCGAGGTCTCGCTCGAGGACTGGAAGCGCGAGTGGCTGACATGGCCAGAGGCCTCCTTCGTCGCGCTTGCCGAGGGCCGGGTTATCGCGTCTGCCGGGCTTCTGCGGGATGACGACCAGCCGGAACGCGCAGAGAACGCGCTCACCGCCGTCCACCGCGACTGGCGCCGCCGCGGTATCGCCTCGATGCTGAAGCGGGCTGTTCTCGCCTGGGCCTCGGAGCACGGGATCCGCGAGATCTACACCTGGACGCAGCAGGGCAACGACGGCATGCGCGCCGTCAACGACAGGCTCGGCTACTTCACCCGCAACGTGAGCATCAGGGTGCGTGGCGCTCTCCCGCTGCCGCGATGAAACGGCTTCCGGCCACCACCGTCTTCTACGGGCTCGAGTTCTTCCTGAGCTGGCCCACCTGGGTGGTGATGGCCGTCTACCTCGTCAACGAGCTGCATCTTTCGCCGCTCCAGCTCGTCCTCATGGGAACTGCCATGGAGGCCGCGGTCTTTCTCTTCGAGATCCCGACCGGCGTGGTCGCGGATACCTACAGCCGCCGCCTGTCGCTGATCATCGGGTATCTCGGCATGGGGACTGCGTGGGCGCTGGTCGCGGTCGTGTCCGAGCCGTGGGCGGTGATCACGCTCTGGGCCTTCTGGGGCATCTCGTACACGTTCACGAGTGGGGCGTACGAGGCGTGGATCACCGACGAGGTGGGACGCGAGAACCTCGGCTCGCTCTTTCTCCGCGGCAAGCGGATCGGCTACGTCGGGGCGGTCGCCGGACTGGCTCTGCAGGTCGGGCTGGGCGTGTGGTCGCTGCGCGCCGGCGTCATCGCCGGCGGCGTGGTCACGATCGGCTGTGGGCTCGCGTGCATCCTGCTCATGCCCGAGACGGGCTTCATCCGCCGTCCGCGGGCAGAGCGAGCCTCGGCCTTTGCCGAGCTGCGGAGGACGGCCGTCTCCGGAGCTCGGTACGCCTGGGCAGCGCCGATCGTGCTCCTCCTCATCGGGGCCGAGTTCTTCATGGGCATGTCGAGCGAGGCCTTCGATCGGCTCAAGGAAGCGCACTTCTTGCGCGACGTCGGGTTGCCGGCGGTCGGCCATCTCGACCCGGTGGTCTGGTTCGGCATCTTCTGGCTCGCCGGGATGGTGATCGGGTTCGTCGCAATCGGACGGATGATCAAATGGGTGGAGCACGGCAGCCGGAACGTCGTCGCGCGCTCGCTGTTTGCCTTCACGCTCCTGGAGATGGTGGCGATGTTCGTCTTCGCGCTCACCGGCTCGACCTGGCTCGCGATCGTGGCGCTGCTCGGAATCTTCTTCGCGCGTGACCTCGCCTGGCCGCTTTACGACACGTGGCTGAACAAGCAGATCACCGACTCGAGCGTGCGTGCGACGGTGATCTCCATCAGTGGGCAGGCGAACGCGATCGGTCAGGCTGGCGGGGGTCCGGTGCTCGGCGTGGTCGGAAACGTGTGGGGCATCCGGGCGGCGCTGGCGGCCGGCGCCGTCGTGATCGCGCCGGCGCTCGCCCTCTATGCGCGCGCGATCGCCCATCACGGCCGCGAGCCCGAGCTGGAAGAGCTTCCCGCTCAGGCCGGTACGTAGTTCGGGCGGATGTAGGCCGGCTCGAAGCCGGCGCGGAGGATGTTGCGGTAGGACGTCCCGGTCTCGTCGTCCTCGGGAGCACCGGTCTCGGTGACGAGCAGATCCAGACCGAGCTCACGCGCGCGCTCGATCCGGGCGGCGAGCAGCGCGCTCTGCGCCCCGCGCCCGCGATGGTCCACGTGCGTCGACGCGACGCCGAGCCAGCCGGCGCTGCCCGAGGCGTAGAGCATCCCGCCCGCGACGGGCTCGTCGCCGGAGTAGGCGACGAAGCAGTGCCACTCAGGATGGTCGGCAAGGCCCGACAGCCATGTGGCCTCCTCGGGCTGAAGGCCCCACGTCGCGCGGAGGACGGTCGCAACATCTCGCGGGTCACGAGCTTCCGCGATCTGGAGGTCCGTACGGGCCTCGACCGCCTGAGGGCCGCGCTCGAACTTCTGCCAGGCGCTGTCGCGGACGTAGCCCCGGGCCATCAGCGCGTCGTCGAGACCCGCTTCAGGATCGAGCGAAACCCAGTACGGCCGGTCGTCGTACACCTGGATCAGCTCGTCCAGGTCGGTGAGGTCGTACAGCCCGACGACGCGGTTCAGCTCCCGCCCTGGGATGCCGTCCACGCGGACGGCGATCGCGCCGCCGGCCTCTCGGAGCGCTCCGGCCGGGCTCGCAACCGAGAACAAGCTCCGCAGGCATTCCACTTCGGCCCGCTCGCTTTCCCGCACGCCGAGGATGCTAAGGTGTCTCCGTCCGAAGGCGATGAAGCCTCGGGCGCCGTCCGGCGCTCGGGGCTCTTTCCATTTAAGGAGGCGATATGGCCGTGGTCGAGAGCAAGAGCAGGGCAACGTCGAACGAGGAGGCGCGCAAGGACGTACTCCGTCAGATCAAAGAGCAGGAGATCGACGACGTTCTGCTCTGGTTCACCGATCTCGAGGGGCATCTGAAGAGCTTCTCGATCACGGTCGGAGAGGTCGAGGAGGCGCTGGACGACGGGATGGGCTTCGACGGCTCTTCGATCACCGGGTTCAACGCCATCGAGGAGTCGGACATGATCGCGATTCCCGATCCCGAGACGTACCGGCGGCTCACAGACGCTAGGACGGCGCGGATGATCTGCGACATCGTCACGCCCGACGGGAACCCGTACGACGGCGACCCGCGCTTCGTCCTCCGCCGCGCGCTCGAGCGGATGGAGTCCCTCGGCTTCGACACCTTCAACGTCGGCCCGGAGGCCGAGTACTTCCTGTTCAAGGACGAGACGGGCACCGAGACGCTGGACGAGGGCGGCTACTTCGCGCAAACCACGATGGACGCGGCCACCGGCCTACGCCGCGACACGATCCGTGCGCTCGAAGCGATGGGCATCCCCGTCGAGTACCACCACCACGAGGTGGGACCATCGCAGCACGAGATCGACATCCGCTTCGCGAACGCGCTCGACATGGCGGACTACATGCTCACGTACCGGCTCGTCGTGAAGGAGGTCGCCAAGCAGCACGGGTACCACGCGACCTTCATGCCGAAGCCGCTGTTCGGCGAGAACGGATCGGGGATGCACACCCATCAGTCGCTCTTCAGCGACGGCCGCAACGCGTTCTTCGACGAGGACGACAAGTGGCATCTCTCCCCGGTCGGGAAGGCGTTCATCGCCGGCCAGCTCCGCCATGCACGTGAGATCTCGGCCGTCTTCGCGCAGTGGGTCAACTCGTACAAGCGGCTCGTGCCCGGCTTCGAGGCGCCGGTCTACGTCGCCTGGTCGCAGCGCAACCGCTCCGCGCTCATTCGCATCCCGCTGTACAAGCCCGGCTCGGAGCAGGCCACGCGCGCCGAGATCCGCTGTCCCGATCCCGCCTGCAATCCGTACCTCACGTTCGCCTGCCTGCTGCACGCTGGGCTCGAGGGGATCGAGCAGGGCTACGAGCTACCGGATCCGATGGAGACGAACCTGTACCACCTGACCGCTGAGCAGCGCAAGGAGCGCGGGATCGTCTCGCTCCCGGAGACGCTAGGCGAGGCGATTGATGAGCTGGCCGGATCGGAGCTCGCGCGCAAGGCGCTCGGTCCGCACATCTTCGACCGCTACGTCGAGCTCAAGCGCAAGGAGTGGGACGAGTACCGCGTGCAGCTCACGCAGTGGGAAATGGACCGGTACCTGGCCGTTCTCTAGCGTCGGACATCTGCGGTGATCATGCGACTGTGCCGGGCTTTGCTCGGCACAGTCACGTGCAGCTCGATCTCGGCAGGTGTGAAGGAGGGGGCTCGTGGGGGAACGCTTGGTTCCCCCACGCTCTGGGACGAGTACCGCGTGCAGCTCACGCAGTGGGAGATGGACCGGTACCTGGCCGTTCTCTAGCTCAGATGTCCGGCTTGCCGGACATGAAGAACCAGGCGACCGCGAGGGCGACGAGGTAGAGCGTCGCCAGCCCGGCGACGAGCCCGCCGAGCCGCGGTCGCCTGATCGAGAACCACCCGACCACCAGCAGGAGGAGAACCAGGACAGCTCCGACGTCGGCGATCCTGGCCCCCGCGTCCGCCCATCCCGGCGTCTCCTGGTCGAGCCCCTCGTGATCGAGTACCCAATAGCCTCCGAAGTACATGACGATCCAGGCCGGAACCATCAGGACGAGGGTCGTCCAGAACGCGACGCGGCGTGCGAACTGCGCCGGCTCGGGGGCGAGGCGGAGGGCAGCGTACGCCAGGATCGTGACGGCGAGAACACTGCCGAACAGGATCAGGGAGCCCAGGACGTGGACGAACAGCTGCCCGCCGCAGGTCGGTCCGCAAAAGGCCCCGACGGTCATGCTCCGGGCTTCCAGACCATCAGGACGAGCACGCCGAGTATCGTGATCAATCCGCCGTAGCTCAGGACGAGCGTCACCGGGTCGCGCAACCGCGCTCTGAGCTCGGCGCTCGGTCGGTCGCCCTCGGCGGCGAGCTTCGCCGCCAACTCTTGCGTCTGCTGCTCCCGGCTGCCTCCTTGCCCGCCCATGGCGAGCCCGACGACCCAGAGTACGATCGCCGCGATCACCCAGGCCTCCCCGAAGCCGTAGCCGTAGGGTGCTTCGCTCACTAGCCAGAGCCCGAAGACGAGAGTCATGAAGGCCCCGATCCCGATCGCGATGACGGCGAACCGGCCCAGACCGAGGAGGAGGGCGATCTCGCTCGGCCGCTCACGGAACTGCACCACGATGCTGAACGTGCCGGTGACGACCACCCCTCCTGTCAGCAGGAAGGCTCCGGTGATGTGGAGGAACAGGAGCCAGTCGTAGGTCGACATCGCGCGCCGCACCATAATCGGTCTGCATGGACGCCACCGAACGGCACCTCCGGCTACTGACCGAGACGATCGAGGCGGTCAACTCGACCCTTGACCTCGACGAGGTGCTGTCGCTCGTCGCGAGCAAGGTCGCGGCCGCGCTCGAGGCGGATGCCTGCTTCGTTTACCTCTACGACGAGGGCGCCGACGAGCTCGTCCTGCGCGCGACGCACGGGACGCGAGTCGAGGAGATGACGCGCACGCCGCGCATGCGCCCGGGCGAAGGGATCACCGGGGCCGCGGCCGCGAGCCGTGAGCCGGTGATGATCGCCGAGAAGGCGCATCTCGACGCTCGCTTCAAGGCCTTCCAGAATCTGCCCGAGGACGAGTACGAGTCGATCCTCGCCGTGCCGATCCTCGCCCGGGAGAAGCTCGCGGGCGCGCTGAATGTCAGGACGAGGGCCCCGCGGGCCTTCTCGCCGGCGGAGGTCGACCTCCTGCTCGCGATCGCGGCGCAGGTGGCGCAGACGATCGAGCACGCGAAGCTCTACCGCGAGGCGCGCCGCCGGGTCGGCGAGCTCGAGGCGCTCGCACGCATCTCGGAGGCCGTATCCGAATCGCTGTACCTGGAGGAGTCCCTGGAGGCGATCGTCGAGACGACGATGGACGCGGTTGGCGCCACCGGGGCGGCGCTCGTGCTCGAGGATGGGAACATCGCTTGGCCAGAGGGCCGCGCCGGCGCGTACGCCGTGCGCCTGCCGTTGCGCTGGAAGCGTCGCCAGATCGGGGAGCTCGTCTGCGACCGCGACACGCCGTTCACGGACGAGGAGCGCGCGCTGCTCGGCTCGATCGCGCATCACGCGGCCGTGGCGCTGGAGCATGGCCGTGCAGTCATGCGCGGCGTGCTCGCGCAGGAGATCCACCACCGGGTCAAGAACAACCTCCAGACGGTCGCCTCGCTCCTGCGGCTCCAGGCCCGCCGGGCCGACCCGGTCAACCCGCGCAAGGCGCTGGACGACTCGGTCAACCGCATCCTCGCCATCGCGGCCGTGCACGAGGTTCTGACCGAGCACCGCGACGACGACGTCGAGCTGGCCGAGCTGGTGGACCGTCTGCGCGCGATGCTCGTCCAGGGGCTCGGCGCGGCGAAACAGGTCGAGACCGAGCTCCAACCGGTCTCGTTGGCCGGCAACCGCGCGACCGCTCTCGCCCTCGTCTTCAGCGAGCTCTTCCAGAACGCGCTCGAGCACGGCGGCGGAGTGGTGCGGATCGAGCTCACGGTGCGGAACGGCGACGTCCTGCTCGCGATCTCCGACAACGGCGGCGGCCGCGACGGGGGCCGCGACGGCACCGGCCTCTCGATCGTGCGCGCGCTCGTCAGAGACGAGCTGCACGGGTCGCTGCGGTTCGCCGACGAGGGCGGGCTTCGCGCGGAAGTGGTGTTCCCAAGCTGATGGAACTCGAGCGCTACAGCTTCGTCCTCCTGCGACGCGGCCCGCGCGCGCACGAGTTCTCGGAGGAGGAGCTCGACAGCCTGCAGAAGGCGCACCTCGGCCACCTCGACGCGATGAAGGAGCGCGGCGTGATGGCGGTCGCCGGGCCTTTCAGCGAGCAGCCGGACGAGACGTGGCGCGGGTTCTGCCTCTACACCGTCGAGCTCGACGAGGCGCGGCATCTGGCCGAGTCGGACCCGTCCGTGCAAGCCGGACGGATGGCCGTCGAGGTCTTCAACTGGTGGACAAAGAAAGGCGCGGTCTCATTCGGACCTTAGTCCTCACTTCGCCGGGCGAAAGCCGAAGGCGGCCAAGGACGTGAGGATCCTGATCGCGGAGGACGAGACGATAATCCGTCTCGACCTGAAGCAGCTGCTCGAGGACAGCGGCTTCGAGGTCTGTGCGGAGGCGAAGGACGGGGCGGAGGCGATCGAGCTGGCGCGCTCGGCGAAGCCCGACCTGGCCGTGCTGGACGTGAAGATGCCGAAGCTGGACGGGATCGAGGCGGCGCGCGCGATCCTGGACGAGCGCCCGATCCCGATCGTGATGTTGACCGCGTACGGCCAGGACGAGCTCGTCTCTCGCGCCGTCGAGGCCGGCGTGTTCGGGTACCTGGTCAAGCCCTTCCGCGAGTCGGATCTCCTGCCGGCGATCCGCACAGCGCGAGCCCGTCACCGGGAGCTGGTCGAGCTGCGAGAGGAGACCGAGTCTCTGGCCGCCGCGCTCGCCGCGCGCAAGACGATCGAGCGCGCCAAGGGCCTCTTGATGGAGAAGGACGGCCTGACCGAAGAGGAGGCGTTCGCGCGCCTCCGCAAGGCAAGCCAGGTCTCAGGCCGGCCCATGCAAGTGGTGGCGGAGGCGGTTCTCGCCACCTTCGGAAGCGGGTCCTGAAAGGCACAATTCACTCGCGATGTCCATCCTGCACTCGTACCGCTGGCGCCGCCGCCTCGCGTTCACCGCGGTCGTCCTCGGCGTTGCCGGACCACTGATCTGGTTGGGCATCCGCTACTCGCAGCCCGGGAACGAGTTCAACGCGAACGGGCCGACCGTCCCCGACTACGTCCAGCCGACGAAGGCCGCGTTCACGGCGGCGAAGCAGCGGCAGGTTCACCGCGTGCTCAGGGAATTCATCGCGTCCGCCGTTGTCCGCCACAACGTCGACAAATCGTGGGACATCGCCGGACCGTCGCTCAAGCAAGGCCTCACGCGCAGCCAGTGGGACCACGGCGATCTGCCGGTCATCCCCTACCCGGCGTTGAACAAGGGCTGGGGGAAATGGAGTTTCGTCCAGTACTCGTACGCGGACTCCGTCGGTCTCGAGGTCTTCCTGTTCCCGAAGCCGAAATCCGGGTGGTCGGCGATGACGGCCGACGTCGAGCTCGTCAGGAGCAAGGATGGACGCTGGCTGGTCGACTACTGGATGCCGAAGCGCTTCCACGGCCCGCCCGCGACCGCGCATGTCACCAAGGCGAAGACGAAGGCGGAGAAGCTCCGCGAGCGGCACGCGGCCAAGCAGAAGAAGCCGCAGCCGGTGCCGCCGACCCAGACCACCCAGGACACCGCGCGTGTCCGCGGCGCGTGGTGGGCCCTTCCGCTGGGGCTCCTCGCCCTGGCCATCATCCTCCCGCTCACGATCGGCGGCTTCGTCTGGTACCGAAACCGCAAGGCGGAGCGGGCGTACTTCCGCTCTGTTGCCGATGACAACCCAGGCTCCCACTCGTAGGACACGGCCCAAGCGGCCCGGCGAGGGGACGGGAGGGGCCTGGCGCGTGATCGTCCTGAACGACGATCACAACACGTTCCAGGGTGTGGCCTTCGCGCTCGCGAGCGTGCTCCCGTCGACGAGCTACGAGCAAGGCATGGAGTTCGCGAATCGGATCCACAACACCGGCCAGGCGATCGTCTGGTCGGGTCATCGTGAGGCGGCCGAGCTGTACTGGACGCAGCTCCAGGGTCACGGGTTGACGATGGCTCCGCTCGAGAAGGGATAGGCTGGGAGCACCTATGACTTGCGTGATCTTCCGTGGCCGTCCACCGCGCCAGACAGGCGGGTCGACGGGCGCGCTCGCAGCACTTCCTCCGCGATAAGGGAATCGCCGAGGAGCTGGTAACGCACGCGCGGGTCTCGCGCCGGGATCTCGTGCTTGAGATCGGCGCGGGGGACGGCGCGATCACGTCGCTCCTCGCCGGTCGCGCCGGCTACGTCATCGCCCACGAGATCGATCCACTGCTCGCCGCCCGTCTGCGCGAGCGCTTCGGGCCTCTGTCCAAGGTACTGGTGGTTGAGGGGGACGCGTTCGCGCAGCCGGTTCCGCGCGTGCCGTTCCGCGCTGTCTCCAACGTCCCTTTCCACGAGACGACGCGACTGCTCCGGCGGCTCCTCGACGACCCGCGGGGATCGCTCGAGTGCGCCGCTCTGATCGTCCAGTGGGAAGTCGCGCGCAAGCGCGCGCGTGGCAACACGCTGCTCGGGCTCGGGTGGTCGCCGTGGTGGGACGTTCGCCTCGTCCGCCAGGTACCCGCCGCCGCCTTTCGGCCGCGGCCGTCGGTGGACGCCGGCATCGTCGTCGTCCGTCGCCGGCCGGAGCCGCTGCTGCCCGCCGGCCAGGCGAAGGCGTTTCGTTCCTTTCTGCGCCGTGAGTTCGGCCGTCGCCGGCGGCCGCTCGAGCCGGGGGAGTGGATCGAGCGTTTCCGCTCCGGCTAATGCCGCTCGAACACGTCTTCCCACTGGGCCAGCAGCGCATGCAGCTCGTCGCGCGCGCGACGGTGCGCAGCCAGCGTCTCCACGTCCGTCCAATCGTCCGAGAGCTTCTGCTCGAGCTCTGCCACGGTCTGCTCGCGCTGCGCGATCTCGGCCTCGATCAGCTCCAGCTCAGACGGGCGGGTCGGCACCGCCTTCGCCGGGGTGGCTGCTCGCGGCTTCGGCGCCTTCGGCTCGGGAGGGGGCGGAGGAGCCTCCAGCTCCGTGCGCCGGCGGACGTAGTCGGCCCAGCCGCCGTCGTAGGAACGCAGCTCCCCTTCCTCGATGGCGAGCGTCCTCTCGGCGACCGCGTCCAGCAAGGCTCGGTCGTGGGAGACGAGGAGCACGGTTCCGGGAAAGGCCTCCAGCGCTTCCTCGAGCGCCTCGCGGCTCTCGAGGTCGAGGTGGTTCGTGGGCTCGTCCAGGACGAGGAAGTTCGCGCCCGAGGCGACGACGAGCGCCAACGCCAGCCGCCGCCGCTCCCCACCGGACAGCGCGGTGACCGGCTTTTGTTGCTCCTCCCAGCCCGAGAACAGGAAGCGGCCGAGGAGCGACTGCGCCTCCGGCCTACGCAGCCCGGTTGCGCCTTGGGCGCAGTCGAGGACGGATCCGCGCTCGTCGAGCTCCACGTCCTGCTGGGAGAAGTACGCGGACTGGACGCCGTGGCCAAGGCGGACCCTGCCGCCGTCGTGCCCGCGCCGTCCGAGCATCGTCTCGAGGAGCGTGGTCTTCCCGGAGCCGTTCGGGCCGATGAGCGCGACGTGCTCACCCCGCTCGAGCGCGAACGTCGCCGTCAGGAGCGGCTTCGCTCCGGCCGAGACGTCGAGCTCCTCGGCTTCCACGACCGTGCGGCCGCTGCGGGGTGGGTTCAGGAACTCGAATCCGAGCCGCCTGCCCTTCCTCGTCAACAGGTCGATCTGGTCCCGCGCTTTCGCCTGCTCCTTCTCGAGACGCGCGATGTGAGTCAGCTTGGCCTGGGCCTTTCGGGCCATCTTCGGCGTGGACGCGCGGAAGCGTTCGACGAAGCGCTCCAGCCGTGCGATGTCGCGGCCGACTCGGTCGGCCGCCTTGGAGGCCGCGTGCAGCCGCGCAGCCTTCTCGCGCCGCCACTCGTGCCACGGTCCCGCAAAGTAGGTCGAGCGGCCGGCCTCGAGCTCCAGCACGGCGGTGGTCGTCGCTTCGAGGAACCAGCGGTCGTGCGCGACCAAGATCACCGCGGCATCGGTGGACTGGAGCGTCTGTTCCAGCCACTCGATGTTGTTGACGTCGAGGTGGTTCGTCGGCTCGTCGAGCAGGAGCAGATCCGGATCTCCGCCGAGGGCGCGAGCCAGCGAGGCGCGCGTCAGCTCACCGCCTGAGAACGTCTCCAGCGGCCGGTCGAGATCGCCGCCCCGGAAGCCGAGGCCGCGCAGGGCCGCATCCACGCGCTCGCGCCACGCGTATCCGCCGGCGTGCTCGAGCCGCGCCTGCGCCTCGGAGTAGCGGCGCAGCGTCGCCGGGTCGTGCTCGCCGGAGGCCATCGCCTGCTCGAGCCGCGCGAGCTCCTCCTCGGTCGCGATCAGGCCACCGGCGCCGGAGAGCGCGTACTCGCGCAACGACAGCCCGCGCTCGAGCGGGGGGCGCTGGTCGTGCAGCGCGATGCGCGTCCCCTTCTCGAATGCGAGCTCCCCGCCGTGCAGCTCGGTCTCGCCGGCCAGGATCCGGAGCAGTGTCGTCTTCCCCGCGCCGTTCGGCCCGGAGAGCGAGAGCCGGTCGCGTCGCTCGACCTTGAACGAGACTCCGTCGAACAGGAGCGATCCGGCAATTTCCTTACGGAGATTGGTGCCGATGACGACTGCCACGGGCTAAGCGTAGGCATTCGGCAAACGTCGTTTCGGCGCGGGGGACCGCCGGATAGCCCCCTAAATCACGGTTCGCCGATTGCGCGGCCCCGCGATCAGACTCACCACGCCCTGCACGAGGACGTTCGCGGCCCAGACGATGACGGCGGTGCCGGCGACCGACCAGAAGCCCCCGACCTCGAAGCCGGGGACGATCCATGCGGTGAACGCGACCATCGCCATGTTGATGAAGAAGAGGAAGATGCCGAGCGTGAGGATGATCAGGATGATGCTGACGAAAGTCAGGAGTGGCTTGATGATGAGATTGGCGACGCCCAGCACTGCGGCGGCGATGGCGAGGTCGGCAAAGTCCCCGTAGCCCACGCTGTCGATCCACCTGCTCGCGAGCCAGAGCGCAAGCAGGTTCGCTCCCCAGCCCAGTACGAGCCGGATCGGCCAGTCGAGCTGCGCGTCCCGGGTGCCGTCAGGCAACGGCGCGTGCCCCGACGAGGCTCTTGGCCGCGTCGGCGATGTGCTCGGCGTCGATGCCCGCGGCGGCGAGCAACTCGGCCGGCTTACCGGATCCGGGCATGCCCTCGACGGCAAGCTTGACCACGGTCGGCTTCTCGTCGGCCTCGGCGAACGCGGAGAGGACCGCCTCGCCCAGCCCTCCTTCGGGCCAGTGATCCTCGACCGTCACGACGCGCCCGTCGGCCGCCTCCGCCGCTGCCCGCAGTCCTTCGACGTCCACCGGCTTGACCGAGTACAGGTCGATCACGCGGGCGTTGATGCCCTCCTCCGCCAGGCTGTCGGCCGCCTTCAGCGCCTCGTGCAGCGTGATCCCCGCGGCGACGATGGTGACGTCGTCGTCGTCGGAGGAGCGGACGACGTGGCTTCCGCCGACCGGGAAGTCCTCGCTCGCGTCGTAGATCACCGGCGTGGCCGCTCGGGTCGTGCGCATGTACGAGATACCGGGGAGGTCGGCCATCAGCGCCACGAGCTTGGCCGTCTGGTTCGCGTCGCTCGGGTAGAGCACCGTGCTCGAGTGGACGGCGCGGAACTCGGCCAGGTCCTCGAGCGCCATCTGAGACGGCCCGTCCTCGCCGATGGAGACGCCGGCGTGCGAGCCGCACAGGCTCATGGTCGCCCGCGAGATCGCGGCCATGCGGACGAAGTCGTATGCGCGTGAGAAGAACGCGGCGAACGTCGACGCGAACGGGCGCCATTTGCGTACCTGGAGGCCAACCGCCGCGGCGACCAACTGCTGCTCGGCGATGTACATCTCGAAGTAGCGGTCGGTGTGCGCATCGCGGAAGTACTCGGAGTAGGTCGAGTTCGAGACCTCACCGTCGAGGGCGACCACGTCGCCGCGCATGTCTCCCAGTGCGCGGAGCGCCTCGCCGTAAGCGGCGCGGGTGGCCACGTCCTTCCCGCCGATCTCGTACGTCGGAAGCTCGCCGCCCGGCACCTCGAACTCGTGGCGCTCGGCCGTTGATTCGGGCTTGTGCGCCTCCACGGTGATGTTCCGGATTCCGCCGAGCTCCTCGATCGCCTCGTCGGGATGGTCGAGCGCCTTGCCGTGCCAGCCGTTCTTGTTCTCGACCTCCTTGACGCCCTTGCCCTTGATCGTGTGCGCCACGATCGCAGTGGGCCGGCCGTGTGTATGCAGCGCCTCCTGGAACGCGCGGTCGATCTCCTCGAAGTCGTGCCCGTCGATCTCGATCGCGTTCCAGCCGAAGGCCTCCGCGCGCCTCGCGTACGAGTTGAGATCCCAGCCGTGCATGGTCTCGCCACGCTGGCCGAGCCGGTTCACGTCGATGATCGCGGTTAGGTTCTCGAGCTCGTAGAAGGCCGCGTGCTCGAAAGCCTCCCACTGCGAGCCCTCGGCAATCTCGCTGTCGCCGCACAGGCACCACACGCGGTACGGGAGCTTGTCCAGGTACTTGCCCGAGAGGGCCACGCCGACCGAGATCGGCAGTCCCTGGCCCAACGAGCCGGTGGCGACGTCCACCCAGGGGATCTCGGGCGTCGGATGCCCCTCCAGCCGGCTTCCGAAGAGGCGGAAGGTGAGGAGCTCCTCCTCCGTGATCGCGCCTGCCGCCTTGAAAATGGAGTAGAGCAGGGGAGACGCATGTCCCTTGGAAAAGATGAGGTGATCGTTGTTCGGGTTCTCCGGGTTGTCGAAGTCGTAGTGGAGGTACTTGGAGAGGAGGACGGCCATCAGATCGGCCGCGGACATCGAGGAGGTGGGATGCCCCGATTTGGTCACGTTGGCCGCGCGAATCGAGTCCACGCGAATCTGCTGTCCAAGCTCGCGCCAGTTGTCTACTTCGGTCATCCCCGCTCCTCTCCGTAGCTCTTGGCGGAGCATAGTGGGTCGAGTAGCCTTGCTCCCGTGAGGGTCGCCGTCGGCTTCGACCATCGGGGCGTCAAGCTGCGCGAGCGTGTGCTCGAGGATCTCGCCGGACTCGGTCACGAAGCCGTCGATCTGGGCACCGACCAGCCCGAGCCGAGGATCGACTACCCGGACAAAGCGCTCGAGGTCGGCCGCGCGATCCTGGACGGCGACGCGGA
>Ga0075428_100001846_pt1 | contig 22712 bp, 21 predicted proteins | sample RhiMetdeltSRZDD2_FD_75291 | JGI IMG/M metagenome (GOLD analysis project Ga0075428, IMG submission 75291) | Populus rhizosphere microbial communities from Tennessee, USA - Rhizosphere MetaG P. deltoides SRZDD2 | ecosystem: Host-associated > Plants > Roots > Rhizosphere > Soil | place: USA... | reverse complement strand
TCGCAGCCCGTGCACGGCGGCTCCCTCCGTCTGTTCCTGCAGCACCGCGGCGCCCGACCCATCGCGCCCGCGGTCGCCCGCCTGCACGCCGACGAGCGCGCGGCCGGCCTGACCGATCGGGCTCGCTACGCCGGGTTCCAGACGCAAGTGACGAGCTGGCAGGCCGAGCTCGTGGCGCGACTGCGAGCGCTACGCCGGGAGGGCCGGCGGTTGGCCGCCTACGGCGCGCCCGCCAAAGGCACGGTCTTGCTGAACGCCTGCGGCATCGGCACCGATCTGCTCGAGTTCACCGTGGATCGCAGCCCGCACAAGCAAGGTCGCCTGGTGCCGGGCGTGCGGCTGCCCGTGCGGCCCCCCGAGGATCTCGTGCGCGAGATGCCCGACGTCACGCTGCTGCTGCCGTGGAATCTCACGGACGAGATTCTCGCCCAGCAGACGGAGTACCTCAGCAAGGGCGGCGCGTTCCTCGTCCCTGGCTCGCCGCCTCGGCTGGTCGGCGCCGGCGGCCTCCCCTAAGGTTTGCCAACCTGCAACCTCTGCGGCTTCCCGGTGCTGAGGCTGCATCCGGGGCTCGCGGGGCGGCGCTGCCTCTGGTGTCTCTCGACCTTCCGTCATCGCGCGATGGGCGCCGTGCTGAGCCGTTTCGGTCTGGCCAGGGGGACCGCGGTGTACGAGCTGTCGTCTCGCGGCGCCCTCTGCCGCTATCTCCGCCGTCAGTTCACGCGGGTGACCGTCTCGGAGCTGTGGGACGACGTGCCGCCGGGCAGCCTTCGCGGCGGCGTGCAGTGCCAGGACGTGCAGCGGCTCACGCATGGCGACAGCACGTTCGATCTGGTGACCAGCACCGAGGTCTTCGAGCACGTCCCGGATGACCGCCGAGCCTTCGCCGAGGTGTACCGGGTGCTGCGCCCGGGCGGCCTGCTCGTCTTCACGGTCCCGCTGATGGACACGGGCCCCACGCTGGAGCGCGCCGAGATCCGCTACAACCGCATCGTGCACCTGGTCACGCCGGAGTATCACGGCGATCGCCTCCGCGGCCGCCGCGGCGTCCTGGCCTTCCGGACCTACGGCCCGGACATCACGGACCGCCTGCGCGCGGCCGGCTTCGACGCGTGGCTGGAGCGGATCGAGGACCCGGCGCACGCGATCACCGATGGCCGGGTGGTCGTCGGCCGGAAGTCGTCGTGACCACCGTCGCGCGCAACATCGCCGCCAACGCCGCGGGCGCCGGGCTCAGCTTCCTCGTCTTCCTCCTCGCGGTCCCGCTCTACCTGCGCCTGCTCGGCGCCGAAGCCTACGGCCTCGTGGGACTCTTCACCACGGTGATGGTCGCCGCCGCCGCGCTCGATCTCGGCCTGGGCGCCACCCTCAACCGCGAGGTCGCGCGGCTGACGGCTCACGAGGCCCAGCGCACGGACGTCGCGGACGTCACCGCCACGCTGCAGGCGGCGTGCTGGTTGGTCGGGGTCGTCATGGGTGGGCTCTTCGCCCTCGGCGCGCCCGCCATCGCCACGCGCTGGCTGAACTTCTCCACGTTGTCCGCAGGCGAGATCCGCGGGGCGCTGGCGCTCATGGGGGTGGCGCTGCCCGCCATCATCGTGCGCGGCGTCTATCTCGCCGGCCTCAACGGTCTGCAGCGCCAGGCGCTGGCCAATCTGCTGCAGACCGGCGGGACGACCTTGCGCGCGCTCGTCTCGGTCGCCGCGCTGCTGCTCGTCGCGCCGACGGTCCGTGTCTTCTTCGTCGTGCAGACGACGCTGTTGCTGGCCGAGGCCATCGTCCTCGGCATCGCGCTACGGCGAGCGCTGCCCGCCACGGCCCGGGGCGGCCGCGTGCACTGGGCCACACTCCGCCCGCTGCAGAGGTTCAGCGGCGGCATGGCCGGCACCTTGCTGCTGGGCCACGCGCTCAACTCGCTGGACCAGGTGATCCTGAGCGCGATCCTGCCGCTCGCCGAGTTCGGCTACTACACGCTCGCGGTGGGCGTCGCCGCCACGCTCGGGCTGGTCGTGAACCCGGTGACCACCGCCGTCTACCCGCGCTTCAGCCAGCTGGTCGAGCGCGCGCCCGACGATGTCACGCGGGAGTATCACTTCTTCTCGCAGCTCGTTGCCGTGCTGGTGCTGCCACTGGGCGCTGTGCTGATCTTCTTCCCCGCCGACGTCCTGGCACTGTGGACGCGCAACCCCGAGGTCGTCAGCCACGCCGCCGCCGTCCTGAGCCTGCGGGCCATCGGGACCGTGCTGAACGCGCTCATGCACGTCCCCCACATCGTCCAGCTCGCCTTCGGCTGGTCGAGCCTGGGTGCGTGGGCCAACGCCATCGCGCTGCTGATCATGGTGCCCGCGACCATCGCGCTCAGCCTCGCCTGGGGTGGGGTCGGCGCCGCGCTCGCCTGGATCGGCCTCAATCTCGGCATGCTCAGCTTCGCCATGGCGCGCATGCACCGACGTGTGCTGCGCGGGGAGCTGGCGCGCTGGTACGCACGGCTGCTCCCTCCCGCGCTGGCCGTGGCGCTGGTGGCCGAGGCCGCACGGGCGGCGATGCCCGACGGGCTCGCGGCGCCGGTGCGGCTGGCGTGGCTCGTGGCGGCGGCAGCGCTCGCGGTCGTCGCGGCACTGGCCGCGGCGCCGACGGTGCGGCGCCGGATGGTCGCGGCCGTCCGGCCGGCCTGAGGGCGATGAGCGTCAGCTGCCGCGTCTCGATCGGCATGCCGGCGTACAACCGTGCGCCCACGCTCGCGCGCGCGATCGAGTCCGTTCTGGGCCAGACGCTCACCGATCTCGAGCTCATCATCTCCGACAACGCCTCCACCGATGACACCGAGGCGATCTGTCGCCGGTATGCCGAGGCCGACTCGAGAATCCGCTACACACGGCACCGCGGACCCATCGGCGGCTTCCCGAATTTTCGCTTCGTGCTCGACGCCGCCCGCGCGCCCTACTTCATGTGGCTGCCGCCCGACGACTACGCGCTGCCCCGCCTGCTCGAGCGCGCGGTGGCGGTGCTCGACGCCCGCGCCGACGTCGCGTGCTGCGTGCCGCAGATCGAGTTCCTCGGCGACGACGGCCGCCGCTGGCCGGCCGAAGGCACCTTCCCCCTCGTCGGCACGCTGACCGAGAATCTCCATCGCTTCCTCTACGACCCCCGAGACAACTCGCGCTTCTACGGTCTCTACCGTCGTGAGGTACTGTGCCGGATCCTGCCGCCCTCCGGCTATCACGCCTTCGACTGGACCGTCTCGGTGGGAACGCTGCTGGCCGGCAAGCACTGGGAGCTCGACGAGGTCCTGCTCGTGCGCGAGGCCAGCGACCCCACGCGCTACACGCGGATGATCGACCTGTCGTTCGACAATCGCCTGGCACGCCTGGTGCCCCTGCTGCCGTTCACGCGCGCCGTGCTGTTCGGGCTCCGCGTGCCGCCGCGGCCCTCCACGCTGGCCCGGCTGTTCCGGCTGAACCTCGTCTACCACGTCATGTACTGCCAGTATCGCTATCCGCGCTACGGCCAGCTCGCCTACAACGTCGCGGCGAATGTCGAGCGTGCGATGGGCACGCTCTGGCGCGGCCTGCGCGGCGCCCGGGGCCCCCGGCCCGCATGACGCGGCCGCGCGACGTGCGCCTGCTGTGTGTGGCGCCCGACACGGTGGTGCCGCCCGTCAGCGGATCCGCCGCGCGCACCTACGGGCTGGCGGCCGCGGTCCGGCCGCATCTCGGCAGCGTCGAGCTCCGCTGCTTCTCGAGCGCGCCGGCGCCGGCCGCGACGACCGGCGGCCTCGAGGTCGTCCACATTCCACGCCCGAGCACCGGAGTGGCCCGCGCGCGCTATCTGACCACCGCGCTGCTCGGCCCCCTGCTCGGCTACCGGTTTCCGACGTCGCTCGCGGGGGATCGGCTCGTGCAGCTGGCCTCGCCGCTGCTCTACGAGGGCGCGCGGCGCGCCGGCCTCGGCCGCTTCGTGCTCGACGCGCACAACGTCTACCAGGACATGACCGGGTTTCCCCAGGCCTCGCTGCGCGACCGCGTGTTCTACCGTTTGACGCGACGCCGCCAGGCCCGCATGGAAGCCGCGTGCTGGGCGGCGGCCGCGCACGTGATCTTCTGCTCGACCGTCGACCGCGATCGGGCCGAGCGCCTGGCGCCGGGCATCGCCGCGCGCTCCACCATCGTGCCGAACTGCGTCGACACGCGTGAGTTCGCGCCCCGCCCGGCGGCGGCGTTCGCCCGCGGAGGCCCGGTGATCTTCGTCGGCACCACGCGTTATCCGCCGAACTTCTTCGCCGTCCAGGAGATCTGTCACGACCTCGCCCCCGCGCTGCCCCACCTCGAGTTCTTGATCGTCGGCGAAGCGCCGTACCGCCCCGCCCGGGTCCCCGGCAACGTGCGCTTCCTGGGCCGGGTCGAGACGACCGCGGCCCCGCTCGCGGCGGCCCGGGTAGCGCTGGCCCCGGTGCGCCACGGCAGCGGGACCCGGTTGAAGCTCCTCGAGTACTTCGCCGCCGGGCTGCCCGTCGTCAGCACGGCCAAGGCGGCCGAGGGGCTGGAAGTCGAGGACGGCGCCCACCTGCGGCTGGCCGAGAGCCCGGCTGCCCTTGTCGCCGCCATCCGGGACCTCCACGCGGACGCCCGGGCCAGTGCGGCGCTGGGAGCCTCGGCGCGGGCCCTGGCGGAGAGCCGGTACGACTGGCGGGCATGGGTGCCGGGACTGCTCCAGGTCTACGTGGCCCAGGCCCCCACCTGCTAGAGTGGGAACACGGCCCCCGAGGCCACCGCGATGGACGAGATCGAGCGGTTTTCAAGCGAGGTCCGCGCCAACGTCGACCGCCTCCTGGGCGATGCCGACATGCAGGCGCTGTCGCGCGCCTGGCTCCTGGAGGTCACGCGCCGGCGCTACACGTACAACTTCAGCTGGCTCGGCCGGCCCGTCATCCAGCTGCCGCAAGACCTCCTCGCCGTCCAGGAGCTCATCTGGCAGGTGCGTCCTGACCTCATCGTCGAGACCGGCATCGCGCACGGCGGCTCGCTGATCCACTCGGCGTCCCTGCTCGAGATCCTCGGCGGCGACGGTCTCGTGGTGGGGGTGGACGTCGACATCCGGAGCCACAACCGCCGCGAGATCGAGCGACACCCGTTGGCCCGGCGAATCACGCTGATCGAGGGATCGTCGATCGACGAGGCGGTGGCAACGGCGGTGCGCCAGCACGCGCGCGGCCGACGCGCGGTGATGGTTATTCTCGACTCCAATCACACGCACGATCACGTGCTGAAGGAGCTGGCGCTCTACGCGCCGCTGGTGACGCGTGGGAGCTATTTGGTCGTTTTCGATACGCTGATCGAGGACCTGCCGGAGGAGCTGTTCGCGGGGCGGCCCTGGGGCAAGGGCAACAATCCCAAGACCGCGGTGTGGGAATTCTTGAAGACCACCGACCGCTTCGAGATCGACGCCCGCATCCACGGCAAGCTGCTGCTCACGTGCGCGCCCGACGGCTATCTGCGGTGCACCGGTGACTGAGCCCACCCTGCCGCCGATCCCCGTCTTCCAGCCCCACATCGGCGTGGACACCATCAAGTCGGTGGTCGACGCGCTGCACGTCGGCTGGCTCGGCATGGGCGCGATCACCCAGGCCTTCGAGCAGGGGATCGCGCGATACCTCGGGCTGAACGACCGTCACGTGCTCGCCACCAACACCGGGACCTCCGCGCTCCACCTGGGATTGCTGGCGGCCGGCGTGGGGCCCGGGGACGAGGTGATCACGCCGGCCTTCAACTTCGTGGCCGATCACCAGGCGATCGTGGCCACCGGCGCCGCACCGGTGCTGTGCGACGTCGAGGACGCCACGCTGGGACTCGACCCCGACAAGGTCAAGGCCCTCGTCGGCCCGCGCACGAAGGCGATCGTCCCACTGCACTTCGGCGGCGTGACCGGGCGCGTGAAGGATCTGTACGCGCTGGCCGAGCGGCGCCGCCTGCGGATCGTGGAAGACGCCACCCACGCCTTCGGCACCCGGGTCGACGGCCGGCCTATCGGCAGCTTCGGCGACGTGACGTGCTTTTCCTTCGATCCGGTCAAGGTCATCACCTCGATCGACGGCGGGGCGGTCATCGTCGGCGACCAGGGCGCCCTCGAGCGGCTGCGCCACTGGCGCTTTCTCGGCATCGACCGCGAGACGCTGGCGCGCTATCAGAACAGCCGGGCGTGGGAGTACGACGTCGTCTCCCAGGGGTTCCGCTATCACCTGACGAACATCAACGCCGCGGTCGGTGTCTCGCAGCTGGCCCGGGTCGACGAGTTCATCGCCAGCCGCCGCCGCGCCTGCCGCCTGTACAGCGCGCGGCTGGCCGGTGTGGACGGGGTGCGCGGCCCGGCCACCGACTTCGAGGACGTCTCCCCGTTCATCTACACCGTGCGCGTGCCGGCGGCGCGGCGTGAACCGCTCATCGATCACCTGCGCAGCCGCGGGATCGCCACCGGCATCCATTTCCTGCCTGCCCAGGATTTCTCGTTCCTCAAGGCCTGCCGGCGCGGCGATCTGAGTGTCACCGAGCGCGTCACGCGCGAGATCATCACCCTGCCGCTGCACACCCTGATGCCGTCGGAGACGGTCGAGCGGGTGGCCGCGGCCATCCGCGAGTTCTTCGGGGTGAAGTGAGCGACGCGATCGCGCGCTTCGCGGTCGAGGCGGACTGGGACGCCGAGTGTCCGCTGTCCGACGCTGCGCGCACCGCGTACGCCGCGCACGGCACGCTCCTGCTGCGTCGCTTCGCTCCGCCCGAGCTCCTCGCGCGCTTCCGGGAGGAAGCCGCCACCATGATCGGGCTGACGCTGGGCGAGCTCGGACTCGACGACGGCGCCTCGCGCCTCGATCGCTTCGACCGCGGCCTCGATCTTCTGCTGGCCGCCGACCGGGCCCGGGTCGGACGGCTCTACCAGGCCGTCCGCAAGCTGCCGAGCGTCTACGCGCTGATCACGGCGCCGCGGGTGTGGGCGGTGATGCGCCAGCTGATGGGCACACGGCTGCCCGGGATCTATCCCAACGGCACCGGCGTGCGCATGGACCATCCGGGCGAGGACACCTATCTCTCACCGTGGCACCAGGAGTATCCGTACAACCTGACCAGCGACAACGCCGTCACGCTGTGGCTACCGCTCGTCGACGTCGACCTGGCCAACGGCTGTCTCCTGCTGGCGCCCGGCTCGCACGGCCTCGGCGCCCTGCCGGTGCGCGTGCGCGATGCCATGAACGACCGGCGCAACGCCAACGAGGCCCTGGAGATCGACCACCTCGACCGTTTCCTGGCGCGTCACCCGGCGCTGCCCGTGCCGGCGGCGGCAGGCGACGCGCTCGTGTTCCACACGTTTCTGCTGCATCGCTCCCAGCCCAATCGCAGCGCGGCCACGCGCTGGACCCTGCAGGCGCGCTACTTCGACTTTCTCAATCCGACCGCCATCCGCCATGACTGGGTGGGCGGCATGAACGAGGGCGTGGACTTCCGGCGCTACCATCCCGAGCTGGTCGCCGGTCCACCCGACGCCTGAGCGTCATGCTGGCTGCCTGCCGCGCGTGCGCGCGCCCTGGCCCCGAGCTGTTGCACGCCTCACCGCTCGAGCAGACGCTCACCTCCGAGTCGAAGCTCCGTCCCGGCCGGCTGAAGATCCACCTGTGCCCGGCCTGCGCCCACGTGATGAGCGACCAGGGCGGCCTCGGCGACGTCTCCGTCTTCTACGGACAGGAGTACGACTCGTTGCTGGAGTCCGCCGAGGCCGACGACCTGTACGACCTCGGCCCCGACGGTCAGCCCGTCTATCGCTCGCAGGTCCAGCTGGAGAACCTGAGCCGCCTGGCCAACCTGCCGGCCAAGGGTCGTCTCCTCGACTTCGGCTGCGGCAAGGGCGGATTTCTCGCGCGCTTCCACCGACAGCATCCGGGGTGGGAGCTCGCGGGCTGTGACGTCTCCGAACGCTACCGTGCGTTCGTCGAGCCGCTCACCGGTCCCGCGCGCTTTCGCGTGACGGCGCTCGACCGGGCCGAGCCACCGGCCGGGCCCTACGATCTGATCACCATATTCTTCGTGGCCGAGCACCTCACCGAGCCCGCGACGACGCTGGCCCGGCTGGCCACGCTCCTGGCGCCGGGTGGCCTGCTCTATCTCACCGTCCCCAACGTGATCGTCAACACGATCGACGCGTTCCTGGCCGATCACCTCTCGCACTTCTCCACGCCGAGCCTGACCGTGCTCCTGCACCGCTGCGGTCTCCGGCCGGTCGTCGTCTCCGAGCATCACCAGCTCGGCCAGATCACGCTGATGGCCGAGCGCGAGCCGGCCTTCGCCGACCACTCGCTCGATCGCCTGGGCGGCGACCTCGTGCTCGCCTATGCCGACCTGATCCGGGCCGGCGTCGCGCGGTGGGTCGACTGCGGGGCAAGGCTGGCGGCGTTTCTCGACGCGCGTCCGGCCTCGCGCGGCGCGCTGGCCGTCTATGGGGCCGGCGTCTTCGGCAGCTTTCTCACGCTGCAGGCCGGGGCCGAGCGCGATGCGGTGGCCTGCTATCTCGACCAGAATCCCTTCAAGGCCGGCCAGTCGCACCTCGGCCGGCCGATTTTGCATCCTCGCGACTTGCCCCGCGACGTCACCGATCTCCTGGTCGGCCTCAACCCCGGGCGCGCCCGGACGATCCTGGCGCAGGCCGGCCTCAGCGAGCGGTCGGGGCTCCGGTTCTTCTTCCCGTGATCGCCCGGCCGCGCGTGCGTCCGATCGTCGGCGATCAGATTCGGCTCCGCCCGTTCCGGGGCGGAGATCTCAGGCGCGTCATCACCTGGCGGCGTGACGCGGAGCTTCGACGCGGGGCGCTGTGGGGCGACGGCGTGTTCGGCCCTCGCGAGGCCCGGCGCTGGCTGCGCGCGGTCACCGACGCGGCCGACTCCGGTCGCCTGACGCTGGCGGTGGAGCTGCGCACCAGCGGGCGGCTGGTCGGCCTCACCAATCTCATCCGTATCGATCGTGCCTCCGGCACCGCCTACTTCGGCGTGGTCATCGGCGAGAAGGACTGCTGGGGTCGCGGAGTGGGCGGCGAGACGCTGCGCCTCATGCTCCAGCGCGCCGAGGCGCTGGGGCTCCGCAAGGTACTGCTGGAGGTGGCCGCTGACAATCCGCGCGCCATCGAGCTCTATCGGCGCGTCGGCTTTCAGACCGAAGGCGTCCTGCGTCGTCAACTGGTCCGGCCAGAAGGGCCCGTCGACGTGCTGGTGATGGCGTTCTTCCTCGAGGACCGATGATCGTCGCGATCAACCAGCCCTGCTACCTGCCGTGGCGTGGCTTCTTCGCGCTGATGAAGGCCGCCGACGTCTTCGTGTTCTACGACGACGTGCAGTTCACCTCCAACACGAGCCGCAGCTTCTTTGCCCGCGTGCAGCTGAAGACCGCGGGCGGCCGACGCTGGCTGACGGTGCCGGTGCGAAAGAGCGGACGTTTCGGCCAGCGGATCGACGAGACAGAGATCGCGGACGATGGATGGGCCACGCGTCACTGCGCGGCCATCCGGACGGCGTTGCAGAGTGCGCCCTTCGCCGCGCGGCTCGAGCCGCTGCTGGCCACGCTGGCCGGACGACCCTGGGAGCGACTGGCGGATCTGACCGTGGCGACGACACTGCAGATGGCCGAGCTGTTCGGCCTCACGCGCCGGACACTCCGCGCCTCGGCGATGGACATCGGTGGGAGCGGGACGGATCGTGTGCTCGCCATCTGCCGATCGCTGGGCGCGACCGGCTACGTCACCGGCCACGGGGCGCTCGACTACCTCGAGCACGAGGCGTTCGACGCCGCCGGCATCGCCGTGCAGTACATGGACTACGACCTCTCCCCGTACCCCCAGCTCCACGGGGCCTTCGAGCCCTACGTCACGGCGCTCGACGTCCTGGCCAACACGGGGCCGGAGGCGCTAGCCCACGTCAACGCGGTGACCGTGCCCTGGCAGGCAATGGTCGCGCGCGCCGCGGCGGCGGGGGCCGCTCGCCGATGAAGCCGCTGATCCTCATCCCGGCCTTCAACGAAGCCGGCCGCATCGGCCGCGTGGTGGCCGGCGTGCGCGCTGCGGTGCCGGACGTCCCGGTACTGGTGGTGGACGACGGCTCCACCGACGACACGGTGGCGGTGGCGCGCCGGGCTGGCGCCCGGGTCATCCAGCTGCCCTTCAACCTGGGTGCGGGGGTCGCCGCCCAGACGGGCTACAAGCTCGCGGTGCGCGAGGGTTACGACTGCGTGGCCCAGCTCGACGGCGACGGCCAGCACGAGCCGGCCGACCTCCCGGAGCTCCTGGCGATCATCGCGCAGCGCAAGGCCGACGTGGCCATCGGCTCGCGCTTCCTCGGCGTTGGCGACTACCAGCCGGGATTCGTGCGGCGCATCGGCATGGGACTGTTCGGTCTGCTGGCGTGGCTGGTGACGGGCATGCGGTTCTCGGACGTGACGTCGGGATTCCGGGCGCTGAGCGGCGACGTCGTGCGCTTCGTCGCGACCGAGTGGTACCCCACCGACTACGCCGACGCCGACGTCCTCATCACGCTGCGCCGCGCCGGCTTCCGCCTCGTCGAGGTCCCCGTGCGCATGTACCCGCGGGCGGGCGGCCGCTCAATGCATGCCGGCCTGGCCCCCGTGTACTACGTGTTCAAGATGCTGCTGTCGGTCTCGCTGGCCCCGCTCCGACGGGAAGCCTCCGCGCGGAAAGGATCCTGAGATGGACGGATTGACACTGCACCAGACGATCTTCGCGCTGCTCATCTCGCTCGTCAGCTTCGGCCTGATCCTGGAGCTGGTCCGTCGGCGGCGCCTTCGCGAGGAGTACTCGTGGTTGTGGCTGCTGACCGCGGCCATCATGGTGGTCCTGGTCGTGTGGTTCCCGCTGCTGAAGGTGGTCACCGTGGTGATCGGCGCGGCCACCCCCATCAACACGCTGCTGCTCTTCGCCGTCCTCTTCCTCTTCGCGATTGCCGTGCACTACTCGGTGATCATCTCGCGCCTGACGAGCCAGGTGAAGAATCTCGCCCAGGAGCTGGCGCTGGTCTCCGATCGCGTCGACGACCGCGCGCGGAGCTAGGGCCGCTACCCGCCGGGCACCGAGCGCAGCGCGGCCTCGAACAGCTCCAGCGCGGCGCGGGCGAACGCGCGCATGTTGGCTTCGCGGTCGTCGCTCCGCGTCTCCAACGTGATCACGCGCTCGACGGGACCGGCGACGGCCATGCAGGCGTGACCGGCCGCATCGCCGTAACGGTTACCCGTGGGGCCGGTCGCGCCGGTCTCGGACAATCCCCACGTCGCGCCGAGCAGCTCCCGGATGCGCCGAGCTTTCAGCTGGGCGTACGGCTCGCTGCTCGAGCGGATGCCGGTCATGGCCGTGTCGGCGACGCCGAGCAGCGCACGCCGCGCCGCTTGCGTGTAGATGACGCCGCCGCCCAGGAAGTAGGCGGAGGCGCCGGGGATGGCGAGCAGCGCGGCGGAGATCAGCCCGCCGGCGGAAGATTCCGAGACGGCCACCGTCTCCTTGCGCTGGCGCAGCAGGGACGCGATAGCGGCGGCGTTCATCGACAGCTCGGTCGGTCGTGGCTGGCTCATGGCCGCTACTGTACCCGATGGACGCGGCCCGCGACGGCGCGGACGTGGCGTGGGGCGGCCAGCCAGATGGCCACCGCCGAGAGCGCACTCGAACCGATCGCGAGCACGAACGCCACGTCGTAGCTGCCGGTGGCATCGTGCAGGACCCCGGTCACCCACGGGCCCAGCGCGCCGCCCCCGATCGCGGCGAGCATCAGCACGCCGAAGATGCTGCCGTAGTGCCGCCCCTGGAAGATCTCGGCCGGGATGGCGCCGACGACGGAGGTCAGTCCGTAGCCGAGCATGCCCTGCGTGACCACCATGAAATAGAGCAGCGCCGGCGTGGGCACGCGCCCCAGCAGCAGCAACGCCGCAAAGCAGAGCGCGAATCCCGCGCAGCCGATCGTCCACACCCACTCGCGTCCGATCCGGTCCGAGAGCTGACCGAGCGCGATCTGACCGGGGATACCGGTCAAGCTCACGAGGCCCAGCGCCCAGGCCGCATGCGCCGGGCTGAAGCCGACCTCGACCAGATACTTGGTCTGGTGGATCTGCACCGCGTACCACGCGAAGAGTCCGGAGAGATAGCCCACGGCGATCCACCAGAAGCGCGCGGTCCGCATCGCACGCGCCAGCGTCCACTCCACCGCGACCCAGGCGGGGTCCACCACGTTCGCCGGTCGCCCGCCGGGGGTGATGCGCGATTCGGGGTCGCCGTCGGGCTGAAGACCGAGATCCTCGGGACGGTGCCGCACCAGCAGATTGAGCGGCGCCAGCAGCACGAGCACGAGGAGGCCGAGCATCCAGCAGGCGGTGCGCCAGCCGGCGCTCATGATGACGGTCTGCACCCACGGAAACAGGATGATCGAGCCCACGCCGACGCCGGAGAACGCCAGGCTCATCGCCAGGCCGCGGCGGCGCACGAACCAGTTCGGCAGGTAGAGCGACTGCCCCGTGTAGGACAGGCACACGCTGCCGCCGCCGACCATCACCCCGAGGGTGGCGTAGAGCTGCCAGGGTTGGTGCACCAGCGGGGCCAGCAAGAGGCCGGCCGCAACCAGAGCGACACCCCCTTCCATCACGACCCGCGGTCCGCGACGATCCATGAACCGGCCGAGAGCCGGGCTGAGGACCGCGGAGACGAGGAAGCCGAAGGAAAAGGCGCCCGCCGTGACGCCACGCTCCCAGCCGAACTCGTCGAGGATCGGCGGGAAGAGCAGCGAGAATGCGGTCCGCGCGTTGACCCCCACCGCAGTGGTCACGAAGGCGACGGCAACCACGATCCAGCCGTAAAAGAAGGGCAGACGCACGCGACACGACTCTAGCGCAGGGACGACCTCTACGCCGAGGGTGAGATCAGGTTGAGCGGCGGCTCGCTCCGGGCAGTCCGGTGGACGTTCTCCGCGATCACTTTCGCGCGGGCCGCCAGCATCCCCTCGGTCCAGCCGGACACGTGCGGCGTCATGAGCACGTTCGGCAGCTCGTGAAACGGATACCGGCTGGGCGGCGTGGGGCCCGCCCCGGTCGGGTACCGGTACCAGACGTCCAGCGCCGCGGCCCCGAGCTTCCCCTCGGCCAGCGCTCGATACAACGCGCCCTCGTCGACGATGTCCGCGCGCGCCACGTTGATCAGCACCGCGGTCGGCTTCAGCCGGCTCAGCTCGCGCTCGCCGAGCCATCCCCGGGTGGCCTCGGTGAGCGCCAGCGTGATCGCCAGATAGTCGGACCGTCGCAAGACCTCGTCGAGCGCGTCGGGTCCACCGAGAAATGCCAGACCGTCGCGGTCCGATCTCGCCGGATGCTGCCGAATGGCCCACACGTCCATGTCGAAGGCCCGGGCGCGGCGGGCCAGAGCCTGTCCAATCCGGCCGTAGCCGAGAATGCCGAGCGTTGTGCCCGCGAGCTCCGGCCAGGTCGGCGGCGGCGGGATCGTCGGATCCCACTGGCTGGCCCACACACCCCGGCGCAGGCTCGCGTCGAGCCGAGCGAAGCCCCGGGACAGTGCCAGCATCGCGCCGATCACGAACTCGGCGATGCCCACGTCGTGACCGTACGCGTTGGCCAGCAGGGCGCCGGTCGGCAACGACGGGCGGTGGATGCGATCGAGGCCGGCGCCCGGGACCTGCACCAGCTTCAGTTGCCGGCAGGCGGCACCCATCTCCGCGCTGAACGCCATGGTCACCAGGACGTCCACGTCGGCGAGCCTGGGGACGATACCCTGCTCGTCGTCGACGACGATGTCGAACGGCAGGGTCAAGAGATCGCACACCGGCGCCTCGAGGCGCGCGGCGAAGGCTCCGGCGAAGGCAATCCGAAGCCGTGGCGTGGACTCCATGAAGGGCTCCCTCCTGGGCGCATCCTCCGCGTGACGCTGCGGGGATGCAATTACCCCGGAGGTCATCTGGCCGCCGCCAGTTCCTCCTTGGCGCGCCAGGCCTCGTAGGTACGGGGCGCCAGCTTCACGAAGGCGGCCAGGTGCACGCGCGCAACGCGCGCGTCACCGCGGGCCCGTGCGATCTGGGCCAGGGCCCAGTGCGCCCGGGCATAGCCAGGATCCGCGGCCAGGGCGTCCTGCTGCGCCTGCGTCGCCTCGTCGAGCCGCCGCTCGGCCATGCGCACGTAGCCCTGGGCACTCAGCGCGGCGGCGCTGCGCGGATCGAGTCGGAGCGCGGCGGCCACCTCGCCGTCCGCCTCGGCCGTCCGCCCGGCCGACATCAGGCGCAGCGCGGCCGCGACGTGCTGCTCCAGCTTCGCGCGCGTCGCGGCGGCCAGGAACGCGGGCCCGAGATCGGCGGCACCCGCCTCGTCGCCGAGCCGCCGGTAAGCCTCGACGAGCGCCGGATAGACGGGCGCCAGATTCGGGTCGGCGCGCTGAGCGCGGCGAAGATAGCGGATCGCGCCCCGATCGTCGCCCGCGTGCGCGCGGACCAGGCCGGCGTTGTAGAGGATCGTCACTGCCGGCTCGAGGTCGAGCGCGCGGTCGAACGCCGCGGTCGCGCGCGCGAAGTCCTTCCGGCGCCAGTACGCGGTGGCGATGCCCTGCTCGGCCTCGAAGCGACGCCCGGGATCGCGCACCCGCTCGAACGCGGCGATGGCCGCATCGGAATCGGGCGCCGCGTACCCCGACAGCAGCCAGCCCAGCGACGAGCCGGTCTCCTGCACGTTGCGCGCGAGCTCGGCCCCCACCGCCGCCGCGCGACTCGGATCCTCCATCAGCCGCGCGATACCCGCCGCACCGTTGGCCGGCTTCACCAGCCGATACTCGTCGCGCACGATGGTTGCCGCGTGACGTCCGCGGCGGGGCAGATAGACCAGCGCGATGTCGTCCCAGTAGACCAGCGCCCAGTCTGGTGAGGCCAGCGCCGCATCGGCATCCGGACCGAGCACGTCTTCCGCCCGGGCGCCCGAGTACGACGGATAGTCCATCACGGCCGCGTCGAGCCCGTACCGCTCGCGCAGCCGCTCGAGATGCTGCGGATAGACGCGGGCGAAGTGGATCTCTTCGAGCAGCCCGCCGTGGGCGTGCCCGCGTCCATCCACGATGGGCGCTCGTCGGGGGAAATCGCGCCACTCGATATAGCCCCCGAAGTGAAAGGCGTTGAACAACCGCCCCTCGACGCCGTGCGCATCGAGGTAGCGCAACGCGCCCTCGGGCGCCCAGCGCGTGTTGACGCCGACGCCGGCGGCCTTGCGCGTGTCGGCCAGCGGACCCACGCCCGCCGCCGTCGTCACGACGGTCAGGACCGCGAGCGCCGCGGCGGCCGTGGCGCCGCCGAGCACGAGGCGGGGGGCGAGCCGGCCGGGCACGCGCGCGACCAGGCTGGCGAGATTGCGCGCCAGGATGGGACCGCCGACCAGCTCCAGAAGAAACACGAAGCGCACGGCCGAGAGACCGAGGCGCACGAACGGCAGCACGAGCAGCGCGGGGATCAGGGGCGCCTGGGGGACGGTCGCGACGAAGCTCAGCAGGAGAAGCCCCGTGAGCACGAAGGGCCCCGGCCATGCGCCGAATCGCGGTGGCTGCAGCTCGAGGATCTCCTGCCGGAACCACGGTTGATCGGCGAGTGTGAACGGCAGCGTGAGCGGGTCGAGGCGGTAGGGATTGAGGAGCGAGGCGGCGAGCACGCCGACCAGGACCGCGGCCACGACGCCGAGGCGTCGCCACGATGGGATCGCCGCGACCGGCAGGCGCCACCACCGCGCGAGGATCCGTCCACCGACCTGCAGGCCAACGCCGCCGCCCAGCACGGCGATGAAGGGCACCAGCCCGACGATGATGCTGGGGTGCGTATTCGCCCAGAGTATTTGGACGAGGGGAAGCCAGAAGATGAAGCGTCGGCCTGAGCGAATCCACGCGTTGAGCGCGTAGATCGTGAACGTCAGGAACACCATCAACGCGATGTCGGGACGCTCCACGAAGCGGTGGTGCATCATGACGACGACCACCGCGAGCACGGCCGACCGCACGAGGCGACCGGGCGCCGAATCGGTCTGGGAGCCATCTCCCGGCCTGGAGTCCAGCCAGACGATCCACGCCACGAGAGCGACGATGGCCGACTTCAGCACGATCACGCCGGCGGTGCCGCCGATGAGATAGGCCAGGTAGAACACGACGTCGAAGAGCCACTCCGAGTTGTAGTAGGGCAGGTCGAGACTGCCGAACGAGAACGGCTCGTGGGCGGGGAAACCACGCTGCTGCACCAGGTCGCGGCCGAGCGCCAGGTGGGTGAACGCGTCGGGATCGTCGATGCGGGTCAGCGCCAGCAGGAACGCCGAGGCCACCGGGATCGCCGGCGCGAGCCATGAAAACCAGGGGCGCGGCGGGGGGGTGGTGTCGCTGACCACGGGGTCGTCCACACTCGAGTCTAGGTGGCCGGCCGGCGCCGCCCCCAAGGAAAACGCACGGTTGGACGCGACGCTCGCCACCGGGACCGGACCCCTGACGGATCCCGGGTCGCCGGCGTAGGCGGGAAAATAGAACGGGGGGGAGCGGCAAGCGCTCCCCCCGGATTGAATCCGCTCGTGACTTCTGACTAGCTCTTGGGGCTATCGCCCAGCGCGACGACCAGGAGCTCGCCTGGCGCATCGGTAGGCTGCACACCCCGACCGTACGCAGCGACCCGACTCGCGAGCCAGCCCACGCAGGGCGTCCGCTCGTCGAGCTCGGTCCGCATGGCCGCCCACTCCGATGCCGCGGCCGAGCCGAGCATCTGGTAGCGAGCCGCACTCTCGACCACGACCACGACCCGCGCCGGCCGGCCCTCGAGCCGCTTGACCGCGGTCAGCATCGCATCGGCGGCACCGTGCACCATCGTCTCCGGCGACGGAGTCACCCCGTCGACGGCCGCGGCGTCCGTGTAACCGATCCCCGAGGCGTAGGGCGCCTCGACGGAGGCGACGCTGGCGAGCGGCGGATTGTCCGCCCGCCCGTACACCACCGGTCCATCCAGAACCGAACAGAGCGTGCGCATCTTAGGCCCCATGAAGTCGCGCCAGGCGGTGAGAAACGTCTGCGCTGGGTTGTCGCCGACCGGACGCGCGAAGGCGAAGGCCAGACCGCGCGGATACCGTGCGCGGAAGGGCCAACCAGCCAGGATGAGGCGAGCGGCCGCCTGTCCTGCGTCGCAGAGGTTACGACCAGCCGTGGCGGCCACGCCGCTGGCCGCACCGTCGGCGTTTGCAACGCCGACGACCAGTGCGCCTTCCCTCAGAGGGCCGTGATCTGTCAACAGAGCGGCGGCGGCTCCACCCGCCACCGAGATATGACCAAGCACATCGCGCAGGCTACCGACCGCGTTGCGAGCCGGAGCGCCTGCAGTGATGACCATCGCAAAATCAGGAAGTGCCGCCCCGAGGCGCCGTCCGGCGATACCCGCCGCCTCGGCAATGGCCTTGTCGGGATCGGACTGTGTGCTGAGACCTACCGCAACTTCGAGCTTCGCTGCCGCCGCTTGAGAGAACGCCGTTTCCAGCATGGGGCGGCTTGATTGCGTCCATCGTGCCAAGCTCAAAACCGCGAAAACAATGGGCTTTCTGGGTCGTGCCGGGAAGGCCTCCGTGCCGGTCCGGCACCGGCGCTGACGGCTTTCGGCAGTGCGCAATCGCTTCGTGTCGGGAAATGTCGGAGGGCGGACGAGAACGGGACGCTACAGAGCCGACAGCGTGTTACAGGACACCGTACTCCTTCAAGCGTCGATAGATGGTCCGTCGGGAGATGCCGAGCGCCCGCGCGGCGGCTTCCTTGTCGTCCTTGTGGACCGCCAGCGCCTTGAGAATCAGCTCACGCTCGACGTCGGCGAGCGTCGGCACCGACTGCGGACCGGCCGCCACCGAGGAGGGCGTCGCGATCGGGGCCCGTCCCAGTGAAGGCAGGTCAGCGAGGGTGATCTGTTCGCGGGCCCCCATCGCGTACGCGCGCTCGATGAGGTTCTCCAGCTCACGGACGTTGCCCGGGAACGTGTAGGCGGTCAGCACCGCCAGCGCGTCGGGAGCGATGCCGGTCACCTCGCGGTGGAACCGCCGGTTGAACCGGCGCAGGAAATGGGTGACCAGTACCTGGATGTCGTCCCGCCGGTCGCGCAGCGGCGGCAGCGTGATCCGCACCACGTTCAGCCGATAGAAGAGATCCTGTCGGAACGAGCCCTCGGTCATCGCGCGCTCGAGGTCGCGGTTGGTGGCGGCGATGACGCGGACGTCGACGGGAAACGCCTTGGTCGAACCCACCGGACGGACCTGCATCTCCTGGAGCACGCGCAGCAGCTTGACCTGCAGCGCGGGCGAGAGCTCGGCGATCTCGTCCAGGAAGATGGTGCCTTCATCGGCCCCGCGGAACAGGCCGAGTGCGTCGGCGACCGCGCCCGAGAAGGCGCCGCGGACGTGACCGAAGAACTCGGACTCCAGCAGGTCCGGCGGGATGGCGCTGCAGTTCACGGGGATGAACGGCCGCTTCGCCCGGGCCGACATGCGGTGGATGGCGGCGGCCACCAGCTCCTTGCCGGTGCCGCTCTCGCCCTCGACCAGCACCGGAGAGTCCGTGACCGCGACCTTGCCGATGATCTCCTTGACCTTCTGCATGACGCCGGAGGAGCCGACCATGTCGCTGACCGCGAGCTCTTCACCCAGCCGGACCCGGAGCGTGTTGACCTCCCCCCGGAGGAAACGACGCTCCATCAGCCGCGCCATCAGGTGACGCAGCTCGTCCAGGATCAGGGGCTTGGAGAGGTAGTCGTAAGCCCCCTCCTTCAGCGCCTGCACGGCCGAGGCGATCGTCGGGTAGCCGGTCATCATGACCACTTCGATCGACTCGTCCTGCTTGCGGATCTCCCGCAGGAGGTCCAGGCCGCTCATGTCCGGCATCCGGACGTCGCTGAGGAGGGCGTCGAAGAGCCCATTCTTGAGCAGGTCGAGCGCTTCGGCGGCCGAGGAGGCGCACGTCACCTGGTACCCCCACTGGGTGAGGGCCTCCTTGAGGAGCAGGAGGATGGACTTCTCGTCGTCTACGACTAGGATCTTTGCCGGTTCCATAGGGTATTTCCCACTCTAGCAGTGATGCTTGCCACATTGACAAGGGTTTCCTTGGGCAGGAAGTTGCGCGGGTGCGTCGTCAATGTTAGCGTAGGCGTTGACTTTTTAGCTGAGGAGACGACCCCGCATGGCTGACTCGACGACCGTCCAATTGACCGAGGAAAACTTCGATCAGACCCTCAAGCAGCACGCCGGGGTGATGATGGTGGACTTCTGGGCCGAGTGGTGCGGCCCCTGTAAGGCCATCGCTCCGGTGCTGGAGGACCTGGCGCGCGAGTCGGCGGGGAAGGTCACGCTGGCGAAGGTCAACGTCGACGAGAACCACGGACTCGCGGGCCGCTACGGGATCCGCTCGATCCCGACGATCCTGTTCGTCAAGGCCGGCAAGGTCGTCGACCAGGTGATCGGCGCCGTGCCCAAGGCCAAGCTCAAGGAAAAGCTGGACGCGCTGGCTTAGCAGCGCGTAGTGCTGGGCATCGCATCAGCGCCGCCGGCCTAGGCATCCCGCCGCTTTCCCCGAACCGGGAGGAGTTTCGCTCCCTCGCCGGCCAGGGGAACCTCGTGCCCGTCTTCGCGGAGCTCCCAGCGGATCTCGATACGCCACTCTCCGCCTATCTGAGGCTCAGGCCGGGCCCCTACTCCTTCCTCCTGGAGTCGGTCGAGGGTGGTGAGGTCTGGGCGCGCTACTCGTTTCTGGGCACGGACCCGCTGATGGTCCTCACGGCGAAGGACGGTCGCGTCAGCCTCCGTCGCGGCAACGCCAAGCCCCAGCGCCTGCCGGACGGCGACCCGCTCGAAGCGCTGCGGGGACTGCTCGGAGAGTTCCGGCCCGTCGCGGTGCCCGGGCTGCCACGCTTCCAGGGCGGGGCTGTCGGCTACCTGGCCTACGATATGGTGCGGCACATGGAGCGGTTGCCGCGCACGACGCACGACGACCTCGGCCTCCCCGACGCAGTCTTCATGCTGAGCGACACGCTGCTGGTCTTCGACAACCTGCGCCACCGGCTCCTCGTCATCGCCAACGCGCACGTGGACAAGCGAGACCCGGCGTCGCTGGACCGGGCCTACGATCGGGCCGCGGTCCGGATCGGGATGACGCTGGCGAAGCTGGCCCGGCCGGCCCGCGCGGCGGCCGCCCTGACGTTGACCGCACCGGGGCCGCTGCTCGCGCTCGGCGAAGAGGGCTTCACCTCGACGATGGACGAGGGTCAGTACTCGGACGCGGTACGGCGGGCGAAGGAGTACATCGCGGCGGGCGACGCTTACCAGATCGTGCTGTCGCGCCGGCTCGACTGCCGGCTCGAGGCCGATCCGTTCACGGTGTACCGGGCGCTCAGGACCATCAACCCGTCGCCGTACCTCTTCTACCTCCGCCTGGGAAAGACGACGATCGTCGGCTCCTCGCCCGAGGTGCTGGTGCGTGTGGAGGGCAATCGCGTGGAGGAGCGGCCGATCGCCGGCACGCATCCCCGGGGCGCCACCGAGGCGCAGGATCTGGCGATCGAAGAGACGATGAAGAGCGATCCCAAGGAGCGGGCCGAGCACGTCATGCTCGTGGATCTCGGCCGCAACGACGTCGGCCGGGTGGCCGAGCTGGGCTCGGTGAAGGTGACCGAGTTCATGAGCACCGAGCGCTACTCGCACGTCATGCACCTGGTGAGTCACGTGATCGGCACGCTCAAGCCGGGGTGCGACGCCTTCGACGTGCTGCGCGCGTGCTTCCCGGCCGGGACGGTCAGCGGGGCGCCGAAGATTCGCGCGATGGAGATCATCGACGAGATCGAGCCCACCCAGCGCGGGCCCTACGCCGGCGCGGTGGGCTACGTCTCGTACTCGGGCAACCTCGACTCGTGCATCACCATCCGGACCATCGTCTGCCACGGCAAGCGCGCCTCGATCCAGGTCGGCGCCGGCATCGTGGCCGATTCCGATCCCAAGACCGAGTGGCTGGAGACGGGTTCCAAGGCTCGTGGCCTGGTCCTGGCGATCCGGATGGCCACCGCGAAGCACCGATCATGATCCTCGTCATCGACAACTACGATTCGTTCACCTACAACCTCGTGCAGTATCTCGGCGAGCTGGGCGCCGACATGGAGGTCGTGCGCAACGACGCGCACGACGTGGACGCGATCGTCCGCATGGCGCCCGAGCGGATCGTCATCTCGCCCGGGCCCGGCAACCCCGACCAGGCGGGCGTGTCCCTGGACGTCATCCGCCGGCTCGGTCCGTCCACGCCCCTGCTCGGCGTGTGTCTCGGGCATCAGTCGATCGGACAGGCGTTCGGGGCGACCGTGGCGCGCGCCAACGTGCAGATGCACGGCAAGACATCGCAGATCAGCCACGACGGCCGCGGCGTCTTCGCCCGGCTCTCGAACCCGTTCGTGGCCACCCGCTACCATTCGCTGGTCGTGCTGCCCGACACCGTGCCGCCCGACCTCGAGGTCTCGGCGCGGGCGGAGGACGGTACGGTGATGGGGCTTCGCCACCGTCGCTTCCCCATCGAAGGCGTCCAGTTCCACCCGGAGTCCATCCTGACCGTGGAGGGCAAGCGACTGCTCGCGAACTTCCTCGGCGTCAAGGCGCCGGCCACGGTCGGCTCGTGAGCGACGGCCGAAGTACCGAGGACGCGCTCGTCCGGCGGATCCGTGAGCTGACCGCCCGTACCCTAGGGTCGGGCGTGCGAGTAGGCATCGGCGATGACTGCGCGGTTTTGCAGACGCAACCCGGCACCACCCTGCTCGCAACGACCGATCTGCTCATCGAAGGCGTCCACTTTCGCCGCCGCTGGGCCGAGCCCGCCGACCTCGGCTGGAAGGCGATGGCGGTGAACCTCTCCGACATCGCCGCGATGGGCGGTCGGCCGCGCTGGGCCCTGGTGGCGTTTGCCGGCACCGAGGGCACCACGGCCGAGGAGATCGAGGCCTTCTACGCGGGCGCGCTCGAGCTGGCCTCCGCGCACGACACGGTCATCGTCGGCGGCGATACCTCGGCCTCGCCCTCCGGCTGGACGATCAACGTCACCCTGCTCGGCGAGGCGACGGCGCCGCTGCTGCGCTCGACGGCTCGCCCCGGTGACACGCTCGCCGTCACCGGCAGTCTCGGCCGATCGGCGGCCGGGCTGGCAGTGCTCGAGCGCGAGCACGCGCCCGGCGGTGTCGAGGCGGCGCATCTGGCCGCCGTGACCGCCGCGCATCTGCGGCCGCATCCGCGCGTGCGCGAGGGCATGTGGCTGGCCGCCGCCGGCGGCGTGACCGCGATGATGGACCTGTCGGACGGCGTCGGGATCGATCTGGCGCGCCTCGTTGATGAAAGCCACGGGGGCGCCGTGATCGACGTCGAGCGCCTGCCGCTCGACGAGGCCACCCGCGCGGTGGCCGCCGCCCTCGGCGCCGATCCGCTGGCGTGGGCCACGGGGGGCGGCGAAGACTACGAGCTGCTGGTGGCGTGCGACCCGGCGGCGCTGCCCCGGCTGCAGCGGGGCCTGGCCGACGCGTTCAGGATCCCCCTCACGCCGATCGGCGAGGTCACGGCCGGGGCCACCGGCGTGGGCTGGCGCTCGCGAGGGCGCGAGGTCACGGTGGCGCGCGGCTTCGAGCACTTTGC